>OFMB01000010.1_pt1 | contig 170569 bp, 154 predicted proteins | sample 1541111 | NCBI WGS metagenome assembly OFMB01 (sample SAMN04209241, study PRJEB22552) | human gut metagenome | biome: gut; material: feces | host: Homo sapiens | place: USA: Oklahoma
CCAGAACCTTGTCCTTGAAGCTGAGCTCCCACGTCTCGCCGTTTTTGAAATCGGGAGCTGTGCCGATATATTTTGTCTCGGCGGGAAGTGTGACGGTGATTGTCCCGCTCGCAGCGAAGGTCAGGCGCATCCAAGATTCGAAATCACCTACCGGATAGCTTAGCTTTAAGGTCGTGACATCTGTAAGACGGTACTCGGTATTGTCGGCAAGGGTTATATATGGACCCTCAGAGATTTTTTGAGCGATTATGGGTTTGTTATTATAATAAAGAACTCCATTAGAGTCGGAAAGACCATCAAGTACGGACTTATTACTATGCTCGTGGGCTTTCTCAACCGCAGGATAGACCATATAGTTAAGAATTGTCTGTAAACTCTGCGACTCCGCAGAAGTGTCGGCAGATATCTTGGCTTTAATAATGTCTGCTTCAAGTTCTCCCACATAGCAGTCCCACGTATCTGTACTGTCAACATATACAGTAAAAACTACACCGAGAAACATTGAAAACTCATAATCGGTTTCTGTAGCAGACACAAGAGGAATTAAATATGTGGTATTCTCATCCGTAATCGTGAAAGCCATCCAAACTTGCTTGCCCGCCTTGCAAGCCTCATCTATCTGCGTGTAAGTCTTATCGTGGGAAGTAATCGTATGTGCATCTGCCCCGCTTTGCGCCTGCACATTAACAATAAAAAGTTCTGACCCTGTATCACCTTTTTCTCCACGAGACGGCTTGCCCGTATCCGTTTCGCCCAGATACCAATTCCCGTTTTCTCCGATTGTTGGTGTTACACCATCAGCACCCGCCGCGCCCGTGCTTCCGTCAGCACCATCCTTACCGGGGTCACCCTTGTCGCCCTTCGGTCCTTTTATATTAACCGCCGCGGGATTTTCCTTGCCGTCCGAGTTCGACCATGAAAGAACCCCTTCGTCGCTGACGCTGGGCGTAAATGTCGTTCCGTCTTTCAGCGCAGCTGCCTTTTTTATAGCTTCTTCCAGCGCGGTGTATTCATTTGTTGATTCTATCTCAGTGTCGGAATAGATGATATCCGCAACTATAATCTCAAATTGCGGCGTTACAAGCACCTGTCCGGTACTACTCATTAAGGTTATTTCACATGTCACCGTACCTGTCGCAGCGACAGTCTGTGTTGTGATAATGTACTCAAGCCTATCCTCGCAAACGGTACAGCTATTGAACATCACTTTCCCGTCCGGCTTTTCCGCCCGAAGAATTGCCGATGTTATATCTTTCATATTGTACGGGCCTGCGGCCGACGATAAGAAAATATTTATTTTTCGACTGTCCGAGTCAGCCTTTTTCACAATTACCTGACCCTGCAATCCGGCTTTCATAAGATCAAGCTTTATCCTGTGCTCTACATGCTCCATTCAGTCTCACCTCTGTTTTAAGTATAGCAAAAGGCGGAGAGTATTTCTCCCCGCCTCGCTGTCATTTTGACAAATCTTGTATCCAACGCTGAAATGTCTTATCGTCATATCCTATGTTCAGCTCATAAAGCAACTGACGCATTTTTCGCATTCCCTCTGCATCATTGTTTTTGTACATTTCTTGATACTCGGATTTGAGGTCTTTTGTCAATGCCTGGCGGATTGTCTTATCCTCTTTGCCGTTTTCTCGCAAATATTTGACAATCTCGCTTGCAGATGTGATGTCGGAGTTTTGCACTGCCTTCTGCAGATCCTTATACTCATAAAGTTTTTTCTCCTCGGCCGCCTTCTGTTCTGCTTCGGGATCAAGCTCTGCAACAATCTCATCTATCATCCTGTTCACTTCATCTTCATCGTACCCGCTCTCGAGCAAAGCTTCGAGCTTGCCGCTGAGTGCACTGTCGTCTCCGTTGCTTTTCGCCTGCGCCGCGGCCGTCTGCATTGTCATATAGTTATTTATGGCTTTTATGACCGCATTCGGAGGATATCCTTCAGAAACCAGCTCTTCATATATTCTTTTATATTCCGAGACATTTCCACGCTCCCGCGCCTGCGCTGCCTGAGCAATTCTGGGTTCGGATTTTATCAGATTGTTCTTCACGCCGTTTTCAAGCTGTTGCGGAGTATAGCCTTTTTTGATGAGCTTATCATACTGCTTCTGATATTTTCCCTCAGCAATCGAATTGTATAACTTTCTGTATTCCGTGGAAGCTGCTTCCTTACCGAGATTGTCGGACGAGAAGAAATTGTAAATACTTTCAAAGGTACTGAGCGTATTGGCTATCGGGAGTCCGCTCACTTTCGAGACACCGTTTGCACTGACCTTTATTAACTTCCAGATATCAGGATTCTTCTTTTCACCGCTGAAAACCTTCTGCCAAGACTCGCATGCTTCGATGATTTCCTCTATTCCTTCGATATCCATTCTGCCTGCTGAGTAGCCATCCATAATGGATAGGATATCTCCTATATACGGTACAACCGAAAATGGGTTAATACCGTCGCGTGCATTTTCGCCGAACGCCTCCAGATAGAGTTCAAGCCATTTTTCCTCATCGTCATCGTGGCGGAACGCATCCGCCACAGCCGCTACTCCTGCTGTCAGTATGCTTGTTGCGATATACGCTACTGCCTTGCGGACGAGTTTTTTTCTTGTTGCCTTTTTTTCTTGTACCGTTTCTGCTCTGTTACAATCCACTGCCGCTCTGTATAGCATGTTGTATGACATCGTCGGCTCAGCTTGGAAAGCAGTTATCATTTTTGCAAACGAGCTTTCTTCTCTCATTATTTGGCTTCGCTGAAAAACGGAATCCACGACTTGAGTTTTATCTACTATCTCGGAAAATCTATCCGAAACCGCTTGGGTAAATTCAGGCGTCCCCTCGCGCAAGTCTGTTTTGTCCCTTATTTCTGCTTTACAAGCGTTCCACAGTGCACCCAATGTCACCTCGTCACCTTTTCCGGCCAGCCACATAGACTTTTCACGGATTTTATCGACGGTCGACTGCTGTCCGGTTATAAGCTGCTTTATTGTAATTCCCCTGCTTGTATCATAGAATCCCCAGCTCTTCCACTTGGCTATTGGGCAATTATCAATTGCTTCTTTGCTCGCCGGTTTTGAAAAGAGTCCTTTTAGCAGATACTTCGGATCTATTTCCGCAGATGCTCTTAAATATGCCGTGGGCTGCTGGATAGCAACTCTGAGGTTCGCCCCGACCGCCGCAATCTTAAAGTTTCTTATTAGTTTACTCTCGCCTACTCCGCTTGCATATGCACTGTAAGGACTACCGTTAAGATCCAGTATAAACTTTTCAAAATAAGCCTTACTCTCGCTGCCGAAAGCTCTTTCAATAGACTGCTTTGTGCCGGAGATTGCTATATATCCGTCATCCTTTTCCTCAAAGCTCAGAGCATTGTACCATTTCATTGCGTCGGTGACCGGCACTGCATACGCGGAATATGCGCTCATTGCTCCTATGTGATCTGAAAAAGTATCGAATGCACTTTTTATAAACACCCCGTTGCTTGCGTTTTTCTGCACGCTTTTCGTTGCACCGATGTTGACAAGCTTATAGAAATTTGACTGCGTCTGAACCGCACCGTCTTCGGCGTTCATTGTCCGCACAGAGTTTTTGTTTACCTGTATCGGCCAGTAGTGTGCCTCCGTGAACTTTCTGTACCCGTAAAGCGTCATTGAAGCTTTATTTCCCCAGTCCGCCACATTGCCGCTCAAAAAGCTCTGCATTTTCTCTGCGACTTGCTTCTGTCTCGGAGTCAGCGAGTCAATTATCTTGCCGAGGTCTTCAACCGTCACCTGAACCGCCTTCGAGTATGTTTCTTCGCCTTTGCCGACCTGATCCTTTATTCGTGCTTTTGTATCCTGACTTGAAGTGTCTAACGGACGAATGCCGCCGAGCAGAAGATGATCCTTGGCCTGCTCGCGCTTCGAGAGATTATACAGTTCCATTATCTGTGCTACTGTAAGAGTGAGTTCTCCGCCCTCAACTTTGAATGTCTGTTTTGAGTGTTCCCATTCGTCGATTTCTTTCGTACTGACCGTAGCCTCTCTGAATGTTTTCGCCTCGTTCTGCATATTAATACATTGATTCTGTCCATCGCGGAGAGACTGATATACAGACTGCGCCGCATCGCCGAGTCGGTAAAAAAAGCTGAGCGAGTTAAGCATATTTGCATTAAATGCTTTGTCGCCTATCTTGATTCGTTTGTCAAAACTCTTTTGCTTGTCCATATCGCGCACACTTGCGTCTGCGATTGCCTGTACTGTCTCATAGCGGCTGTTTGCAAGTAATTTATTTGCCATAGTTATACCGCTTTTCAGCTGCTGCACAACGGTATCAAGCTGAGCAAGTCCTTGTGCATCCATATCCTTTATGGAACTGCCCTTATACACTTTAAGCAGCGTCGTCATCATCGGCAACAAATCGGGATCAAGATCAAGCAAGAACTCTTTCGCTTCAAAATCGTCGGTTCTCTGCGTTTCTGCAAGTTCTCTCTGCAATTCGGACATTGAGGCTCTCCACTCATATGCGTCTTTCGATTGACTGTTTCCGTAGACATCAAGAGATACCAGAAACTTTCCGAGTGCCGCACGCAGAGCCTCCGGTACATGCTGCGTTTTGTTTGGCGTTTGCAGCCAGCGGTTGAGAGTCTTTGTTCCGCGCTCGATACTCCGTTTACTCTTTGCCATAGCATCTTTACGCAGCCATTCGCGACGATCCTCGAATGTGCGTTGTTCATAGAGCGCCTTTTGCTTTATGAGCTCCTCCGAAAGCTTATGTCGCTTAGCGGCTTCCTGCTCTTTGATTTTTTCAACGCGCTTGTCGTATCTGTCGCGGTATTCTTTCTCAATCTTCTGCCGCAGCGTCTTGAGCTCCGGAATGTCGTAATACTCTTCATACAGCCGCATTGCAAGGTCATAGCTCGCCGTGTCTATATCCATGTCGAAAGAACCGTCGTAGAACGGATTTTCATAGAACGGTTTTATGGTGTCGAGCGCGCTCACAAGCGTCTGTACCTGCTCAAGCTCGTGCGTGTCCGGCTCAAAGAACTCCGGCCAAAGTTCTGACATCTCGCCCCAAAGCGAATCAAGCGTGCTGCCTTCCTCCGAAAGCCTTATCTTTCCGAAGTTCTTTCTTCTGAAGTTCTCATAGCTTCCGTAGTAATAGGCAATCTCTTTTTTCTGCTGCTCGCTGAGTTTTATTTTCGTGCCCTTGGCATATTCACTCAGCGCGCTGTACTGTTCGGACATATCTGTATTCAGCACTGCGCTCTCTTCGAGCACCGCTTTGGCAACCTCCGCAGTCCTCGCGATAACTTCATCATAAGTTATGCCGTCGTCCATATTGGCAAGTGCTTCAAAGATATTATTGAGGTTTTGCGTCAGCGTTTCGGCATTATACTTGCTGCTGTATTCCTTGAGCACTTTTTTCGAAAGCCCGCGTATTGCCCGCTCATCAAGCTCTTTTCTGTTTATTCCGAGGCGCCACTCGAGTTCTCGCTTGTATTCGCGCAGAGCTTTGTTCTCCTGCATGAGCTTCTTGTTCTGCTCCTCTATTGCAGAAGTGCTTTTGAGAGAATAACGAATATCAGGATTTCTTCTGTCAAAAAGACCGACATTGTCTGTTGCAGATTTAAGCTGAGTATTTTTGAAGAAGATATAGCTCTTGACATTTTCGCCTTTTCGTCTGCCGTCAAAATCGAGAATTATTCCGTCGTAGCCGCTGTCATTTTCTATAAAATAACTGTCCAGTAGCTCCCGAAGTTCTCCTCGTATAGTGTCGGTAGTATCTTTCCATTGTTCAAGAATATCGTCGAGCTTATCCTCATTTTCAAGGATTTTTTTAGTGACTTCCGCATCATCGGCAACATAAGCTTCATAGTTCTGCTCATAGTATTCGTCGTTGGCCGTTTCTTGAGCATCGTATTTCGACTGGTATTCTTCGTCGAGTTTGTTAAGCTTTTCTGTGAGTCCCTTATACCCGTCTATGTGCTCCGAGTACCATGCTTTCGCTTCTGCACGATCCTTGAAGTGGAGTGGCTTTTTCATGTCACCGTACAATGCCATCTGTTTGTTTCCGCCAACCCCGATATCCGCATCATTGTCCTTTGCAAAAAATCCGTTCGGCGTTTCACTGTCATTGCGTCCGGCAAGCGGATTTGCATTGCTGAACACATTGAACTCAGCCGCAGTTTGATGATAAATTATCCTCGGTGTTCCGTCCTCGTTCACGACCTTGCTTGCAGATTCCGGTTCGTTTTCCCAGTCCCCGAACCACTCCTTAAAAGCTTCACTCTTTGTCTGAGAATCGGATTCATTTGTAGTATCTTTGAGCGAAAACTTTTTTGCATCATTCTGCGCTTTTTCGGATATACTGCTATTGACACTTGGCTCACTTTGTGTTACTCTCGTGTCAGAGGATGCGTGTTGTCTACTGAGTTGCACTTTAAGCGGCTGTTCGGTAAACGCATTCTCATTTTTTAATTCAAACTTTGTTGGTGTGAAATCAACAATATCGTACAGTACCATTTCCTTTCCCGATGTAAAGCCTACAATAACCTTTGCAGAATAATCGTTTTTTCCCACTCTAACGAGCACATCGCCCCTCGCAAACTCGGTAAAATTATCCTTTCTCTGATGCTTTAAATCCTCATTAACGTAATTAGTCGATGCTAATACAATTTCATTAAGATTACTTGATGCCTTGAATTTATCTTTATAAATCACGGCATCTTTTCTTTGGTAGTGTTGAGTGTTTTTTGAATTGGTGTACTCGTTTCTGGTTATCTTGTTCACCTTAATCAGCTTACCCTCAACAGGTATTCCATCAGAAAATTTAGTTCTGATAACATCCTTAACTTTCGCAACCCAGTCAGACTTATCTACACCTTTCAGAATATCATCTGCAATCACAACAACCGACTTATTCTTTGTAGTTTTACCTATGCTGTATTTTTTCTTTTCGTCCGCCATGTCGGTTGTTTTTCCTTGCGATTTGTTCTCCCTCGTCTGCTCCAGCGCAGACTTAAACAGGTCGCTGATGGTTTCAAGTGCCTCCTCATCTCCCTCAAGGGCTCTTATTTCCGGGCTCGTAAGCCCGAGATTTTTAAGAATTTCATTTATGCTCTCGATAAAGCCCTGTATCCAGCTTTGAATCTTCACTGCCAGACTGCGGTTCTCTCCGACAAGCTCCTTTATGGTCTGCTCATCAAACACATCAAACATGCACTCGGCAACGATTTCCGCCTCTATGTCCTCCTGTCCATAACCCTCATAGAGCTTTTCAAGCTCCTTCACTCTGCCCTCATAGTCATAGTTTTCGCTTTCTTTGAGCTTGCCTATGACATATTCGCGCAGCTCGCCTGCGGCCGTTGAGTTCCAGTCCTCGATATAATGATACAGTTCATGTCCGGCGGTTCTGAGATAAGCGTTTTCCTCAGCGTCGAGCGCGATTTTTATTCTGCCGGTCTTGGGATCGTACTCACCGTTCGCCATTCCGTCTGCAAGCGTATCGCACACTTCAACGACAAAGCCGTATTTTTTTGCAAGAGCCTCAAGAACATATACCGAGCCCGCCTGCTCCGCGTTGAGCTTTTTTGTATAGTTTCTCAGCAGACCGCCGTTCTTTTCTGCCCTCTTTTCCTCTTTCGCGCTGTAATGCTTCGGCGCATTATTTTTTTCATTAACGCCGGCATAATATGCCTGTCTGAGCTGACTTTCCTCAAGTCCTGCGTATTTGTTTGCATTCGACTGCAAAACGCTGTCAAAGTCCTGCCCGAGCTGACCGGCGCGGCGGAAGTCAAGAAACGCATTCATATATTCGCTTGCCGAATCGCCCTGCTTATATCCTGAAATAAAGGCCCGTGCCGTGTCGGTGCTGTCAAAGCCCTGTGCGACATTGTAAAGAGCTTCGGTCTCGCGGCTGTCAAACCGCACATCGCTCAGCGCAACGCTGTCCCCGTCCTGCGTTCTGACATACATCTGCGCCCGGTTTCCGTCATTTTCAATGCGGTCTATGCCGTTGATTGTTACGCTCTGTCCGTCAACATTTGCGGAAACAGGGTTGACATAACTTTTTTTCTGTGATATATTGTTGCTGTCGAATGCAGTGTCTGTCGGACGACTTTCTTTTTGATTGCCTGTCTGATATCCTGCATTCGACATTTTTTCATTTATGCTCGTCGGTTTCAGATTCAGCACATCATAAAGTAACATATCGCCGTTTTTCTTAGTTCCGACAACCACTTCTGCATTATAGTCCCTGCCGTCAATGCGCAGATTGACATTTCCTCTTGCGAAGTCAGAGATATTGTCCGAACGTTCATGTGCAAGCCCCTCGTTGACATAGTCGCGGGAGGCTTTTATTATTTCATCAGCATTATCTGTTGCTCTGAGCTTATCTTCATACTTTTGAGATTCGTTTCGCTTAATAGCTTTCATATACTCAGAATATGTAAGCTCTCTTCGGCTTTGCTGGTTTATTTTTATCTCGTTGTTACCGACAGTTACGCCGTCCGGGAATTTTTCTCTCAGATTGTTTCTAACAGTGCGAACCCAATCCTTTTCATCAACACCGTCGAGTATATTTCTGTCAATCTCAACGAAAGGTTTACTTTCTGCGTCGTACTTAATAGAATGTCTCGTATCATCAGAGGCATTTTCTCTTATTTCAGCGGCCACATTCTGAGCGTTCTCAGAGCCCCGGAAAAGCCGTTTTTCTGCGCGGGTAAGTTTATCACCCTCAGCCTGTTTCTGCACCACAGCGGACAATCTGACAGCGTCCTGCGTGTTCTCGCCGAGGCTTTCAAGCCGCTGCGCAATCTGCGTCTGCTCTCCGCCTGCAAAACCTGCAACTGTCTTTCCCGTGATGTTCGTACCCTGTTTTCTGTGGTTGAGGTATCCGAGCCCGGAACCCACTACACCAAAGCCGGCGCCCATAAGCGCTCCGCCCGCTCCCGCTTCAACAACTTGCAGTGCGAGATCTCCGGCAACCTTTTTCTTTGCTTCCGCCTCGCTGAGTCCCTGTTTTTCATATGCAGCTATCATAAGCTTATAGTTTGAAATATTGCCGTTGGCAATAGTGTCATAGGCGATATTCGCTATCTCTGTTGCCGCTTCCTCGGAGAAGTTGACTCCCGTGGATTTGAGTATGTTCATTGCGACATCGCGCATACTTCTCGGGTCAACCTCTTTGAGCTTGTTGAAATTACCTATCGAGACTTTTTCAAAGAGACCTTCGAATATGCCGGAAACAGCTCCGCCGATAACCGCCTGGTCATCGTTGCCGCCGCGAGCCTTTATATCACGCATTGTCGAGTTCGCAGCAGAAAGACCGAGTATTCCTCCGCCGACTGCCTCGGCTACTTTGCTTGCTGTCTTTATCCCCGAACCGAGATTTGCAAGCGAGCCGCCCACAAGATTGCCGGCGGCGGCAGAAGCAGCTGAATCAAGCGCGGACATTCCCGTGCCGTAAAGAAAATCAAACGCATCTTCGCCGCCAACATTCCAATCATGCTTTTCCATGACTGCACCGCGCATAGTGTCGCTCAGCTGACTCGCTATACCCTCATTTGTGTTATAGTCTATCGGCGCATAACTGCCAGTAAGCTTGTTTTGAATATACTGACCGGCAGCGTCAAGATAGCCCTTTCCGCTGCTCGTCAGATTTATCGGTACGCTCAGTGCACTGGCAATCACCTGATGGTCTGCACTGAAGTCACGAACCGCATCTTGTACCTGCTCATTCTTGCGGCGGTTATATTCATACGCATAATAGTTCTCAAGCTCATCGGGATTTATGCCCTTTGCTCGAACCTTGTCCTCTATTTCCTTGAGCCTCTGGTTATATTCATAGACATTCTTGTTGTTTCCGCTCGTGCCGACTGACTCTTCGAGCTTTATTCTGTCCTTGAGTTCGGGAATAGACTGTATTTCCTTGAGCGTCGCCTCGTCAAACTGGCTGAGTTTTTCGGATATATCCCTGTTGTATATCTCTGTCTCCAATGCCGAAGATTCGCTTTTTAAGTTATTCGACTTGGTTTTAGCTGCTTTTGCTTCTTCGGAAAACTTCTCATACCCGCTCTTGTTACCCTGCGCCGCACTGAGCAGAGCCCGCACCCGGTTTGCAAGAGATACACTGCGGTTTCCTTTTTTTTCGTCCTTGATATCTTCCAAGCGTTTCTTTATGTCTTCATTTGTCATGCTGTCCACAACCCCGGGATTACGCGTATCGGAGTAATATGCTGACTCGTTGTCAAGATTCTGAGAGGTCTGTTGCAAAGCATTTTTATATTCTGCATATCTCGACATAAAGGTATTGTAGCGCTCGTCTCCGAGCTGTTCGCGCTGCGATTCGAGATATGATTTTATCCTGTCTGCTCTTTCAAGCTCGGAATTTACCGCCGCCCGTGTGCTTTCGCTGTCGCGTTTCCAATTTGTATAGGAACTGTTCTGCAATCTGCTGTTTGCATTTCGAGCAGTGCGGCTCGATGATTCGAGCCAATCATGCATTTCTCTGTCTCGAGAATCCCACTCGTATTCTCTGTTGACGCGCTCTATTCTTTCATCGATGGTTTCCTCTGCCTTATATTTTGAATTTGCACGTTTTATTCTCTCATCAATCGTTCCCATGATTTCCTCCGCTTAATAAAGTCCGTAATGCTGACTGAGTATTGCTATATCCTCATCGGTCAGATTCTTGTTCTGGCTCATCTTCGTCTTTATGTAATTTTCATAGCTTCCATATTGATTTTTCAATGCAGGTCTAACTCCGAACTCATATCGAGTCGGCTGTGCACCTATAAATTCACTGGCTGCCTTTGACTTTGTAGCAGTTTGTTTTCCTCCGCTCCCGCTCGACGAACCGCTATACCCGCTCCCGCCCGATGAGGATGATGAAGAGGTTGAATAGCCCTGCGCTCGGAGAGAGTCCATATATTTGTCATGCTCAAACTGCTGCTGCTTGAGATTATAGTCTCTCGAATCCTGCTGCTTGCCGTAGTCAAACTGTTTCTGCCAGTTACTCTGTGCAAGCGCATCCTGCTGCTTGCCGTAATCAAACTGCTGCTGCCAGTTATTCTGTGCAAGGGCGTCCTGCTCCTTGCCGTAATCGAACTGTTTCTGCCAGTTGCTTTGCGCAAGGGCGTCCTGCTCCTTGCCGTAGTCGAACTGCTGCTGCCAGTTATTCTGCGCAAGCGCATCCTGTTCCTTCTGATAATCAAATTGATTCTGCCAGTTGCGCTGATTGACATAGTCCTGCATATACTGGCGGTTCTGCTCGCTCTGCCAATTCGACTGCTGCTGTGCTGCATCTGCGCGCCCGGTGTAATATTCAAGCTCATACTGCCACTGCGCAAGCTGATTGAGGTAACGGTTGTAATCACTTTCCGAGAGATACTGTGACTGACTCTGCAGGTAATTGAGAGTGTTATAATAGTCACTCAGTGTGTCCTGATATTTTTTGTAGTCCGCGTCATCAAGATTCTGCAGCACCTGCATATGCTGCAATTTATCGCTCTTGTCGTCGCGATACTTGCCGTATGCCCGGTCATACAGTGACGGAATGACATTGTTTAAATCGTTGAGGCTTGACTGGTATGCCTGATTGCCGGCAGTAGAAGCATAAGAACTGCCGTAACCGCCCGTAAGTGCCGCGGCATTTCCCATCGTGTCCTGCATCGCCATCTTGCCTTGCTGAATATACTGATCCTTATACTGCTGATAGAGCGGATCGGCATTGAAATCATACTGAAAATCCTTGGTGTTTTCATAGTCTTTCAAAAGCCCCTGTATCTGGTCTGCATAGTTGCTCTGATAGTCCCCGGGCTTTGAGTTATAATGAGTCTTCAGTTCCTCTTGGGCACGCTTAACCTCCTCGGATTCCTCGTAGTCTTTAGGTTTATTGAGCAGTGTTTTTATAGTGCCTATCCCATAACCGAGCTGTTTTGCGGTGTTAAATCCCTGCTTCGCTATTCCGCCGGCAAGAGCTGCCGCATTTCCGCCCTGTGTCACTGCGTATGACAGTTTGTCCTTTGATATGCCTTGCTGCTTTTTCTGCTTTTCAAGGTCTTTTGTAGTATATGCCATTTGTTTTACCTCCTCAGATCAGATAGTTTATGTTCAGCGTGTATGAAGTCAGATTGTATTTATAAGCTTTTGTCTCAAGATTGAAGCACCAGTCAAGCACCACTCTTCCGTCCGGAAATACCGACCACCGAACAAGGTTGGTATCGTTCGCCGCGCAGATTGTAAATATCCTGTACTGCGGGCGCAGATCGTTCGGCAGCGTACATATGATTTTTCCGCCCGCCGTTATCCCCTGCACATCTCCGACGATATTGACCGAGTTTCCGAGTCTGCGGCTTCGAGGCGTCAGCCCATTCGCGCCCGGAGTTATTCCTTCCGTCAATTTCAAGTCTGTCCAGCCTGTATCTTTCAGCGGGAAAGTCTGCTCTCCTGCTTTCAGTCCGTTTCTAAGGAGCAGCAGCATATTAACATCCATTGTGTTGGCAAGCTCCGCCACCTTGCCGAACGCTATGCCTTTACCGCCTTGCAAAAAGTCCATCAGTACGAAGCTCGTCGAAAGCTCGTAAACATATTCCGCGGAAGCGAGGCTGTCGGCCACTTTGAACTTGATTTTATATGATACATTGTCACTGAGATCTCCGAACAGCACTGCTTGCACATTGTTGCTCATGGTAACCTCATCGGACCACGCTGCCATTGTTTCCGTCTTATAGCTTGCTTTGCAAACCGCTGTATTCTTGCCTGACAGTGCCGAGAAGCTATAGTTCACCTTTCCCGCCGCATATGTGCCCTTGTCGTTTTCCGTACCGTCCTGCGTACATCTGAAGCACGAGACCTCATTTATCATAGGCCTGTCATATTTTTCAACCGTTATGCTCGCCGTCTTGCTAACCGTTCTGCCTCTGCTGTCTGTCGCTGTGACGGTAAAGGTCAGCGACCCCGAAAGATAGCAGGGGTAGGTATACACTCCGCCTGTCTGATTGGACAGCACCGCTCCGTTCACGGCAAATCGATAGTTCTTTATAGTCGAGCTGTATGCCCCTTGTGCGGCTGCGGTAATCCTGCATTTTGAGTAGTCCTGCACATAGATCTCCCACTCACTCGGCACATTGCCGTCTATGCGCTCTATCGATATATCCGGCATTGTAGGCTTAATGCGGTCCGGCACAAGAAATGTAACCGTCCTTGTGTTGGTCTCTACAAGCGTCGTAGGTATCAGGCCGAATCGTTTATATGTCTCCATTTTAAAGGTGCCCGTCCTGCTGGACCCGTTGGTTATTGCATTGGCCCACTCAATGGGGAACGCATATTCCGCCATAACAGAGTTATTGGTTGAAAAGTACCCGCTCTCATAACTGTATTCTCCGCAGATGAAGTACATTTTGTGAGTGTATGAGTTGCCGTCTTTGATATCCTCCATTTCCACCAACAAATTACCCAGACCGTTTATCTTGCTAACTCCAACTGTGATATTCTTCGGATATGTTTTAATAGTTGTTATTGCCATTTCTTATTCCCTCCATATAAAGCTCAGATTGCCGTTACTTCGTGGTGTGAACTCCCAATTGCCTATTCTCAGTCTGTTAAGAACCTCAACATCCGTGACATAAAGGCAGCGGTTGGAGATATAGGCTATCTCCGTGCCGTTCTGCGTGAAGCTTAGTTTTTCATTTGTCAACATCGACTTGAACGGGCTGTCTGCTTTACCGAGCTCCATTCCGTCCGCTGTGAAACGAAAATAGGTTCTTATTAGCTCCTGAAATTCTTCAAGTCTGCCGTCAACCTCTGTTGTATAGAGATAATTCTGGTCGAAATTCAGCTGAATTTCCCTTGAAGTCTGTGTCACATAGGATTCGAGCGTGGCATTGAGCTCGGCAATAGATGCCTTCGCACTCAGTTCCTCGCGCACCGTCGTCATTATGTTGTCATTGTTCTGCTCTATCTCGGTGTGAAATGTCTGATTTATCTCTTCCGCCTGCGCGATGATTTTATCGTTGAGCTCGTTATAATCAATGTTCCTGCCCGCTTCTAATTGCTCAACGGCGTCGCTCGCCAGCTCCGCCATTGATCGCGTCTGCTCCACCGTTTTCAGATAAACCGGCGAAAAATTGTCTCCGTCAAGATTGTTGAGTATATACCGCAGCTGTTCGTTGAGCTGGTAAAGATAGCTCTGTGTTTTTCGGTCTGAGCCGAGATTGGCAGGCAGATTCAGGTTTAGAGTCGGCATTAGATTTCACTCCCCTGTTCAGTTACCTTGGCGATGCTGTACAAAATAAACTTGCCCTTGCCCCGCATTCGGATTCTCATGTGGTCGCAGCGTCTGACTATAATCGGAATAGTGATTGTGCGGTTGTTGACGGCATCGATGTGCAGCACTTCCTCGTAATCGCCCATAGAGTCATACTGCATTTGCACTCTGAACTGTGCCCCGCGTTCGACGCTCAGCCGGAACTGTAACTTCGAAATATATTTGTTGTCCGGGCTTGTCACTCCAATAGGTCCGCTTTCGGCCATCCATTCAACCGGCTTTTCGTCATATGTCTGATCTGTCACGCTGTATCGCGTTGTGCCGTGCATCGTCCATAGACTGTTTCCGACCGTGAAATACAATTCCCCGTCCAGCGGCGCGAAAGCATCTATTTTCAGCCCGCTCTCTTTATGCCATATTTTTGTGCGCTCATCGTATGTGAACAGGCTGTATTTGCCGTTTTCGTTCGACATCGACACATAATATTTGTTGTCGATTGCTCCCGCTACGGCATTTCTGTATGCGTTCGCGCCGAAGGACTCCGAAATATTGACCGGAGTTCCGCCGTCATAGGCGCATATGCCGTTTCGGCTCTTGTAGTATAGCGTCTCGTTACATAGAGCAAGGCTCCGTTCGCTGCCGTTCTGGACGCCTCTTATAGACTCGTTCGTAACCTGAAAATTTGAGGGCTTCGAGCCGTAGACTTTATGAACACAGTCTTCCTTAAAAAACAGGATATATCCACGCATTGTAAACGCGCCCGTAAACTTACCGTGCGTTCCGACCGTCACGGCATAACTGTCGCTCGCCAACCCGAGAAAACAATTCCAGTTGAACGGATCGCCTATCTTGCAGCAATATATCTCGTGCTTGTCGGAAGAACATCCCCAGATGCGGTTTTCGCTTTCGGTCACGAAGTCCATATCCGGCACGGTTCTTTTTACCGTCACCGCTTCCTGCTGACTCGATACTTCATCTATGAATCCGGTCACGATTATGTAATCCTTGCTGACGGCATAGAGTATCATGTTTGTGTTGAACTGTTCGTCTTTGCAGCCGCTTATAGTCACTCCGTCATATTCGGAGAATCCTTCGCCTATTCCGGCCGAAGATATCTTGACGAATGTCGTCGCCACCGCATTCCACATCTTTGTTGCAGCGGCATATATCTTGAGCGTATGCGGCTTTGATGAGGTATCGAGCCAGCTGTCGCCGTTTGCCGGCGCTTCCGGCGCTGCAGCCGAAACCGTCGGATTATAATCCTCTCCGGTAACTCGCGTCAGCGCAAATGACACCGCTGCGGTTGTCGTAAACGATTTTTCCAAACTGCCTACGCCCTCGCTCACTTTCTCGGTGTTGATATATTTTTTGTCCGGCCATATGAGGACATACGCACCCATGCTCAGCATTTGTTTGCGGCTTTTCTCGACATCGCCGCTGACCTGATCGCCGTTGTAGAACACTTTGCCATTGTCCACCCAACACAGACCGTTGTTCACGCAAAAGCCGTCAAGGCGTGTGAAATCGCGAATTTTTTTCCGCTGCTCTCTCGGCGTCAGGGCAGGATAGCTGTCTGACGAAAGATTCTCTTCGTCGTAAAATTCATTGTCACTTATAACAAGGTCATGGTGATATCCTCCGAACGCGCTCATCATTTCCCTGTTTTTACTGACCGTGTTAAGAATAGGCAGTCTCATCGGTTCACCTCATAAATATTCCGCCCGCCGGAGCCGCGTGCGTTCTGCTGTAATATCCCCAGTAGCCCTCGTATGCCTCGTTGAAAGCCATTGCCGAATTGTTGTATCGGTCGTATTCGGCGTTGAAAAAGTCAATTTTTGACATCAGCCAAAGAACATATAGGTTGCTGTAAGACTCCGGCACAAGCAGTTCTGTGTTCGTGTCTGTGTCTTCATTATAGCCTTCAAACACCGTTGATTTCTCCCCGCTCTTCGCGTCTATCAGCTCTTTTACTATCTTCCCGTCAAGCTCGGAAAGCCATCTTATTTTCTGCTCGTCCGAATACTGATTGGGCTTTAGCTCATCGGTCTGTCTTATTGCTTCGCATATTTTCATATAAACCTCCTGAAAGTAAAAGAGGGCGCAAAATGCGCCCTCCCGGTGTGTCCTTATCTCTCTTTGATATACTGCTCTACCAGCTTCTCAAGGCGCTGCTCCGCCAGCTGCTTCTGTCTGTCGGAATTGCGTATAACCTCTGCGACGCAGGCGGGCACTTCGACTTCTACGCCGCGCTGGATCTGAAAATTCCTGCCGTTGACCGAAACAAACAGATCATCTTTGTATGCACCGTCGTCCTTAAAGAGAAAGATTTTCTCCGTGGGTTCTTTCTGCTCCTCGGGCGCAGCAGCCTCTTCGGTGGTTGTGGTCTCTTCGGGGGTTGCGTTCTCCTCGGGTGCAGCCGTCTCTTCGAGGATTGCGTTCTCCTCGGGTGTTGCAGTTTTTGTTCTTGCCATAAATATCTCCTTTCGGGCTCAGAGAGCAAAATGCCCTCTGAGCTTTTATCAGTTAGCTTTCGCAGTGGCCGAATATGCGGAGCAAGACTCTATTCGCACCATGTACTCCTCAACCAGGCGTTTTGCAACCTCGGTTGCTTTCCAGCCGCAGGACGAACGCTGATTGAGCGGATCGTCGCCGTAGCCGAGCTGTTTGACGATATGCTGCAGGCCGCCGCCCTCAATCTCCGTCAGACCGTAAGCATGAGCGCCGAGTATAATCGTGGCAAAAACCGCCAGGCCGGACGGGCAGCCGGTGCCGGTCCATATCTTTGCCTCCGTGGACTTGACGAATCTGACATTGCCGATCTTGCCGATTTCCCCGTTGTAGATATCGTCGGGCTTAGCGTACTTATGTACGTCAATCCACTCCTCGCAGCGCATAAGGTCGTATGCTGCATACGGATGGATAATACCCACAAACGAATCCCCGATCGGGTCTGCATTCATGCTCTCCAGCTGAGCCGCCGCACGGAATATGAGGTCAACATTGATTTTTGCCGTCGCGTCGAGTCCCGCTCTGCTCGTTACTGCTGTTTCTGCTCCGCTTGCAACCTTGGGCGCGTAAATAACGCTTGTGCCGCCGGCAAGCTCCTCTCTTATGACGGTATCGAGAGTGCGTCCTGCCTGCGAGCCGAGAAGCTTCGTTGCCTGCAGAACATTGTTGTCGATAGCCGTCATGTCGAGCATATCCGAAAGCTGAATCCAGCCGCCGTACTGCTTGACAGTCGCGGTTATCGTGCTCACGTTGAGTGCCTGTCCGTCGGGAGTAACGCCTTCCGTCAGTGCCGTGGTAGCTTTTGCAAGCGGCGAATACTTACGCATTTCGATAGTCTTGCCGGAGCCCTTGGGAATGGGATACTTGTCTCCGAACTGGTTGTGTACGAGCTTAGGCTCTGCGTTGTCAAGAAGCCTCTTCTCGTAATAGGTCTTCATTTCGGCAGAAAGGTTGTTGCCTGTGGTTGCCGAAGTGGTTGCGTTTACGACCGTAGCAAAAAGCTGCAGGTCGAATATGACATAATTGTTCATTTTCTTTATCTCCTTTTCTTAGTGCAAGGAGATCAGAAAGTAATTCTTTCTCCCCTTGCCACTCTGCGTTCGATTTCTTCTCGCTGAGCCTTTGTCAGTTTGTTAACATCCGTCTGGGAATTAACTGCACCTTGTGAAGTTACACCGTTTTCAACCGGTCTTTTGCTGTTTGCCGCAACAGAATCGGCGACTCGCTTTGCCGCCGTCTGCGCCGCATACTGCATCGCGCCTCCGAGAATCTCGTCTCGGTGAATGACTTCATAGGCCGTTCTGACATCGACATTGTTTCTGAGCAAACTGAAGAACTGAGGATCTTCTATCTCCGTGTCGAGATTGAAATTCGGATAGATTTCTTTGAGACTTTCCGCCTGGTTCTTCCAGTTGGTGATGTCTCGGTTTATCCTGTCCTGCTCATCACGACGAGACTCGTTCCGTCTGAGCTGAAGAACCTCGCGTTCGAGCTTCTTCATCTCCTTGAGCTGTTCAACGGTTATGCCCTTTTGCATAGCCTCTTCTCTGTATGATTCATCATCATTTTCCAAAGCCTTGACTATGCCGTCAATGTCGTCCGCTTTTATCCCGTACTTCTGCGCGAGAATCTCAAAGACCGGCGTACTCTTCTGCAGCTGCTCCTGAAGCGTGCGCGTTTCCTTGAATCTGCCGTTGATAATGTTCTGTACTCGGCGGCTGAACGCGTCCTTGTAATCGCCTTTTATCAGCTTTTCAAACTCCGCGTCCTGATTTTCGACCGTCGATGCCGTAACATTGATCTCGCTTTCCGGCTGTGCAGCGGCGTCCTGCGTTTCAATCGCCCGTGTCTGCTCCCCGGCGTCGGAAGCTGTGGCGGCCGTTGCCGCCGATACGCCCGCTCCGTCTCCTCCGCCCTCGCCGAACAGCGTGAGCGAAAAAGCCTTTGTTGTGTCTGTGAACATAAAAATTAACCTCCATCGTCTTTCCGAAGTGTCTTTGTGATTATATTATAGCGGTTTAATTTTCGTTTTTCTCCCCGCCTTTGACTGTAAAAATTACATTTTTCGGATAGTTGTCTGCGATAAGCTTTGCGCCCGTGCAGAAAAAATTATAAATTCCTTTTGCCTTTGCTTTGGTATGTTTGTATGCTTTAATCGCCAGCAGAAGCGTTCCGTTGCTCTTTTCAGCGGTAAATGTTTCGAGTTCTCCGGCAGCTTCCATTTTTGCATACATCATTGCGGCGGTCTGGCCGAGTGTCGAAATGCCGGCACAGACTATGTCCTGCCCGCTCGGCGCATATCCCGAATGTCCCGAAATGCTTATTTTCATTTCTCTGCCCGCTCGGCGAACTTTTATTGTTGTCATAACATTACCTCGGTTCCGCAGCCGAAGCCGCTTTTTCTCTCGCATTCTCGGCCGTTGCGTGTTCGTCTGCGCGCGTCTCGCCAAGCGAGTTGCTCTTGAGCTCGCCGTCTCCGGAGCCTACGCTCGCCACCGGAACTCCGCCCGAAAAAGATGCCGCCATCTGACTGCCTATCGTTGTTCCGTTTTGTGCGTCAACTATCTGCGCCATCTGCATGAGCTGCTGCTGCATGGTCTTGAGCTGTTCATACAGCGTACCGTTCTGCGATATTTTCCGCACGACGGAGTCCTTGCCCTCGAAGTCCATCATGTCGATGCAGGCGAGCGCCTGATCCGTCATTTCCGGATTGAAGAATCCGCTGTTATAGAACTGCAGTGCCAGCTCATTGTGTGAGAGCCTTGAGAACGGGTTGTTCCGCTGCGCCCTGACTTTGATATCAAAGATCGGCATTCGTCCGCTCATATCAATGCCGAACTCTGTGCGCTCGCCCTCGGGCTGTATGGCGCGGTTATCGTAGCTCACAAACTCCTGTTCACCGCTTTTCTCCGTTATACGAAAGCTGCGCGGTGCATCGTAAAACTGCCTTATCAGCTCGATGCACAGATAGAGCACTTCCTCATAGCTGTCATATGAGGTCTGAATCATATCTCTCGACAGCTTGCTTCCGGCCTCCTGCAGCGCCGCTATCGCCGAAGCGGCGGTAACTCCGCTCGTGGTGCTTCCCTGTGAAAAATCACGGTTTCCGCTCGTTTCCTTGAGTTCGTCTATTTTGTTCGTGCGCAGCGCCACATAAATATCATTGAGCGGCGTCATAGTGATTTCTTTTATGCTGTCCTCCCCGAGTCTGCCGTCCACATGCACAAAAGGATTCGAGACGTCAAGAAATTCTTTCTCATTGATTTTCCCGCTCGCAGCATTGATGAAGAAACGACGGCGAGAGGCGGCAACGGCCGACTGCATAAACGCCTGGTCATATTTGTCTATCTGCATCTGCGGGTCTTTCATAATGTCCAAATATCCAAAGCCCACAAGCGAGCCTTCCTCCGGGAAGAGAGTATCAAACACGAACGGATATTTGCCGTGATTATAAAACCCGCTCTCGGCATACTGAGGATCGTTTTCGGAGGCAAAGAGCACTTCACCGTTGCAGAATTTGCAGTAATGCAGCACTGTTCTGCTGCCAACCAGTCTCTTATAGTACCAGTCAACCACAACGCTCTTTTCCGATGTGTCTATGTTGTCGTCATAGATATACTGGCTTGTTTCTATCGTCTTGCCGCCGAGCTTACCTTTCAGCTGCGGATATTCCTGCGAGAGCACATCGTTGTCGCGCAGGCACACATGGAAGATGTTCCGGCTGTCCTGTATGTTCTCTATGCCGGGCTCCCAGAAGAGATTCAGCAGGTCGATTTTCTTTATCTCGATGTCGCCCAAGCCGTTGTACTTCTGCGGATTCCAGAACACACCCTCGCAGGCTGAACCCTGCTTGAGCTTATACCACCATTTAGCGGAGTATGTCTTTTTGTAACCGTTCTGCTCGATGATAACGGGCAGGATTTCCGAAAGCTGTTCTGCGGAAGCATTGTCGCTCTGCTCTCGCGGCAGTACGGAAGCCGACGGATAGTTGTCCATAGCGTCCGCGTGCTTATTTGCCAGGGAATTAAACAGCCAAGCCGAAGTGGGCTCGGGCTCTTTGTTCGCGCCTTTCGCCTGGTTTTTTCTGATAGTCTCCCAGTGTCGGAGCTTCCACCACTGCTCGTTCTCGATTATCCTGTTCTCGAGATTCGCCTTGCCGTCTTTGTATTTTCGCAAGGTTTCTTCCGCTAAAGCAACCGTTTCCTGCGTTATCGGTCCCTGCTCTGACCCGCTCCCGGGCTCATACTTCACCGTATCGCTGCCGTTTACAATTTTCACTTGTCCATCCTCTCGCACGGGATTTCCAAGCTCTTGCCGCAAAGTCTCCGTTCGTGCGGCAATATCCCGCTCCGGATCCCTTGCGGTCTGCTCCTGCGGCTGTTGGTCTCTGATTTCCGCTCTGCGGCGTTTGATATCTTCTATCGGGTCTCTTTTCTTTGCCATTGTTTTGCCTCCTATAATCTGTAAAAGCTGTATTTGTCCGGCTTTTCCCTGAGTTCAAGGGGATCATCCGGCATTTTTTCCGGCGCTTTGCGCGGTTCCGGGCTTATCGGATTTTCCATGAGCACATATCGGCACTCGTCGTAGATATGATCCTCCTGCGATGTGTCGATATCCTCAACATATTTCTCGTCATAGACGATATCGGGAATAGTGCGGATAAAGTGTCTGCAGGTCGAGAATACCTGAAACTTCGGGTTGCCCTCCGAATCGAACGCCAGGCGGTAATGATACTGCATCTTTCCGGCAATTCTCGTGTTGTCACCGGGGGAGAATACTATGAAGTTCGGGGATTTTTCTAGCATTCGCGCTACGCTCTCGCCGCGGCTCTCGTCAAAAATAGACGGGTCGGCAATACCGATGATGTTCTTACCCTTGAGATTTCTGTCCTCGTTTTCAATGCGCCGAATCTCTGCTGCAATCGTGACCGGGTCTTGCCGCACTCCCTCGTTCGGCGTGCCCGTGCAGCCGTACAGTTCCGCTATGCGGTATATCTTGCCGTGCGTGTCCACTGCATACCAGCCCACGGAATACGGTTTTGTGTAGCCGAAGTCAAAGCCTCTGTAAATCTGCCAGTATTCCGGGATTTTGAACGGCTCAACGACATGCGTCCACCGTTGGTCTTTATAATGCTCGGGATCGTTGCGCCACTCTGTGAACACCTGCCCCGAAAAACTATCCCAATCACCATACAACAGCGCTTTTCTCTCCGCTTCCGGCATGGCCGCAAGCTTCATGATGTATTCCGGGTCGTTGTGTAAAAGCTCCTGATTGTCAAAAACCGTTGCCGGGACAAAAATCCGCTTCCTGCTGCCCTCAATTATCTGCCCTGACGGTGTCACGACATTGAAAGTCTCCGTGATAGGTGTCATTGGTGGCGCCGCAGTAACAAACCGAGACTTCACCCACCCGTGACCTATGCCGCCGGGGTTGGTTGTTGCCCGCATATATACCCTCGTGCCGGGTCCTCCCGGGCGGTTTCGTGAGAACATATAGCTGTATTCGTCCCATGTGAAATGCGTAAGCTCGTCAAATGCTATGAAATCATAGTGTTTGCCCTGGTATTTCAGCCTGTCCTTCGTGTATTGCATTGAGCCGAAATAAATCATCGCCCCGCTCGGAAAGCTCCATCTGTGTTTGCTGTCGTTATATCTTGCTCCGCGTATCGCCCGCGGGTAAAGCATTTCAGACCGTTCCACAAGCTCCGACAGCTGCGGATATGTTTTTCGCAGTATCAGTCCGCGGTAATACGGGATATGCACCTGCCGCAGGGCTTCAATCAACAGCGCGTCACTCTTCCCTCCGCCCGCCGCTCCGCCGTACAGCACCTCATACTCCGGGCGCTCCATAAACTTCTTCTGTTTCTCCTGCGGTTCCCAGATTTTCATTCTTCTGCAGCCTCCTCAAGCACTGCCGGTATCTCGATAATGCCGTATTCTTCATCATCCGTCGGTATACCTGCGGCCGCCTTTGCTTTTTCGATTTCAACCCGCTCCCGAGCGTTCTTCATATTTGCCCGCTCCACGGTGTTTGGCTTGCCGTAAACATCGCGCAGAATCTCCATCAGATCTTTCATTGCAGCCGTCATTTGCCGCAAATATTTAGTGTCGAGTTTTTGCAGGCAATATTCCTCGACTTCCGCTTCGTCCTCATCGTCTTCGCTCGGCACAATTTTGACGATAGTCTGCCTGACTGTTGCCGTATCGTTCAAAGAATCATCTATAAGGCGAACTAATTTGTCCGCACAATCGCCGATTTTCGCCAGTTCGCAGGCTTTTTTTCGACTGATTTTCTCCATTGTTTTCTTTTCAACTTTTTTTCTGAATTTTTTCCGCAGCCCGCTCCACCCCTCCGAAGCGCACCTTTTTCCAAGCGACGAGACCGATACCCCGTACTTTTCCGCGAGCTCGCGCTGGCTTATATTCGTCGATATGTATTCCTGCTTGATGGCATCCCAGTCCACTCCCGGAAGCCTCCTTTCTGTTTATAATTTTATCAATTTGGATTTCGTTTTTCTCCCCGCCGTTTATCGGGATATAAAACTGCCCGGCAAAGAATCACCTTGCCGGGGACTTATTCATATTTGTCGTTTATCAGTTTTCGCAATGGGCAATCGCAGCGGTAAAGGTAGCAGTTGTTATGCAGCCACTCCTTCCGCTGTTTCGCGTCCTCGAATACGAGTATAACTTTTCCTTTTTCCGTCAATCCTTCGCAGGATATTGTAAGCTTGGTGTCAGACAGGTAAAACGGGCAGACAACAAGAGCTCCTGCGGCAGTGTTAGCCATCAGCCCGCTCTCCTTTTTCTGTTTTTCCGTCCGCCGTAAAGAATGTAGTCACTGTCACCCCGGAACATCCTTATCTCCATGTGATAGCAGCTGTCCCAGTCGCAGTATGTCGGGATAACCTCCGCCACGACATAGCCGGGATAAAGCTGTTCGAAAAGCTGTCTGTGCTCGCAGTCTGCTACAAGCTCGTCCAACTTCTTGCGGCTGATGTGGCTGTCGTTTCTGCGCGGCTGCGGATCCACAAGATTTTTAGACCGCGTCCAACGCTTGTGCATGATAGGATCCTTGATTATGTAATTTCCCATATCTGCTATGCCGATTTCAAGAAACTGCAACCGCTTTGTGTTTGCTCGGCCGAGTCCCCACGCTTTTTCAATTTCGTCTCTGTCAACTCCGCCGCTCATCACGATATGATGATGCACGTTCCCGCTCTTTTCGCCGAACTCTATGACGGATATGTATTTCACTTCGCCCGCTCCTGCTTTTTTATAGAGCCTTTTGACTCTGCGCAGGAAGTTTTGAAAATTTCTTTGGGCCTCTTCCGGCGTTTTTGGTCTTGTATCGTCGGAATAGTCAAGACCTATCGCGAGATCGCGATCCGTGAAGTTCGCATGCAGCAGCTGAACAAGCTTACGCTCAGCATACTTTGCGTTCAAAAGCTTCTGTGTCTCGCTCGATTCTCTGAATCTCTTTCCCCTGCTCTTTATTTTGGCCTGCGGCTGCTCCGTCACGGGGTATAAATATATTTCAAGAAAGTCCTTGCAGTAAAATTTTGTTTCTCTGATTTTCGTGCGCATTTTTTCTTTCCTCTCCGTGGTCGGTTTGATAAGACAGCATACAAGCCCGTGAAGCGCCCTTACGGACGCCTCACCTTTTCCCCGGCGCGGGGGTCTGACTTGTTCACTTGTCGGCGGTCTTCTTTGATTCCATTGCGTTCACACCGAAAGCACAGGTATCATATGCTTTCGTGTAAACAGTGTGAATATTGTTTGATTTGAATGTACATGCCGCTAAAACATTGGGCACCGCCTTGCCATGCCAGTATTGACAATATTTGCAGTATACGATTGTGGATTTTTCATCTTCAGCGCTGGGCCAGCTCAAGGCTTGGCCGCAATTAGGACAATAATGCGTCCATCTTTTATTAACATTGTATCCTAGTGCTTCACCACATTCGGGACAAGGATAATTGCGAGCATGCAATTCTGGATTTATCCATAGTTTTACTGCTTTAGGTGTCTGTTTTTCAAGTGCTTCAATAGCCTTTTCCATAGCATTGCATTGACGACGCTCATCCGAACACTTTCCGTTTTTCAAGTCATCTTTAAACCATTTCAAAGTTTCTTCATTTGTCATTACGTATCACCATCCATTTCTTCGTAGTAGACAAATTCTGTTTCGTGATTTGGTTTATGTAAAGCTAAATCAACATTATCAATGCAGTTATAACAAGGTGCTTCAACTGTAAGTTTGTTTTTATGCTTGCAAGTTCCACAAGGTGAACGGTCTATGCCGTTATCATCTATATAGCCTTTCACTCCGTATCACCGTCCATTCTTGGACCCACGACTGCAAAAATCTTTTTCAGTAACATACCCGCCGAACTCGTTACAAAAATGATAGTTGTTAGATTTCATAAGTTCATAATTTTTGCAATCCTTGCATCTGACAATTTCTGAAACATCTACGGCGGGAGCTTCTTTTAAAATTTTAACGGCGGCGTTCCAACCATCTGCATAGCTTTTATTTTCAAAAACATCTCGGTTGCATGAACCTATTCCAAGTGCGGCGCGGTCAATATAGTCACTCATTCAATTGCCCCTCCGTCCTGCGATTCCATGCTTCCGCTGCGAACTGCGGCCGCGCATATCTGTCCGTTGCAAGAAAACATTTTTGACACTCCACATAAAATGTTCTTTGCCCCAGAAGCTTTGCTGTGCCTCCGCAGCAGGGGCAGGCTTTCAGCTCTATACTTTTATTTTTCATTGCTTATTTCTCCAAATCTTGCACATAGCACCAGCTTTGCGGCGGTCTTGTTATAATAGCTGGCACAATGCAATCTTCATCATAGATACACGCGCTCGACTCATAACCTGACCTTTTACATGAATGGCATTTCTTCTTTAAATAAAACTCGTTTAACTCTTTCGGCTTATCATAAATCACGAGGTTCGATATGTGCCAACCGTACCCTTGATTTCCATTACCCAAATAATCAATAATTTGTTGATCAGTTAAGCAAGTATAAGGAAACTCTTTCAGGGCTATACGGCTGGTTGGGTCACTGTATGTTATAGACATCGTGAAGATAACATCACACTCAAACTCGCCAATAACTTTGCCGTTGCCGTTTACTACACTGCAATACGGCGAGCTTCCGTCCGGCACTTTGCAAAACACGGGCTTTTCAGGTCTCATGTATTCGGGGTAATCTTCCGGTTTAAAAACATACTTGGTTATCATTTTCGGCTTCGTACAATAAATGTAGCACTTAAACGGTGTTTCAATCTTCGGTCTTGTCTTTCTGACCTCTACCGTTTTCTTTCCACTTGCTATAAGCTCACACCATTTCGGTCTGACCGAAAGCAAAACCGCCATTATATTCCGCCTCCGTTACATGCATACTCTTTAAGCGCGGCCGAGACCTGCAACATCAGGTATTCGATGCACTCAAAATCTCCGCTCGGGTCAAACAAAGGACAACCCGGGCAAGAACCGGGCACACTCTCTCCGCAGAGTTCAGTCGCCTGGATCAGCTGCTCAAGGGTCATATTCATCGTCGTGTTCATTTGCAGGACCTCCGTCACTCAATCGTCGGTAACTCCGGCAGCGGCATCCAATAAGTCACCTGTGGATCATCCCAATCCGGATAAGCCTCAAAAAGCCAGCCCTCGCCGGCGTAAAATGTTGCAAGTTCATGGGCACTATCCAACTCTAAATGCTCTCGCGGTCTGCCGCTCGCGACAACTAATACGCCCTGCTCGTCTTCGGGCAGCCTGTCGTTGACGCTTATCCACGGTGATGCGGTCAGCTCTTCGATCCGTTCCCTCGCGGCGCAGATAATCGCGCAGCCGTGGATTCCGCAATCATGCTCATATCCGCAACCCAAGCAAGCAATAGATCCGGTCTGCACCGACAGCCTCCGCAGCGCCCCTATAAGGATTTTATCGTCATTCATTTTCATTCTCCTTTCAGCAATTCATGTTCGCCGCTCTGGAGCTGAAGCTCCGTCTCGGACATCTCATAGCCCAGCTCGCAAAGAAACTCATAAATCCTGTCAAGGCTTTGGTTTTCCTTGTGCTGCGGTGCCCGTTTGTCATTGTTTGACGCATACCACCCGTTGTTGTAGTAGCCGTTGCGATTATCGTCTCCTGCCAGCGCATACGCGACAACTATCGGCGCACGCTTGTCCTCGGCGATAAACTGCCGCCATTTTGGCGCATTTATAGAATACTTTTCATCGCTTCCAATCTCGGAATTGATATATTTTCTGTCGCACGAGCAATAGCCCGTTATTATACGACCCGCGAACTGTACAAGCCACTTGATGATTGTTTCTTTATGTTTTTCAACGGCGGTAAAGTTCTTGACAAAGTTTACACGGCACTCATACGCCGTTTCCGTCAAACGCTTGAGCTCACGGTTGGCACTGTCTATGCGCTGTTCGCATTCTGATTTTTTCTCTTTCTTCTTTGGTACTTTGGTCTTTTTGCGCATAAGGTACGCCGTGCCATATGATATTTCCCAAAAAAGTTCCTCTTTGTTTTTGGGCTTTTTAAAAGTTCCCTCTTTCCAGTCTGTAATCGCACACACTTTGACCCGCTCGTAGGCGGTGCTGTAGATTTGGTTTTTTACGGCTTTCGCGCCGATTGACTTTAGCTCGGCTTTGACAAGCGGTGTTTTTTCGGCTTCAATTTGTCGCTTCTTCGCGCGAGTAAGGCTGAACTCAAACTCGCGTGTTCCGACAACTTTCAGCAGTTCGCGGCGCTCTTCTGCGTCTTTTATGTCCGCTATCTGCACATAGTCCTCAAGCTTTCCGCCGCGCTCCACCGCCTGCTGCATCTGCGCTGTCGGCAAAGTCGCTATCTTCAGGCGCTTGCGCACAGTCGTTTCGGCAAAACCGGTCTTTTCGACAATCTCGGCAACCGGCACGCCGAGGTTGAACATCATCTGCATACCCTGTGCCTGCTCGTAGACCGTCAAATCAGATCGCTGCATATTTTCAAGCAGCATCGTAGACAGCTGCGTTTTATAGTCCATATCAACAACGGCGCAGGGAACCTCAGTCAGTCCCGCCTGCTTTGCGGCCGCGAGTCGTCTGTGTCCGATGATAACGATATACATGCCGTTTTCGGCCGGAACGACCGTCAGGTTCTGCAGGATACCGCGCGCCTTAATAGATTCCGCCAGCTCGGTGACATCGCCGATACTCTTTCTCGGGTTGTCAGGGTGCTGCAAAAGCTTTGTTACTTCGATGTTAGTTATCATGATTTGTCTCCATTTCTGTTATGGCCTGTCCGTTCTCTGATTCTTGCCTTTATCCTGTCCTCAAGCTCTATCAGCTTGTCCTCGCGGATGAAGCCGACTATGACGGCTATGACGGCTGTTATTTCAAGAACTGTTTGAATTGCAAATTTTAGTGCCACGTTTTTTCATCCTTTCATCTTGATATTTTGTGATGATAGCATTATAATATATATATATCTTATTGATGGGTGTGATTGTTTTGTCATTAGAAGCAGCTGAATTGTGGTCCCGTGCGAAGGAGTTCTTTTCTTTTGACTTTTTCTTTGGGGGGAAAAACATTTTAATAACGACAGTTATTGCTCTTATGGGAGTTTTAGTCTCCGTCTTATCCTCACGAAGGTCTCGAAATTTCTCCACAAGCAAAGAGTATTTAGAAAAAGTTGTTTCTCCGATTTTTGAAATTTGCGAAAAATTTTTAATGAAAAAGTCAAAAGCAATTAAGAGTTCCGAAGCCGAAAAGATTTTTAAAATAATCGATGAAAATCTTTTAATATCTGGAGGTAAGTTCAGGGAGTGGCGTTTCAAATTAGAATCAGAATTTAAAAAAAATGGGCGTTTACAAGCAAAAACTCAAGAACACTTTTTAAATTTTGTTGATTCCGAGTATGATAAGACTTGTCGTCAAGTAGGCATCGCTTTGCGGCCTTGGAGATATAGAACCGATTACAGTTTTCCTTTTTCTATAAAGGGCTATTTACATTTTTTCTTTTGGCTCGTTTTGCTTTTTATATATGTAGAATATTGTTTTGTGATTCTCGCTACGACTATATCCCTTATTCACGAAAAAGAGTATGCAACCGCAATCGTTGGTATGGTCGTTTCTGCTTTGGCGCTGCCCTGGTTATACAGAGAGCTTGAACGACACCATTAAGAAAATCATAAATTCCAATATTGCACAGAGCAGACGCAAAACCGTTGAAGATTCCTCATCGCTTATTATCGCGGGCAAAACAGCTAACGACAGTATCATTGCCGCAATCATGAGGTATTTCATTTCCTTACCTCCTCAAAAAATCGGTGTCCGCCGATGGTGCAAACATAGGTCTGCGACTCATGCCATTCGCTGCTCACAAGCGCCGGCGCATAGAAATATAGAATCTCGGCGTCGGTTGCTACTTCGCCGCTGTCAAAAACCGCACTGACCGCGCGCTTCACATCTTCGTTTGGCTCGGGTCTTTTGTCGGTATACCCGAAGCTCTTGACGATTTCCGTGGGGCGTTCGTGTTCCGATTTGCAGGCGTCGAGAATGCATTGTGCCACCGCCATTTTGCCTATGTAAGGCTCTGCACCCGCCTCGGCCATTACGACGCTCTCCACTATCGCCCGCTCTTCTTCTGAGAGCTCGTAGCACACCTTTGTTTTCTCTTCGCAGGTCATGATCGGCTCCGCCGCAGGCGGCTCGGAATCCACTCTGTATGCGGTTGCGGCTGCATCAGCTCGCGTCGGAACGGCAGCAAGTGCATATATCAGGCACAGCGCGAGGATTGCGAATACTATTAATACTTCCTTGTTCATATCGTTTACCCTTTCAGCAAAAGCTTATTTCGTCGGCAACAACCTCAATTGCTGTCCTGTTGTTGCCGTTTTTGTCTGTATACTGTCTGCTCTGCAGAGCACCGCGCACGGCTATCATATCTCCCTTGTTGAAATGATCCGCAACGAACACAGCGGTCGAACGCCAGGCGACAATATCAAAAAAATCCGTCTGTTTTTCTCCGCCCGAGGAAGTGAAGCGACGGTCAACCGCTATCCTGAAAGCCGTGACCGCCGTTCCGTTTTCGGTGCTTCTGCACTCCGGCGTCCTTGTCAGTCTCCCCATGAGAACCACTGAATTTATCATCCGAACGCCTCCTTAAATGTAATTCTTATAAAAATTCGCGATAAAGTCCTCGATTGTCCATCCATGCTCTTCCATGGCCTTACGCTGACCGTATTCATGCAGCGCTTGCATCTTCTCGCGGTTGTTATGCACACCCTCTTTGTTGTCCCTGTGGCAGTAGGGGCACAGCTGAACCGTCAGCTTGTACTTCTCACTCTTCTTGCGCAGCGCTCCGCCGAAAATATGATGCTTCTCGGTATCGCAATACTGATGGCACAAAAAACACTCTGTATACATTTGTTTATCCTCCTTAATTTCCCGTGTATCGGGATAATCCTTGTCGCTCATAGTAATTGCCGATTCGTTTCTGCAGCGGTCGGCTTATCTTTTCCGTGTAGATGTTGACCGCGATAAGTCCGTTTTCTTCGTTAATACTTTCTTCCGGGGTCTTTATCAGCCACTTTTTCGGCAAACCCTCATCAAACAGCAGTTCCACCGTCTGGTTACCGGATACCGATTTTGCAACGAGCTTCTGCAAAGCCGTCCCCTCCCTTTCTTTAAATTCTTGAACGAGCTGGCGCAGTTCCGGCCGGAACCGTTCTATCATCAGCATGTCAAAGAAGAATCTGTCTTCGTCTGAAAGTGCCATTATTTCATTCTGCGCCTTCTGAAACGCTATGTATTCCGCGTGTATTTCCGGATCCTTGAGATTTGTTATATAGCCGTATGGGTTGTCGTGCATAAATTTCCCGTCTTCTATCTCAAACACTCCGCGCATGATTTCCGGATTCTTCGTTATGGGATTCAGTTTCATCTGCGTTTCCCCTTTCGTGGCTTATAGTAGGCGCAATAATCGTCGCTCGCCGGAGTTTCTCTGAATCTGTCTTTTTCGATGCTGTAGTTGCACAGAGTATTGCTCCAGTCTGCCATCGGAGTGCTGCCGCCGAACACATGTCTGTATTCGCACGATTTACATATTTTGCTAATTTTTCCGTCTGTTGAAAACATATCTTGTCCTTCTCTGTCGGTCTGCCGTGCCCCGGGGAAATTGGAGGATTGTAGAAAAATGAATTGTGCCCTAATACGTTTCAGAAAGGTGTGATAAAAACAAGATCAATATGCGGGATTCTCCCCGGAACACGGCAGGCCGACAGCAAAAAAATATTCAATTAGTATTCTCCGAACACTGCCATATCAACGACATTCTTTGCTGCGTTTGTTATCACGGCGCGGACAAAGTGTTCAAATTCCGTGTGCTGCATTATGCCGCCGTGCTCGTTGTATTCAACCAGCGCCTGCGGGCGAATGTCGTAGCACCACTCTTTCTCACGAATATACGCGGTTCCGATCGGAAGTGCCTGCTTCTGCAGTCCGTTATAGATAAAGTCTTTCGGTCGTCCGAGATACCTCGCGGCCATCTCAACCGGCACGCTGCCGTCAATCGCGAGGATTTCTTCTTTTGTAGGCTTTGGTTTCAAAGTTCGTGGCATTTTATGTACCTCTCTTCAAAAAACATATTAAAACAGTTCGCCGATCTGGCAGTTATACGCCGCTGCTATTATCGGCAGCATTTCCGCTCTGGGGATGCCCTTGCCTGTTTTTCATATCACCTACCTCTGTTCCAAGCTGCGCTTTCGCTCGTTTGGTTTCGATGGCGTTAATTGCCCCGAATACTCTGGACTTCAAATGTTCCTCATCCCTAACCTTTTTCTTACCGTTCATTATCATCGACAGATAAACTGGTGTAACGCCCATTTCTTCTGCCACTTCTTTAGCCATTATTTTGTTGATATGCATTAATCCGACAGCCTCACCAATCCATTCGTTCACTCAAATCACCTCTTTTTTAAAAGTTTTTTAAAATAGTTGAATTTATTAAACCGTTATGATATATTTAAATCGTCAGGCAAGACAATCACAAAAAATCAGCTTCAAGGTTCGCGACCCCTTGAAAAGTTTATTTGATTCAACTTTTTCTCAAGTATAGTTTATTTTATTCAACTTGTCAAGCGAAAAAGTTTATTCAAATTAACTTTGTTGATTTTTACCAAAATCAATGAGGTGTTTTTATGTTCTATGACAAATTCATCGCGCTTTGTAAACGCAGAGGAGTATCCCCGTCGAAAGCCGCTACGGACAATGGTTTCAATAAGGCTACAGTCTCTATGTGGAAAAAGAAATATTTAAACGGTCAAGACGTCAGACCGTCATTTGATACGCTCTCCGCGTTGTCAAAATATTTTGATGTATCATCCGATTATTTTCTTAAAAACGATGAGCAAAGTTCTGAAGAGATGGTAGAAATGAATAATATGGCCTATTACAGAAATAAAAAGAATTTGTCACAACAGAATGTTGCGGATTATTTGGGGATAAGTCGTCAAGCATATTGCAATTATGAAATTGGCAAAAGAGAGGCATCCTACGAGACTCTTTTGAAATTAGCTGAATGCCTTGAAACCTCGGTTGACGAACTTTTGAGAGAGAGCCCAACATCTCGGGATGTCAGTGATGAAGACATCATGTTTGCCCTTTTTGACGGCGATAAAGATATAACCCCGGAAATGTTCGACGAAGTCAAACAATTCGCAAGGTTTGTCAGGGAAAAGCACAAAAATAAATAAATCTAATGATGTGTTATTAGTATGAAGATTTTAAAAAACTTAAGGAACAACAGAAAAATCAGTCAGGAAAAGCTGGCAAAGCACATGGGTGTTTCTCGCTCGACCATAGCCATGTGGGAAAGTGGAGCAAGTGAACCTGACAATGAATCTCTAAAGAAGCTCTCAATGTTCTTTGGAGTTTCAACAGACTACCTTCTTGAAAATGAAATTTCAAACAACGAACCTCAAATCTCCGATGATGACATCATGTTTGCTCTTTTTGACGGTGACAAGGATATAACCCCGGAAATGTTCGACGAAGTCAAACAATTCGCAAGGTTCGTTAGAGAAAAGCGCAAAAACAAATAAATCGAATGTTGTGTTATTATGATGAAAAATAGAATTAAGGAATTGCGCAATGAGCGCAAAGTCACACAAGCTATACTTGCAAAACATCTTAGAGTAGCGCAGAACACTGTTTCTAATTGGGAAAACGGCAATAGGTTAGTTGATACAGAAAATCTACAAAAAATTGCTGACTATTTCGGAGTGACTACCGATTATATCCTTTGTCGTGGTTCGGCACCTGTCTCCCAACCAACAACCGACATAGCTGTTTCTGATGAAGATATCATGTTTGCCCTTTTTGACGGTGACAAGGATATAACCCCGGAAATGTTCGACGAGGTCAAACAATTCGCGAGGTTTGTCAGGGAAAAGCACAAAAATAAATAAATTGGATGTTGTGTTATTAGGATGAAAAACAGAATCAAAGAATTGCGCAACGAGCGCAAAGTCACACAAGCTACACTTGCAAAATATCTTGGCGTAGCGCAGAACACATTGTCATATTGGGAAAATGAGACCTACGACATCGACACTGCCAGTCTCCGGAAAGTCGCTGACTATTTCGGAGTAACGACCGACTATGTTCTTTGTCGCGATTCGGCACCTGTCTCCCAACCAACAACCGACAGGACTGTTTCTGATGAGGACATCATGTTCGCACTTTTTGACGGTGACAAAGATATAACCCCGGAAATGTATGACGAAGTCAAACAATTCGCGAGGTTCATTAAAGAAAAACACAAGAAGAAATGATATGGAGGTTATGTTATGTGGTGGATAACTTTGATAATTGCGGCAGTTCTTTTCGCAGCATTTTCCGTATTTCTCAAACTGTCTTATACAAAAAACTATGGTGGTTCTTTTGGTAGACTAAATCTTCAGGTTGCACAAAGCTATGGTATATTTGCACCGATTTTTAAATTCAGTCCGAACTTTCTCGATATAATATTTTCATTATTATATAAACTGATTCTTTTCATAATTGCCGCACTGTGTGTACATTTTTTTGATACGATAATAATTCCTGCCATACTGTACGGACTCTATCTTGGCACGACAGTCTATATGGCAATTGAGCGTCGCATTCAAGAAAAACAGCTCTGTTACGGAGGATTGGATCTCCGTGATCCGGAATCTACACAAAAAATCATGAGGTTTTACGAATACTTTAATCCTATAAAAAGAGCGTTCCTCACATTGCCCGTCTATCATCTCATATTAACCGTACTTCTGATTGTTACATATCTGCTTAATAAATAAAAACAAAATACAAAAGGGTGTTTATATGGATTACGAATATGCTTTAGCTTGTGCCATCGTGCCATTGGTTTTATATTGCCTTCCGCTTTGTTTCTATCGGTATCTTATACGCGGATATTCGCTTTCCAAAAAGTATGCAATTATAACCGTGCTCATTTACGGATTTGTATTCTCTCTTGCTTTCAGTCTGATAATGTCTGCTATTACCGGCATAACCGTTACCCCTGCTTCTACTTCATTTACTGCATTTTACGGCTTAATTTCATATTTTCTGCTGACACGCGGCGGTTCACATAAACAACCTGAGAACAACCAAGGCTCGACTGTGGATCCTGACGAAGCAAAGGAAGATGTTTTTTCTTCGGTCATTGAAGATGCGGAGCGCGCCGAAGAATGTCCGCAGGAAGATAATAAGGCCTCTGTTACTCCGGAAGGAACCAATACCACAGACCCGCTCCCGGAGAAATCGCGCACTTTCGAGGAAGAGGACAAGCCCGCTACCAAAGAGCGCAGAGTAATAACATTGAAAGCGTCTTCGCCGGAAAAAGATAAAGTCCTTTTAAAGGTTCATATCCCTTCAGCTAAAACAAAAAAGATTTTAACTGTTATCCTGATATCCGTTCTCGCTGCGGCAGTCATTACCCTTTCTATAGCATTCCCGCTCACGCTCAAAACTCAGAAGAACAAAGCTTATCATGACGGTTATTACAAAGGTTACCTTGATGGATATCATTATGCGCAAGATGCTCAAGGAACCACTGAATCATACGGAGCCAATAGCAAATATCAGATACCATCAGAAACCGACGAACGCGGTGAAACAATCGACGAGAGAATCGCACGCGCAAACAGCAAATACGGCAATTGATCAAAAATCAGAGAGGCGTAGAAATGACAAGTCTTGATAGTCTATATAAACTCGCAGAAGATGAAGAAATAGAGATATATGCATTTGACCTGCCGCTGACAGGTTCCGTCTCCACTATGGAGCCGGACGGCACTTGTTATATCGGAATCGATCCGTTCTCAATCGACTCCCGCTCCGAAGAGGCGGTTTGTTTGGCTCACGAACTCGGCCACTGCCTAACCGGAAGTTTTTATAATATCTACGCAGTTTGCGACCTGCGCGCCAAGCATGAGCGCCGTGCAGACAAATGGGCAATAAAAAAGCTTGTCCCGCGGGACAAGCTGAAAAATGCGATAAATTCCGGATTTTCGGAAGTTTGGGAACTGTCGGAATATTTTGACTTGCCCGAACCGTTCATTAGGAAAGCCGTCACTTTCTATAATGAACAGGCACGAGTCTGAAAGGAGGCTCCAATGAAAAATCCAAACGGATACGGAACCATTCGCAAACTCAGCGGAAATCGGCGCAAGCCCTGGGCTGTTCTTGCTCCGCAGAGCAGCTCCGAATATTCCCTTGACAAGCAGCGCAAGCTGATAGGCTGCTACGCCACAAGGGCAGAGGCAATGACGGCTCTCGGCGCATGGCATAAAACTCCGCATCTTGATGTTCCGGCTTCTGCCGAAAACATCACACTCGCACAGCTGTGCGCCGAGTATAAGAAATTACAGAAATTCAAGAATCTTTCCAAGCAAACACAAAACAATTATAGTGCTGCATGGAACAAGCTTGCCGTCCTCGGCTCATATAAAGTAAAAGATTTACGAGCCGCCCATTTTCAGACAGTCGTTGACACGGCACATCAGAACGGACTCTCCGCCTCCTCTTTGCAAAAAATAAAACTTTTTGCTTCCCTGCTCTGCGATTATGCCGTGCAGAACGACATCGTTATCAAAAATTATGCAAGCTTTGTCACGCTGCCCAAAGCAGAAACGAAAGAAAAGGTACCGTTTAGCGATCTCGATTTGCAAAAGCTTGAGTCCGCCGCTAAGGAAGGTTTTATGTATGCCGACCTAATCCTGATTATGTGCTACACAGGTTGGCGAATAAATGAATTTTTGGCGCTTACACCGTTCAGCTGGGATTCAGCAAATCATACTCTTCGCGGCGGCGAAAAGACCGAAGCCGGAAAGAACAGAGTTGTCCCGGTGTCGGATAAAGTAATGCCGTATCTGCAAAAGTGGCTTGATCGAGGCGGACCGACAATAGTCTGCCATGAGCACAACGGCAAACTCGTCCCGGTAACCGCGCGCTACTTTCGCGAAAAATGGTACTACCCCACACTTGACGCACTCGACTTGCCTCGCCTGACGCCCCACGCGACCAGGCACACATTTGCTTCTATGTTGCACCGCAACGGCGCAGATAAATGGGATATTCAGCGACTCATGGGACATTCTTCAGAAGTTGTCACTAATAAGGTCTATACTCATGTCGATATAGAACAGCTTCAAAAAGCTGTTGGACTTCTGTGAGGCAATTGATTTTGTTCACAATTTGTTCCCAACCGTGATTAAATCCACTGTTTTGACATCATATAAGAAAATAAAACAGTCTTACAAAAAGAAACAAAAAAGCCTTGAATCCGTTGATATATAACGGTTTCAAGGCTTTTTGTTTGGTGGAGATAAGCGGGATCGAACCGCTGACCTCTTGAATGCCATTCAAGCGCTCTCCCAGCTGAGCTATACCCCCAAATATTAAGTTCGGTCGGAACGCTATTTATTATATCAAAAGACACGGATTTGTCAATAGTTTTTTCAAAAAAACTCCGGCGAATACATATCAAAAAAACGGACTGCGGTGAAATTTTGCCGCAGTCCGTTTTTTGCTTTTATTTATCCTCGTAATCGAGGACTTCTCTTGCGATATATATCGGTCTGTGCTTCGACTCTATATATGTTCTGGCAAGATACTCTCCGACCATACCGATGCAGAAAAGCTGGAGTCCGCCGAGCAGAAGAATAAGCACGACAATAGTGGCATAGCCCGGAATATTGATATCAAACGCCAATTTCTGAATTATGACGACTATCATATATATAATAGATGCGGCGGAGGAAATCAGCCCGATATAGGTTGCGATTTTAAGCGGCATTGTTGTAAAAGCGATAATGCCGTCCATAGCGTATTTGAAGAGCTTCCCGAAGCTCCACTTGGAAGTTCCGCTTGCCCTGTCTTCGACAACATATGGCATATAGAAGGTATTGAAACCGACCCACGAGAAGATTCCCTTTGAGAAGCGGTGATATTCGCTCATGCCTAGCACGGCATCGACAACGCAGCGTCTTAAAAGTCTGAAATCGCTTGCGCCGCTCTTGAACTCTATTTCGGAGACTTTGTTAATCGTCTTATAGAAAGCATTTTTAAACGCCGAAAGCACCTTGGACTCTTTTCTGTTTTTTTGATAGCAAGCTACGGCATCATAGCTCGGATCGTTATCAAGAATCTCCATCATATCAAGCACAAGCTCGGGGCGCTGCTGCATATCGGCGTCGATAAGGCAGACCATTTCTCCCCTGCTCTCCTTGAGTCCCGCATATATAGCAGACTCCTTGCCGAAGTTACGTGAGAATCCGACTACCTTGACATTCTCGTCTGCAATATCATAGATGTGTCGCAGCTTGTCCATCGTCTGATCGCGGCTGCCGTCGTTGACAAATATAAGCTCGTACTCAAAGCCCTTATCATTAAAGGCTTCGGTTGCGGCATTGTAAAATAATTCAACATTATCCTGCTCGTTATAACAGGGAATTACTAAAGATAATTTCATCTTTTTCCTCCGAAACTGCACATATACTGCTTCTGAATTGTAACACAAAATTTTATTATTTGCAACAATGACTACTTTATATTTATCCCGATTTTATCTCCGAGCATTTTGACATACTTGTGCAGAGTTTCATAAAAATAACCGTTGACAAAAAGATTCTTTGTCTTAAGTCGGAATGAATCAATTTTAAAGAAAAGACGGTTTACCTTTTCAAACAACTCATATTTTTTAAGTCCGCTTTCGTTCAGACGCTCAACTGTTATTTGGTCATATGTTGACGGATCATCCTTGAGTTCGGCGCGGACAGTGCATTTTTTAAAATCGTTGTCAAATATCAGCTTATTCCCATCAAGCTTTACGCCGTTGCCGTCTACTATTCTAAGGCTGTATTCGGCATTGGGATCGGAAAGATACGCACCCAAAGTCAATGAATTTTCATCGGGGCGGATAAAGTAATTGTAGATATAGTCGTCGGTCTCGGCATTTTTCAGCTTTATCAGAGAAAATCCGGGATCATAATCAGACTGCTCAAAAGCTTCTATCTCGCAAAGTCCCGCCGATTTTTCGTATCCGGTGACCTTAAAGGTAAAAGATGTTATATTGTGCTTTGGCTCAAACACAACACGAGTCTCGCTGCCGTTTGCATTAAGCTTGGGCACCTTGACGCTGCTGCCGTCGCTGAAAGTAATAATGCCGCCGGTTATATTGGCACTTAAATCAAAGTCATCGTAGAGCGAAATGCACGAAACGGTTTTCGGATGCTTAAATTTTACCGTCACGGTTTTTTCGGCATCATTATTATTGAATTTCGAAACACATTTTGTAAGCTTTGCGTGCGGATCTCTGATTTTTTCTATATTTACAAGCTTAAAATTATTTATAAGCTCCGCTTCACCCGATGACACGGAAACATCTGCGTCATTTATGAGATTATCCGTGCGCCGTGTCCAATATACCATATCACCGTTTATTATGCGGTCGGAATACACAAACGCATATTGTGAAAGATGTTCGCCGAGAGCCTTATACTCCGGGCATCTCAGCAGAGAATGGCTTACAGAGCCTTTATATACCGGTATTCTGACTCTGTCGCTCCAATTATACTGCGGAACATTGGTTTCGTACGACGGGTCGCGGAGCTTCTCTTTTGTGGGCTTATGAACACTTTTGATATTAAGCGAGTAAAAATCCGGTTTTGCTTTCCACGTTGAGGTATAGCAGAAACTCTTCAATATTTTCGGATGATAATCGTCTTCGGACTTTAATATACGGCTCATAGCGGTCTCAAACGACATACTTATTCCTCTATGATCCGTATGGTTGTCAAAGTCTGTTGCAATTATATAATCCGGGCGGTATTCGCGGATAACGCTCTCTATATCGCCAATCAGATTCTCGGCTGTATATTCGGCGTGAGTACCGAACTTTTGAAAATGATAATCGCGAAATCCCGCTCCCGCATAGGTGTGATTGAGCCCGGTGGAGTATGAATAGGTCTTTTCACCTGCTTTTTTAACATACATATTCGTTCCGTCGGGATAGCCTAAAAAAGTAACTTTTTCACGCGGAATGCCAAGCTTTTTTAGCGCCCTGCAATCTTCGCCCTGTCGGGTGTGTGCGGCAATTGTTTTGTCGCCGTTGGTCGCAACCACTATGCGCACATCCGCGCCGTTCTTATATAGCTGAGGAAGCACCTGCCCGACAGACAGCAAGTCGTCGTCCTCGTGAGGGACGATAACCATAATTTTTTTGTTTTTAAACTGAGAGTCGTAGAAGCTGTTATCGACCCGATTGTTCGAATCAAGCTTATTGAGCTCGGTCTCATATACGCAAACCGTAGCAAGAACGGCAAGAGCAAAAATCATAAAAGCTATCAGCAACGCTCTTTTTTTCTTTATTGTCTTATTTTTCACATTTTTTGTCATGCTGTTACCTTGACCTTTTAACAGAGTGTTTACCTATTTTTCGGCTTTTTTATCATCGTAATGCTGTCAACCCCGTAATATTCCGCCGCCCAATCATCGAGCCATCTGCTGTTGGACTTGTCATTGGGTAGACTTGTCATATAAGAATAGAGCGACCACATCGATCTTCTCGGACGGGCGACGGGAATTTTTATATCTTTAATTCCCGCAGCCTTCTGGTCATATATTTCTTGCTTGATTTCAGCGTATGCAAGGCTGTCGGATTTCAAGGCGTAATATTCTCCGACATAGAGTGTCCCAAACCCTATCGCGAGCAGCGCGGATATCACAATTGCAGTCCGCTTCACGCCCGAAAGCTGCTTATCCATAACCTGCGCGGCAAGAGAGAACGCTGCACATGCAAACATAACGTTTGCGCCGAAGAACGAGCGCGGCGGAGCTTCGGGCGACAGCAGCATGACACCGGCGCCGGCAAATCCCGTTAAAGCATAAATGCATGGGCGCAGCCAATCTATCTTGAGCTTTTTTATGCGCCAAATCAAAAGCACTATAACAAACACTATCAGCATAACCAAAAGAGCTCGCCATATATTCCATGTTAACTGATCAAACGACCATTTCAAATGCTTCAGAATATTTCGTTCTCTTTTTGTATGGTCAAACCGTACTCTGTTTCCCGGAGCCAAAATAAGTATACCAAAGCCGATAACGGTTCCGATAAATCCGGTAATATGATGCGCTCGCACCGGCATCTTCTTTATCTTGAAGTAGATGAGGAAAAGTATTACGGCACCAATTGCAGCACCGCCCATATTTTCGTTTGTCCAGCCGGCTAAGATTCCGGCTAAAAGCATAAGAACGGAAAAAATCGTCTCTTTTGCGGCGCTGGGATTTTGTGATTTTTCCGTATTGATACGGTAAAACATGAGAAACGTCAGTATCCACACGGTTGTCCACAAATAGTTAAAGGCTGCGCTGTACCACAAAACCGAGGTTGCAGGTCTGTAAAAGCCGAGCCACTCGAAAGCATAGATAAATATAAGCAGAGGTATATTTATCGGGTGCTTATAGTTTGCATGAAAATAAATTAGCAGCCCAAGCAGCACAAAAAACAGAGAATTGAAAATATTAAAGACGGATTTGTCGAAAAAAGTGAAAAGCTGCAAGAGAAAATGCGCCGGTATTCTGCCGTTGCATATCTTATAGTGCGTCACCATGCCCGTGAAGATATCTCCTATCCCCGTCAGACGCTCCGGAGTTCCTTTTACAACATGGCCCGTGTATTTAAAAAAATAGAGATAATCGTCGGCGGCATAGCCTATCATACTGTTAAATGCAAGTATAAAAACGAACATAAGAGCCGCAACGGCGACCATCGCTGCGGTCTTTATTACTGTCTCACGATTAGTGGTTAATTTCTGATTATTCAACATATTTGCCTCCGACTTTCGGTAATAAACCAACACGGAAATATTATCATAAGATAAAGCACAGCACAATTAATTTCCGTTTACAATATAGTGAAAATTTGGTTACATTCGATAACAAAACGGTAACATTCGGAATATCACTTCGAATTTTCGTAAAATAATCTCCGAAAAAGCCGATTTTTTTATTTATTTTAGATAATGTTGATATTATTTACATTTATAAGCCTTTCAATTCAATTAAGCATATGAAAAAATCCCGCCGAAAAATTCGACGGGATAAGAACAATATGTAATTTTCAGCACTTGATGACGACGTCGTTGGGGAAGAACTCCGGAAGATATGCCTTATGAGCCCACTTCATCTCCTCGAAGCATTTGTGTGCCCTTTCCCAGTCGCCGACGAGCGGATGGACAAGCAACGCGTTGATTGCGGCTGCCTCAGAGCCGGTCGTTGCGGCTTCAACGGTGTACTTTTCATATGCCTTTACAACGCGCATAAGACCGATTATGTGCTTATTTTCAATCTTGTCGATAGCCACGGGCTCTGCGCCGTCCTTGCTGATAACGGCGGCTATTTCGAGAATATCGTCATCGTCCATGAAATCGACAGTGCCGTTATTCTTGATATTTACTATCTGAACGTCGCGTTTGTCATTGGCTATTGAGTCGATAAGAGAAACCGCCGCGAGAGAATACTTGTGACCGCCGCGCTGATCGAGGAGGTCGGGCTTTGTGACAAGCGTCTCGTCGGAATACATCTCGAGCAGCTCCTCCTCTATCTCCATGCAGACGCGGGCGCGGCACTTCTCATCCTCTTTCTGATGCTTGAGCTTCGCGTCTCTGCAATAGTAATACTGGAGATAAGACGAGGGTATTCCGCGCACTGCGTTGAGGCAGTCAAGGGAGAAGCCGTCGTCCTTTATGTTGGCCATGACCTTCGTTGAAAAGCCCTGCGCGAGCATATCGTCAATGAGCTCCTTGCCGTCCTTTTTGACGGAGGTTATCCAGCTCAGATGATTAAGACCGACATATGTTATGTCGCAATCGTCACCCATAGCCTCTTTTGTGTCGTCTATCATATTTATCGGGACATTGCAAAGGCCCATGCACTTGACATTGGTGTGGTTGAGCACGAACTCGGTGATGATGCCGGAGGGATTGGTGAAGTTGATGAGCCATGCGTTGGGGCAGATAGCCTCGATGCGGTCGCAGATATGCTGCATGACCGGAATGGTGCGCAGAGCTTTGAAGAAGCCGCCCATGCCGGTGGTCTCCTGACCGATGAGGTCATACTTGAGCGGTATTGTCTCGTCGAGGTAGCGGGCATGAAGCATGCCGACTCTTATCTGGGTGACAACAAAATCAGCGCCCTGAAGAGCCTCGTCAAGATTGTCGGTGAGAAGCGTTTCGCATTCAATACCGGCCTTTTTGAGCATTCTCAGGCAAAGGTTGCCGACTATTGTCCTTTTGCGCTCGTCGATATCCATAAAGGATATCTTCTTGAGCTTGAGCGAGGACTGAGCCTTTATGAAGCCATCCACAAGCTCGGGGCAATATGTGCTGCCCGAACCGATGACTGCTACCGTGATTTCTTTCATATGTATTACTCCCTTTTTATGTAAAATCTTATTTATACTGCCTGAATATCCAGTTTATACAGCCGATAACAGGCTCCTTGTCGAGTTTTATGAACCGAAGCTTTCTTCCGCTCATCTGTTGCGCATAGTCGTGAAGCTTCGCGATATAAATATCGTTGGGAAGCTTTGTGTGCATGGAGCCCGAGAGGACGACCTCTATCTCGTCGCCGTCAAACTCCATCTGATTGGCAAGAGCCGCGATGAACTGCGCTCCGCGCTTTGCCATCTCGTCGGTCTTGGCGAGCGCGGGTGCATCGCCCATAGCCGCCGCCTTGAAGAACGCGCCGATGAGAGTTTTGATATAGAGCGGAGCCTCCTCCGACTCAAGCTTTGCGACGGATCCGACAAACTCCTCGCGCGAGGCGATATTAAAAGCCTCATAATACAGCTTTGTGATAAGCGTGGGCTCGAGCCCGAGATAGACCTCGTCATATATGAGCCTGAACGCAGTCTGCGCTATCCAGCTGCCGTTGCCCATATCGCCCGTACATTCGCTGAGTCCGCCGATTTGGAGCATATTGCCCCTTGAGTCTATCGCGTTGCAGCAGGTGCCCGTTCCGCAGTTATAGCCTATTGCCGCGCCGCTCTCGGAGCCCGCCTGAACGACGATGAAGCCGTCGTTATAAATTGCAAAATTGCGAAGCCCCTTTTCCGAAAGCTTCTCGCACATAATGTCATGCTGGTACTTATGATCGATACCGGCAACGCCCATGAGAGAAAAAGCAACATCGTCAAGGGATATCCCCGCTTCACCGACAAGCTCGGTTATGCCGTTCCAGATAACGTCGCTCGCCTCGTCGAACGAACCCTCAAGGTTCTCATGGTTGCTTCCCGAACCGTAAACTGTTTTGACCGTATTCTTTTCCTCATCGAAAAGAGAGAATGCCGTCTTTGTTCCGCCTCCGTCAACACCGATATAAAAGCTCATTGACCCTTCTCCTCATCACTGAAAAATTCTTCGCAGATCTCCTCCGCATTATATCTGCTGCGCCTTGTCGGCTCTCTGTCTATCCACATACCGTTTGTGAAATCCGGCACCGCGACGGGCATACTGCCCAAAGCTATCGACTGCTCCGAAAGACAGGTTATTGCCATCCACGCTGCCGTATCATAAACATCTATCGGAGGCTCAAGGTCATACATGGCGCTCTCGACAAAAGCGGAGAAAACAAGGTAATCCATGCCGCCGTGACCGTGCTTCTCGCTCTCGTCGGCATACTTTTTCCAAAGCGGGTGTTCGTACTTCTCAAGATACTTCTCGAAGGGCTCCCAGCTATGCATCCAGTCGCTTTCCTCGTGCTTTGTTACGCCGTCGATATATATTCCTTTTGCGTCCTCGTTATAGACGGCACGAGTGCCGTGAATATTGTAATTACGGGAGTACGGACGCGGGAGCGTGCAGTTGTGCACGAGCGTTATCGTCTCGCCGTGGGCGCATTTTATCATGGTGGTCACTATATCGCCCTGATTGAATTTGTAATCCGCAAGGTCATAGTCCTCGCCCTGCGTATTTTTGAGCCAGGTGTTGAGTCCGCGCGCATTGCTCGACATCGAAGTGAGCGTTAAGAATCTGTTGCCGCGGTTGATATGCAGCGCTTTGGCTATGGGACCCAGCTGGTGAGTGGGATATAGCTCGCCGTTGCGGTTTTTGAAATTATGTATTCTGCCGTGACGGTTCTCGCGCCCCAAGCCTATCTCATCTCTTAGATCATGCTCATAGCCGCCCTGCATATGCACGATTTCGCCGAAAATACCCTCGCGCATCATACGCAGAAGAGCCATTTCATTGCGGTCATAGCAGCAGTTTTCGAGCAGCATACAGAACTTTCCGGTCTCCTCCGAGGTTCTGACGAGCTGCCAGCATTCCTCGATAGATGCCGCTCCGCCGACCTCAACGCCGACATGCTTGCCCGCTCTCATGCAGTCTACCGCTATGCGCGAATGGGTTATCCAGGTTGTCGCGACCATAACGGCCTTGATATCGTCGCGCTTGAGCAGCTCTTTATAGTCGAGATAAACATCCGGCTCCTCGCCTGTTTTCTCTTTGACTATCTCCGCTCCGAGCTGCGCCCTGTCCTCGTACTTATCGCAGACAGCGACGACTTTCACTCCATCTATCGTGAGAAGCTCGCCGAGATTTCCACGGCCGCGCCCTCCGAGACCGATTATTGCAAAATTCGTCTGCTTTATCTCCATATCCGTTTCCTCCGTGGGGATATTTTTTTACAACACACCGGGACATTATGTCGGATGTTATTATAATACTTTATCAACAATACTTCAAGATAATCAGCAAAAATAAACAGCTTTTCAGAAAATATTACTCAGTATCTCTATCACATTTGCCACCGCGCCGTCATTGTTTGAGCGCACAATATAATCAGCGTGCTCGCGTGCTTCCGGCGAGCCGTTTTCGGGAACAAAACCGGCTTTTGACGCAACGAGCATCTCGATATCGTTATAGCCGTCGCCGACTGCAAAGGTTCTGTCGTGCGGCACGCCGAGAGCGTCTGCGAGGCAGATCAGTCCCGTGCCCTTATCGGAGCCTTTTTTCATAACCTCGATATATCCGCCGTTAGTCGGCAGGAATGCGGGGTCATCAAAATTTTCGCGCATAAAGGTCTGAACCTCCTGCGATATTCCCTCCGCCGCAAACATCGCCTTCGCCCACGGGAATTTGGTTTCGGACGGGTCGTTTACAACCTCATACGGTATACCCTGGCTTGTGAAATGGCGGTGCGAGGTGTCGTCAAGATGTATTGCGTAGGTGCTGTCAAACGGATACATCTCTATCGAAACCTCCGGGAACTTTTCCATTATCGCCCTGACAAACGGTATACCCTGCTCAGCCTCTATCCCGTTTACGAACACGGGTTCGTTCTTTTCGTAGTCATACGCCATAGAGCCGTTTGTAAGCAGCACGGGCGCGTTTATATACGACGGGTCATAGAGATGGAAGCCCTGATATGTTCTGCCGGTGCAGACTGTAAAATACCCGCCCTCAGAGATAAAATACGCTATTGCAGAGCGGACATCGGCCGTTATTATTCCGTCGTCATTCTTGAGCGTGCCGTCAAAATCACTCGCAATGAGCACTTTTTCAAACTTTCCCAAAGCACTTCCTCCCCACAGTAAATTTACGCTAAAATGATAACATTTTCAAGCCGTTAAAGTCAATTAAAACGTCCGTCTTTTCGCTTTTCTTTTTTGTGTGAAGTTGAAAAATCCGATAATAGTGATATACTATAGGATAAGAGCAAAACATTCTTTTTTAAAGGAGAAGCATATGATAAAAGATATTCTTTCGCCGCACAGGGTACTGCTCGGCGATCATACCGAATTGCGCGCGCAAAGGAACGCCTCGCGCGGGGTTTCCATGCTCGGCGGAAATCTCGTAGGCAACACGCGCGCCGAGAAGAGCGGCGTCAACGCAAGAGTTTATAAAAACGGAGTTTACGGCTTCGCTTCAAGCGCGGAATACTCGGAGGAGAGCATAAAGAGCGTGCTCAAGGCCGCGAGCGACAACGCCGTATTTCTAAGCTCGAGAGTCAGCAGCGGTTCTAAGATATTAACGCCCATTCCCGCCGGGATAAAGACGATGAACGGCGAGATTAACGACTGCGAGCAGAAAATATACATCGAATTTGCAAAAGAGACGGACGAGTATATTGCAAAGAAATACCCCGACCTTGTCAGCCGTTCGGTAAGCATCAGGTCGGATTCCATGGAGAAAAGGCTCTGCGTCAACGACGGCTTTGATTCATATTCGCTCGTGCCCAGAAGCTTTGTCTATGTTTTTCTGACCGCACAGGCAAAGGACGGCACAAATGTCGAGCTGTATAAGGTCTTCGGCGGGCGCGGCTTCTTTACTGAGGTTTTCTCCTCCCCCGACGAACTTTTCGGCGGAATAGATCTTCTCTATGAAAGCCTGATGAAAAAAGCCGAAGGCGTGTACGCCGACGCGGGCTACAGAGATGTTGTTATGCACCCGAACCTTGCGGGCATACTCGCCCATGAGGCAGTGGGTCACACGGTTGAAGCGGATCTTGTGCTCGGCGGCTCCGTTGCGGCGCACTGCATGAACAAGCAGGTCGCAAGCGAGCTTATAACCATGGTGGACTTCGCTCACACCCTGCCCGACGGGTCGTCCGCTCCCCTGCCGATTCTCGTCGATGACGAGGGCACGCCCGCCGAGGATGCGGTTCTCATAAAGGACGGCATATTGAGGGGCTATATGAACAGCCGTGAGAGTGCTGAGCATTTCGGCGTCAAGCCGCAGGGAAACGCGAGGGCGTATGCGTTCTCCGACGAGCCGCTTATCAGAATGAGGAACACCGCTATCCTCCCCGGCAAAGACAAGCTTGAGGATATGATTGCCTCGATAGACGACGGATATTTTCTCACCGAGACTAACAACGGTCAGGCGGACACCACGGGTGAATTCATGTTCGGAGTCTGCATGGGATATGAGATAAAGCACGGCAAGCTCGGCAGAGCCATAAGGGACACCACTATATCCGGCATAGCGTTTGATATGCTCAAGACCGTCGATATGCTCTCCGACGATATGGTTTGGACCTGCTCGGGAATGTGCGGCAAAAAGCAGCCGATGCCCGTGGGCATGGGAGGCCCTGCCGTCAAGTGCAAGGTTAATATCGGCGGACGCTGAGGGAGGAGACTGAGATATGACTGATATATATGAGATAGCCGAATACACGCTCGAAGCACTTAAAAAGTCCGGAGCGGACGCGGCGCAGTGCATTGTATCCAAAAGCAAAAAGGATGAGCTTAATGTGGACGGCGGAAAATTCAGCCTGATGCGCTCCACATTCAACACAAACATCTCGATGAAAGCGATAAAAGACGGCAAAAAGGGTGTCACGAGCATAAATCAGGCGACCAAAGAAGCCATTGACGAGGCTGCGGATCAGTGCATTTCCGCCGCTCAGTCCTCCGTTCCCGACGAAGCGGAGCAGATAGCGCCCTTCACAGCGAAAGCGGAATACAAGACCGGAGTTTTTGAGCCGGAGCTTGACAAGCTGTTTGACAGGATAGAAGAATTTATGAACCAGACAGCGGCGGAATATCCGAAAATCATACTTGAGCAGCTCATATCCGACTATGAGCACAGCGAAAAGCTCTATATGAACACCAACGGAACAAGTCTCAAATACGAGCACGGCGAATACTCGTTCAACACGATGTTCTCCGCGCATGAGGGCGAAAAAGCCTCATCGTTTAACGGCTATTTCTGCGCGCTGGACAGCCTCGATAAGCCGTTTATGGACGCGGGTATGCAAAGGCAGCTTCTTGCGGAGAGCGAAAAGCAGCTTGACACCGTCTCGCCGAGCGAAAAATTTGTCGGCAGAGTTATATATTCCCCCGACTGCTTCAACGAGCTTTTGCAGACGGCGCTTGAAAATTTTGCATCGTCCGGCGTGCTCATCGACGGCACATCCCCTTGGAAAGACGCGCTGAATACGAAAGTAGCGAGCGAAAAGCTGAATCTCAGAAGCGTCCCGCTCGACGGCAGAACGGTTGTCGGTCAGCGCTTTACCTCGGACGGCTACCCCGTAGAGGATATGGATATTATTATTGACGGAGTTCTCAAGACCTTTATTCTCTCGCAGTACGGAGCGAACAAGACCGGCTTCCCGCGTTCGCTGAACAGCGGAAACAATCTTGAGGTTCTCCCGGGCGACAAGGCGCTCGAGGAGATGATATCGGGAATAGACAGAGGGCTTATAGTCAACCGCTTTTCGGGCGGTCAACCGTCCTCAAACGGCGATTTTTCCGGAGTCGCGAAGAACAGTTTTCTTATAGAAAACGGAAAGGTTGTGTCGGCGGTCAGTGAGACGATGATAAGCGGCAACATTATCGATATGCTCAACAATATCGTCGCTGTTTCAAAAGAGCAGACTACCGACGGTCTTTCGTTTATGCCGTGGGCCGAGTTCGACGGAGTTACCGTGTCGGGCAAATAACAAAAATATCCTGCGGCTCTTATGTATTTTAAGCCGCAGGATACACATAATTATAACGGCAGCCGAAGCTGATATTATTTCGGGCGCTCTCAGGTGAAAAACTATCGTTTAACGTCTTTCAAGCAGCGCATTTCAGCATCTGCTGCCTTATGACAGAGCCGGTGCTCTGCGGATGTGGTTGACAGTCCGCAGGCCCGGCTCTTTCGCTGAAAAGTATTTTATTTATATCGGTAAGCTCTTACATAATCTATCACAAAATCCGACGGCATAGCGTTCTCTTTGTTTTTTGTGATAATGCCCGACCATCCGCCGGCAGGCTTACCTTTTACTCCGTCCACCTCAACGGAAAGAAGCATATATTCGTCCTTTCTCGACATCCCTCCGAATGAAGAACGCGCCGTTTCGCGGCCGTTGATATAGAAAATATATTCCTTCTCGTTCCATTCGAGTCCGTATGTGTTGAACTCCTCATACGGATTTTTGACTTTGAAGAAGCCGACATTATGGAATCGGTGAGCGGCGCCGTAGCCGTTATAGTGCAGGTTCGAGGTTATTAATTTGTTGTCGCCCTTTCTGTTGTACATCGGAGACTCAAAGACATCGATTTCCGTTCCCTCGGTTCCGGGTTTGCCGCTTGCAAGCCCCGAGCGGGTCAACCAAAAGGCCGACCAAAGCCCCTGTGCCGCGGGCAGCTTGCATCTGCATTAAAAATAGCCGTAGGTCTGTTCGAAAAGTCCGCTTGTGCAAATGCCGTCGGAGTACCAGCCCGCACCGTTGGGGCCGTCGCTGCGGTACTCTGTTCTGATATGGAGCATACCGTCCTCTATAAAGCTCTGCTCGGGCGCCCAATAGCCTCCGCGCCTCATTCCGACGTGATGAGAGCGCCATTTTGTGCGGTCGAGCTCGTCGGACGAAAAATCGTCCTCGAACGTGAGCTCAAATTTCGACATATCGACCTCGCGGTTTGTTGCCTCTCTCGGGCGTCTGAGCGTTACAAACAGAGAATAAAACACGCTCATCAAGTTGTTTTCAATTATGTTTTGTAAAACCGACATATCGTTTCCTCCGAATTTTGAATGCTGCCTTTCAGAGAAACCAACTGTCTCTCCCCTGTATCAATTGTCATTATAAACAAAAGGCAAAATAATGGCAAGTAAATATCTCTTGTCAAAACAGCCAAAAAATCTTGCTTTTCTTTTTTTAAAACGCAAATTTAAAAGCGTGAACACTTCAGATAAAAAGCTGTACACTTGTGTTTTAAAGAAAAAATAATCAATCACCTTTTGCAGAGCCTGTAACATGTGATTGATTATAACATTTTATTTTAACTTGATTATTTTTCGGCGTATCTCATGTCGTCGCCGGTGCTTTCGTTTTTATTATAGACTCCGTTTGCAACAGCTAAATCAATCTCTGCCGTGCGACTGAAATCTATCCTCGTCTTCTCGTTTATGTTTTCTATTGTACTTTTGAGATTGTTGTCGCCGGTACTTTTTTCTGCCTTTTCCGCCCTTACGACTTTTCGGTTGTTTTTGGATTCCTGTGCCATTTCGTTTGTAAGTCTGGCGATTTTAGAGAAGATTAGGGTTACGATAGCGGCTGACGATTTTACGAGCGAGAGCTCTTCGATGTTGCGATAAAGCTCCCAATGATATTTAAGCAGCTCGCCTCTGCGAGCGGATGAGACCGAACCGGAGCGAATACGGTAGCTTGCAAGAACCTCATCGAGTCCGTATGCTCGGTCGCAGTCATGCATTATCTTGAGCCAGAGTGCAAAATCGTTACGTCTTTTTATATCGGGAACAAGAAATTTTCCGAGCTTATCCGCATCGTAGATAACGGTAGAATTGCCTATCGGATCACCGCGGTAAAGCATGGAAGAATAATTGACGCTACCGGGCGCGGAAATAACAATGCCCATATACTCGCTGCGCTCATTTATTTTTTTATATGCAGTGTAAGTAAAGCTATAGCCGTTAGCCTCCATAAAGGCTAACTGCTTTTGAAGCTTGTCCGGATACCAAACATCGTCACTGTCAAGAAACGCAATATAGTTGCCGTTTGCCACATCCATAGCTCTGTTGCGTGCCGCGGCGGGACCGAGGTTTCGGTCGGTTTCAAGCAGACATATTCTGTTGTCGTCCTCTGCCATAACGCGCACTATGTCAACCGTACCGTCCGTGGATTTGTCATCGGCAATAATAAGCTCCCAGTTACGGTAGGTCTGACTCTGCACGGATCTTATGCTCTCGACTATGTAATCCGCACAGTTATATGCCGGCATTATTATTGAAACCAGCTTGTTCACCACTCAAATCTCCTTTTGCGCAATTGCGCCGCGCGCCCGATTGGCGCGGATAGTACTTTATGTCTACATTTTATCACATTACGAGCCTGTGTTCAACCGACAACATCAGATAAAATGTGGATTTGCGCATCTGCCTTTCTTTGCACTGATATAAACCTACGCAATACAATACTACAACATATCATAACTTTTTTCAACACACAGAATATACAAAATACTCACCAATTATTTTACATATCAATAAGTGCCCGCACGATATTGAAAAGCCGTCACCGAAGGCGTATAATTGAACAAATCCAAGTAAACGGAGGAGAAGATATGGTAAACTCGGCAAAAGCAAGCGATCTAAGTCTTATCGAACCTGTTTTAAAAAAGTATAAGAATACGGCGGGCTCACTGATAACGGTCTTGCAGGAAATCCAGGATATTTACGGCTATCTGCCCGAGGATGCTATCTGCCATGCTGCAATAGAGCTCGGCATCGCTCCGGCAACGGTTTTCGGCGTGGCGACATTCTATGCGCAGTTTCGCTTTAAGCCCGTCGGCAGATATTTTATTATGCTCTGTCAGGGCACCGCGTGCCATGTCAACGGCTCGGAGATGATAGGAAAGGCCGTATATGAAGCGCTCGGCATCCGTGACGGCGAAACTACGGAGGACGGACTTTTTACGCTGAAAACCGTTGCCTGTCTCGGCTGCTGCTCTCTCTCCCCCGTTATGATGATAAACTCCGAAACTTACGGAAGCCTGACCCCGCATAAGGTCAAGGAAATAATAGCCGAAAAGACAAAGGAGGCAAATGCCGTTGTATAAGATAAAAATAGGAGAAGGCAGCTGCGGCATCTCGGCGGGAGCAGGAAAGATACACAAACTGCTTGACGAAAAGAACAGCGGAAATTATACGGTTCACGCGGTCGGCTGCATCGGAATGTGCTTCCTTGAGCCAATAGTTGATATCTATGACAGTGAGACGCTCGCGGCAAGGCTCGTGAAGGTAAAGCCCGAGGATGTTGATAATATTGCAGCGTTCGCCGAAAGCGGTGATATGTCGAAGATAAGCGCTCTCACTATTTCGGACAGCGACAGGGAATTCCTCGAAAAGCAGACTCGCATAGCTCTTCGCGGATGCGGAATTACCGAGCCCGAGAGCATAGACGATTACGAAAAGCACGGCGGTTACACAGCGCTTTCAAAGGCACTGAAAACGATGACGCCCGAACAGGTCATCGAAGAGATAAAGATATCCGGTCTTGCGGGACGCGGCGGCGCGGGCTTTCCGACTTGGTTTAAATGGAATGCCGCAAGGCAGAGCGAGGGCGAGGAAAAATATCTCATCTGCAACGCCGACGAGGGCGACCCCGGCGCATTTATGGACAGAGCGGTAATCGAAAGCGATCCGCACGCGCTTATTGAGGGTATGCTTATAGCGGCCTACGCCATAGGTGCAAAAGAGGCGATAGTCTATGTCCGCGCCGAGTATCCGTTAGCCATAAAGAGACTTCAAAATGCAATAGAACAGGCCGAAAGAAAAGGCTATATCGGAGAGGATATTCTCTCTTCCGGCTTCTCGTGCAAATTCCGTATCAAGGCGGGAGCGGGTGCGTTTGTCTGCGGAGAGGAGACAGCTCTCATAGAATCCCTCGAGGGTCATCGCGGAATGCCGCGCCTCAAGCCGCCCTTCCCGGCGCAGTCCGGATATATGGGAAAGCCCTCAAACATAAACAATGTCGAAACATTTGCAAATGTGACGTGGATTATAAATAACGGCGGAGAAGCGTTCGCCTCTATCGGCACTCAAACCAGCAAGGGCACCAAGGTCTTTGCGCTGACAGGAAAAATCAGACGCGGCGGACTCGTCGAAATACCGATGGGCAAGACGCTCAGAGACGTTATTTTCGACATCGGAGGCGGAATACGCGGCGATAAAGAGTTCAAGGGCGTTCAGCTGGGCGGCCCGTCGGGCGGCTGTATTCCCGCAGAGCTGGCGGACACGGTTATAGACTACAAAGCGCTTTCCGCAACGGGCGCTATAATGGGCTCGGGCGGAATGGTTGTCATGGACGAGGGTACTTGCATGGTGCGAATGGCAAAATTCTTCCTTGACTTCACAACAAACGAATCCTGCGGAAAGTGCGTCCCCTGCCGCATAGGCACTCTGAGGCTCAGAGAAACTCTCGAGCGCATATGCAGCGGCAAGGGCAAGGACGGAGATATCGAGCTGCTTGAAGAGCTTTGCGCTCAGATAAAGGACGGCTCGCTCTGCGGACTCGGTCAGACGGCTCCGAATCCCGTATTAACTACGCTCAGATATTTTCGCGACGAATATGAGGCGCACATAAAGGAACACCGCTGCCCCGCCGGCGAATGCCCCGAGCTTATAAGTTATCATATAGACGCGGACAAATGCCGCGGCTGTACGCTGTGCGGCAAAAAATGCCCCGTGGGTGCAATATCCGGCGAGGTTAAGAAGCCGCATATAATAGACGGCGAAAAGTGCATAAAGTGCGGCAGCTGCAAGGCCGTTTGCCGCTTTGACGCTATCTTTGTGAAGTGAGGAGGTGTGACGATGAAAGAGTATATTACCATGAAGATTGACGGAAAAACCGTTAAAACAGAAAAGGGCTCGACCGTGCTTGAAGCCGCGAGAAAGGCGGGCGCTGACATTCCGACTCTCTGCCACGACGAGCGGGTAAAGCCGTACGGTGCGTGCGGTATGTGTGTTGTGGAGTGCAAGGGCAACCCCAAGCTGATTCGCTCATGCGCTATCGCGGCCGCCAACGGAATGGAGATAATAACGGAATCCGACAGAATAAACAGAGCGAGAAGATTCTCGCTCGAAATGCTGCTTTCGGATCACACCGGAGACTGCAAAGCTCCCTGCTCTCTCGCCTGCCCCGCGGGCACGGACTGCCAGGGATATGTCGGACTCATTGCCAACGGAGAAAACGCCGAGGCGCTGTCCGTAATAAAGGGTAAAATTCCTCTGCCCGCTTCCATAGGCAGAGTGTGTCCGCATCCGTGCGAGAAAAAGTGCAGGCGCGGACTCGTTGAAGAGCCGATATCAATAGCCGCGCTCAAGGCGTATGCCGCAGACCGCGATCTTGAGAGCGGAAACACATTCGTACCGGAAGTCGCCGAGTCTACGGGCAAAAGGATAGCCGTTATAGGCGGCGGACCGGGCGGAATATCGGCGGCATATTACCTTGCGATAAAGGGTCACAGCGTCACCGTCTTTGATATGATGCCCGAGATGGGCGGAATGCTTCGCTACGGAATACCGCAGTACAGACTGCCCAAGGAAGTACTCGACAAAGAACTGAAGCTTGTAGAAAAGCTCGGGATCGAGTTTAGAAACAACATAAAAATCGGCAGAGATATCACTCTCGATGAACTGAAAAACGAATACGATGCGGTTATAGCCGCCCCGGGCGCATGGTCAAGCACGAAAATGCGCGTTGACGGCGAGGACGCGCAGGGCGTGTTCGGCGGAATAGATTTTCTGCGCTCGGTGATACTCGGCTCCCCCGCCGATATCGGAAAAAGTGTCGCTGTCTGCGGCGGAGGCAACACCGCAATGGACGCCTGCCGCACGGCAGTCCGTCTCGGCGCGAAAAAGGTTTATATCATCTACCGCCGCACTCGTGAGGAGATGCCCGCCGATGCGCTCGAAATCGACGAGGCGCAGGAGGAGGGCGTAGAGTTTAAGTTCCTTACAAATCCCGATAAAATTCTGACACGGGACGGCAAGGTCTGCGGAATAAAGCTTCAAATAATGGAGCTCGGCGAACCCGACGCGAGCGGCAGAAGAAAGCCCGTTGCGATAGAGGGAAAGTTCAAGACGCTCGAAGTTGACAGCGTAATAATGGCTATCGGTCAAAAGCCGGAGCTCAGCGGTTTTGAGGCGCTTGACGCGACAAATCGCGGTACTATAAGTGCGGACGAGAGCACGTTCAGGACAAATATAGAGGGCGTTTTTGCGATAGGCGACGCGACAAACAAGGGCGCGGACATAGCAATAGCCGCCATAGGCGAAGCGCAAAAGAGCGCCTCGGTCGTTGACAGCTATCTTCGCGGAAATATAATAGGCTACAAAAAGCCGATACTCGTAGAGCGCGAAATAACGGCGGATGACCTTGCGGACAGAGAGCATATTGCCCGCGAAAAAATGCGTGTGCTCCCGCCTGACAAAAGAAAGCGCAATTTTGACGAGGTGGCGCTCGGCTTTACGGACGAACAGGCTCGCCGCGAGGCATCACGCTGCCTTGAATGCGGCTGCCTTGACTATTACAGGTGCAAGTTAGTTAGCTACGCAAACAAATACGATGCGGATTTTGCCCGCTTCGCCGGCGAGAAATCGCCTGCAAAAAAGGACGAGGAACACAAATATATCCTGCGCGACTCAGGCAAGTGCATTCTCTGCGGACTCTGCGTGCGCGTGTGCTCGCAGGTTATGGATATCGGCGCAATAGGTCTTGCGGGAAGAGGTTTTACAACGGTCGTATCGCCCGAGTTCTATAAATCGCTCGGAGACTCGCAGTGCATTTCGTGCGGACAGTGCGTGTCGCTCTGCCCGACGGGCGCACTCGTTGAAAAAGTGCCGCTTAAAAAGGATGTTCCCCTGCGCGAAAAGTGTGCGGCGACCTACTGCACCGGCTGCGCCGCCGCGTGCGCGATAAACGTTTTTACTGCCGGAAACACCGTTACACGCTGCGAACCCGCAAACGGTGATGTTATCTGCACCTACGGCAAGTTCGGTCTTGTCGAGCGCTGCAACGCAGACAGGCTGAAGGTCTTCAGGGCGGACGGCAAAGCTGTTTCTCTTGAACGCGCCGCAGAAGTTACGGCGGACAGGATAAGCCGCTTCTCCCCCGCCGAAATCGCCGTTACTGTATGCGAAAGCATGACCGACGCGGAGCTTCAGAAGGCCGCAAGGCTTAGTAAAAAGCTCGGCTGCGCGCTCATAAATCTCGGCAATCTCGAGCGCGGTATAGACAAAGATAATTACAAGAAGTTTGAGAAGGTTTTCGGCGACAGATTCTCCGTCGGTATAAACCGCGAGAAGGCGGTTTCGTTCGGCGCCGTCGATTCACGAGCTGTTGATTTTTCAAAAATCAAGGCGGTTATATCTTTCGGCGGTACAGTCCCCGAGGGCAGTTTTGAGTTTAGCGCCGTTCAGTCGGCTGACGAAAAAGGCAACGTCTCTCTGCCGCTTGCGCTGTCTGTCGAATGCAGTGGAACACTCGGCAATGTGACTGTAACCTCCGCTCTGCTCCCGCCATACGGCAACGAAAATATAATTGATGAAATAACCGAAAAGCTAAGCTAACAAAAAGGAGCCGCCAAAAATGACGGCTCCTTTGCTGTTTTTTATCAGAAATATTTCGGAAGATAATCGCCGTGGGCTTCGATAAGGTCATCGCACAGATGAACTATCTCATCTATGGACAGCTCGGAGGATGTGTGCGGGTCGAGCATGGCAGCCTGATAGATATGATCCTTTTTATGCGTTACGGCGGCCTCGATAGTAAGAAGATGAACGTTTATCATCAGATTGTTCATCGCGGCGAGCTGAAGCGGCAGCGGCTCCTGGCGGCAGGGCTGAATCCCGTACTTGTTCACAAGGCAAGCGACCTCAACACACGCCTCATCCGGAAGATTCGGAATGATTCCCCTGTTTATAACATTTCCGCCTATCTTATACGGAACGTCGGTGACAATGGCCTCCATTATGTAAGAGGCATATTCACCCGTGCGCCCGTGCGACACGTTGTCGTGAATATAATTGTCCTTCTCTTTTTTCCAGTTCTCTATCTGCTCGATGCAGCGCCTCGGATACTCGTCAAGCGGAATATTATATCTCTCGATGAGCTCCGGGTATTTCGCCTTGATGAAGAAGTTGTTATATTCGGCATTATGCTCGCTCGATTCGGTGCAGTAATAGCCGAAGCGCCTTATATACTCGAATCTCACAAGGTCATCGTGGTCGGTAACGCCGCTCTCGAGCACTTCTGCGGCTCTCTTTCTTATCTCGGGATAGAGGTCGGTACCGTCGGCATCCTCAATCTCCAGCAGCCAGCCCATGTGGTTTATTCCCGCTATGCGCTCGCGGATGGGCTTGTTGTATTCGATATCAAGTCTTTTGAGCAGTCCGCGCGAGCAGCCCTGCACGGAGTGGCAGAGTCCGACCGATTTTATGCCGGAATATCTGCCGAGCCAGCCCGCAAGCTGAGCCATGGGGTTGGTGTAGTTGAGAAAATACGCATTCGGGCAGACTTCCTGCATATCGTCGGTGAAATCCTTGAGAACGGGAATGGTACGCAGCGCTCTGAATATTCCGCCGATACCGTTTGAATCCGCAATGGTCTGGCGCAGTCCGTACTTTTTCGGCACTTCAAAGTCGATTATCGTACACGGGTCATAGAAGCCGACCTGAATTGCGTTTACGACGAAATCGGCTCCGCGAAGCGCGTCCTTTCGCTCGTCAACGTCGAGATACTTTTTTACCCTTGCGCGGTTCCCGTTAATATTTCTGTTGAGCGCCGTAACCATAAGATACGACTCCTCGAGCCTAACGGGATCGATATCGTAGAGCGCAATGTCGCATTCGCGCAGAGCCGGAGTGAGCATGATATCGCCGAGAACGTTTTTGGCGAACACCGTACTGCCGGCACCCATAAAAGTTATTTTCATAAAATACCCCTTTTCTGTTATTTTTGCCGTGCTTTAATCCGACTTCATTATAACTTTTATTTTTCTCATTGTCTACATAAAAATTGACTCCGCCGCAAAAATTTATCTTCTGCGACGGAGTTTGATTTTTTTGAGTTTATATTTGGTCTCAACCGCGGTTATAAGGGCTTCCCTTTACTAAGCCTATTATTCCCGACACTGTAAGAACGACGGCTAAAATAACGGTTATTATCCAGGGCTTTATGTTTTCTCCGCCGAAAGCCAAAACGAAGAACGAAATTATCGCCGCCGCGCCTATTATCAACTGCAGAGCGGATGCCGCCTTGTACCAATCTATCTTCATAATTTCACCTCACAAATCCTTTTCGGTGAGTAATATAGCATATAAGCGACACCGTTTCAATAGAGTTTGACGCAAAAAGCGATAAAATCATAGCGTCAACCGAAGCAAATAAGCAAGCACAAACAGTCTGCGCCGAAAAGACAAAGCTTCTCGGCGCAGACTCGGAGAGTTTAAAGGATAATTATGTTAGGTTATGCCGGAGTTACCGTGAAATTGAAGGTCTGCTTGCCCTCCTGCACGGTATTATACCCTATCGTCTTATAGCTCACGGTTATACGGTAGTTGCCTGCCGCCAAGGGCATGGGAACAGGCTCGGAATAGACGGCTCTCTGCTTGAATTCCACTGTGATATCCGTCTTTTCACCCGGATGAAGATGGGGAGGATTGACAAAATCCACATCGTCGAGCATCTGCACATACGGCACTTCCTCCCATTTGCCGTTTTTCTCCATTTCAACGGATTCGACATAGATGTGAAGATCAAGCGTTTTTCCGGTTTTGTTTTCGAAGATAAATGTTGCGGATGAAGCCCCTGCTTTTACCTGCTCTTCGGGCTGCATTTCGACTTTTGTCATGTCTCCCTTGATGAAGAAGGAAAAGACAATCATAACAACCGTTATCACCTTTTTGACTAAAAAAGCTATTACCTTTTGCATTGAAAAACCTCCGTATTTTATATTTTTGACAAGCTGTATGACATCTGTTATTCAAACAGATACAGCAAATATCCGTATCCCTCCGCCTCCATTTTGGCGTAAGGCACAAAGCGCAGTGCGGCGCTGTTTATACAGTAGCGCACTCCGTTGGGCGACTCGGAATCGCCCGTAAACACATGGCCGAGATGAGAATTTCCCGCGCGGCTTCGCACCTCGGTGCGAATCATTCCGTGGCTTTTGTCAACGGATTCGACAACGGCGGGATCCTCTATCGGCTTGGAAAAAGCCGGCCAGCCGCAGCTGCTTTCAAATTTGTCGGTTGACGAAAAAAGCGGTTCGCCGGTCACAACGTCGACATAGATCCCCTTTTCGAATTGATTCCAAAATTCGTTTTCAAAAGGGCGCTCCGTTCCGTTTTCCTGAGTTATGCGGTACTGTTCGGATGTGAGCTTGTCTCTTATGGACTCTGCGGCGGGCTTTTTGTAATCACCCGGGTCTATGCGAAGCTTGGAGAACAGCTCTATCTCCGCCTTGGGAATATGGCAGTAACCGCCGGGGTTCTTCTCGAGATAATTCTGATGATATTCCTCCGCCGGATAGAAATTAATCAGCGGCCCTATCTCAACAAAGAAATCTTTGCTTCGGCTGCGCTCTATCTCGGCAATGCGTTCCACTGTTTGTCTTGCGTTTTCGTTCGTGTAGTAAATGCCTGTCTGATACTGGCTGCCCACATCGTTCCCCTGTCGGTTTTTAACCGTCGGGTCAATGACATAGAAGTACGCAAGCAGCAGTGCGTCGAGGCTGACCTTTTCGGGGTCATATTCGACTCTTACCGTCTCTCTAAATCCCGTACCGCCCGAGCACACCTTTTTGTAGTCGGCATCGGCCTCGCAGGTGCCGTTGGCATAGCCGCTGCGCGCGTCGATAACTCCGGGGATAGACTGCATAAGCTGTTCAATGCCCCAAAAGCAGCCGCCCGCAAGAAAGATAACATTTTCGGGTTCTTTTGAAAAATCCATTTGCGTCATTTCTCCTTTCGCTTTTTTCTTTTCCGCATCATCTTTTCCGTGATTTATGCCGCAGCCCGAAAGAATTAAAACGGTTGAAAGCGCCAGCAAAAGCAAGCCCGAAAATCTTTTCATGTTCTCTTCCTCCTTTACTCGGTACGTTCGAAACAGCAGCGTTTTTATCTCTGTCAGGTCTTGTCGTTGGCTATCGCCTTTTCGATGAGGCTGTTGAGTGTCTCCATCTGCTTTTTGCCCGTGACAGCGCCCACTATGGGATCACCGACTATATTGCCCTTGCGGTCAACAACATATGTTGTCGGGAAAGCATATGTGTTTGAAACAAACTTTCCTGCCTCGCTGTTTGAATCGAAATATACGTTTTTATACGATACGTTTTTCTTGGAAAGAACCTCCTTGGCTTCGGCTATAGCCTTTGAATCTCCGCCGAGTGTGAAAGAATTGACGCCTATCAAGGTTCCGCCCTTTTTCGCAAGCTCTTTGCTCAGCTTCTCGAGATCTTCGAGCTCACCTACGCAGGGAGAGCAGGTTGTAAACCAAAGATTTACGACCGTGACGGCATTTGCCGAAAACAGCTTGTCGCTGCTGACCTCGTTGCCGTCCAAATCCTTTCCCGTGAATGCGGGGAATTTTCCGCTCGCCATGTCCGCCGGCACGCTTTCGCCGCCGCTTGAATCCTTCTTGCCGAGCTCGGGATATTTATTTTCAAGCTCCGTCAGCTTTACCTCTATCTTGCGAATCTTTTCGCCCTCCTCCATGAGCAACTTCAGCTCGTCCGCGGAGAACTGATCCTTTGCCGACTCTATGGTCTTCAGCAGGAAATCGCCGTAATTGCCGCCGTCCTCGATCATTGTCATGCCCTTGTCCGCCGACATGAACACTTTTTCCCAAAGGTCTTTGTTTTTCGACAGAATTTCATTCTCCTGAGCCATCAGGCTGTTATACATGGCTTTCGCCTCTTTGGCGTTTTTGGGGTTCTTGTCCATCGAGCCGCCCTTGTTGCCGCCGCAGGCTGCAAAAGACAGTGCAAGCACCGCGACCATCAGCAGCACAATAACTTTTTTTATTCGGTTGTTTCTTATCATTTTTTCATATCCTTTCCGTTCGTTTAGTGTTTGGCGCAGGTGCATCCGCTCTCGCACATATCTGCGTTTTCCGTTATGCCGGGCTGCATCATATCTTTGTCAAGATTTCTCACTCTTCTGTTGCTCACGACAGAGCAGGCGGCAAGACTGCATATCAGCAGAACAGCCGTTACAACCGCTATGATTTTCTTTGCATACATACGCTTCCTCCTTGTCATTGTCTTTACTGCATTTTTCCGTCTTTGCTTTTTTAACAGTATTTTTATAGTCTCCGAATCCGTAGCAAAAACGCACGGCTTCGGTAGGACAGGCTGTAACACACTTCCCGCACCGTATGCACTCGGTGTGATTCGGTGTTTTTGTCACGTCAACGTCCATTTTGCAAACCCTTGCGCATTTTCCGCACGAGATGCACTTGTCCTTGTCCACCGCCATGCGAAACAGCGAGACACGGTTAAACAGGGCATACAGTGCGCCCAAAGGACAGAGCCACTTGCAAAACGGGCGGTAAACGATTATGCTTAATACAACTACAATCACGAGGACGGCCAGCTTCCATGTGAACAGCTCGCCCAGCGCATTGCGAATGTTTTGGTTTGCAATAGAGAGCGGTATCGCTCCCTCCAACACGCCCTGCGGACATATGTATTTGCAAAAAAACGGATCACCCAATCCGACGTCGTTGACGACTAAGGCGGGCAGCAGCACCACGGCAACCGCCAGCACTGCATATTTAATATAGGTCAGCGGTCTGACTTTTTTCGTAGACAGCTTTTTCCCCGGAATCTTATGCAGAAGATCCTGAAGCCAGCCGAACGGGCACAAGAATCCGCAAACAAACCTTCCCAATAAAACCCCTATCAAAATCAGCATACCCGTTATATAATACGAAAAGCGGAATTTTGACGAGCCGACCACCGTTTGGAAGGCTCCTATGGGACAGGCCCCGGTTGCCGCCGGGCAGGAGTAACAGTTGAGTCCCGGCACGCATACCGTTTTCGCCGAGCCCTGATATATTTTGCCCTTAAAAAAGTTTGGCAGATGAATATTGGTGAGCAGTGCGGCTCCCGCTTGAAACATACCTCTGAAGCGTGACATAACAGCCGACGCACCCGACTTCTTTTTACCCAATTCCCACACACTCCAGACATACGTTAATTGCTTTGCTTAAAACGGTTTCCGCCTCGCCGCGCCATGCGCCGAAGCACAGCATAACAGCCCCCGCCAAGAGCAGAAAGACCTGCACCGCCGCTTTTTTTCTGTGATTCATTCGGATATCCCCTTTCGCGTTTTCAATCACATCATACATCGCGGGAGTTAAAATCCCCGTTAAGAACGGAAACTTAACAAAAAATTTATCTGCCTGTGTTATAATGAAAAACGGAAAACGGTTTGTTAAAGTGAAAAAGGAGGATTGTCATGCATCTTTTGGTGGTAGAAGACGAGCGCGCACTGTGCGAAACAATCGTAAGAAGCCTCAGACGGTTGGCTTACAGCATAGACTATTGCTATGACGGCGAAAAAGCCCTCGAGCTGCTCGGGAGCGAAAAATACGACCTTGTTATTCTGGACTTAAATCTGCCGAAGCAGGACGGCATGAGCGTGCTGCGCAAATTCCGTCAATCGGATCGCGAGACCCGCGTTCTGATACTGTCCGCGCGCAACGAAGTAGCCGACAAGGTTGCGGGACTTGACGCGGGCGCGAACGACTATCTTTCAAAGCCCTTTCACCTCGCCGAGCTGGAGGCGCGTATAAGAAGCCTGACGCTGCGGCAGTTTACTCAGCGCGACGTTGTTCTTACCTGCGGAGCGCTGTCCTTTGACACAAAAGCCCGCACCGCGAGCGCGCAGGGAGAGCCGCTGACGCTGACGCGAAAGGAGACGGGAATTTTGGAATATCTCATGCTCAACCAAGGTCGGCCCATAAGCCAGGAGGAGCTTATAGACCATGTTTGGGATAACAGCGTAGACAATTTCAGCAATTCCATAAGAGTGCATATTTCGGCGCTTCGCAAGAAGCTGCGCACCGCTCTCGGCTACGACCCGATAAGGAACCGTATCGGTGAAGGATATCTTATTGAGGGGGCGGAAGAATGAAAAAGCTTTCCCTGCAATGGCGCATAACGCTTATGTCATCTCTGCTCATATGCGTCGCCTGCGTTTTGATGAATCTGCTGCTGTGCTATTCGGGCATACATTATATGGATTCTATAGGCAACTTTGTTCAGGAATACAGCGACGGAGCGTCCGCCTCGGAATCTGTTCTCTTTGACCCGTCTCTTGCCGGAATGGATAAGGAATTTACCATTGTAGTGCACGGGGCGCAGGCGGATTTTTGCAGAACAAACTGGTATATAACGGCCGCTGTGACGCTTTTAAGCGGCATTTTGGCATATTTTATCAGCGGGCACGCACTGAAGCCCCTGCGCAGTTTTGCCTCTCAGGTTGAAAAGGTTCAGCTTAACAATCTCAGCAATATGCAGATTTCCGACAACGGCTTGGCGGAGTTCCGTGAGCTCAGCCTTTCCTTTAACCGTATGCTGGAGCGCCTCGACTGCGCATTTGAGGCGCAGCGGCAGTTCACGGGAAACGCGGCGCATGAGCTGCGAACGCCTCTGGCTCTCATGCAGGCGCAGCTGGAGCTGTTCGCCGCCGAGAATCCCGATGTTTTGCCGGAAACCGCTGAATTTATCACTCTTTTGCAGGAACAGACGGAAAGACTTACGCAGATGACTCAGACGCTGCTCGAAATGAACGGCTTGCAGTCCGTGCCGAGAAACGATTTTATCGATCTCGCCCCGATGATAGAGGAAATATTTGCGGATATCGCCCCGCTTGCCGAAAGCAACGATATAACCTTGGAATATGACGGACAAGGCACAATGACGGGCAGCGACCCGCTTATATACAGGCTTATTTTTAATCTTACGGAAAACGCCGTCAAGTATAACAGGACGGGCGGAAAAGTGCGGATTTCCGTTAATCAAGACGAAAACGGAATTGAAATAAAAATCAAGGATACCGGCTGCGGCATCCCCAAGGAATATCAAAGGATTATTTTCCAGGCATTTTTCAGAGTCGATAAGTCAAGAAGCCGCGAATACGGCGGAGTCGGGCTGGGGCTTTCGTTGGTTTGGGAAATTGCCGAGCTTCACGGCGGAAAGGTGTATGTTGAGGAGAGCTCGAACGAGGGAACGACGATAGTTGTCAAATTCCCGGCATAAGAGCACAAGTCAATCATAATGAGGGGGAAACAAAGTTGAAAAACAGGGACTTCGTTTTTTTCCACGGCTATGACAACGTGATTTGGCGCGGCTACGAAAAATGCGGCTTGCTTGACCGATTTTCGGGGGTTCGTTTCTGCCAGTCACTAATGCTGCCCGACTGCAAAAAATTCAATGCACTTGCCGCAAAAGGCGGAGAGCTGTACAGCCTGATAACAGAAACCGGCTTGCCTTGGTATATCGACAGGCTTCAGGGCGGAGCATATATCGAAGAATATCCGTATGATATGAAAACCGTCGATTCGCTCGGCAATTTTTACGGTTTTCAGATGCACGAGTGGATGTCGAATATGCGCTCGGATTATGACAAACTTAAAAATCTTGACGCGTCCGATTGGAACGAAAGAGCCATAAAAAAAGAAATTCTGCGGCAGTTCCCTTTTGAGAATATTTTTCTTGAGGCTGCGACCGCAAAAGAATATGCGGAGTATTTTCCCGTGCCGTCGTGCTTTGAGCAGCTTTTAGACAACGCGAGAAAGCTGTTTTATATGCGTATGAAGTTCACTTCGGGACGGCTTTTGCCCTGTGACAGCGCGATGATGGCGCCTAATCTTGAATTTAAGCTCGGAGCACAGAGAGTTATGCCCGAAATAGGAGCGCAGACACCGGGCGCCAACATTCAGCTTGCCTATGCAAGAGGTATGTCAAAGGCTTATAAAAAGAGTTTCGGAGCTTATTACGAGCCGTGGGGCGGGCGGCCTTTTTCCGTGTGCAATTATCACGCGAACGGCGAAAACGAATGGAATATCAAGGGCGGAGATTTTCCGTTTGAATCGGCGGGCTGCAACGGAGGCAGCTCCCGTTCTCTGCACGAAAGAATACTAATATACGCCTACCTCTCCGGCGCGGAATTTATCAGCGAGGAATGGGGCGTTTACAACACTTTTTATGACAGCAAGGACTTTGTCCTCTCCCCTTACGGAGAAGTTAAGCGTGGTTTTCTGCGTTTTGTCGAAAAGTATCGGGCGGGAGAATTTTTTGCTCCTGTGGCAATAGTTCTGCCCGAGGATATGCCCGTTCTTCCGAGCAGGGATTGCGGCGAGTGGCTCGGAGAGACTCCGTATAAAGACCTGCAAAGACAGAAAAAATATACGTCCGCATGTCACGGCATAGACGAGCTTATGGGCGTGTCGTGCTCACGATACGGCAACGAGAAAAAAACGCTTATAAACAGCGATATACCCGACGCTTTTGACATTATCCATGCCGACTGCGAATCGGTTTTCGGCGAATACAAATATCTTGTTGACCTTAGCGGAGACAGTGCTTTTGCAGAGAAGCATCAAAATGCCGTTAGCGCAGAAGAAGCGAAACGGCTCATAAAAGAAGTCATGCCGATTTGGGTTACGGGCGGAGTGCATTGGTTTATCGGCAAAATATCCGACGGCTGGTATCTGACGGTATTCAATAACGACGGAATAGATAAGAGCGTTGACGGCGGCGAGGTGCAGATAAAAGACGCGCGCCGCGTTGCGGTAATCGATATAAAAAATCACTCCTCGCTCACCGGACTTGAGGGCTGTCGGGATATCACCTTGACCGACGGCAAGTACTGCGTACCGATAGATGCGGGAGACTATTTCTTTGCAAAAATCGTATAATTATATTGCACGATATAAATGCAGTAAAAAGCAACAACCACCGCTTAGCGGTGGTTGTTGCTTATGCCGATAAAAACGGCACAATCGGATAAAAGCCGACTGTGCCGTAAGGCTGTGCTTTTTATTCAGGATATCAACAATAGAACTCCATGGGATAAGTGAGATACTCGTTGGGATCAAGCTGATCGGCTGTGACGTAACCCGCAGGTGCGCAGAGAAGCGCGGGGATACGGTTGACTACCGTAGCGCAGGTATGCTCGACCGTTGCGGGCTTTACGACGTGGAATTCGGTGTTCGGTTCGCCCGTAATCTGCCAGTCGCACATATCGCCGTCATCGGGACCGTAGACCTTGCCTATAGTCTCCTCTTCGATTGTAATGCCCTGCATCGTTTCGATAGTCACGACGGCGGACATTCCTATGCAGCGTCCGGCTTCGATAGTCTTGCCGAGAGTCTCGGAATAAATATCGCGGTCAATAATGCACGGCACGTGCTTCTGGTCGATGGATTTAATTGTCAGCCCGAGCTTGTTGCAGATAGCCTCGCTTGCGTTCCAGGCATATGACGGCTCAAACTCATCGGGATGAGCTATCTTCTGCTCGAACTCCTCTGGCGTCAGATCGCAGCCGTGAGCGTTGGCAAGCGCCAAGCCGTATTCATCGACGTTGTAGCTGTATGCACCCTTGATTTTAGTAATCTTATGGCAGCCTCCGGCAACAAGACCGACCATGTTGATCCAGAAGATATCCTGCATACCGCTGCCGGTTATTGTGCAGTTGTTAGCTTTTGCGATTGCATCAAGGCGGTTCGTCTGCACCGCAGCCGTCGTCCAGGGATAAATCGCCTCTTCGCACGTTGTAATAACATTGATACCGCGCGAGACGCATTTTTCAACGTGAGTGTAAATATCGTCTATAAAACTGAACAGAGTAACGATCGCAACATCAGCGTCGCTCTCATCAAGAACCTTGTCGGCTTTGTCGGAGATTATAACGCCTGTCTTGATGCCCAAGCCGGCAAAATCGCCGACATCCTGCCCCACTACCGCGGGGTTAACGTCAATCGCACCGACTATCTGTGCGCCGTGCTCATGCAGGTAGCGAAGAATGTACTTGCTCATTTTTCCGCAGCCGTACTGTACAACTTTAATTTTTTCCATAGAAATTTCCTCCTATACTGCAATTATTATTTCGGCGGATACGCCCGCCTCCTGCAATTATAGTATAAACCCTCTTCTCAGTTGAGAGTCAAGGAAAATCGTGAAAAAATTATCGATTAAACTCTACCGGTACCTGCAGGCGCAAAAACATATTGCGTCGACTGTCGTCAAAAACATTGAATTCCGTCATTATTTCGCAAAAATAGTCCCCGCAGACGGTTCGGTTATTCTCCTTGCAGTGCTGCAGCAACAGCTTTGCATATTCAACCTCCTCGTCAAAGCTGTCAAGATAGACGCAGGCATACATACCGCTGTCGACAATGACGGTTCCCTGCAAAGTCGGCTGATCCCGATAACCGACAAAAACAAACGTATCCTGAGGAACAAAGTTTCCGTTGATGAAATCCTCTTTTTTTATCGATGTGCCGACATTATATGAGTGCGCCTGCAAAAATCCGCGCTCCATAAGCGCCTTGCGCAGAACGACAAGTTCCTGCTCGAAGGCGCGTAAGCCCTCCTCGTAAAAATTGCAGGCACACGGCACTCCCCAGATATAACGCCGATCGATATATTCGAGAACAACCGTGCCGGTTTCGGGCGATTTGCGGTACCGTTCGATAGAAGCTATGGCGCGCTCCACCGCGTCGTGCTGCGCCCGAAGCTCGCGCATCTGACGGTGCAGCTGCTCGTTTTTTTGGGTCAGTATCGTCTCTATCAGCACTATATCCTCTTTTTCGAGCACGTCGCCTATCTCTGTAAGGCTCATTCCGAGCTCCTTCATATAGACTATCATATCGAGACGCGCGTTCTGAGCGATATCATAATAGCGGTATCCCGTCTCCGGATCTTTATATTTCGGCTTCAACAGTCCCAATTCGTCGTAGAGCCGCAGTGTCGCAACCGACAAATGGCTCATTTCGGCTGCTTTTCCTATGGACATAAGCCCGTTATCCATTGCTATCCCTCCGCAAAACTCTGTTCTCACTTTAGAGTTTAGCAGTTTTTTCCGATGCCGTCAAGCTTTGGAAAAAGGGATAAGGGAAAATTTCACATGATATCTCTCCGCCGACTAATTATATTTTACCCGGGCGGCCTTTTTATTCAATCGGCTGTCCATCCGAATTTATATGTATGTTAATACAAATCAAGACTGCAGCTTGCTTTTTTCGGTAAATTTGTTATAATCATGAAAAAAGCAGGTCGGAAAGGAAAAATAATATGGACGTTTATCTTGTGAGGCACGGAGAATCTTTATCCAACATCGGCGAATCGCGCGAATTCGACAGTATGCTCTCCCCGAAAGGTGAACAGCAGGCGGAATGCCTCGGTCGGTATTTAGCGAACGTAAGGTTTGACAAGATATATTCCAGCCATATGTGCCGAGCCGTGCAGACGGCGGCGGCCGTTGCACGGCATCAGGAGGGAAACTCCGAAATTATTATTGTCCCGGAATTCTGCGAAACGGAGACGCCGGGTGATTTTGAGGCAAACACAGAGCTTCTTCGGTCGGTCTACCCGAAGTTGAACATAACAAAAACGAGCATGGGAAATGGCTGCGGCGCGGATATAGAGCGTCTTGAATATGCGGTTGATAAGTACATCAATTTCCCCGGATATTCGAACGCCACGGAGACGGTTGTCACGGACGGAAAGCAGAAGAGGTATAATCCGGAAAAAATCCTTATCGTCTCTCACGCGGGAGCTATCTGCTATATGCTGAGCAGCCTCGTGAACTTCCGTTACGACATAAACGTAAATATCGTTCAACACAATACCTGCATAAATAAATTTGAGCTTTTTTTGATAAACGACGTTCCGCGCAAAAGATTTCTGAGATATAACGACGTTCCGCACCTGCCGCAGGAGCTTCGCCTTGAAAGTCAGTTCTAAAATTTCCGATTTATTTAAACTTTATTCTGAATGTTTTAACCTCGTTCGGCTTTATATCAAAGACAAACGACTTTTCGCAATGAGAAAGCGCCTCGCCGTCTTTTTCCATAAGATTGCATTCCGTGACGCTCTCTATTGCCTTGCAAAAGTCTATTTCGCATTTTCCTCTTGAGGAATACGCCTCAAACACGCGCAGAATGTATCCGTCGTCATTCTGCGCTTTTTTAAACGCATCGAGAACAACGCCTTTTCTCTTAACGGAGATAAGCCGTTCGCCGTCATGCGAACCGACAGCGGAATAAACAACCGCGGGCGGGTTGTTGAGCGCATAGGCAAGCTCGGATATCCCCGCCTCCTGCCAAGTGCCGGCATGGGGAACGAGCGAATATGTAAACTCGTTATACCCTATATCTCCCGTGGGGTCGGGGCAGATCGGCGCACGCATAAGTGTTATGCCTATATTGTTCTCGTGAACAGAAAAGCCGTATTTGCAGTCGTTGAGAACGCTCACGCCGTAGCCGGACTCCGAAAGATCGACCCATTTGTGCATACATGTCTCAAATTTTGCAAGATCGTAAGAGGTATTATAATGAGTGGGGCGCTGTATGAAGCCGTGCGCGATTTCGCTCGTTGAGGAGCAGCTTCTCACGCCGACGGGGAAATTCACCTTGAGCACCTTTTCCCTCTCGTGCCAGTCAACGGCGGTTCTGAAATCTATTTGACGCGAATCTTTTTTTAGTGAAATATACTGTGTAACGGTCGATTTGTTAAACTTTCTTAGGATTTTAAGCTCGCCCGCGACACTGTCGCTTCTGACGACTTCTACGCTCTCGGCTGTTTTAAGCGGATACGGAGTCATCCGATAATCGAATTCGAGATTCCATGCGCTCTCGTGGATGGGCTTATCCTGATAGATACACAGTGTATTGCCGACAGCAGCAAGCACCTCTCTGTCGTTTTCCTTGTCAAATACGGATGTTATCTCGCCGTTATTGTCAAATTCGACCCTTAAAATATTGTTTTCAAGCAGATTTTTTTCTGCCTTGACACACGGTTGTGTCGGATGCTCGCTCTTTGAGAAGCGGTATGTGCGTCCCGAGAGCGACGGAATATTTTCGGCAACAAACGAAATATAATCGCCCGTTTTATCCGACAGCTTGACGCACGGAATCTGTTCGTCCGCATATTCAACGCCGTTATATCCCCCGGGAAGCTTTATCTTGACTTCACCCGTATACGGTACATTCAGATAGTTCACAACCGTAAACGCTTCCGGGTCACGCTCGGAGAACAGGACGTTCAACTTCTCGTTTATAAGCTTTTCAAGTCCTCCGTTTAGCTCAGCGTAGTCCTCTCTCGCATTCTCATATACCTCGTGGATGCTCGAGCCGGGAAGAATATCGTGGAACTGATTTACAAGCAGTATTTTCCACAGCCGTTCAAGCTCTGCACCGTCATAATCGCTTTTTTCCATGAGCTCGGCGGCGGATGACAATATCTCCGCATTTCTAAGGGCAAACTCACCGCGCCTGTTGTTTTTCTTGACGAACGCCTGACTTGTAAATGTTCCTCTGTGATTTTCAAAATAGAGCTCGCCGTCGTAGACCGGGAATTCGTCGGCTTTTTTGCCGATTTCTTCGAAGAATTCGTGTGCGGAGGAATTTACGGTTTCGGGAACGCCGGGGATATTTTTTAATGCCTCTGCACGTTCGAGCATATCGGTAGTAGAACCCGAACCGCCGTCTCCGTATCCGAACATCCCGAACGAAATGTCCGCTATAGACGACTGTCTGTTGCCGTTTCTGCATTCAAAAACACGGCCTACGTCATATTCGCCCTGATACGACACTCTCGTAAAATATGCGGTCACGTCGTCGCCGGAATGGGAGCGCCATTTGAACATTGAATGCGGGAATGCATTGGTATCGTTTGCGCAGAGCTTCGCGGTTATGAAATTTTTCATCCCGGATTTTTTTATAATCTGAGGAAGCGCCCAGGTAAAGCCGAAGCAGTCGGGAAGCCAATAGGTGTCAGAGTCAATTCCGAATTCTCTGACAAAAAACTCTCTGCCGTAAAGGAGCTGCCTTATAAGACTCTCGCCCGAGGCTATATTCGTATCGGCCTCGACCCATGCGTTGCCCATTACCTCCCACTGTCCGGACTTTACTTTTTCTTTGATACGGCTGAAAATATCGGGCGCGTATTTTTTGACCATATCGTAAAGCACGGCCTGGCTCTGAGCAAATTTATACTCCGGATATTCGTCCATGAGCTCGAGAGTGTTCGCAAATGTCCTCACTGCCTTTCGCTCGCTCTCCTTTACAGTCCAAAGCCACGCAACGTCTATATGCGAATGGCCGCACATTATAACCTTTCCTGGGTGATAATCCGGCAGCTCGCCGAGATGCTTGTTTAAAACATCAAACGCGGGCTTGACGCTGTCTAAAAAATCCTCGCGGGTGAAATCAAATCTTAACACATGGACGCTCTCGTCGACAGCTCTGTAAATTCTCTCGGCGATGACCTTATCATAAATCAACTCTACGCTGTCGAAAAGAGTTCTCACTTTATAGTAATAATCCTCGCACAGCTTATTAACGCGTAAAATTCCGGAGGAAACCGCGTCATAATACGTTTCCTTGGCGCCTGCCATAGCGTCGTCGCAGAACCCGCCGCAGCATATTCCGCTCTCGGCCTCTATCTTTATATGCTTGCCCTCATACTTCTCGGGCAGCGGAATATTCTCCCTGCAGACCCAGCCGTTATGAAGCTTTGAGCTAACGCTGCCTATTATTTCGCCGTCAAATCTGATAATTGTCTCGCCGCCGAAATTCATGTTGAAATAGAGCTTCTCGCCCTGTGAGCATACGGGAACATCGCATTCGCACGAAAACCACGCGGCATCATCATATCCCCCGTGCCATCCGGAGCCGACTTTGAAATCCTCCTCGCCGGGATATACGGTGAACCTGCCCTCGCCGTCGTATTTTCCGCGCCTTATTCTCCAGTTGTCAAGGCTGACAACGCTTTCGCTTATATAAGGCTTAATCAGCTCAATTAAATTGGAAAGAACTCTTCTGTTGATTGTAGGCAAAATCAGCACCTCCGTTTTTAGTATATAATATCATATATAATGTCGCTGTGTAAATATATTTTTGTATTAAATATATAAAACAGTAGACTTATACTTCTTGCGTGACATTATGCAGCAGACTCTTGACATAGCGGTCGGCATAGTGCAATATTTTAATATGGATTATAACACAAGAGTAGACCTTGTTTGCCAAAGCATAGCACCGACGCTCCGTATCCGGTGCCCTCAAGCGATATAGTAACTGAAAAGCTTGAAAAACCGAAAGCTTTTTGCTACACTTAAATCGGAATAATTCCGCCTATATAAAAAAGATTCTATACGGAAGCAAAACGGTCAGGTTTTCAAGAGAGCTTTTGAGCTTTTACAGGTTCGGATGAGGTAAAAACCTTCAAATAAAAAACAAGAAAGAGAGGTAAACTTATAATGCGAAATGTTTTTGTGAAGATTTTTTCGTTGCTCCTGTATATTTTCTCTATCCTCGCTTTGGGAGTGAAAAATCCTACTTTCCCGAATCCGTACAAAACCGTTGATATGTCGAAATTCGAGATGACGTTTGAAGAGGAATTCGACGGTGAACTCGACCGCAGTCTTTGGGTCGGTCATTACACATACGGCAAAACCTCATCCGTCCGCCGCGGCTCTTACTGGAACAATTACATGGCCTACACAGAAAACGGCAATCTTGTTATCCCCTTGAAATATCTCGATGAGGGCATGGGCGGAACGGGCGCCGGGTGGTACACGGCGGGGCTCGACACATCCTCACGCGAGACGGGTTTCCGGCAGAAATTCGGCTATTTTGAGGTTCGCTGCATTCTTCCCAAGGGCGCGGACATCTGGAGCGCATTTTGGATGATGAACGAGGATGTGGTCAATGTCGACGGCTCCGGTCAGGACGGCACCGAGGTCGATGTAATGGAAAGCCCGTATTACGGGCGTATACCGTTCAACAATGTCGTTTACTGCAATCTCCACTATGACGGCTACGGTGAGGCACATAAGGCCAAACAGGTATCGAGAACCTATGTCAAGGGAAATCCCTATGAGGAGTTCAACACATACGGCGTCGAATGGAATGAGAATGAATATATTTTCTATCTGAACGGCATGGAGTATGGCCGCAGCGATTTCGGCGGTGTTTGCCAAAATCCGCTTTTTCTTATTCTCTCCGTTGAAATGTACGGCGAGAACGGAGTTCCCTCAAGCAGAGACAAAAATGCGGATGAGGCGCAGTTTATTGTCGATTATGTAAGAGCATATCAGTACAAGGATTTGTTAAACACAAAGTAAAAAGCACCGCTCTCCCCCGCCTCGGCATTGCTCCGCGGCGGGGCGTTTATTACGGTTTTATTTTGTCGTTTTTCAAGATAAAAAATACCGCTGACTTTATGCGTTCACGGCACGGGTCAGCGGTATTTTTATTAGATTAATTAAAAAATCAATTCTTCGGCAGACTGCGTTTTTTGATTATAAATGTGATAATCGCAGTCGTCATCAGATAGAGGAGAACAATGACAGTCTCCAATACGAGCGAATTGTACGTGCGCGGATAGAGCCACATCATCCCCTGCACTAAAAGTCTAATGGGAAAGTAAGCTCCGAGCCACACGGAAACTGTGTAAAAGCGTATGCGAATCCGCTTCATTTCTTCATTTTGTGTATCCGCTTTTTTATGATACACATATTCAAAGCCACCTACTGCGGCAACAAAAAGAAGAAAGCTCAATACACCGAAGAAAACCTTTTGCAGAATGATAACGGTCGCGAATTGAATTATCAAAGATATGACTTCAAGCGTAATCAATAAAATCACGACTTGGCGAATACCGTCGGTTTTAACTTCTTTAACTTGCGGCAGGTCGTCATCGCTCTCGTATTCGTCGTTTAACAGGTAGTCGGTCGTAACATGAAAAAGCTTGCCGAGTTGAAGAATATTCGTCGAGTCGGGTACGGCCGTCCCCATTTCCCAGCGTGAAACGGCTTGTCTGGAAACATACAGCTTTTCAGCCAATTCCTCCTGGGACATTCCGTTGGACTTTCTCAGTACGACGATCTTTTCCGATAGATTCATAATGGAATCCTCCTTCTGTTTGGTGATTTCATTGTAGCAAGAAATGCCTTTAGTCGCTACCGCTTTGACTTTACATTTATGCAACAAAACTTTACACCGAACTTTTAGAACCAAATTATATCACTAAATTATGGAAAACCCACCGCAATCTGAAAAATTACGGCGGGCTCTGTTAAAAATCCGATGTCGGGAGAACTCGGTAATGACGGCAAGCGCAACCTTCCCCCGCTCTGATTTTCAATATAACAAGACGGTGTTACGGAATGACAATATATCATTTCTGATAAATTTTAACGTAGTCAATAACCATTTGCGTAGAATAATCCTTTTCAAAATTCGCGCTGCCGGGAAGTTCGAGCGAAACTATTACTTCTTCGGGAATTGTCGAAACACCGTTTCCGAATGAGCTGCGAGCGCTTTCAACACCGTTTATATAGAAGATATATTCATCCTCCGTCCATTCAAGACCGTAGGTGTTGTATTCGTTGTAAATATCATTGCCTACCTTAAATTTACCGAGTGTGCGGGAGTCAATATTCTCAACATCGTCATCCCACCCGTTGCAGTGAATTGTCTGTGTAACGGAATTGCGGCTTGAGGGAAGCTTTGCGTCGGCGCTCATGGCTTCAAAGATATCAATTTCAGCGCCGTAGATGCCGCCCTGAGAGATGTTGTGGTCATAGGGATTGTTGGGCGACTGAATCCAGAATGCGCTCCAAAAGCCCTTATCTTTGTTGCATTTGCAGCGGATCTCAAAATATCCGCGCAGATAGTGCTGCTTTAGGCTGATCATGCCCGAATACCAGCCGGCGCCGAACTTGCCGTCCTCAAGATATTCGGCGGTGAGATATAAATTTCCGTCTCTGACCTCCGCCTGGCTCTCCGCATTGAAGCCGCAGCGACGGGCACCGACACCTCTGTGTTTCCAAACATCGGTGTTAAGAGTGTCGCCGTCAAAGTCATCAAAGAAAACAAGGCTGTAGCCGTCAAGATTCAATTCTTGTCCCCTCGGCGTGCGCGGTGTATCAAACGCAAGACAGCCGAGCAGTTCGATAACGACCATGAATCCGACAAAAATCTTTTTTATAGAGAATCCGTTCGAAAAGAAATTTTTGAAAAATTCAACGGCATCATACACGGCGGCTTTCTGACGGAACGCGAGCTTCAACAAATCCAAAAACTTGTCAAAATACATAAATACAACCTCCTCAATATCATAATTCATCAAATTTATTATATCATCGGAAAAAACTTTTGACAAGACAATACACAAAAGCGCACCGTGAATTTGTCATAGTTGAGGTATTTTTCATCGCAGCTGTTGGCAGAAAATTTGAAAATTCGCCAAAAACCTGCCGTAGTCGCGTAGAATTTATGAAAAATAAACAAAAATAGTATTGCCATAGTCAAAATCTCATGTTATAATGGCATTGGCATAGCATACCAATATGTCATAATCTATTTTGGAGAGGTAATTTTTATGTATTGCAAAAACTGCGGAACTATGCTCAACGACAACCAGGAATTTTGTGCAAACTGCGGCGTTAAGGCAGGCGGCGGCGGAAGATTCTGCCAGAACTGCGGAGGAGAGCTCATGCCCGGCGCTAACGTTTGCGAGAAGTGCGGCGCTCCCGTAAACAATCCCGAGACGCCTCCCGTAACTCCTCCCCCTGCAAACGGTCAGCAGAACGGCGCCGTATCCGGCGAATATCTCAACGGCAAAGACAAGACCACAATGGCAATTATCTGCTTCTTGTTGGGCGGTTTGGGTATTCACAACTTCATGATGGGCGAAAACAAAAAGGGCATTGTTAAAATTGTGGCAAGCCTTTGCTTCGGCGTCGGTTACATTCTTGCTATCATTGATTTTGTTAAGATTCTTACAGGCAGCTATGTTGTTGACCCCGAGAAGCTGTTCTAAGTGAAGCTACGGTTCAAAGAGCTTTTGCCGAAATTATTTTTCATTGTTTTGCTCGGTATCGGTTATTTGATTTCATCTGTTACCGGTATCGGATGCATATGGAGGCATTTTTTCGGTATACAATGCCCCGGTTGCGGTTTTACACGGTCGATTTTGTGTGCGTTACATCTTGATTTTACAAGTGCGTTTCATTTTCATCCGATGTTTTGGTCGTTTCCGTTTATGGGAATATATTTCCTGATCGGCGACAGAGTAAAAAGCAGGTTGTTCGACGGCTTTATGCTCGCTATTGTGTTCGGCTTTTTCGCAACATGGGCAATAAGAGATATCTTCCCGTTGCTTACATAATCTGTTTAACAATTCAGGTTGAAATCCCCGTTCTGCGGAATGGGGATTTTTTCTTTTTATTTCATAACTTGAAAAAATTTCTATTGTTATTATGTAACATATTATTGAATATAATTCTGCGTTAAATATAATCCGGCCGTATTCATTTACGGCGGAAAGGAAGAAAAACATAAATTACGACATCATCAGTTATAATTGCTATAAAACACACAATCCCCCGCCGCAGAAACGCTCTGTGACGGGGGGTTGTGTTATATGCTAAAACAGTCAGAAAGCCTTATTTTAAGCGGTTTTTGGGCATAGAAAAAATCCACCGTAATTTTGATAGAAATCGTGCAAGGGGGGTGCAACTACGGTTTAGAGGGAGATGCAATTCTCGATTTAAGTGGGTACAGTGCCATCTTAAAACGGTATTTTCACCTGAAAAATTGCGGCAAAACCGGAAGTTATCTATTTCAACATTTCAAGCGCAATGCGCCGATTCAATTCCCAGAGAGCGGTCTTGTTGCTGTCGTATTGAAGTCGCGTGTGCGCTTCTGCATAAGTCAGCCAATTATATTCTGTATGCTCATGAGATAGCTGCAAAAATGCGCTTTCTACCCTCACTGCAAATGCGTACTCCGGAATGACGAAACACTCTTTACCCCATATTGCTTCTGCATTCTTAAAGCAGTTGGCCGGTATGCTGCAGCAGGTGTCGAGCTTGAAAAAATTACATGTCTTAGAAATCCCGGCTTCTTCAAAGGCTTCTCTTTTTGCCGACTCAATGATTGAAATATCATCCTCTTCTCCTCCGCCTGCTATGAATTGCCAAATCCCCATATCGCTTCTTCGAAACAAGCAGAATTGCACGTTGCCGTCCTGTATGCAATATGGAATGACCAAGACCTGATACCTTGCTCGCGCCATTATTTGCCTCCTCTTCTAATGCATTTTTTCAAACTAAATATAACATCATATAACATCAAAAAGCCGTAATTTTGATAGAAACCATTTATAGGGTGGTCGTTTTCGGTTAAAGGAAGGCATTGTTTTGATAACCGTCCAACCTTTTTCAAAAAATGACTTTATTGAATCAAAAGTCACTGTCGTGATTTATTATGGCAGAAAATCTCGACTCGAAAAAAAAACGATAATCCGGATGCGCGCTATTGTTCCGGTATTCATCAATTATGGTTTTTTTCAACCATTCTCTTCTTTTTATATTGCTGATAAATTCGTTATATCGTAATATGGTAATCAAGCCATTCGCTTCAGCGTTTATCATTTCATTATATGCATCAGGAATAAATTCACAATTATCTACTGTTGTTTTTTGAGCTGTTATAAAGGTATTGGGAATTTTAATATCCAATTTTTGATATGGGTCGATTTTGCTGCACGAATAAATATATCCTTCTATCCCCTTGTATGTATCTTCCAAAGCATTCGGATAGTATTCCTCAAATCTTAATCTTCCGTCTTTTTCAAATCCGTATGAACCCCATTTATACCACAAGCCATCGAATGTAAAACGGCCTTCTTTGCATACCTTTTCCACAGCATTACTCAAATACACGAGCACATTTTCTCTTTTATCCGAAAAATAAATAAGCGGGATATTGTGATTTGAAATCCTTGGTTCTAAAGTCTTTATTTTTCCTATTTGTGATGCGTGAAAATACATATTATCACCTTTTGAATTTTTAGATCGAAAACCCCTATTCTTCAAACTCAATATAACATATGGAACATAAAAAGTCCACCGCAATTCTATCAAAATTACGGTGGACTTTTGGCGGAGAGCAAGGGATTCGAACCCTCGAAACGCTTTTGACGTTTACACGATTTCCAATCGTGCTCCTTCGACCAGCTCGGACAACTCTCCGTGTCTGCAATCAAATGCTCGTCTATTATATATGACTGCGCTTAAAAAATCAAGTCTTTTTTTAAAAATCCCGAACTTTTTATCTGCAATTTCTCGGCACTCGGAATATACGGGTTTTTGAGTGAAATCAATATAATGTATATTTCAAAAGTTGACTGTTTTTTTATTTTGCTGTATTGCACCCGGAGACAAGATATAATATAATAAATACGATTATATAAAGGGAATGAAGGGATATAATGAGAAAGACAAAGATAGTATGCACAATAGGTCCTGCCAGCAGCGACCCGAAAATATTCACCGAAATGTGCAAGGCGGGTCTCAACGTTGCGAGGCTCAACTTCTCCCACGGCACTCATCCGGAGCATCTCGAAAAGCTCAATATGATAAAGAAAGTGCGCGAAGAACTCAATCTCCCGATTGCGATAATGCTCGACACAAAGGGTCCCGAGTACAGAATCAAAACCTTTGAACATGGAAAGATATTTCTTCAAGACGGCGACGAGTTTTCGTTCACCACCGAGGATATTGTGGGCAATCAAAGCCGCGTCAGCGTGACCTATGCGGGACTCGTCAACGATATCTCTATAGGTGACCGCATTTTGGTAAACAACGGGCTTGTGATTTTCGAAGTCATCGGTAAAACCGACACAGATGTAAGGTGCAGGGTCATCACCGGCGGCGAGCTTTCAAACAGAAAGAGCATGAGCTTTCCAAATAAGGTGCTCAATCAGGTATACCTCAGCGAGCAGGACAAGGAGGATCTGCTGTTCGGTATTCAGAATAATGTCGACTATATCGCGGCGTCTTTTGTTTCGCGCAGGCAGGATCTCGTTGACCTCAAGGCATTTCTCCGCGAGAACGGCGGCGACGGCATAGACATAATCGCCAAAATAGAGAACCGCACCGGCATAGATAACATAGAGGAAATCTGCGAAGAGTGCGACGGAATAATGATAGGCCGCGGCGATCTCGGCGTTGAAGTCCCCTTCACCGAGCTCCCCGCACTTCAAAAATATATAATCACTAAATGCCGTCTGCTCGGCAAGCGCGTTATCACTGCAACGGAGATGCTCGAATCTATGATAACCAATCCGCGCCCGACCAGGGCGGAGATCTCGGATGTCGCCAATGCGGTCTATGACGGCACGAGCGCGGTTATGCTCTCGGGTGAATCGGCGGCGGGCAAATACCCCGTCGAGACCGTTCGCACGATGGCCGAGATAGTTGAGGAGACCGAGAAGCACATACACTATGCAAAGCGTTTCCGCAACAATGATTTCAAGATAAAGAACCGCGTCGACGCTATTTCCCACGCAACCTGCGGAATGGCTATTGACATAGACGCAAAAGCTATTGTTGTAGCATCTATCTCCGGCATGACGGTTCGCATGGTATCGCGTTTCAGAGCGCCGACGGACATAATCGGTATGGCGACAAACAGGGCTGTGTGGTACAAGCTCGCGCTCTCCTGGGGCGTTATGCCCGTGCTCAGCGAGAAATTCAATTCGACCGATGTTCTTTTCTATCATGCGCAGAAGGTCGCAAAGGACGCGCTCAATCTCGAGCCGGGCGACAATATCGTAATGACCTGCGGCGCGATAAACGGAAAATCCGGCAACACAAATCTTATAAAAATAGAGACAATCGAATAAAGAAGAGTTCTCCCCTGCCGATTCGGCAAGGGAGATTTTTTCTCGGAAAAAGCACCCGCACATAAAAAGTACGGGTGCTCTGTCATTTTTAGAAATCCGCAGAACCTGTTGTTCTCGGGAACGGAAGCACGTCGCGGATATTGGAGATACCGGTGAGATACATAACCAGTCTCTCAAAGCCGAGGCCGAAGCCGCTGTGCTTAACGCCGCCGTAACGGCGAAGGTCAAGATACCACCAATAATCCTTGGGGTCGAGTCCGAGTTCTTCAATGCGCTCTGTAAGCACATCGAGTCTCTCCTCACGCTGGCTGCCGCCGATTATCTCGCCTATGCCCATAACGAGCAGGTCAACTGCGGCAACGGTCTTTCCGTCATCGTTAAGGCGCATATAGAAGGCCTTAATCTCCTTGGGATAGTCGGTGACGAATACAGGGCGCTTAAAGATGCGCTCGGTCAGGCAGCGCTCGTGCTCCGTCTGAAGGTCGCAGCCCCAATAAACTTTGTAGTCAAACTCGTCGTTGTATTTCTCAAGCTCCTTGACGGCATCGGTATAGGTGACGCGCGCGAAATCCGAGCTGACAACGGAATTAAGCCTCTCGAGCAGTCCCTTATCAACAAACTTGTTGAGGAACTCAAGCTCCGACTTGCAGTTCTCCATAACATAGGAGATGACATACTTTATCATGGACTCCGCAAGCTCCATGTCGTCATTAAGGTCGGCAAAGGCTATCTCGGGTTCAATCATCCAGAACTCCGCAGCGTGACGCTGAGTGTAGGACTTCTCGGCTCTGAATGTGGGGCCGAAGGTATATATCTTACCGAAAGCAAGAGCCATCGCCTCGCCCTCAAGCTGGCCGGAAACGGTCAGATAAGCGGGCTTCTCGAAGAAATCCTGCTTGAAATCGACGGTTCCGTCCTCGTTCTTGGGCGAGTTTGCAATATCAAGAGTCGTTACCTTGAACATCTCACCCGCGCCCTCGCAGTCGCTGCAGGAAATGAGCGGTGTGTGAGCATAGATAAAGCCTCGCTCATTGAAGAACTTATGAATAGCGTAAGCGGCGGTCGAGCGAACGCGGAAGGCCGCGGAATAAATATTCGCTCTCGGGCGCAGATGCGCTATCGTTCTCATATATTCGAGCGTATGGCGCTTTTTCTGGAGAGGATAATCGGGAGTTGACTGACCCTCGACCTCGATTGAAGAAGCATTGAGCTCGAACGGCTGATTTGCCTGGGGAGTCAGAATAAATGTACCCGTAACTCTGACTGCCGCGCCGACATTCAGCTTGACTATATCCTTGTAGTTTTCTACCTTTGCGCTCTCGAAAACAACCTGCAGGCTCTTGAACGAGCTGCCGTCGTTAATCTCCATAAAGCCTATCGCCTTTGAGTCACGGAGGGTCTTAATCCATCCGCAGACCGTTATCTCCTTGCCGCCGAGCTCCTCATATGAGCTGAACAGCTTTGAAATTTCAAGTCTATCCATTTGTATGTCTCCTTTGCTTATGACTCATAATTATAAATGATATCAAAAGCGGAATTGAAAATCAATAGCGAAGGCTCTATTTATTCAAAATTTTCCGGCGCGGGGTCGGGTTCTATGTCTATGGGGGCAACCGTTCCCCTGTCTTTATTGATATTATAGACAAATTGCGTGACAACAACGGTCAACGCTACGCCGACGGTCATAACTATGAGATACATATTTTTGATGTTCAAAGCGGTCTGAGCCGTCTGATTCGCGCCGAGGGACTCAACATATCCGCACACCGCGAGCAGTCCCGCCGAGAGTGCCGAGCCGAGACCCTGGGCAAGCTTGCGGAAGAACGAAAACAGCGCATAGAGCGAGCCCTCGTCACGGCTGCCCGTCTTTTCATACTGATAGTCGATACAGTCAACGACCATTGCCCAAAGGATTATAGTGAACACTGCGTTACTTGTATAGAGCAGCATGAGCACGCCCATATAGATTATCAGCGAGCTTGTCGCCGTGGGATCCATGGGGATAAAGCACGAGATTATACCCGCCACAAGGCTTATCGATGAGGCTATGACCACAAGCTTCTTCTTGCCGATTTTCTTCGTTATTTTGCCTATAAAGGGCATAAGAACAACGAGCGGCAGATAGGGTACTATATTTGCAGCCGCGAGTATCTTCGTGTTGTGAAAATAAGACTGGAATATTATGACATTGACAGTGCTCATGGACATAAAGCAGATAACCTGAGCAAACGAAACGGCGGTTATAGCAAGCAGAGGTCTGTTTGTAAAGAAGCCCTTTATGGCCTTGAGATAGCTCATCTTATCGGTCTTGTCATGCGCTTCGGCGGCAACACGCTCGGTCACAAGCAGGCGCACAAGCATAAAGCCGGCAAAGCCTATCGCCGAGCATACAAGTGCGACATAGACCATTCTCGAGCCGATGAGATTGTGGTCCTTGTCATAGACTATAAGCGGCAGAAGCATTGTAAGCACCTGCGCGAGTCCCGCGCCTATCGATCTGAAGGTCGAGAGATTAGTGCGCTTTGAGGGGTCGTTTGTTATGCACGAATGGAGCGCGCCGTAGGGCACATTTGCCATTGTGTAGGCAACCGACCAAATGCAGTAGATGGCAAGGCAATAAATGACCTTGAAGATATAGCTCATGGAGGCTATCGGCATAAACGAAAGCGTAGTGAAGATTATCAGAGAGCTTCCGCCTATGGTTATCCACGGCATGAACTTGCTGCCCTTGCCTATGCGGACATTGTCCACCATGCCGCCTATCAGCGGGTCGTTTATAGCGTCCCATACTTTTCCGACTATGATTATCCAAGCCCAATCTTTGAGTTCCAGCCCGACATACTGGGTATAGAACAGCATGAGATAGTTTGTTATCAGCGCAAAGCTCATGTTGCAGCCGAAATCGCCCATCGCATAGCCGAAATAATCCCGCATACCGAACGGCCTCGTCTTGTTTTGTGCAGCCATAATATAAATTCCCTTTCGTTAGTTATATTTTTTAGTTAATTATAATATAGTGCCTATATTAAATCAATATTTAAAATGTATTTTACCGTGAAATTTTGAAAAAATACCGCGGCAGGCATTGACTTTTAAACTGCGGCATAGTAGAATTATTGACTGTTAAAGGCTATGAAGAGGAAAATTAGGTTTTTATGCCGGCAGAGAGATGAGACGGTCGGTGCAAGTCTCAGCGGCAGAATCTCCGAACCCGCCTCGGAGCCGCAGCGTCAAATGCGCTGACGCATTCCGGCGTTATCGGAAAGACGGCTTTCGTCGCTTTGAGAGCGGACTTTTTGTCCGAACTTGGGTGGTACCGCAGACTTTATGGTTTGTCCCAGGCTTTTTAGCCCGGGGCTTATTTTTTTGAAAGGATGAAAAAAGATGAAACTTGACAAGCTTGTCGGCGAAAGATTCAAGGAGAAGCCCTCCGACTGCGTTATTGACAGCCACGCGCTGATGCTGCGCGGCGGCTATATGAAGAACGTGGCCAACGGCATCTATTCTCAGTTCCTCCCCCTGCGCCGCATAACGAAGAAAATCGAGAATATTATCCGCGAGGAAATGGACAATATCGGCGGCCAGGAGGTTCTGTTCCCGGTAGCTCTCCCCGCTTCGCTCTGGGATGAGTCGGGCAGATACGAGAGCGTCGGCAGCGAGCTTCTTCGCTTCACCGACCGCAACAACGCGCGCATGGTGCTCGGCATGACCCACGAGGAGGCCGCGGTTCAGCTTGTACGCGACTACGCCAACAGCTACACAAAGTATCCCTTTATGATATATCAGATTCAGACCAAGTTCCGCGACGAGGGTCGCCCGCGCGGCGGTCTCATCCGCGTTCGTGAGTTCACCATGAAGGACGCCTATTCCTTCCATACCTCGCAGGAGGATCTCGAGAGCTACTACCGGGAATGCTATGACGCTTATAACCGCATTTTTGCGCGTGCGGGCATTCCAGAGGTGATAACCGTCAAATCCGATTCCGGCATGATGGGCGGCAGCATTTCTCACGAGTATATGCTCCTGACTCCCGTGGGCGAGGATTCTATAGCCGTCTGCTCAGAGTGCGACTACCGCGCAAACATGGAGGCGGCGCAGAGCATTGTGGAAAATACGGCAGACGATAATCTCAACGAGCTCAGGAAAGAATACACACCCGATATACACACCATCGAAGAGGTCTGCGAATTCCTGCACACCCCGCTTGAGAAATCCTGCAAAGCGGTCGTGTATCAGAAGAACGCGACGGACGAATATGTTGTTATCTTTGTCCGCGGCGACCTCGACATAAACGAGACGAAGCTCACCAACCTCTTGGGTGAGGCGGTTCATCCCGCAGTTATCACCGATGAGAGCGGAATTCATGCCGGCTTCATAGGCCCCGTCGGTCTGCCCGAGAACGTAACGGTTCTCTTCGACAATTCGCTCAAGGGCGCCACCAATCTCGCTTGCGGCGCTAACGAGGACGACCACCACTATACCGGTCTCAACATCCCGCGCGATGTGGGCGAGGTCGAGTATAACGACCTTGCAAAGATAGTTGACGGCGGAATTTGCCCGCAGTGCGGCAAGCACACGATAAATATATCGCGCGGCATCGAGGTCGGCAATATCTTCCAGCTCGGCACAAAGTACACTAAGTCTATGCATATGACCTATCTCGACAAGGACGGCAACGAGCAGTATCCGATAATGGGCTGCTACGGTATCGGCGTAGGCAGACTTGCGGCCTCCGTGTGCGAGGTTCGCCACGATAATTACGGTCCCATTTGGCCGATAACGATAGCTCCGTGGCAGGTTCATCTGTGCTGCCTGAGATCTGACGACGCAGACGCAAAGGCTCTTGCCGACAGGCTCTATGACGAGATGCAGAAGGACGGAATCGAGGTTATTTACGACGACAGAAACGTGCGCCCCGGCGTTATGTTCTCCGACGCAGACCTGCTCGGCTGCCCCGTCAGAGTCGTTGTCAGCCCGAGAAACCTTGTAGAGGGCTGCTGCGAGGTCATGACCCGCACAAAGAGCATCAACGAGAAGGTTGCCGTTGATGACGTTATCCCGCAGGTCAAAAAGATGATAAAGGATATGTTCGATGAGCTGAATAAGTAAGTTAAATATAGAGAACCGACCCTCCGTTTTTTGCGAAGGGTCGGTTTTGTTATATCATAAATTAAAACGCAAAGTATTTTTCGAGCATCTTCTTCATTCTGCCGTTCATTACGCTCAGGGTATTTACCGCATCCTGCTTTTCATCTTCGGTGCCATATATCGCCTGTTTCATAAGTCTGCCCTCTTCAAAGCAGGCATCGTCATGAATCGGGAAATAGTTGTTGAGCAGAAAGCATCCGTAGCGGACATATCTCATCTCGCCGACAAGTCTGAATTCCTTGCTTATCGTGTCAACGGCAACGCTCCTGAAGCTCTTTATCGACTCAATAAGCGCTTTTCTCTCGTTCTCGGGCGAGAATACTATTGTTGAGCAGACATATGCGCCTCTGTTTTCGGGAGTGCAGGAGTGGCTGTCGGTGCTGCCGACAACGGGATATTTGAATCCGCGGGCTCTGTCCTCATAATATCTCACGGTCTGATAGCCGTTCTGCTCGAAATAGACCTCGCCGCCGAGGACTTCAAAAGCGTCGAAAATCTTATTTTCAACGAGCCAGTCGTTGAGGGCGTCGGACACATGAAATGCCTCGCCTGTTATCCAAGTCGGATGCGGGAATATTCCGAGTCCCCCGGCCTTTCTTATCTCGTCGTAAATCCACTTGAGCACCGCCGCCGTCATAGCGTCGACATTGTCGGGCACCTTTATCTCCTTGGCAAGCGCGGTCATCTTGGCGGCAAACTCCTTGCGGGTCATGACATCGGGGCAGTCGTCCCTTATTGCACGAACCTTTTTGTCCTTGCCGACTTCCTCTACCGCTACATCCTCGACAAGCGCGTTAATGCTGTATTCGCCGCCGAAATTAATCGTATGCGGATCGACCTTAAAGCCGTTTATCGACGGGAGATGCACCTCCTCGCCTGGCACGAGATTGAACTCTGTCGGGATATTTTTAAAAGCCTCTATAGCTCTGAGCGACGGATAATAGCGGTGGTGGTCGGTTATGGCAAGAAAATCATAGCCGCGGGAACGATAGGTTGCGGCAACATTCTCGGGGTCATGCGCTCCGTCGGAAAAATTCGTGTGCATATGCAAGTCGCCCATAAACGGATAAACTCCGACAAGGTCGTCGGAGACTGCATAAACGCAGAACGTAAAGCGCTTCTTGTCCCCGTCGGGAGTCTCGCCCTCAACGCGGATACGGTACTCGCCCTCATTAGGAAAGAGCATTTTAATATCAAGGCCGTTCTCCGAGTTTGCGGTAACGTCAATTTCTTTTCTGAATGCGGAAGCCGGAGCATCCTCTATATCTCCCCCATTGAGCCATGTCACCACAGCCTCACGCACACTGCCCGCCGGAAAAAAATTTCTGCCGCCGAACGGTCGAATATGAACAGTGCTTTCCTTGCCGGCCTTTATAACCTTCGGGAACACATCATAAGTCCAAAGCTCACTTCTTCTGACAAAATCTGCCATTTCATCTTCTCCTTTGCGGAAAAATTTCATCAACTCATAATAGCATAAAGCAGCCGAAAAAACAATCAAAAGAACAGAAAATATTAAAAGGGTCTGTCACATCCGAACAGACCCTTTTCTTTAATATCCGCTGCCGTCGTAGACATAGCCCTTCGATTCGAAATACGAAATCGATTCGTTACCGTCCTTAATTGTGAATACATATGTGCAGTCGCCCGCAAAATATATATTTTCCGCCCCGAAAAGCGAGGTCAGATACCGTATATTATCGCAGAACCTGGTCATTACGGTAAATCTGCCCTGTGGCGCCAAGAGCTTCTCGGCTCGGATGTTGGCATAGATGCTTCTGTCATCGTTTATCAGATGGTGCGCGCCCTGCAGATACTTGCAAGAGAGCAGATTCTTTCCGTAGAGTGCTATAAGCGCCTCGCCGTTGGATTCCTCCGCATCGCCGAGAAAAATCACGGACGCGTCGTCGAATATTATCTGAAACACGGTGGTGGTCTCGTTCATGCCGCGATATGCGCCACCGTCCCTTGCCCGGATAGACAGCGGGAGTATATCCTCGTGTGTTGTAAGCACCTCAAGATACGAGTCCGGAAAATGTACCGTCTGCCCCGTGTGCAGCTTCAGATATTTTGCGTTAGGCGCATATTTCTTGAGTCTCTCGCGGAGCCTGTCCGTACAGCCGCTGCTATAATCCAAAAGCGTTCTTGACGGGAAGTTGAACATAACCCTCTCGACGCAGAGAACGTCCTTCTCGCGCTTGAGCAGCTTCGTAAACACATCCATATGGTCATCGTGGTTATGGGTGCATATCCATGCGGCAACGCGGATTTTCCCGCCCTTTTCGGTATTTGTCAGATCCTCAAGGCGGCGCATAAACTCGTCGCAGGCCTCCTCTGTCGCCTGCTCTATCTCGCCGCCGTCGATTATTATAACCGAGTTGTCGCGCAGTCTCAGCACATAGAGCATTCCGCAGTCGCAGCTGTGATAGCGAACCATTGAGCCGTATTTTAGCGAAAACTGCATGAGCGCCGTATCTCCGCGCACATCCGGCTCGTTGTCGTTCATCTCGGAAAGCGGACAGCTTGCGTTATCGATTATCACCCTTGCCTGCTCCGCTTCGCGGGTAAAATAGGTGTATATGATTCTGTTTTCTTCGGCAAACTCCGAAAAGATATTGCCATTTATTTCGCGGTGAAACGTCTCCTTTCGACCCGTGTCTGCGAGCGCCGAGAGAAAATCGCGAAACATTTTCGGCGTAACGCCGTCCAAAACGACCATATACGAGTCGTCCGCGCCGCCGCTGACGCTGTCCTCAAGCTCAAGTCCCGCGCCGCAGTTTATCGGCTCGCCCGTCTTTGTCCCGAATGCCGCAACGCCGAGGGCTTCAAAAAAATCACTGAAGTTCACATCTTATCCTCCTCATTATAAATTTGTCCGCTAACAATTATATATTCAGCGACGCGCAGTGTCAACATTATTGAAAAAAAGTCCGAAACTACTGTAAAAACATAAAAGGATATGATACTATAATGGCGTACCGTATTCGGCTGCAATGCCGAAAAAATATTAACCCGGAGGCGAAATAAAAATGCTGAAAGTCGCACTTGTCGGCGTAGGCGGAATAAGCGGAGCGCACATTCCCGCGTGGGAGAGCATGGACGACGCCGAGCTTGTCGCCATATGCGACATCCGTCCCGAGAGGATGGAGAAATATCCCGACAAACGCCGCTACACCGATTTTGACGAAATGCTCGAAAATGAGAATGTAGATATTCTCGATATCTGCCTGCCTACGTTCCTGCACGCGGACTTTGCCGTTAAGGCGATGGAAAAGGGCATCAACGTCATATGCGAAAAACCGATTTCACTGAACCGCGAGGATGTTCATAGAGTTTATTCGACGGCAAAGAAGAACAACGTCTGCTTCATGGTGGCGCAGGTTCTGAGATTCTGGCCGGAATACGAGGTCGTAAAAAACATATATGACAGCGGCAAATACGGCAAGCTGCTCTCCGCGTCAATGCACAGGCTCAGCGGGATACCCAAGTGGAGCTGGGACGATTGGATGAGAGACGAGAAGCGCAGCGGTCTCGTGCCGTTCGACCTGCATATACACGACCTCGACTTCATTGTATATGCATTCGGAAAGCCCGAAAAATGCACTGCAAGGAGAGTAAAACGACCCGAGCAGGACTACATAACCGCAACATATGATTTCGGTGATTTCCGCATCTCTACAGAAGCCGCATGGTTTGCGGGATGCTATCCGTTTTCCGCGCGATTCCTCTTCCAGTTTGAGGGCGCGGTTGTGACCTGGGAAAACGATGAGATGACCGTATATGAGGCGGATGACACCAAGTTCTGCCCGATTTCGCAGGACGGCGGAGACACCGGAGATATAGGACTGCCAAAAAGCAACGCCTATGCAAACGAGATACGCTATTTTGCCGACTGCGTAAAGAACGGCGTTTTCCCGGACAAAGTTAAGCCCGAGGAGCTTGAAACCGTTATTGACCTGCTAAAATCCCTGTAATTTCAAAAGCCGCCGGATAAAACCGACGGCTTTTCAGTGTGTTATTTTTATTCTGTAAACCGCTATATTCCTGTTGTCGTTCTGTGTCTTTGCAGGCGACGCGGGAATATTTTTATTCCGCCGGCTGTTTATTTGCGAATCTGCGGGACGGGCGGTAGATGAGAAGCGCTATGAATATCAGCAACGCCGTCGCGGAGAGGCTTATGGGATATGCCGTCATTATAGTCTCGAAATTGTGATGTTTCGGGAAGACCAATTCTATCCACGCTATTCTTATTCCGCAGACTCCGACCATTGTAAGCACTGCGGGAACCAACGAAACGCCGAAGCCGCGCAGATAACCGGACATTATCTCATATAGCATACTGAAAGTATATGCCGCGAAAACTATCGTCAGGCGCGTATAGCCTATCTCGATAACCTGAGGGTCGCTGTTGAATATAGCGAGCAGAAATCTTCCGAGAAGCAACACAATGCCTATCGCCGCGCCGGAGGCTATCGTATCTTCTATCAGTGTCAGCCACAGGGTGCGCTTGCAGCGTTTTATCTGACCCGCGCCGTAGTTTTGACCGACAAAAGTTGTGCACGCCTGGCTGAAAGAGTTCAGCACGTCATATGCAATAACCTCAATATTAAACGCCGCGCTCGACGCCGCTATAACAACCGTTCCGAGGCTGTTTATTGCGGACTGGATAACAATATTCGAAATCGAGAACACCGCGCTCTGAATACCTGCCGGGAGCCCTATTTTCATTATCACTCTGAAGCTGTTCCAGCTGAAGCGCATCTTTTTGGGCTCGATTTTTATGTACTTATCCGACTTTACAAGGCGCACAAAAAGTATAATCGAGCTGACCGCATTGGAGATAACCGTCGCCGTCGCAACACCGCTGACGGTCATTTTGAGCACTATAACAAAGAAGAGATTTAGCACAACATTCAGAACTCCGGATACGGCGAGCGCTATAAGCGGCACCTTTGTATCGCCCACGCTCCTGAAAATCGCCGCTTCGAAGTTATAGAGCAATATCACCGGCAGTCCGATAAGGTATATTCTGAAATATATGATTGCAAGCGGCAAAACGTCCTCGGGGACATTCAGGGAGCTTAGCATCTTTCCGACAAACAGCTCGGCTATTACGGCGACTACCGTTCCGCCGACGAGAGCGAATATAACGGAGGTCTGCACCGCGCGCTGAACCGAATCCTTGTTGTTTCTGCCCATAGCGTTTGCGATAACAACATTCGCGCCGAGAGAGATTCCGATAAGGAAATTCACTATAAGGCCTATAACAGGGCCGTTGGCGCCTACAGCGGCGACCGCCGCCGTGCTCTTGTCGCCCGCAAAATTTCCGACTACGGCAAGGTCGGAAGCATTGAAAAGCTGCTCCAATATCGCCGTTGCCGCAACCGGGAGCGCAAACAGCGGAAGCTTGCTCCAGATAGGGCCGTTTAGCATATCGATTTTATTTGCGCCTGAACGTCTCATTTCATTCCCCGCTTTCCGTTGTGAAATTTAACCTTGCAAAATAAAATCGACAAACCTCTGATGAGATTTGTCGATTGGTGCGGATAACAGGAGTTGAACCTGCACCGAGTTGCCCCGACTAGAACCTGAATCTAGCGCGTCTGCCAATTCCGCCATATCCGCATTTATACTTCCGATTTTTACACGGCGGAAGCTGCCGAGGGTGAGGCTTAACACCTTAATCACCGATAAGTTTGGCGGGCACCCTAAGGAACCCGCCATGGTGCGAGAGACGGGACTTGAACCCGTACGGGATTACCACACGCCCCTCAAACGTGCGCGTCTGCCGATTCCGCCACTCTCGCAGGTCTGTTCTGAACCGTTTCTCTGTTCCCTCAGAACGCTGATTATTATAGCAAAAGCGGTCTGTTATGTCAAGCCTTTTTTCAAAGTTTTTTAAATATTTTTAGCCGCTTCAAAATGCCCGATTATTCACTCTCGAGCGCCGTTATTTTGTCGGCTGCGGCTTTAAACACGGGAGCGCAATCGGACGCGCCGCCGCTTCCGCGCTCCTTGAAAACAGTTATGACATAACGGGGCTTTTCCGTCGGAAACCAGCCTGAAAACCACGTGTTATAAAGCTCCTCGCCGCGCTCGAATTTCCCGGTCTGCGCGGTTGCGGTCTTGCCGGCGGCGGTGGTGTTTCGGGGCTTTGCTCCCCTGCCGTTGCCGTTCTCGACCGCGCTCCTGAGGTACTTCGACAGTAATAATGCGGTGTCGCCGCTTATAACATACTCGCCCGCACGGTTCTCATGCTCAAAAACGGTCCGCGACCCGTCTGTTGCCTTTTCTACGAGATACGGCATACAATACGCTCCGCCGTTTGCTATGCACGACATATAAGCACAGACCGTGAGAGGCGACGCGGTGAGCGAGCCCTGACCGAATGCGAGATTGGCGACGGCCGCTTTGGAATCGAGCTCGGAAGCATTCGGCAGATATCCCGATGCGGAGCTCATTTCCTCACACAGGCTTATAGGCTTTCCGAAGCCTAAATTCGAGAGCGTGGATATCATTTTTTCCCGGTCAAGCTTTTGAGCCAAGTGGATAAAATAGGCGTTACACGAGCGCTCGAGTGCGCCGCACATATCTATAACGCCGTGCGCCTTATGCTCATAGCATCCGAACTCAACGCCGCCTATCTCCGTTACGCCCGTGCAATCGTATTTTATTGACGGGGAAATCCCCTGCTCGAGCGCTGCGGCGGCAACGGCGGGCTTGAACACCGAGCCCACGGCGAATGCGCACAGAGCGCGGTTGATAAACGGAGAATTGCTGTCCGAGAGGCTCTTCGCGGGGTTATTGGAATCGAATACCGGGCGGCTCGCACAAGCTCTTACGGCGCCTGTTTTCGGGTCAAGGACGACAACCGCACCGATATCCACTCCGCACTCGTCCATGCAGTCTTCGACTATCTGCTGAATCTCAAGGTCAAGCGTCAAATATACGCCCGATTTGCCGTATTTCCCGTCGGTTCGTGCGGTTATTTCGGCGCCCGATATAACGCGCCCGTAGGCGTCAACGGGAAAGACCGCACTGACGGTCTGACGATTATTTTTAAATATGCTCTCGAACGCTTTCTCTATCCCGCAGACACCGTTTCCGTCCGAGTCGGTATAGCCGACTATATGCGCCGCAGGCTGGCGCGGAGAATACCTTCTGCCGACGCCGATTATTTTCACATCCTCGCTTGAATTTGCACCCGAGGGCACAGCAACGGCAACAGGGCGGCCTTTTGAGAGCTTTTCGCGCACAAGTTCAAGCTCATCGCCGCCGAGCATAGTCCGAAGCTCGGACAGCGCCGCAGCGGTAGGTCTTGCGGCGGCAAAATATTCGGTATAGCCGTTTGTTATGAGCCGCCCCTTGCAGTCGTATATAGGCGCGCCTAAGTCGGACAGCTCAATGCTGCGGGTGTTTTTCACCGCGCCTGCGGCGGTATCGAGTCCTGTTGACACGCTTATCAGGCGGAGACAGATTACACCCATCAGCAGGCAGAACACAAAAAATATAACGACTGCGCGTCTTGGCATAGTATCATCTCCGACGGTTGATAAAATTATCATTGACCGTTTTCTGCGATAAAATGCAGACGCGCAGTTTAACTGTTCGGTTTTATTTTCCGTCCGTGCTGCGGCGGATAAATGCGCCGGCGGGAACATCGGCATCGCAGTCAAAGGTGAACTCCGCCATGGGATTCGGAGCATTGTCAACACTCTCGCCCAGAGCATTTTTGAGGTTTTTGACGGTGACAACGGTCGGGGCTTTTCCCCTGTTCATTATCTCGAGCTCGTCGCCCTCGAAAAATCTGTTTCTCTGGCTGACGGTCAGAGTCCCGTTCTCGCTCTTCAAGGCTATCGCCGCCACTTCCCAGCTGCGGATATAACCGCCCTTATAATATATCTGAGCATCGTCGCGCGGCGAGCCGAAGAAAAATCCCGTGCAGTAGTCGCGGTGGCTTATTCTGTATACCTCGTCGAGAATCCACTGTGCGGGCTTGAAATCTCCCGACGGTGCGGCGAGATATGCGTCAACCGCGCTCCTGTAAGCGTTCGTGACAACTGCCGTGTAATATTCGGTCTTTGCCCTGCCCTCGATTTTGAAGCTCGAAACACCCGCTTTAATAAGCTCCGGAATATGCTCAATCATACACATATCCTTTGAGTTCATTATATAAGTTCCGCTCTGCGTCTCCTCGACGGGGAAATATTCATTCGGGCGGGTGCTCTCCATGAGGCTGTATTCCCAGCGGCAGGGCTGGGAGCATTCGCCCTTGTTCGAATGTCTGTCTGTCAGGTAATTCGAGAGCAGGCAGCGCCCGGAATACGAGACGCACATAGCGCCGTGAACAAAGCACTCAAGCTCCATTTTCTCAGGCATACCCGCTCGGAGATCCGCGAGCTCATCAAGAGTAAGCTCGCGCGCCGAAACAATTCTTTCCGCGCCGAGATCAAAGAGCATACGCGCACTCTCTGCGTTTGCGACTCCGGTCTGCGTCGAGATGTGTATCGGAATATCGGGCGCATATTTTTTCGCGTAAGAGAGCACTCCGAGGTCGGTTATTATGAGCGCATCGACCCCCGCGGCGCGGGCATTTTCAAGAAAAGACGGGAGCTCCTTCAGCTGGGCGGTATTCGGGATAATATTACAGGTAAGGTAGACCTTGACGCCGTTTTCATGGGCGAATGCCACGGCTTTTGACAGCTCGTCATCAGAAAAATTCTTCGGCGCGGCACGCATTCCAAAGCGCGTTCCGCCCATATAAACCGCGTCCGCGCCGTAATACACGGCTGCTTTCAGGCGTTCCGCGTCCCCTGCGGGCGCGAGAACCTCCGGTCTTATTATATCCATTGCCGAACTCCTTTTCATAGCTAAGGGAGCAAGCGTTTTCAGCCTGCTCCCCGTGATTCAGTTCTGGCTGAAAGCCTTGAGCACATTGGCGTCGTGCTCGCTCTTTGTTTTCGCCATATAGATATTTCCGAACTTGTCGTGGCAGAAATAATAGTATCTGGTATTCGACGGATAGAGCGCCGCCTTTATCGCCGCCGCACCGGGGTTGCAAATGGGTCCGGGCGGGAGTCCCTGAGCAGAATAGGTGTTATATGCATCGGCATACTTGTTGACGAGATTGACGTCGGTTATGGGCGTGACATACTTCTTGATATAGTCCTTTGTGGAGTCACACTCGAGTCTGCCGGCAGTCTGAGACGGATTCTTCAGGCGGTTATGGATGACGGACGAAATAAGCTTCATCTGGTTGTCATCGGCGGCTTCGCGCTGGATTATCGAGGCTATGGTCAGTATCTCGTCGACCGAATAACCGAGCTCCTTTGCGCGCTTGTCGTAGTCCTCTGTCCAGACGTTCGAGAAAGCATCGAGGAATCTGCGTATTGCGATATTCGCACTCTCTCCCTGGAAGAAATCATAGGTGGCCGGGAAGAGATAGCCCTCAAGTCGGTACGTTCTGTTTTCGCTGTTCTTTATCGATGAGAGGAACGAATAATCGAACTGCGAATCACTTATAGCCTTGATGAAATAAGATGCGGTGCACACGCCGTACTCTTCGAGTCTTGCGGCTATCTGCGGAATCGACCAACCCTCGGGGAAGAGAAGCGTCACCGTATTCGGCCCTGCCTGAACCGCGCGGCATTCATAGAGCATTCCCTCAACGCCCATGCTCGGCTGCAGGTAATAGATACCGCTTATATATTCGGGCTCCGGAGGTCCGGCAAAGAGAACCTTTATCTTATATCCGAGCCTCTGTGCCTTATTGAGTCCGCTCTTCATACCCGTGCCCTTTGCGGCGGCGGACAGCTTGTAGAACATCTTGCAGAAGGTCTTGTTTTTAATAAGCCCGTTATCGTCAAGAATATCGATTATCTGATTAGTTTTAGCGTCCTGCGGGATATTCACGGTCACGATATCGTTGCCGCGGCTTATCGCCAAGACATCGTTTATGCACGAAATGGCTATAAAAGAAAGCACGGCGGATATGGCGACTATAACAAGTATAAACGCGGTCAGAACAAGCGCGTCTGTGGTTTTATCGGTCTTAGTCTTTGCTTTGATCTTTGCGGACGCAGCGACATTAGGCGCTTTTGACTCATTGGAGCGCTTCCATGCGGGACGGCTCGAGAAATAGACCTCGCCCTTATAGGCAGGCACATCGTCCTGCGGCTGAACGGCGGTATTATCGTCCTCATCGATATGGACAACAAAATTTTTAACTTTTTCGCGTCTGTCCGGCGTTTCGGGCGTACCGCCTTTATCGTCGTTATAAAATTTCAGCGTTTTTTTCATATGTAGCTCCTCTCAGCCGTTTGAAATTACCCTTTTTTCCGTTACTACGACATCGGCGCACCTGTCAAATCTTCCTCGCGGAAGTCTGTCGGTGATACAGCATTCGTAGCATATCCCAACCGTGTCCCCTTTGAAGCGGGACAGGAATCTGTCATAATAACCCTTGCCGAAGCCCAGTCGATAACCCTGCTCATCGAAGGTGAGCGCGGGGATTATACAGAGCCCCTTGCTCATGTCAACAAGCTTCTCGCATTTCGACTTTATCGGCTCGGGTATCCCATAGGCGCCCTGCTGCAGGTCGTCAAACGAGGTTATATAATAAAACTCCATCTCGTGAAGTCCCGGAATGCAGCGCGGAACCGCGACCTTTTTAGACCGCTTGAGCGCATCCTCGATAAGGGCGCGTGTATCGACCTCTATACCTGCGGAAACATAGGTCAGCAGTGTTTCGCAGTCTCTGTACCGCCAGAGGTTCGTCAGACGGTTGAAGATACGCATATCGAGACTTTTCTTCTCCTCCTCGGTAAACTGCGAGCGGAGAAGCTTGCATTTGCTCCGAAGAGCCGCCTTTTCTTCGCGTATATCTTTCAGGAGCATTGAAGCGACTCCTCGATTTTCTTCGCCTTCGCTTTGCCGACAAACACAGAGGCTATTGCAAGCCCGAATTTCACGGCGCTGCCCATACCCTTGGCGGTTATTATATTGCCGTGCGAAACAACAAACGAGTCTGAGAGTTCAGCGCCTTCAAGCTCACTTTCAAATCCGGGGAAGCAAACCGCCTTTTTGCCCTTGAGCATACCCTTGTGACCGAGTATGGACGGGGCGGCGCAAATGGCGCAAAGAAGCTTCCCATTTTCAAAAGCGTAGTCAATAAAAGCGTTGACCTTATCGGATCTTTCGAGATTCAGCGTGCCGGGCATTCCGCCGGGCAGAATGACGGCCTCGATATCCTCGCCGGGAGTCAAATCGACGTCTGTGGCGTCGCACACGGTGCTTATACCGTGCGCTCCGGTTATAACATCCGAACCGACACCGACAATTTTCACATTGAGATCGGCTCTGCGCAGAACATCCACCGTTGCGAGAGCCTCGACCTCTTCAAAGCCGTTTGCAAGAAAAATGTATATCATATCTTTTCCCTCCGTTTAACCGAGAGTAAGTCCCATATAGGCGTTTTTTATATCTTTAAGTGCCGACTCCGAATCCGCGTTGAGCGGCAGGAGCATGGCGTTATTGCGAGTCGTGAACGAGTCCGCGGAGAGCGGAAAATCAAGCGGAAGTCTGAACAAAAAGCTGTCGCAATCGCTTGCGTGGAGCAGCGCATATGCGAGCACGGGGACGCATCCGCGCCTTGCGGCGCACTCCCTTATCACGGCCGTGCCGTCCTCTTCGTCAAAGAGAGCGTAGGCGGAGCATCTGCCCGACGAGGACGCGGCGACGCTTTTACAGCCCGCGTTGGCGTTTTCGTCTATCGCGTATTGCAGAGCATCTATATCCCACACGAAGCAGTCGATGCCGCAGAGACAGGCGTTGCGGACAGTCTGCATACCGTCGGAGGTAAGCTTCACTATTTGAGCGCCGCTGTCCGCGATAAGCTCAAGGTGGCGGCGGTCAACAGTCATCAGCTTTTCTTCAAAAGCCGAACGGTAGCCGAAACGGGAATAGTAATCAAAGAGGCTGTCCTCTGCGGGAACAAGGCAAATATAATCGAGTCCCAAATCGCGGCAAAGCGACTCGGCGGCGCGAAGCAGCTCACCCATGCAGCCGCGGGAGCGAAAATCCGGATGAGTGCAGGCGGCATAGAGATACGCCGATTCAAATGCCTCGCCCGCTATTCTCACCTTGCCGTCAAGCAGATAGAGCACCGAGCAAATTCTGCCGTCCTCTCGCCCGACAAGCGTACGCTCCGGCACAAAACGAGCGCGCATAAACGCGGAGACATACTCCTTGTCGTCGCCGAAGCAGGTGCGCCACAGGGCAATAAGTTCGCCTATATCCTCTTTTGTAGAAGCTGATACTGTCATTTCTTGACCCTTGCCATATATTTTTCAAGGAGAATGTCCGGATAATAGGAGAGCTTTGCTTTGCGCAACCCCTCCGAGCCCGTATCATCCTCGCGGTTGACATATTTATACTGCGAGAGAGCATTCGCGGCAAACTCGCGGTTTATCATCGGATAAGCTCCGCGCACATCCGCATAGGCTTTTTCAATATGGGTGCAGAACATCTCGGGGTTCATCTCTTCCCCGAAAGTGAACGCGACTACCTCGCCGTTCGCTCTGAGCAATCCCCCGACAAAACCGAGCTCAAAATAGTTTTTAAAGCTGATATTTATCGCGTCGAGCTCGTCATCCATCGCCTCGGGGTCTTTTTCTCTGTTTCTGCGCTCCCACTCGGCGTTCATCGCTATGCATTCGTCAAGGTTGTCCGCGGTTATGGGCTCATAGTTCCACTCGTTGTCGCGGACAAATGCGGCGATATGATTTCTCTTGCCGTGGAACTTCTTTCCGGGCAGATTAATAAGATTTTCGGTAAGATATATATAGTCGTAGCTGTCTCTGAGCGGTTCAAACTCAAACTTTCCGGGAAACATCGCCTCGACTTTTTTCACGCACTCGTTGTTGAGTCCGAACATCTCAAGGTTGAACCCGCTTTTCAAAGAGTCCTCTTCAATGAGTTCTATGGCCTTTTTGAGGTCTCCCGAGCCGACGGGGATACCGTAAGTCAGTCTTTTCACGCCGTCACCGTCATCGTCATCGGAGCCGTTTTTTGAAAAAAGAAAGCCGTCATGAAGCGCTATTCTTATATTATAAACATGCTGCCAGATAAATATATCGCCGAAGCTGTAGTCGCAGCCGAAGCGTTTTGCGTGGCTGATAATGGGCGCCACCCATTTTCTGTCCTCGGTCACCGGAGGGCGGAAATCCAACATAAATAACAATCTCCCTGTTTCCAGTCTGCCATAAGCAAACTTCCCAAATTTAGGATTCAGATAATTATAACAAAATCATACACTTTTTTCAAGAGCCCGAAAGACCAAACCGAAAGCCGTCAAAGAGCTTTTTTAGTGCGAAACGCAGATAACGGGGATATTCTTGACCGCGCGGGCTGATTTATACCGAAGCAAACGCAAAAGGGAGCGCACCGAAAGAGGTACGCTCCCCGTATATCAAACCGCGGACGGAGCGAGCAACAGAGGCTCCGGCTGCACGCCCGAGAGTGCGGTAACGGCTGCATCGTAAGTTTTTGAGAAATCCGCAACTATGGAATTGGGCTTTTTTATATGATCGTCCTGGCGCATCGGAACAAAGAATATGTGCTTTGTGTTCAGCAGTCTTCCGATATTGGCGGCGGCCGCGCCGAGGGCATCATTGGTTGAAACGGCTATCAGCACCGCGCCTCCGTTTCTGATATGCGCTTTTGCCGCGAGCGTTACAGGAGTATCGGTTATTCCGTTGGCGAGCTTCGCCAAGGTGTTTCCGGTGCAGGGCTCGATAATGAGGATATCTATCATTCTCTTAGGGCCTATCGGCTCTGCGTCTCTTATCGTATGGATAACGGGTCTGCCGCAGATATCTTCGATTTCGGCAACAATATCGGCCGCCTTGCCGAAGCGCGTATCTGTCGAATATGCATTTTCGGACATTATCGGGAAAATGTCCGCTCCGAGTGCTTTCAGCTCCCGCATTTGGATTAACGCTTTTGACAGGGTGCAAAATGACCCGCAAAGGGCAAAGCCCACGCGCAACTGATCCATCAACTCCCCTCCTTTATAATATTGAATATGGCATCGGCTATTATTTCCCCCGCCGTTTTCGGTGCGGTCTTTCCGGGCAGAGAGCCGGGCACCTCAACGTTGAGGCCGAGCTCTCTCGCACAGGCGAAATCGGTGCCGTAAGGGGCAGAGGCGATATCTATAACAAGACAGTCTCGGCGAAGAGCAGAAAGTATTTTACAGTCAAGAACGAGGCTCGGTACGGTGTTGACGAGCAAATCAAGCTTCGGAGCCGTCCTCATAAGCTCAGAAACAGGCACGGCGCCGAGCCCGCGAGTTCTCGCCCACGCGAGGTCGCTGCATTTTCTCGCCGCGACGGTCACATGAGCGCCGAGAGCCGCAAGCATATCGGCAAGCACCTTTGCCGTTCTGCCGTATCCCGTGACGGCGCACTGTGCACCGTGTACGGTTATCTTCATATTTTCCATGGCTATTTTTATAACGCCCTGCGCCGTCGGCACGGCGTTGTTGACCGCCAATTCCTCGCGCTCAAAGTAATCGAAAACGCGGATACCCTTTTTGAAAAAGCTCGATTTCAAAGCGCCGTCCATCATCCCCGCAAAAACGGTCTGACCGCGCTCGAGAGTGTCGGAAAGCCCGTTCAGGGTCAAGGGACTCGAATTGAGATGAACTCCGTCTCGGCTGACGGGCAGAGGCAGAATGACCGCATCGGCGCGAGCCGCCGCAGAATCTATGCTCTTCTCCCCCGTCGGACATATATTTTCAAAGTCTGCGGGCGGCGAAGATGCAAAGATTTCCACATCGAACCCTTTTTCGGCAAGGCTCTGAGAGGTGTAGAGCATACGCTCGTCTCCGCCTACGGTCAGAAGTTTTTTGATATTCATCATACGCTTTCCCCCTTTGCCTCATCTCCAGTATATGAACCGCCGCTCGGCTCGGTCATAGCTTTGTAACAAAATATTTATAAAAATATATTATATTTTTCTTGCGGGTGTATTATAATACAAGCCGAGCATTTATAATTTATATGTATATTATGAAGCGTATTCTGATTTCGGCTCGTTTTTGAATATGCAAAAGATTCGGAGGCTTGCTAGTTATGAAGGAAATTGACGAAGTTCTCAAAAAGGTGAAGAGAGTTCATTTTATCGGCATAGGCGGCTCGGGAATGTGTCCGCTTGTTGAGATACTTCATTCAAAGGGCTACGAAATAACCGGTTCGGACAACAACGAGAGCGATACGCTCAACCGCGTCCGCGCTCTCGGCATCCCCGTCACTCTCGGCCAGAGAGCCGAGAACATCGAGGGCGCACAGATGATAGTTTATACCGCCGCTCTGCTCCCCGACAATCCGGAGCTCTGCGCGGCAAAGGCGTCGGGAATACCGACGTTCGAACGCAAGGAGTTGCTCGGCGCGATAACGAGAATGTTCGACGACTGCATCTGCGTCTGCGGCACTCACGGAAAAACTACGACAACATCCATGCTCACCCAGATATTTATTCAGGCGGGCGAGGATCCGTCGGCGGTCATAGGCGGCAAGCTTCCGCTCACGGGCACAAACGGTCTTGTCGGCAAGAGCGAGCATATGCTCTGCGAGGCTTGCGAATTTGTCGACACCTTCCTCTCGCTCTCCCCCGACGTGTGCGTTCTGCTAAACATTGACGAGGATCATCTCGACTATTTCAAGACTCTCGATAACCTCATTGCATCTTTCACGAAGTTTGCCTCTATGACCCGCAAGGAGGTCATATATAACGGCGACGACGCCAACACGCTGCGCGCGATTGCCGGAGTTAAAGACAAGAAGCTCATCACCTTCGGTCTTGAAGAGGACAACGATTTCAGAGCCGAAAACATCGCGCTCGAGCATGAGTTTGCAAGCTTTGACATAATAAAATACGGCGAGAATGTCGGCAGAATAAGTCTGGGCATCCCCGGCGAGCACAATGTATATAACGCTCTCGCCGCTATTGCCGCTGCGGACAACGCGGGAATTCCTATGGATAAGATAATCGCGTGCGCAGAAAGCTTCCACGGCGCGGGCAGGCGCTTTGAAATTCTCAAGAAAATAGACGGCATAACGATAGCGGACGACTACGCCCACCATCCCAGAGAGCTTGAGGCGACGCTCACAACAGCCATGGGCATGGGCTTCAACAGAGTTTGGGCGGTATTCCAGCCGTTCACATATTCACGCACGGCTATGCTCTTTGACGATTTCTGCCGAGTGCTCAGCATACCCGACAAAACCGTTCTGACCGAGATAATGGGCTCGCGCGAGAGAAACACTTATAATATCTACTCCTCGCAGCTCGCCGAAAAGATTCCCGGCTGCGTATGGTTCAGCACATTCGAAGAGGTCGCCGACTACGTTGTTAAAAACGTCGAAAAGGGCGATTTGGTTATAACGCTCGGCTGCGGCGACGTATACAAGGCCGCAAAGCTGATGATAAAGAAACTCGAAAAGCAGGGATAACATGGAGTCTTTGTTCAAAAGGCTGAAAGAAGTATATGCGCGGACATATTCGCTTGACCCGGAGAGCGACGCGGATTTTTTCGACTGCGTAAAAGATATATATTTTTCGCGCGAGGTGCAGAGCCTGAAAAAATATCCTCAGCACGACAAGATGGATAGGCTTCAGCACATAACGAGCGTTGCATATCTTACGTTCCGCGTTTGCAGACATTTCGGGCTCGATTACCGCAGGGCGGCTCGAGCCGCGACTATGCACGACCTTTTCTACTACGATTGGCACGAGAACGATTGGAGCCACCGTCCGCACGGCTACAGGCATCCGAGATTCGCCGCCGAAAACGCAAAATTACTGTGCGGCGGTCTTGATAAGAAAAGCGAAATGATGATACTCCGTCACATGTGGCCGCTGACGCCCATACCGCCATCGAGCCGCGAAGGAATAGTCCTCTCGCTCGCAGATAAATACTGCGCTTCAAGGGAGATGAAGATAGCCAAGCAGAACGCGAAGAGCTGATTTCATCGTGAAGAGTTGAACCGAACAATGAAACAGAGGGAAACTTTATGAAAATTTTTATGACAATAGTAGTATATGTGCTGTATTTCTTCTTTTACAGTGCAGTCGGCTGGCTCGGCGAATCGATCTACTGCTCGGTAGGCGCGCGCAAATGGGTCAACCGAGGCTTCCTTAAAGGTCCGATGTGTCCGATATACGGCACGGGCGCACTCGCAATGGCAATAACCTTGACGCCGGTCAAGAATCTCGATCTCAGAGTTCCGCTGTTCGGTCACAGCGTATTGATAACTCCCCTGCTCGTCTTTATTGCGGGCATGGTGGTTTGCGATATAGTCGAATTTATCACGAGCGTGCTTATGGAAAAGCTTTTCCACGCGAGATGGTGGGACTACTCCAACAAAAAGTTCAACATTCAGGGGCGCATCTGCCTCGGGCACACGTTCTACTGGGGCATAGCCTCGCTGCTCTTCCTTTATCTCGTGCACCCGATAGTTGTATATTGTTTCTCACAACTGCTCGATTCGGCCGCTATAGCTATCTTTGCCTGCGTGCTTGCGGTGTTTCTTGTTGACCTCGTGTTCGCCGTATACAGAGCGCTCGACGTTAGAAAGGTCATGGATAAAATTAAGGGCTTTTCCGATACTTTGAGCAATTTTGCCGAAACCGTAAAGAACGGCGTTTCCGACAAGGTTCCGTCGCTCGACGAGACAAGAGCAAAGCTTGAAAACTTCAAGAGAGACGCCACGGCGCAGCTCAAAGAGGCGTTTCACTCTCTGCCGATATCCGGGGAGAAAACCGGCGATGAGAAATCGGAGAAAACCGAAAGCGTCAAAAAGAAGAAGCATACGCTCAACCGCCACTTCATAAACTCCCCGAACCTCCTGCCCTATGCTCAAAAGCAGATAAAGAGGCTTGAAGAGATGTATGACGAAATCAGAAGGGCGTTTTATGACGACGATGACGACGACCTTTACTGATAAATAAAATAACAGCCGCAAAAGAGCGTCTCGGCCAAGGGATAAATCCTTTTCCGGGGCGCCGCTTTTGCGGCTTTTTTAAGCTTATGCTATGTGTTAATTTTGAGTATTAGACTTATTTTTCGCCCCGGCTCTTTGCCGCAGCCTTTTTCATCATCGCTTTCTTATAGAGAGCGAGCAGTCCGCTGCAGCCGAGGTTGAGGAAGATGCTTCCGAGAAGAAGCGAAAGAAGATATACGGGAAGCTTTTCAACCGCCGATTTAGCGTTTATAAGCGAGATAATGAAATAGCAGAATCCGACGTTGTTGAAGAAAACGGGAAGATAGGGATTAAGCAGAATCAATGCGGCAATGCAAACCGTGAGCGGAATCATTACAGCTGCAAGATGGGGAACTCCGCTTTTCACGAGCAGAACATCAACGGTAACGAGGCCGGCTGCAAGGAGAAGTCCGACGGCTCCGCCTATAAGCGTGTGCCAGAAACGGGCTTTATAGGTAAGCTCCTCCTGCATGAAGAAAATTGTTACGCTGATGAAGAAGGCCCAGTTTGCAATCGGCATATCGTGCCAAGCGCCGTGAACAGCCTGATAGATAAAGTTCCAAAGAATGATCCATGCGAAAACGATAAGCAGGCCTTTCATCTTTCCCTTGGGCGGTTTTGCGAAGAATTTCAGATCGTGTAGTTTTTCCATAAAAGTCTCCTTTATTTTGGTTTTTCCAACGCAGTGTTGCCCGTGTATGGTATCATAGCACCCTGCGCCCGTCAACATTTCTAAAACACATTTTATAATGCTAAATGTTTTGTTAGATATATAATATAACCGTTGATAACCGGTGATTTTAACGCATTATATATTTGGGGCAAATGCAATATGCATCACAAGCTCGCCCTGATAAATCAAATATGGTTTTATATAGCAAAAAGCCGCCGCAAACCGAAGCTTGCGGCGGCAACTCTGTTAATTTGATTATTTTTCCCAAAAGAAGCTGACAACTGCGCCGTCAATCCAATATTTTTCGCCGAGGACATAGCCGTTATCCTCGAGCGCGCCGGCCAAAGCCTTTGCCATCTCCGTACTCTTACAGGTGATGGACGCTTTCATATCGAAATCTGCGGCAGAGGTCGCTGTCAACGGAGCAAAGCCCGTCAGCCACCAATGGCTCTCATCCTCACGGTGGAAGAACAGTTCGCCTTTTTTGTAGAGGTCAAACGACATTTTAAGACAGTCCTCATCGGAAGCACAGGAGTAAAACTCAACGGGGTTATCGGGAGATTTTGTGTAAACACCTATCTCCGCTCCGCTTGTAATACCGTACTGACCCTTCCAGACCTGAATCATCCAATTCTTGCCCTCATAATCGAACTTGTAGCGCTGCGTATCATAGAACATCATGGTTATCGGAGCGCAGGCATCATATATCTCGCAGAAGCCGAAATTTCTCTGCCAGGGATACTTGGGATTATAGAAAATGCCCTGCTTGGAGTCGAAATCAAAGCCGATATACAGGAGTCCGTGTCCGTCAACTCCGTAAAGAAGCCCGGTATTCGGGTCATAAGCGATACCCGCACCGAGATTTTTGACATCCGAAACCGTATCTTCGGGCAGGTCTTCTACGGGGATATAAAGAATTTCGCCCTCGCCGACAGCGAGCTTTTCGTCGGCAATCTTCTTTTCGGCTATCTCCGTAAGCTTTTTTGTGTCCTCTTCCGAAAGCTGCCTTACATTGTCGGCAGTTTTTTCAACATCCTGCGGTGCAATGGACTCCGTTACCTGCTTCATTGAGGTAACATTCGGCGCAGCCGCCGGCGTGTTCACACTCTGCCTGACTCTGACAACAGTCGTCTTGTTCTCAGGCTTTGCGTCCATAACCCGGCGGGTCACGCCCGCCTTGACGCTGTCCTCGGCTTTAAAATCACCGAGCTTGGCGGCGGTAAAAGCAAAAGCCTGAACAGCAAGCACAAGAGCGAGCATTGCCGAAAGAACGGCAATGCTCTTTTTTTTCGATCTCATAAAATTTGCCTCCGTTTCTTTTTGTGCTGGCACAAGCGTATTATTGCACATTCACAAACAAAAGTCAACGAATTGTTTAGAATTTATTTATGAATATTTCCGCACATAAAATTTTGTGCAGACAATATGCACTTGTGCGGACTACAAAAATTATTATTATACAAACGAAGGCAATTTTATTCTTGAATTTATAATTTTTACAAATTACATACTTCTGAGTGCATCTATCGGCTGCATCTTTGCGGCTCTGCGCGCAGGATATATGCCGAAGAATACGCCGATTGCGGTCGAGAAGCCGACTGCGATAACTATTGTCGAGAACTTCATTTCAATCGGTATATTCATATAGCTCGCAACCGCAAACGCTCCGACAGAGCCCAAAATCAGTCCTATCAATCCGCCGAGCAGACACAAGATTACCGACTCGGTCAAAAACTGGAACAGGATTGTTGAAGTCTTTGCGCCGAGTGCCTTTCTTATACCGATTTCGCGCGTTCGTTCCGTAACGGTGACAAGCATTATATTCATAACGCCTATTCCGCCTACGAGCAGCGATATCGCGCTGACTGCAGCAATGAATGTAGTGAACACGTTGATAACGGTATCGAGCAGGTCGATATAAGTCGCCATATTAACCAGCGAATACGCATTCTTTCCGAAGTTGCCGTGGCGGGTATAGAGCAGGTTCATTGCGGCGCTACCCGCAGCGTCAAGCTCGGAGTCCGACTTCGCCATAATATAGCACATCTCATATCTGCCGACAGAGTTGCCGTTGAGCGCGTCGGCAAGGGTTGCGGGAATTATTATACTGCAGCCCGTCTGAGCGTTGCTCATATAAGATGACATCGTATCGGACATATTGGCACTCGAGAGCATTGAGGCGTCTATTATTCCGATAACCTTTATCTGAACCGTCTGGTCGCCGACGGTAAAGCTCAGTTTCTCGCCTACCGGGGTGGAATAACCGAACAGCAGCTTTGCGCTGATGGAATCGAGCACGGCAACACGCGCACCGGTATCGTATTCCTCCTCGTTAAAGAAGCGTCCGCTCAGCATTCCGGAGGTCATCATATTGCCGAGATCGGCATTGCCGGCTATTGCAAGACCGAGGCTCTCGTTATGCTTCGTGGTGACGTTTCCGACAGACATTGTGACCTGCGAGACATAAGCGACGCTGTCAAGATTCTTGATAGCCTTTATATCCTCGTCGGTTATATAATCGGAGGCATTGGTCTCCTTGCTGTTTATCGAGATATTGATAACGCTCGAGCCCATATTTTTTATCATGCCGACGATATAATCACGTCCGCCGTTGCCGAGTGTTATTATTGCAATAACCGCCGCGACGCCGATAATTATGCCGAGCATAGTCAAAAGCGAACGCATGAGGTTTGTCTTAATCGAAAATATCGCTATTTTGATGTTTTCTTTTATATTCATCTCTGACCTCCGGCGTTACTTTGACGCTACGATTTTAACCTTGTCTCCGTCGGCAAGAGTTGTTCCGGTCGGCACGGTAGTTATGACCGTATCCCCCTCTTCGCAGCCGGAAACTATCTCATAGCGCGTATCATCGGAAAGACCAAGCTCAACCTTTGAGGACTTGATTCTCTTAGTCTTGGAATTGTAGATATACACATATGTTCCGTTGCTGTCGTTCTTGACCGCTTCGCTGGGGACGATGAGTACATTGTCTTTTGAATCGACATCTATGGAGACATCGACATCAAGTCCGATTATAACGCTCGAGGTCGGCTTTTCGATAGTAACCTTGGCGTCAACGCCGTTTGCAGAGCCCGAACCGATGAGCGAGGATATATTGACACCGCTCGACTGAGTCGCAACGGGGCTGATATAAGTTACCACACCGTCAACGACCGTGTCGTCCGCTGCTGTGACACGGCACGGCATATCGAGGCTGACCTTGAAAATATCGGCTTTTCCGAGGACAAAATCAACCACAAACGGATAATATTCAACCGTTATGCCGCTTTGGGTCTGACCGAGCAGAGCGTTCACTATATCCGACACATTTGTATTGCCGCTTGCAAGGTCGATTATCGAAGATATGTCGATATTGGCTGCAGCGGCCGAACGGCAGGTCTCGCCGGGAGTTATATTTACTTCGCTGACGATACCGTCATATTCGGCTATCCAGCCTTTTTTAAGCGAAGCGAGAGAGGCGGTAAGAGAATCCAGTTCTTTCTTCGTGGCCTCCATAATGGTCTTGTAGGTGCTCTGGGTTATCACGCCGGACTGGGCTTCGAGAGTAACTTTTTTAAGCTCAAGCTGCATTTTCTCCATTTGGAGAGTGGAGACTCCGGAGCCGAAGAGATTGGAATTGCCGCTGTTGAGCAGTTCGTCGAGCTTTTTGAGCGCCGCGTTTATATCCTCCATGCCGAGAGCTTTTGATATAAGCTCCCAAAACTTGTTGGACGCTTCGCTGTCGGTCTTATTCTGATTGTTTTTATCAGAGCCGTTGTTCTTGTTCTGCTCCTTCTCCTGCTTTTCGAGCTCCTTGTCTATTTCGGCAAGACGGGCGTTAATCTCCTTGAGCTGAGCGGAAGAGGTTACGGCGATATTCTTGGCGTTTTTATAATTTTCAACCGCAGTTAGATATGCCTGCTGCTTATCTGCAAGGACGGAGTTGAGCGATGAGGTGTCAAATGTTGCAAGCACGTCGCCCTTCTTTACATATTCGCCGACCTTGACATTGACCGTCAAAACCTTTGTGCCGTCTATCGGGATAAAGTTCCCCTTCTGCGAAGATGACACCTTGCCGGACATATCAAGAGTCTGAGTTATAGAGCCCCTTGTGACCTTCGCTGCCGAAACCTGCGGAAGCGGGTCGGGCTTAAAGAACATATAGAGCACGCCGGCAATAATCGCGGCGCACAGAATCACAAGGATTGAAACGAGCACTTTTCTTTTTGTTGACCACTTTTTAGTTTCCATGCGTATCCTCCGTCTCAAGTATATTAGGGAAGCGCTAAATCACATACATAATAGTAGGATTATACAGACAAAATATAAACCTGTTACTGTATAATTTGTGAATATTTTTTTAACTTTAGTAAGTATAAACTTTTTTTAACGTTTTTTCAAGAACCCAGCGATGTTTAGGTCTCCGAAAAGCAAATTTTACATATAAATATATGGCATCCGAAAGACTTTCGACGGGTCCTAAAAAAGCAGCGATATCGGAGGGATGAAAATGAAAAAAGCAGCGGCGCTTTTTTTAGCCGTTTTCACGCTTCTGTTCGGTGCGTGCTCGGTTCAAAGATACTCCGACGCGGCGATGTTCTGCAGGCGGTTCAACAGCGAATATAAAAATTCACTGCTCGATATCGAAGATGCTTGCGTGACGGAGGCGGACGGGTGCACCGTCTTTCGCCTCATGCCGGAGAAAAGCATATTAATCTCGCTGTTCACGGATAGCGACGGCGTTAAAATAAAGCGAATAAGCATAACCGCACACGGAAGTGTCGGAGATATGCAAAAAGGGTTATTCGGGCGGTTTCTGGCGCTCTGCAAATGCGCCGTGCCCGCCTATTCAAACGGCAGCGATACATATGCCGATATCGCCGCAAGGCTCAATATACCCAAAGCCGACAAATACGCGACCGCCGTGACTCAATACACGCAGGGCGACTCGGTAAGCTACTCCTATTCGGCGGATTCCGCAGGCGCGTTCTTTTGCATGGAAAACAAAAGTCTGTGCCGGGAAAGCGAAGAGCGCCTGACTCTCCGCAACGACGGCACAGACCTGAAAAGCTGACTTGCGGTCTTATTCTTTTATTATCTTATATGCAATATCCGGCGTGTCGCTGATAATTGCATCGGCGCCGATATCGTTGAGACGCGCTATCTCTTCGGGGTCATTTATCGTCCAGTACTGCACGGCGATATTATAGCGGTGAGCGTAATCTACTATTTTCTTCGTTCCGAGACGGACGACACCGTACTGATTGGCGGGAATCTGGAGCGCGCTGTATTTAATCGAATCCTCATCGAGGTTGAGATTGAGAAGCGCCGCGCCGTAGAACTTGAGCACTTCGGATACACCCGCGGAGCGGAGCATATCGGGGTGCTTTTCATCGACATATTCGGTAACCTCGCCCTTGAAGGTGCCGAAGATAACGCGGTCGAGAAGTCCGCGCTCTTTAATCACGTCATAGAGGATATCGACGCCGCGCATACCGTCCTCGCCGCCGTCCTTTATCTCGATTATATAACTGTATTTTCCGTGGGATTCGAGCTTGTCGAGCACATCCTCGAGCAGCACCGCGCGCAGGTCATCGGGAATCTTGTCGCCGCGCAGTCCCCTGTACGGATAACTGCCGTCAGCAGTCTGGAAGTTTTCGCCGAAGTTGAGCTCACGCAGCTCGGCATATGTGTGGTCGATGGGCTTGACATCCTCGTAGCCGAAGTGTTCAACGGCATTTGTGGTTCTGTCGAGAGTATCGTCATGCAGAAGTATCAATTTGTTGTCCTTGGTTATATGCAGATCAAACTCAAAGATATCGGTGTTGAAATCCTCGCTCTCCATACACGATTTGAACGCAAGCATCGTGTTTTCGGGCATTATTCCGCCGCCCGAGCGGTGCGCCGAAATGAGCGCGGTGTCCGCAGTGATATAGGCGTTTGTTTCCCCGCTGTAAAGCATCGTCTCGGGCGTCCACGCCATGAGAGAGGCGTACACCGCGACAAACACGACAATAACGGCCAAAACGGCGCCCAAAACCTTTAATGCTGTTTTCTTTCCCGTTCTTTTTCCTTTTTTCTTCTTTTCTGACATTTTAGTTCTCCTTTGCGGCAAAGCAGCCGCCTGCTGTGATTATGTATAAAAACATAACACAACAGGCGCCAAAATGCAATAAATTTTACAAACTTTCTTCAATTATTTTACTCTTTCATGTTTCTGTACTTCTCGCGGGTAGCAAGTCCGCCGCGGATATGGCGCTGAGCTTTGTTTATATCTAGTATCTCGCGCACCTCGCTGTAAAGTCCGGGATTGAGAGTGCGCAGTCGACGCGCGACATCCATATGTACGGTTGACTTTGAAACCCCGAACTGTTTTGCCGCTGCCCTGACAGTTGTTTTGTTTTCAACTATATACTCCGCAAGCTCGACGGCCCTCTCCTCTACTATTCCTTTCAAAACGAACCCTCCCGTTTTTCATTCTCGCTAATAGATATGCAAAACGGGAGGGCTTTATTCACTTGAAGACAGCTTGTTTTAGAGAATAAGCACAAAGGTGCCGGCGGTTATCAGTGCGCCGCCGAGAACGGTAGTCCAGGTCACCTTTTCGTGCAGTATAACAAACGCGAGCACGATGCTTATAACGACGCTGAATTTGTCTATCGGCACGACCTTTGACGCTTCGCCGAGCTGGAGGGCATGATAATAGAACAGCCACGAAAGCCCCGTTGCAACGCCCGAGAGAATAAGAAATATCCAGCTGCGTGTACCTATGCTGCTGATTCCGTGATGTGCGCCTGTGGCGAAAACTATGCCCCACGCGAGCACGAGCACGACTGCGGTTCTAATCGCCGTGGCAAGATTGGAGTTGACCCCCTCTATGCCTATTTTAGCGAGAATCGATGTCAGCGCGGCAAACACCGCAGAAAGCAACGCGAAAGTTACCCACATAAACGCTCCTCCTTTTTTACCGGACTTTTTTTCCAAGGCATATCACCTCTTTGCAGCCGTCAAAAGGCGGTCACCGTATTTTATTTATATTCTCGTGTCGAGAAGATCCGTGTATTTTTCCTTGAACTCCATGAAAGTGCCGTCCTCAAGGCTTTGGCGTATCTTCTCCATGAGGGTATTATAGAACCAGAGATTGTGCATGACGCAAAGGCGCATGGCGAGCATTTCGCCGGACTTGAACAGATGTCTGATATAAGCTCTCGAATGTCTGCGGCAAGTCGGGCAGGAGCACTCGGGGTCTATCGGGCGCAGGTCGCGCTCATACTTTGCGTTATTGAGATTGATTATGCCGCCCATGGTGAAAAGATGTCCGTGACGTGCGTTGCGGCTGGGCATGACGCAGTCGAAAAGGTCGACTCCGCGAGAAACACCCTCGAGGATGTTTCCGGGAGTCCCGACTCCCATGAGATAGCGCGGCTTATCGGCGGGCATATACGGCTCAACTGCCGAAATTATGCGGTACATATCCTCCTTCGGCTCGCCGACGGCAAGACCGCCTATCGCGTAGCCGTCAAGATTGAGCTCGGCTATACGCTTCATATGCTCTATACGCAGGTCATCAAAGGTGCAGCCCTGATTTATGCCGAAGAGCAGCTGATCTTTATTTATCGTATCGGGCAGAGAATTGAGGCGATCCATCTCCGCCTTGCAGCGCTCAAGCCAACGCGCCGTGCGTGCGCAGGACTGCTCGGAATACTCATATTTCGCGGGATTTTCAACGCACTCGTCAAAGGCCATGGCGATAGTCGAGCCGAGGTTCGACTGTATTCTCATGCTCTCCTCGGGGCCCATAAAAATCTTACGTCCGTCAATGTGCGAGGAAAAATAGACACCCTCCTCTTTTATCTTGCGGAGCTTTGCGAGCGAAAAGACCTGGAATCCGCCGCTGTCCGTGAGTATGGGCCCGTCCCATCCCGTAAACTTGTGCAGTCCGCCAAACTCCTTTACAAGCTCGTCGCCCGGGCGCAGATGCAGATGATATGTGTTGCAAAGCTGAACCTGGCAGTGGATATCCTTGAGGTCATACGACGAGACCGCGCCTTTTATCGCGCCGCAGGTTGCGACATTCATAAAAGCCGGAGTCTGCACGGTTCCGTGGACAGTTTCAAACACGCCGCGGCGGGCTGTTCCCTCTTTTTTTATAACAGTAAACTTCATCTTTTTTCCTTTCGGTCGGTGTTTATTCAATGAGCATGGCATCGCCAAAACTGAAAAATCTATATTTTTCCTGAACCGCAATTTTGTACGCATTCATCGTGTTTTCATATCCGCAGAAGGCGGAGACGAGCATTATAAGCGTACTCTCGGGAAGATGGAAATTCGTTATAAGCGCGTCGATGCACTTATAACGGTATCCGGGATAGATGAATATATCCGTCCAGTCGTCGTCGGCGCGTATCTCGCCGCACTTCGTCGCAACGCTTTCGAGCGTGCGGCAGCAGGTAGTTCCGACGGCGAAAACGCGTCTGCCGTTTTTCTTTGTATCGTTTATGAGCTTCGCCGTAGCCTCGGGCAGCATATAGTGCTCGGAGTGCATATGGTGATCCTCGACATTTTCCGCCTTAACGGGTCTGAATGTTCCGAGACCTACATGGAGGGTGACGAATCCGACGCCCACACCCTTTTCGCGCAGGGAGTCAAGAAGCTCTGGCGTAAAATGCAGTCCGGCGGTCGGGGCGGCGGCACTGCCGCGCTCACGGGCATAGACCGTCTGGTATCTGTCGTTGTCTTCGAGCTTTTCGGTGATGTAATGCGGCAGAGGCATCTCTCCTATCTTATCGAGCAACTCGAAAAACACGCCGTCATATGTAAACTTTGCAAGGCGGTTGCCGTCCGGCAGAACGTCAACAATCTCGGCGAAGAGCATATCATGGAAAGTGAACCTGTGACCCTTTCGCGCTTTTTTGCCCGGACCCGTAATAACCTCCCAGACATCGTCGCCCTTATTGTTGAGAAGCAGAAACTCTACAACAGAGCCCGTGTCTACCCTCGTGCCGTAGAGACGTGCGGGAAGCACCTTGGTATCGTTGAGAATGAGGCAGTCGCCCGGCTCTATATACTGCACGATATTGCGGAATATATCGTGTTTTACCGCGCCTGTCTTTTTATCGAGCACCATAAGTCTCGAGCTGTCGCGCGGCTCGGCGGGGTGCTGTGCTATGAGCTCCTGCGGCAGATCGTAAAAAAAATCGCTTTTTTTCATTATTTTCCTCAGCTTTCGCGTCCTGAGACTAAAAAAATATTTGACTTGTAATATCCGTTAGTGGTATCATCTTAATGTTATATCCCGACGGAGTTTTTTTCAAGGCTAAGCACTATTATATTGCAAAATCTCTGTCAATACAACCACTTTTTCAATCAAAAACGTTTTTCGGAGGAACTTTATCATGAAGCATTTTAAAGTAGGTATTATAGGCGCAACAGGTATGGTCGGTCAGAGGTTCGCCACCCTGCTTGAGAATCATCCGTGGTTCGAGGTCTGCGCGCTCGCCGCGAGCTCACGCTCGGCGGGCAAGACATACGAGGAGGCTCTCGGAACCAAATGGTGCATGAAAAGCCCCATCCCCGAAAAGTTCAGAAATATGACGGTTTTGGACGCCGAGGCGGATGTTGAAAAAATCGCGGCTGCTGTCGATTTCGTTTTCTGTGCGGTCAACATGAACAAGGATGAGATAAAGGCGCTCGAGCTCAAATACGCGAAGGCGGAGTGCCCCGTTGTTTCGAACAACAGCGCAAACCGCTTCACGCCCGATGTTCCGATGATAATCCCCGAGCTCAACCCCGATCACGCCGATATAATCAAGGCGCAGAGAGAGAGGCTCGGCACAAAGCGCGGATTCATCTCCGTCAAATCGAACTGCTCGCTCCAGAGCTATGTTCCTGCGCTGTTCCCGCTTTCGGAGTTCGGAGTCAAGGATGTTCTCGTCTGCACCTATCAGGCTATCTCCGGCGCGGGCAAGACCTTTGAGACATGGCCCGAGATGATAGACAACGTCATCCCCTACATCGGCGGCGAGGAGGAGAAATCCGAGAGAGAGCCGCTCAAAATCTGGGGCAAGATAGAGGGCGGCGAAATAGTTCCCGCAAGCAGCCCGAACTTCACCGCACAGTGTCTGCGCGTTCCCGTATCGGACGGTCATATGGCGGCGGTTTTCGTAAGATTCGAAAACAAGCCCGAAAAAGAACAGATACTTAAAATCTGGAAGGATTTCAAGGGATATCCTCAGCAGGTCGGACTGCCCAGCGCACCCAAGCAGTTCCTCAACTATTTTGAAGAGGACAATATGCCTCAGACTCGCCTCAACAGAGAGCTTGAGGGCGGCATGGCGATATCGGTCGGCCGTCTGCGCGAGGATACTCAGTACGATTACAAATTTGTCTGCCTTTCACACAATACTCTCAGAGGCGCCGCCGGCGGAGCCGTGCTCATGGCGGAGCTGCTTTGCGAAAAGGGATATATGGACAGATAACATAAACGCCGTCCGGCTGTCTGTCCGGGCGGCTTCCGTTTTTATAAGGAGGCCGGCTTTATGAAGAAAGCTGTTTTCACAGGGGCGGCAGTGGCGCTTGTCACACCGTTTCATAAAGACGGAAGTGTAAACTACGGAAAACTGGAAGAGCTTATAGATTATCAGATAGAAAACTCCACGGATGCCATAGTTATATGTGCAACCACCGGAGAAAGTCCGACATTGAGCTACGAAGAACACGAGCAAATCGTGCGGCGCTGTGTCGAACACGCTGCAGGAAGAGTGCCGATAATTGCGGGCACGGGCAGCAATGACACAAAAAATGCTTTGAAGCTGTCAAACGACGCGGAAAAAGCCGGCGCAGACGCGCTGTTAATGGTGACTCCGTACTACAACAAGACGTCGCAGGCGGGGCTGATAAAGCACTTTAATTTCATTGCGGACAGAGTCAGCACACCGATAATTCTCTACAATGTGCCGAGCCGCACGGGGCTGAATATAAAACCGGAGACCTATTTTGAACTTTCAAAGCATAAGAATATAGTGGCGGCAAAGGAAGCAAACGGCGACATTTCCGCGCTCGCGCAGACCGCAAAGCTCTGCGGCGATGAGCTCACTGTCTACAGCGGAAACGATGACCAGATAACGGCGTTTATGTCGCTGGGCGCAAAGGGCGTTATCTCTGTGCTCTCCAATATAGCGCCGAGGGCGGTGCACGATACGGTCGACATGTATCTGAAGGGACACGCAGAAAAAAGTGCGGAGCTTCAGCTGAAGTTTTTGAACCTTTGCAACAGCCTGTTCGCCGATGTGAATCCCATCCCCGTAAAAGAAGCGATGAATATGCTGGGCATGGATGTCGGTGCGTGCAGGCTTCCGCTGACGGAGATATGTCCCTCGGCAAGAGAGAGGCTCAAAAGAAGTCTCTCGGAGCTTAAAATGATATAGCATGAAAGGCGCGACGAAAACACCGCAGGGCGAACGAATGCTTAATATTATGCTCAGCGGCTGCTGCGGAAGCATGGGCAAAACCGTCACCGCTTTCGCAGAAGGCCGAGACGATGTCAGAATAGTTGCGGGAATCGACAGAGAGACGTGCAAAAACGGATATCCCGCATTTGTCTCGCCGTTCAGCTTCAACGGCAAGGCGGATGTCATAATCGATTTTTCTTCCCCCGCCGCCGTTCCGGGTCTGCTCGAATATGCGGTTGAATCAAAAACTCCCGCCGTCATTGCAACAACCGGACTCGGCGAAGCACATATTGCGCTTATATATGAAGCGGCAAAGAATATCCCGATATTTTTCAGCGCGAATATGTCGCTCGGTATAAATCTTCTCTGCGAGCTTGCCAAAACGGCGGCGAGAGTGTTGGGAAACACATACGACATAGAAATAGTAGAGACTCACCACGCGCAGAAAACGGACGCGCCGAGCGGGACGGCTCTCATGCTTGCAGACGTTATATCGTCGGAGCTCGAACACAAGCCGAGATACGAATACGACCGCCATTTGAGGCGCGAAAAGCGCCCGCACGACGAGATAGGGATACACTCCGTGCGCGGCGGGACGGCAGTCGGCGAGCACGAAATAATATTCGCGGGCTGCAACGAGACGATAACGCTCTGCCACTGCGCTCAAAGCAGAGAGCTGTTTGCGGCAGGAGCGGTCAACGCCGCAAAATTCATACAAAACAAAGTGCCGGGGCTTTACGGCATGAGCGACATGCTGAAAGGAAAGGATGCGAAAAAATGAAGATAATCGAATCGATAAGCGTCAGCGAGGACATAACTTTATTTTCACTCAGCGACTTCCCCGCCGACATAAGCTTTGTCGCGGGCATATTCGACAAGATAGCGGAGACGGGAATTGATGTCGATATGATATCGCAGTTTCTGCCGAACGGCTCTCATTCGGGGCTTTCGTTCACCGTCAGCGACGACGATTTCGGCGGCGTGCTTGAGACTGCGACACAGCTGAGAGCCGTGAATCGCAAAATAAAAATAAGCGTCAGCTCCGGCAACTGCAAGATATCGATAAGCGGCGCCGATATGAAAGGTCGCCCGGGCGTTGCGGCGCGGGTATTCAAGGCGGCGGCGGACGCGGGAAGCGACATAAGGATGATAAACACGTCTGAGACGGACATATCTCTGCTGGTTGTCAAGGCCGACGTCGATGCGACGGTTGCGGCAATAAAAAAGGAGTTTGAATAAATCAAAAAGCCGCACCGTGCGATGCAGCTTTTCAGAATCTGTCGGCACAGAAATGTGCCGACTTTTTTATGCGGTTTTTTTCGTTTTTACACGAGCCGGCTTTTTCTTTGAGCCGTGAAGATTCTTCTCCGCCTTGCCGGTGAGCCTTATCTCCTCGGGGTCATCCTTTATCTTATCCATAACAACGAACAGAAGCGTCATCATGAGCAGATACGGAACAGGGCTGAAAAGTCCGGGGTTCACAAGCGACATCAGCTGCATTCCGACATACGCGATAAAGATAAACTTATTTGTCAGCGTGTTGCGGCGCGCAAAATAGACGATTCGCGCAATGAACATATAGCCGTATGCCGCGATACCGACTATGCCGAAGCTGCCGATAACCTGGAACGGCGACGAATGATACCAGCAAAGCGCGCCCTTTGCGGAATGGTGGACGTCTCTGTTTCCGAAATAGCCGAGTCCCCTGCCGAAAAGCGGATTGGAACGGAAATCCTCGACGGCGCGGTGCATGAGCTTAACTCTTATCTCGTTGTCGTCTATCTGGAGAAGCCTCAAAATCATATCGCGGAAGAAATAGATAAGATCCCAGAAGAACACGAAAAACAGAACTATTCCGACGGCGATTATGATTAAATTATGTACTCTGTGGCGTTTGTCAAAGCACAGAAGCGCTATCACGCACATCAAAACCTCCGCGGTTCCGACTATTGCGCCGCCGCGCGAACCGGTTATCATCATGCAGCCGTAGAACAGCATACCGACCCAGAACCAGCCGTGGTTGCTCTTTATCGAGCGCAGGAACGCAAACGGCAGAGCGAAAATTAAGAAGGTGGAGGCGTTATTTCGCCACTGGAAAGCCAAAAGTCCGTGAGTTGAAAGCACCTTTCCGAGATGCTCGCCGTAATATTCGAGAATCATGAAACAGCAAAACAGCCCCATGATTATCATTATCTTGGATATCTTGTCTGGCAGAGAATAGTTCTCGCGCCGCCTGATATGGGAGTTCATAAGATTATAAAACAGCAGCATACCGTAGCCGAGACCGAGGGTAAAGAATATCGGCATGAGGCTGAAATATTCCTTGGCGGTTATCTTGCCGAGACCTCCGAGCGTAACGGCGACAGTGACCGCAACCAAAGGCCAGAACAGCTCGCCGTGAGGCAGCTTTCGCTGATAATAATTGAAATGGAAGATTATGGCCGCAGCACCCGGGACAATAAGCCAAACCATTTTTATGAACTCGTCATAGGAATTATTGCACTTTATAAGGCAGAGGCAAAGCAGAAGAAACGGCTCGAGCGCAATTATTACATCCTCGCAAAAGACGAGGATTATGCAGATAATCGCAGCAAATATCAGAAGGCCGGCAACCTCAACGCGCAGAACGGTTATAAAGCAGGCTATAAGGAAACAAATCCACATAAACCAATCCGTGGAGAGAAATTGTTCCGCTTTTTTTCTTACGCTTTCAAATTTCGCGTTTTTCGTCAAGTTCATACTCCTCATTTACTCCGATCGTTTAATTTATCTCGCACTCTATATCAAACGATTCGGTTATCAAAAATACTGCCGAAAGACGTTGGCGGCAATTTTAATTCAGCAGTTAATTTTATCACAATCTCACAGAAAAAGCAAGAAATAACAGCTAATCGCACTTCAGCAGCTCCTGTGCAAGAGCGGTTGCGGCGGCATAGAGCTCGCTGCGGCATGAAATCAGCAGTTCGTCCATAGTGCGGGTCCCGTCAGACGAGACAAAAAGCTTCTTTATTCCGAGCTCGGCGGGGTCGGCATCGCTTGAAGCGCACCCGCAGACGGCATATACGGCGGCGCCTGATTTCGCGGCTCTTTTGCAGACTCCGCTCATTACCTTTCCGCGTATGCTTTGAGAGTCAAATCTCCCCTCGCCCGTCACGATAACGTCGGCGCTCTTTGCGAGCTCATCGAAGCCCGACTCATCCAACACTATATCTATGCCGCTTTTGAGCCGTGCATTCAAAAAAGCTGCCGCGCCCGCGCCTAAACCGCCTGCCGCGCCCGCGCCCGGAAGATTATCGGAATCGAAGCCGAGCTCTCTCTTGAGTATCTTTGACATATGGCGAAGTCCGAGGTCAAGCGCTCTCACCTGCTCCGCATTCGCGCCCTTTTGCGGCGCAAAGACATATGCCGCGCCGTCTGCGCCGAAGAGCGGATTAGTTACATCACACGCGGCGGTCACGGGCACGCCGAACGGCTCTTTCGGAGAAATTATGTGCTCAATATCCGCGAGCGTTCCTCCGACGGGCACGAAAGCATTTCCGTTTTTATCAAGGAATACGAATCCGAGCTCCGACGCCATTCCCGCGCCGCAGTCGTTGGTTGCGCTGCCGCCGAGGCCGAGGATTATCCGCTTTGCGCCGCGCTGCTCGGCGTCGCGCATGAGCATACCTACGCCCGCCGTGGTTGTAACTGTCGGGTCGGCTCTGTCGCCCGCGAGCGGAAGTCCCGCGCATGAGGCAGTTTCAATGACGGCTACGCCGTTTTCGAGCATATAATACTCCGCGCGCATGGGCGAGTTGAACGGGTCTTTCGACTCCGCCGATATCCACTCACCGTCAATAAAATTCGCAAAACTCGAACAAAGCCCCTCGCCGCCATCGGCAGCGGGGAGCTTTATAACATTGCAGTCCGGTATTCTGTTTCTGAGCGCCGACTCTATAATGTCACAGACCTCCGAAGAAGTCAGCGTGCCTTTGAAAGAATCGGGAGACAGCAGAATATTCATATCATCAGTCTTTTGTAAGCATTCTTATGTATCTCTTGAAGAAAGACACGCCTTCGTCGAGAACCGCAACGGGGCAGCGCTCATCGGTAGCATGGGTGCAGAGAAGGAGCTTCGTGCGCACATGGAACGGAGCAAAGCGATAAATATTATCGCATATAGGCTCATAGAAGCAGGCATCGGTACCGCCCATAACAAGATAAGGCGCGACGATAACCTCGGGATCGGCTCTGACGCAGATTTCCTCGATAACCTTAAAGGATCTCGAATCTGTGGGCGAGAATTTGGATGCCTCTTTTCTCTTGAGGCACTTTATCTCAACATTCTTATTCTTTATGACCTTGCGCAGATGCTTCTCGACATCTTCTGTGGTTGTGCCGGGCATCATTCTGAAGTTTGCCGTAACAGATGCTTCCTGCGGAAGAACGTTGGCGACAGGGCTGCCCTCGGCCATGGTGACGCCGGTAGTGGTTCTTATGAGCGCAGCCGTCGGCGGAATCTGCTCCATGATAAACTTCGCAAGGGGCTTAAGCAGCCAAAGGTTGCAGGCGACGACTCTGACAGGATATGTGGTTCTTCTGCCGAGATTGGAGAAGAGTTTGAGAACAAACGGCTCAAGCTTCGACTTGAACTGATGATTTTCAACATCTTTGACGACATCCGCTATTTTGCCTATGGCGCTGTGCTTCGGAGGCTGAGAAGAATGTCCGCCCTTAGCTCTGACGCTCATGGAGAAATCGGCATAGCCCTTTTCCGCGATGCCTACGCCCGCAAGATTGCCCTTGAGAACATGCTTGACGTTGACGGGCAGTATGGCTCCGCCCTCATCTATGACGCTGTCAAGATGGATTCCGCGGGACTTGAGTGTGTTCATAATGGCCTTTGCGCCGGCGCTTTCCGATGCAACGACTTCCTCGTTATGACCGAAGCAGAGATAGACGTCTCTCTCGGGCTCATAGCCCTCTTCAAGAAGCGCCTCGACGGCTTCCATAACGCAGATGAGGTGATTCTTCATATCCAAAGCGCCTCTGCCCCAGATAAACTCGCCGTCGTTATATCCGCTGAACGGCTCATGAGTCCAGTCTCCCTCCGTGCCGGGCTCAATGGGAACAACATCCTGGTGGGAGAGCAGAGCGATAGGCTCAAGGTCGGGGTTCTTGCCCTTCCAGCGATAGAGCAGGCTCGCCTCGGCGACATTCTCGCGCTCCAGGGTCTTATGTATCAGAGGATACGAATCCTCAAGATATTTGTGGAATTTTTCAAACTGCGACCAATCGATTTTCTCGTTCTCGGGATAAGAAACGGTCGGAATCTGAATAGCTCCGCTCAGATGCTTTGCCACACGCTCGACATCAACATGCTCATCCTCGAGGGGCTTTGTCTCCCTCTTTTTGGGGACGAAGAACACGGCTCTGATAAGCGTAATGACAATGAAAATGCCGAGAGCTATCAGAATACCGTAAAGTATTTTGGGTCCCATTGTTTTTCTCCTTTCACGCCTCGCGGCGAAATAAATTGATATTCACTTTGACGCTGTAAATTCTGACGTCAAATGCTAACATTATAATATCAGAAAAACCCTGTTCAGACAATAGCCGAACACAAAAAATCATCGCAAACGCGCAGATTTACATATCAAAGAGGCTTATCTGCGTGGTTTTCGGTATATCCTCAAGCGCACCCGCCGCCTCAAGAGCTTCGATGACGGTCTTGGAAACGCTCGCGCGTCGGCGCAGATCTTCAACGGAAAGATACTTGCCCTCGCCGTCGTCACGCGCTGCGGCAAGCTGCTCCGCGGCAACGCCGCCGCACCCGCCGAGAGCGGAGAACGGGAGTCTTATTCTGCCGTCCTCAATGTGATACACCTTTGCGTCCGATTTATAGACATCGACGGGAAGGAACTTCACCCCTCGCGCCATCATCTCATTGACGACCTGAAGAGAGGTAAACATATTCTCCTCCTTGGCGGTGGCTTCCTTAATATTCATCTTTGACTTCAGGTATTTCATCTTGTTCTTGACGGCTTCCTGACCTGCCATAATGGACACCGTGTCAAGATCCTCGCCGCGAACAGTCATATATGTCGCATAATACTCGACGGGATAGTAGAGCTTATACCACGCAAGACGCATAGCTGCGATAACATAGGCCGCGGCGTGAGCCTTCGGGAACATATATTTTATTTTAAGACAGCTGTCGATATACCACTCGGGGACATTATTTTCACGCATCGCCGCCTTATGTTCGTCGGTGAGCAGCTTTTTAGCCTTACCCTTTCGGGTTATCTCCATTATCTTGAACGCCATGCTCGGCTCGACACCCTTATGTATCAGATATGTCATGATGCTGTCTCGCGTTCCGATAACGTTGGAAATGGTGCAGGTGCCGCTGTCGATAAGATCCTTCGCGTTGCCGAGCCAGACATCTGTGCCGTGGGACAGACCCGATATCTGGAGCATATCGGAGAAGTTCTTGGGCTTTGAGTCGAGAAGCATCTGCCGCACGAACGGAGTTCCCAATTCGGGCAGAGAAAGTGTGCCCGTATTGCATTCGATATCCTCCTCCGTCACGCCCATAGGCTCGGGAGAAAGGAGCATCTCATAGAGCTTCGGGTCGCAGACATCGGCATCCATGACGGAGGTTCCCGTCAAATCCTCAAGATGCTTATAGAATGTCGGCACATCGTGACCGAGGATATCAAGCTTGAGTATCGTATCGTGGAGCGCATGGAAGTCGAAGTGCGTTGTTCTTGTGCCCTTGTCGGGGTCGTCCGCAGGATGCTGTATGGGCGTAAAGTCCTCAGCCTCCTTGTAGTCGGGCACAACGACCATTCCGCCGGGGTGCTGTCCCGTGGTGCGCTTTATTCCTACGCAGCCCTGAACAAGTCTGTCCTCCTCCGCGCGCTGAACGCTCATCCCCTTCTCGTCAAGCCATTTCTTGACGAAGCCGTAAGCCGTCTTGTCGGCAAGAGTGCCGATAGTGCCAGCCTTGAAAACGTTCTTTGCGCCGAAAAGAGTCTCCGTATATTTATGCGCCTGCGACTGGAAATCGCCCGAGAAGTTGAGGTCGATATCGGGCTGCTTATCGCCGTGGAAGCCGAGGAAGGTCTCGAACGGAATATCGTGTCCGTCGCGTATAAGCGGCTCGCCGCATATCTCGCAGTTTTTAGGCGGCAGGTCAAAACCCGAGCCTATCGAGCCGTCCATGAAGAAGGTGCTCTTCTTGCAGTGCTTGCACAGATAGTGCGGCATAAGCGGGTTGACCTCGGATATCTCTGCGGCGAAAGCGACGAAGGACGAGCCGACAGAGCCTCGCGAGCCGACATAATATCCGTGATCCATGGAGAATTTAACAAGTCGCTGGGCGATGATATAGAGCACGGCGTAACCGTGTTTGATAATGGAGCTCAGCTCCTTTTCAAGGCGCTTTTCGACATATTCCGGCAGAGGATCGCCATAGATATCTTTTATGTGCTTATAGCATATCTCGCGCAGCTCCTCATCCGAGCCCGGTATTCGCGGAGGATATGTGCCGTCCGGTATGGGCTGGATAACCTCGCACATATCGGCTATTTTATTGGTGTTTTCAATAACAACCTCGCGGGCTGTCTCCTCGCCGAGATAGGCAAACTCGTTGAGCATCTCCTGCGTCGTTCTGAAATAGAGCGGAGCCTGCTGCGCGGCATCGGTAAAGCCCTGACCGGTCATGATAATCTCTCTGAAAACGCTGTCGCTCTCGTCCATAAAATGAACGTCGCAGGTGGCAACGGTGAGCTTTCCGAGCCTGTCGGCAGCGGCGATTATCTTCTTATTTATGTCCTCAAGCTCTCCCGTATCCCTGACTCTGCCCTCTCTTATAAGGAACGCATTGTTGCCGTTGGGCTGTATCTCGAGATAGTCGTAGAACGAGGCGATTTCCAGAATTTCATCGTCGGATTTTCCGTCGAGCACGGCGCGGTAAACCTCTCCCTGCTCGCAGGCACTGCCGACAATTATACCCTCGCGGAACTCCTCGATTACCGAGCGCGGAACACCGGGCTTTCGGCTGAAATATTCGAGATTTGACTTAGTGATTATTTTATATAGATTTTTAAGTCCTACATAATTCTTCGCGATAAAAATTATATGGTTATACTTCTTTTTCTTCTCGGCGGGGTCTACAACACGGTCGTCGAAATAATAACCCTCCATGCCGTAGAGAATCTTTATTTTGCCCTTTGCCGCGGCGCAGGCCTCGGGAAACGCCTGAACAACGCCGTGGTCGGTTATGGCTATTGCCTTATGCCCCCATGCGATTGCGCGCTCAACGAGCTTCGTTGCGCTCGAGACGCCGTCCATGGCGGACATAGTTGTATGCAGATGAAGCTCAACGCGCTTCTCTGGCGCTTCGTCCTTCTTTTCTATAAGGTCTATAGTAGTTACGGCGCGCGCATTTATGCAGTCGCACTTCATATAAGAGTCGTAATTGACAACGCCTCTGACCATAACGGCGACGCCGTCTTTGATATTTTTCAGCAGGCTTTCGCAATTTTCGGCAAGCTCGAAAATCTTGACGGAATAGGAGCTTGTCTTATCGGTGATACAGAAATTTATTATCTTTCGTTTTCCGTCACGGGTATCGCGCGATTCAAAAGAAAACACAGTACCCCATACGACGACCGAGCCCGAATCGGAGGCTACGTCCGAAAGAGAAATGGGCTTCGTTTTTATTACGGAGCCATAAATCGGAACGGAATATTTAGTCGAAAACGGATATTCGTCGTAGGTTCTTGTTAAGCTGGTAAGGTCCTTTTCCTGGGAAACCTTATCGGCGAACGCACTGCGTATGCCGCTGTCCAGCTCCTCCTGATACTGCTGCACCTCGCCGTCGTCAACGGGAGCGCCGCTGTCGGTGAACTCGACTCCCACATCCTCGCCGAAGCGTTCAAATATCATCTGCGCAAAGCGCTTTGATGCGCCGAGGTTATTTATAACATCCGCGCCGCTCTTGAGCTGCACGGAGACCGTGTCGCCGAGCATGAAGCACTGCGCATCGTTAAGGAATCCGTTTGCGGCGGGAAACTCTCTGCGCAGAGAAAGGAGCAGCTTTGCAAGCCCCGTTTCGCTCATCGGCTCTTTCGGAGTTTCCTCGGGCTTTTCTTCCGTCACAGAGCAGTTTATCATTGCGGCGTTGAGAGTGAACGCTTTTATGAGCGAGGTCTCAACGGCTCTCAGCAAAAGCTCACCCGGAGCCGCTGCCGCCGAACAAAGTAATTCAAGCTCCCTGCGCTCGACATTCAGCCTGATATCATCAAGCCGAACATCTGCAAGCTCAGAGAGCAATTCGGAATCGTCAATATATTCTTCTATAAAATCAACTAACTTTTTGTCGGACATCTTTGTCTCCATTAAAGTTTATCAATCTCTTCCATGAGACTGTCAAGCACCTCTGACTCAGGCACTTTCTTGATTATTTTCCCCTTTTTGAATATCAGAGCGCATCCGTCTCCGCCGGCTATGCCGATATCCGCCTCTCTCGCCTCGCCGGGTCCGTTGACGGCGCAGCCCATGACCGCAACCTTCAGCGGCTTATTGCAGGAAGCGAGTCGCTCCTCGACCGCGTTTGCAAGGGAGATGAGGTCTATTTTGGTTCTGCCGCAGGTCGGGCAGGAAACTATCTGGACGCAGTCCTTTTTGGCGCCCGTTGCGCGCAGGATATCATAGCCCGCCGCGACCTCCTTGACCGGGTCGTCGGTCATCGAGACGCGGATAGTGTCGCCGATTCCGTGCAAAAGCAGAGACCCTATACCTACACTCGACTTGACAAGGCTCATCTTCCATGTGCCCGCCTCGGTTATGCCGACATGGAGCGGATAATCGCAAATCTTTGAGATAAGCTCATATGCCTCAACCGTCATCGGAACATCGGAGGACTTGAGCGATATAACAATATTGTCAAAATCGCACTCCTCAAGCATACGCACATGGTTCATCGCGCTGTCCACGAGCGCCTGAGCGGTGGGAGCACCGTATTTTGCGAGAATATCCTTCTCGATAGAGCCGCTGTTGACACCGACTCTTATCGGAATACCGTTGTTGGCGCAGGCGTCGGCAACCGCCTTGACCCTGTCTTTGGAGCCGATATTGCCGGGATTTATGCGTATTTTATCTATGCCCGCAGCTATGCTTTCAAGCGCGAGTCTGTAATCGAAATGTATATCCGCGACTATAGGAACCTTTACCGCCTCTTTGAGAGCCGGGATAAGCTTCACCGCATCCATGTCGGGTATTGCGGCGCGGATTATCTGACATCCGGCCTTTTCAAGGGCTTTAGCCTGCTTTACGCTGCCCTCGATATCGTGCGCGGGAATATTGAGCATGGACTGAACGGCTATCGGAGAATTGCCGCCGACAGTCAAATCGCCTATTCTGACCTCTTTGCTTTTTCTGCGTTCAAATGCCATAATTCTAACCTCTTATCAAACTGACGATATCCTTAAACGAGATAACTGCCATAAACACGAGCAACAGTATCATGCCGACCGCGTGAACCCACTTTTCAAATTTTTGCGGGATAGGTCTGCGGATGATAAGCTCGATAAACATAAAGAACAGTCTGCCGCCGTCAAGCGCCGGGATGGGCAGGAGATTGAACAGACCGACATTAATAGCTATCAGCGCCATAATAGTCAGAAGCGGAGTCCAATCCATTGAAGTCGACGAAGCCGACGCCGCATCCGCAACATAGTTTATAATGCCTATCGGCCCCGAGACCTCGCTTAGTCCGTATCGCCCGGTTATCAGGTCAAAAAGGCTTATCCAGGCCATGCGGCCTATTGATATACTCTCAAGAAAAGCGTTCTTTGTGACGCTCAAAAATGTCGGTTTAACTCCTACGATAACAAAATCGTAGTGAATGCTTATCAGATTCTCCTGACCCTCTATGGGGCTGGTTTGAAACTTAACATCCTTGAGCTCGACTTTTTTTCCGTCTCTTTTGACGACAAAATCCATAACGCCGTCATCGTCGCGCATCATGAGAAACGTTATATCATATTGGGAATAGACTCGCTTGCCGTTTATTTTGACTATCTTATCCCCCGCCTCAAGTCCGCTCGCGGCGCTCGTCGCGTTGTCATAGAAGGAGCGTATCTGAGTGGTGCCGATAAGATCGGACTGACAGAGCATAATCGCAACGATTATAACGCCCATGATAAGATTGACCGTCGCTCCGGCGACAACGACTATCATTCGCTGCCACAGGGGCTTGTTGTTGAAGGCGTGCTGATCCTCGCTGTCCTCGTCCTCGCCCTCCATGCTGACGTATCCGCCTATCGGCAGGATTCTCACGGCATAGTTTGTATCGCCCTTCTTCTTTTTGAAGATGGCGGGACCCATGCCGATAGAGAACTCGTTGACCTTGACCTTGAAAAGCTTTGCAAAAAGGAAATGGCCGAGCTCATGGAACATTATGACGATGCCGAAGAAAAGTATAGCCACAAGAAACGGCCAGACTTTGCTCCAAACTGCCGAAAACGACAGCGCGGTATTCAAAAACATAAAAAACATCCTTTCAGCCCGTGAAAATCAGCAGCCGAACATCTCATGCACCTTTTCCCTTGCGCGGGAATCGGCGAGAAGAATATTCTCAAGGCTGTCACACGGTGAAAATTCGGTTGAATCGAGCACTCCCGCCACTGCATCGGCGATATCAAGGAACTTTATCTTTCCGTCCCTGAACAGCTTATTCGCCGCTTCATTAGCGCCGTTTGCCGACGCGGGATAGATGCCGCCCTTTGTTATCGCCTGCCTGCAAAGATTGATGCAGGAAAAAGTATCATAGTCGGGCTGCTCAAAGGTGAGCGTTTTCCACTCCTCGAGTCGGAGCTGTTTTGCGGGGCTCTCATAGCGCTCCGGATAAGTCAGAGCATACTGTATCGGCACGCGCATATCGGGCACGCCGAGCTGAGCTATGACGGAGTTATCGACATATTCGACGAGCGAATGAACCACGCTCTGGCGGTGGACGAGAATATCTATCTTGTCGGCAGGCATATCGAAAAGCCACGCCGCTTCGATAAGCTCAAGTCCCTTGTTCATCATTGTAGCAGAGTCAATGGTAATTTTTGCGCCCATACTCCAATTGGGGTGCTTGAGCGCCTGTTCAACTGTGACGCCCTCGAGGTCGGCACGCGTTCTGCCGAAGAACGGGCCGCCCGAAGCGGTCAGAATAAGGCGCTTGACGCTCTTTTTTCCGGGGCTTCCCTGAAGGGACTGGAATATTGCGGAATGCTCGCTGTCCACAGGGAGAATGGAGACCCCTTTCTCCTTGGCGCGAGAGATCACAAGCTCGCCGCCGGCAACAAGCGTCTCTTTGTTGGCGAGAGCTATGTCGTTACCCGCTTCAATTGCGGCAAGGGTCGGCTTGAGGCCCGCTATGCCGACGATGCTGTTGAGTACCTTATCGGCGTTGAGCTGCGCCGCGGCGCATATGCCCTCTTCGCCGCCGAGCACATTTGTGGAGGTATCGGCAACTTTTGTTTTGAGTTCCGCTACCCTGCTCTCATCGGCAACGGCCGCTATTTCGGGCTTGAACTCCCGTATCTGCTCTTCGAGCAGGTCGATATTCGAATTTGAAGTCAGAGCTCTGACCGTAAAATTACGAAGTCTTGCGACATCGAGCGCCTGAGTGCCTATGGAGCCGGTTGAGCCGAGAATGACCATGCTTTTCATATAATCACGCTCCGAGACTGATTACCAGTGAAATCAAGGCATAGAGAGTCGGCATAACGAAGCTGTAGCTGTCGAATCTGTCCATAATTCCGCCGTGACCGGGGAAGATGGTTCCGAAATCCTTCGCGCCGAAGTTCCTCTTTATAACGGAGGCCGACAGGTCGCCGCCTATGCTTATGGCGGAGAGGAACATCGAGGTTCCGGGAATCATCCACCACTTTAGTGTGTCGTTCTTGAAGAAGAAATAATCAAAAATAAAGAAGAATGCAAGATTAAACAGCATAGTTATAACTACGCCGCCGACTGCGCCCTCAACACTCTTTTTGGGGCTGATGTTCGGAGCGAGCTTGTGCTTTCCGAACTTGCTGCCGACAAAATACGCAAACGTGTCGTTGAGCCATGCGGACAGCAGCGCCGTAAAGATAATAAAGAATACCTGCGACTGCTGGAACAGATCGGGACGGCTCAGGCAGAGATCTCTGATAAGAATTATGGTAGTCATGACATACGGCACGATAACGCCGCAGAACATAGACATGACAACGTCTTCAAATTTAGTCTTTGCATAGTTGCCGAGCATGATGAACATCATAAGTATGACATAGACTATCGCAACGATATATGTCGGGAAAGGCAGCTTCTCAAAGAGCTTGTATTCAAGAGCAACGGGCATAAAAGCGGCGACAATCATGTTGATTATCATCAGAAGCTTATTTTTAATCTTCGCAACGTGCTGTATCTCGTAGGACGCTATAAACGACACGGCCGCCAAGACTATGCCCAAAACAGGGGTGAACATAAGGGAAAGGACCGTAATTCCGAAAAGAGCGGCTAAAAGTCCGGTAATAACGCGCTGTTTCATCTTTCTTTCATCTCACAATCAAAGTATTTTCAGACTCCTCCGAAGCGCCTGCTGCGGTGTGCGTACTCCTCAAGAGCGGCGTCAAAGTCCTGCTCGGTATAGTCAGGCCAGAGGATATCGGAATAGATAAATTCCGAATACGCAGCCTGCCAGATGAGGAAATTTGAAAGTCTGAATTCTCCGCTGGGGCGGATTATAAGATCCGGGTCGGGCTGACCCGCCGTATAGAGATTGTCCGATATATCCTGCTCGGTAAGACTGTCGGGCGTGCGCTCCCCTCTCGCACACTGCTCGGCAAGACGCTTGCAGGCAGACAGTATCTCATTTCTGCCGCCGTAGTTTATCGCGATGTTTACGGTCGTTCTGGTTTTGTCGGCAGAGCCGCGTTCAAGCTCATCGACAAGCTCGAGAATATCGTCCGCCAAACCCTCGCGCTCTCCTATATATCTTATTCTCAAACCCTTCCGAGCATTCTCCTGCTCGCGCTCCTCGGCCTCGCGCAGGTAATCTCTGAAAAGGTTCATTATGCCGCTGACTTCCTCGGGCGGTCTGCGCCAGTTTTCCGTGGAAAAGGCGTAGAACGTCACGTAGCGTATCCCTATATCTGCGGCATATTCGCATATTCTTTTGAACACCTTCGCGCCCTGCTTGTGACCCTCGCTGCGCGGAAGCCCGCGCTGCTTGGCCCAGCGACCGTTGCCGTCCATAATTATGGCAACGTGCTGCGGAAGATGCTCGTTATCCGGTGTCTTTGTCATGGCAAAAATCCTTTTGTATTTTAGGCAAAAAGGCGTGACCGCCCAAAGCGCCCAGCCTTTTTGCCGAATAAAATCCGAAGCAAATCAGATTTCCATTATTTCCTTTTCTTTTTCTGCGGCAACACTGTCCGCTTCCTTGACGAACTTGTCGGTGATATCCTGTATCTCTTTCTCGCCGAACTTGAGATCGTCCTCGGTTATTTCGCTGTTCTTCTGCATCTTCTTGAGCTTTTCCATGCAGTCTCTGCGGATAGAGCGAACGGCAACCTTGCAGTCCTCCGCCAGCTTCTTGACATCCTTGACTATTTCGCGGCGCTTATCCTCGGTCAGGGGCGGGAAAGTAAGTCTTATCACCTTTCCGTCGTTCTGCGGGTTAATTCCGAGATCGGAGGTCTGGATAGCCTTCTCGATGGGATGCAGAGTAGAAACGTCCCAAGGCTGAATGCAGAGGATTCTCGCCTCAACTACGGAGATAGCCGCAAGCTGATTTATCGGGGTGGCAGTGCCGTAATAATCAACAGTTATCCTATCGAGAACCGCCGCGGTAGCTCTGTTTGCTCTTATCGTACCGTACTCGCCCTTGAGCGAGGCGATGCTCTTGGTCATTTTATCGCGTGCTGTTTGAAATACTGTTTCCATAATTTCAATCCTTTCTTGAAGAGAAGATCATATTTTTATCGGCCTTTCACCGATTATTTTACAACTGTTCCGACATTTTCACCCTTTATCGCCTTGACGATATTCTGCGGGTCGTCAAGATTAAAGACGAGAATCGGTATGGAATTGTCTCTGCAGAGAGAGGCTGCGGTGCCGTCCATAACTCTGAGGTCGTGGCTGAGGATTTCGTCAAATGAAAGAGTGTCATACTTCTTCGCGTCCTCGAACTTGTTGGGATCCTTGTCATAAACGCCGTCGACATTTGTCGCCTTGAACATGATATCGGCATCTATCTCAAGAGCACGCAGGGCTGCTGCCGTGTCGGTGGTAAAGAACGGGTTGCCCGTGCCGCAGCCGAAGATAACGACTCTGCCCTTTTCCAAATGGCGCACTGCCCTGTTGCGAATATAGGGCTCGGCTATCTGCTGCATGGCGATAGCGGTCTGCACTCTGACGGGCACCTTGAGATGCTCAAGCGCATCGGCGAGGGCGAGGGAGTTCATGACGGTGGCGAGCATACCTATATGGTCGGCTCTGGTTCTGTCCATATCTCCGCTCGAGCGTCCGCGCCAGAAATTTCCGCCGCCGACAACAAGACCGACCTCAACGCCCATATCGACGCATTCCTTGACTGCGGAACAGATATTGAGAACGGTATCGTAATCAATACCCATGCCCTTTCCGCCGGCGAGCACCTCGCCGCTTATTTTCAGAAGTATACGTTTATACGCAAGCTCCATATTTGTGCCTCCATTCAAAAAAACATATTTTTCCGCTACTATTTTACTTTATTTTACGCAAGCTGTAAAGACAAAAAGGCAAATTCACAGCAATTTAACAAAAAAAGAACACGGGAGGCAAAATTCGCTTTGTTCTCCCGTGTTTTTCGCTTTATTTACCGTCTGTCGAGCGCTGCCTGCGCCTCGGAAGTGAGCTTTGAGGTCTGGCGCTGAGCCATGACGAGATTATAATAAACCCCGCGCTTTTTGAGAAGTTCCGCGTGCGTGCCCACCTCGGCTATTCTGCCGTTTTCAAGGACGACGAGCCTATCCGCATGGCGCAGAGTCGAGAGCCTGTGGGCAATGGCTATTGTAGTCCTGTTTTCGGTGAGTCTGCCGAGCGCCTGCTGAATATAGCTCTCGGTCTCGGGGTCAAGCGCACTCGTCGCCTCGTCGAGAATAAGTATCTTCGGATCGCGCAGTATCGCTCGGGCTATCGCCACGCGCTGGCGCTCTCCGCCCGAAAGATTGTAGCCGTTTTCGCCGACGACTGTATTATATCCGTCCTTGAGCTCCATTATGAAGCCGTGGGCATTTGCCGCCTTTGCGGCCGCGAACACCTCCTCGGGCGACGCGTCCGACTTTGCATAGGAGATGTTGTCATAGATAGTGCCGGAGAAAAGATAAGTCTCCTGGAACACAACGCCTATATTCTCGCGCAGGTAATACTGGTCATAGTCGCGGATATCCCTGCCGTCTATTTTGAGCGTTCCGCCGTCAACGTCGTAGAGGCGCATGACGAGGTTTATCATCGTGGACTTGCCCGCTCCCGAATGACCGACGAGGCCTATCATCTCACCAGGATTTATCTTCAGATCTATATCCCTGAGCACCGGCTCGTAGCTCTTATACCCGAAATCGACGGAGTCAAACTCCACCTCGCCCGTTATAGGATATTTACCGGCATTTTTCGAATTGCCGACCTGCGGCTTTTCATCGAGAACCTCATATATTTTTATAAGGCTCGTTGTTACCTCCGCTATCCAGCGCGGCATATTTGCAAGCCAGTCGAGCGGCTTATAGATATAGGAGAGCAAGAGCACAAAGCTCCAAAGCTCGCCTGCGGTCATCGTGCCGTTTATAACCATTCTGCCGCCGAAATAGAGCACGAGGAAGTTTCCCGAGTTCATAAGGAAGCCTATGACAGGGAAGATAATCGCCCACGTCCTCTCGTTTTTGACGGAGATATCCGCAAGATCCTTGCTCACGGACGAGAACTTTGCGACCTCGCGCTTTTCGCTGCCGAAGGTTTTGACAACTCGGATACCCCTGATTATATCGTGGAGAATCGAATTTGCGCGGCTGTCATACCGCCACTGTTTATCATAACGCAAATGGATGTACCGCTTGAAGCTGTTGAGCGTGATAATGCAAAACGGCGCGGGTATGATTGCAAGCAAGGTCAAAAGCGGACTCATGCGCAGCATAAATATTCCGACTACAACGAAAAGTATAAGCTGCTCGAGCGCATAGCGTCCTTTATCGACAAAGAAATTCTGAACGGTGTTTGTGTCGCGCGTGACGCGTTTTATCAAGTCGCCCGCTGTTTTTCGGGACATGGACGAGACGGACATACGCTGAACTCTGTCATAGACAACGGAGCGCAGATATTTTGAAAATCCGAGCCCGACGCTGTTTGCTGTGCGCCCCGAAAATATCTGAAAGATGTTTTCAAGCAGATAAGTAAGCGCCATGGCAACGCCGATAAATATAATATTTTGATTTACGGAGAGTCCGTCGGAGGAAAATGCGGACGAGAAGCCGTCAACGAGCTTCCCCTGAAGCACGGGCTGCACTGCCGACATAAGATTTGCAAAAGTGACGAGCACGCTTGACAAAAGGAGCTTTGGAATAAACTGCCGGAGCATTTTAAAAGTCCTTCGCCATATGTAGCTCTTATCGACGCAGAACATACAGACGTCCGTGCCCTTGGGATAGCGCCTGCCGCAGACGGGGCATTTGTCGGCGCTGTCCGCTATCCGCTCGGGCTCCTCGCCTGTTTTTATCCTGTGATTCACAGCCTTGCAGAATTCGCCTATATCCTCGGCGGCGCTCATCGAGAAGCGGCAGACGGTGATATTCTCGGCGCCGTCGTAATCCGAGCCGCTTTTCTCCGCAAACGGGGAAATTTCAAGGCTTCCGCAGCCGACATCGGTATACTGCACAAGCTCGCCTATATTTTTAAGAGAGAGAGAAAACACCTCTTTGCCGTCTTCGAGCGCGTAAACTGCGCCGTCTTTATACCGCAGAACACCGCGGCACGGCTTTGAATTTAAATCAAGGTCATATTTTACCTCGGTCATGGTTTTTAACCGCACGGCGCGCAGCCGCTCCTTTCTTTAAAATTTCGGCAAACTCAATACAAGAACGGCTCTATCTTCCTGCGCATTCTCGGCTTGAGGGCGTTGATATCGGGAATAATGAATCGGTTGCCGTCGGAGTCGTTGAACATAACGGAACCCGAATCGAGCATTTTGACATTGCGGCTGATATCTTTTACGCCGAAGGTCTTTTTGAAGCCGTCTATCGACACGTCAAAGTAAAATGAGCCCATCTTCTCTTCTATCGAATATATCTGCGATATTTCGGGGCAATAGTAGCGCGCCGCAAGGTCTTTTTCGATTATCTCCCTGCTTTCGCTCGGGAAATCAGCGGCGTTTTTTATTATGCCTATCTCGTTTTTGTCCATATCGCTGACGCTGATATACTCGAACGGTCTGTGCAGGGGCAAGGTTCGGAGAAGCCGCACACGGCGGTAGTCTTTGTCCTCGGTTTTCAGGGCTGCAAAGCCGTTCGGATTCAGATAGAATTTGCACTTTTCGGGGTCAAGGAAGTTAATTGACATAGTATTGAGCTCTCCCATTTTAACCCTCCTCAATCGATTATGCCGACAGCCTTGAGAGCCTCGGCCTGTATTTTATATAGCTTATAGAATTCGCCGCGCTTTTTCAGAAGCTCGGCATAGCTGCCGCATTCAACAACCTCGCCCTCGCTTATAACTGCGAGCATATCGGCGTCGCGCAGGGTCGAGAGGCGGTGCGCAATGGCAACCGTAGTTCTGCCCTGCATGAGCTTGGTAAGAGAATACTGGATATTGCGCTCGGTCTCGGTATCCATGGCCGCGGTAGCCTCATCGAGGATGAGTATGCGCGGATTTTGGATTATCGTTCTGGCTATTGATATTCTCTGCCGTTCGCCGCCCGAGAGGTCGTGACCGCCCGCTCCGACGCGCGTCTCATAGGCATCGGGCAGCTTCATAATAAAGTCGTGCGCGCTTGCGGCCTTTGCTGCGGCGATTATCTCTTCCATTGCGGCATCCGGCTTCGCGTAGCGGATATTGTCGGCTATTGTGCCTATAAACAGATAGATGTCCTGCGACACGAGCCCGACATTCCTTCTGATAATGTCAAGCGGCAGGTCGCGTACATCGACTCCGTCGATTTTGACGCACCCTGCTTTAGGGTCATAGAGACGCGCTATCAAATTGGCTATTGTCGTTTTGCCCGCTCCGGTCTTGCCGACTATTCCGAGCATCTGACCTGCGTTCACCTTGAGGTCAAGATTCTTTATTACGGGACGCGCGGGCTCATATTCAAATTCGAGACTTGAAATCTCGATATCTCCGCGCACCTCGCCTATATCTATCGGATGTTCTTTTTCGACTATCTCGGGCTGAGCGTCCACTATTTCGAACACGCGCTGAGCCGAATCCACGCACCGCGCCCACCAGTTGGAGACCCACGACAGAAAGTCGATAGGGCCGACGAGCATGGTGAGATATATCGTAAAATTAAGGAGCGTGCCGACGGACATTTCACCTTTCGCAACCATTAGTCCGCCGCAGGTCAGCATGAACACGGCGAGAACCGAGAGCGCTACGGTCAACAGCGGAAAAAACGTAGCTTCCGAATTGTTGAACTTCAAATCCGCATCATAGAGGTCGCCGCTGACCTTATCAAAGCGGTCGAGCTCCTCATCCTCTTTCGAGAAAGCCTTTATTATGCGCTGACCGTTGATATTGTCGCTGACCATTGAGGTGAGTCTCGCGTTGCGCGCCCAGCTCCTGTGATGCAGTATTCTGAAAAATTTGCTGCCGAAGATGAGCAGTATAAGAAATATCGGAGCCGCAGCGCAGCAGAGAAGCGCCAGCTTCCACGACATAACGAACATGATTATCAGAACGCCGACAACGGTTATAACATTCGTTATGACATAGGGCAGTCCGTCGACAAAAAACCAATAGATATTATTGGAATCCCTTGTCACGCGCTCCATGAGCGAACCCGTCTGTTTGGACGAATAAAAGCTGACGGACAGGCGCTGCATGGCGGCGAATATTTTGACCTTTATATCATATATGACGCGCGGCATTATGCTGCCCATAAGGAACTGGAACGACACCGTCATCAAAAGTCCCAGCAGCTTCATGCCGACAACCGCACCTATTAAGTAGCCGAGCGTAACAAACAGCTGCTGCGCGGGAGTTGAACCGACATTGCTCAAAACATCGTCGAAGAGCGCCTTTGTGCTTATCTGCGGCATTGCCATATTAATTGCCGTGCTTATAAGTATCGCCGCAACAATTAGCGTCATTTGAAGCTTATAGCCGCCGAAAAACGAGAACAGGCGCTTGACCGTCGATTCGTTTTTGTCGCACTTGGGGCATGAATTGCGCCCGGGCGGATAGGGTCTTTTGCACTTAGGGCAGACTCCGCCGTCCTTACTGTCTCCGTCATTCTTTAATATCGGCTTTCCGCTTTTTAAGCTGTTAAACGCCTTGCAGAACTCATCGTAAGCGCCGAGAAAGTTGAGGCTGAATTTTATCAGCCCTATGTCGTCACCGTCCTTTTCGGCTATGAGGCGAGCCGTTGAAACATACTGCTCGCATTTTAGTGAATCAAAATCGGAGAGCGGATAGGAGCGAATCTCTCTGAGCTCGTATTCCGCTTTGATTTTCTTGCTTCCGCGCTTTTTTGCTGCTTTTTCGTCCCCGAGGATGAAATATATACCCTCGCTGTCAAGAGCCGTCCACGCAGTAAGATAGCAGCCGTCGAAATCCATATCGCTTTCAACAACTTTTATAAATCCGTCTGTCGCAAGCCCTCTGCTTTCAACTGCCGCCTTTACATCGTCGGGCAGTCGGTCGAAGCGTTTATGCTTCGGCGGCTCGTATTTGCCGAGCATACGGCGCAATATTCTTTTTATTTTTCTTTTGAAGCTATTCATAGTCACTCCGAAAAAAGAATCAGTGTCTGCTCAAATCGAACATCAGTCGATATAATCGAGTATCATCGGCTGCGCCGCAGGCTTCTGTGCGCCTATAGAGACGGCCGAGAGATAGCGGGTCTCCGCGCCGTCAAGGCGGCTTTTGTCATTAGAGAAAAGCGTTGCGAGCAGTTCTCCGCGCTTTACAAAATCGCCTGTTTTGGCGGATATCACAATACCCGCCGCAGGGTCTATATTATCCTCTTTCTTCTCTCTGCCAGCTCCGAGCAAAACGGCGGTCAGGCCTATATTCTCGGAATCCATATGAGTTATATATCCGTCCGCGGGCGCATACACCTCGCGGGAGAAAGAGGCTTTTTCGAATTTTGAGGTGTTCTCTATATATGAGACGTCGCCGCCCTGTGACTTAACCATCATTTCAAAGCGTCTGAGAGCATCTCCGCTGCTGACGGCCTCATCAACGAGCTCGGCGCATTTCTCTCTGTCTCCTATGCCTGCAAGCATAAGCATTCTGCACGAGAGCTCGCGGCAGACAGTCCAAAGGTCGCCGGAAGTATTGCCTTTAAGTATATCGACAGACTCGATAACCTCGAGCGAATTGCCGACCGCTTTTCCGAGCGGGGCGTCCATATTTGTTATTAAAGCGGCGGTCTTAACTCCCGCTCCCCTGCCTATTTCGACCATTGTTCGCGCAAGCAGACGGGAATCGTCGAGAGTTTTCATAAACGAACCGCTCCCCGTTTTTACGTCGAGGAGAATGCAGTCCGAGCCGTCGGCAAGCTTCTTGCTCATTATGCTCGAGGCTATGAGCGGTATGCTGTCAACTGTGGCGGTGACGTCGCGCAGAGCGTACAGTTTTTTGTCCGCAGGGCACATATTGCCGCTCTGACCCGTGACGCTCAAGCCGCATGATTCAACGGTTTCGCGCATTTTCTGCGGGGATATCGAGGTTTGGAAACCCGGAATAGCTTCGAGCTTGTCGACCGTTCCGCCCGTGTGTCCGAGTCCCCTACCGGACATCTTTGCTACCTTGACACCGCACGCCGCGACTATGGGAGCCACTATGAGCGTGGTTTTGTCGCCAACGCCGCCCGTCGAATGCTTATCGACCTTGACGCCGCTTATCCCGCTCAAATCGGCCTTATCGCCCGAATCGCGCATAGCGAGCGTGAGAGCCACCGTCTCGGCCTTGGTCATTCCGCGGAAAAACACCGCCATGGCGAACGCCGAGAGCTGATAGTCCGGCACCTCCTCGGAGACACAGCCGTTTATTATATAAGATATTTCTTCGGCGGTCAGCTCGCCGCCGTCGCGCTTTTTGCGAATAAGTTCGGGCATATACATAAAAAGCTCACCTCAGTTAACGGAAAGAATTACACAGTTGAGCGAGAAAAGCGAGGACAGCTCACTCTCATCGCCGAGGACTGTACTTTTTGCGTCATCGGCCGTGACCAGCGACGATATCATTGTCGGATCGGCCTTGATACGCGCTGCTATAGCATCGTAATCCGACTGGGTGAACTGAGTGAATGCCGAACGCGAAAGATCAAGCCGCACACCGTCGTCGGCTATGCCGAATTTCACGGAGCGTCCGCCGCTGAAGCTGCCGTTTTTCACCGACTCGAGAGCTCTGTAAACGCTCATGGAGACCGACTTTTCCGCAGTTGTCAAAACAGCGTCCGACACATAGGATTTATCGGTATCGGCGCCTATGACCCAGCTGCCTATGTTGCGTTCAGCCGCACTTGCAACCGCGGCAAATACTCTCGTGCCGCAGGCAAAAATCGCCTGCGTGCCGGTAGAATACCAGAGCTTTGCGCGCGCTTCGGCGTCGAGCTCGGTTTCATCGCTCTTGAGGAATCTCACCTTTATATCGACCGACACGGCTCCGAGGTTCATATCCTCTGCGGCGCGCTCAGCACCCTGTATAAATCCGAAGCAGTAATTGACATAATTATCCGACGGATAGCTGCCTTGAAATCCGAGACGCTGAAAGCCGTTAAAAACAGAAGCGTATCCCGCAAGATATCCCGCGTCGAGAGTGGAATAGCTGACGGCGAGCACATTGTCGGGCAAGTCCTTCTCCGTGCTGTCGACAATTATAAACTTTACATCCTCCCAACGCTCGGCCGCTCTTACTACGGCATCGAGGAACTCGTCTCCGTGGCAGACCACCGCCTTTGCGCCGTGCTTTATCGCTTTTCTTATCGCTCTGAAGAAGTAAGTTGTGCCGCGCTGAGACGGTCTGTAATATTTGCAGCTGACTCCGTAATCGGCGGCGTAGCTTTTTACGCCGTCCCAAACCACGGAATTATACGACCTGTCATATATATCGCCGACATCGGTAATAAACACCGCTTCGTATTTTTCGTGTTTTGCGCAGGCGCAGAGACTAAAAAGCATCGCCAATACGCAAAGCGCAGCTGTTATACGCCGAAAATTTTTCAAGGCTGATTCTCCTGTTTTAAATTTGCCGGTCCGAATGAGCCGGGCAAAAGTTCTTTGAGCTTAAACGAACGCAGTCCGTTTTCCGTGTTGCAGATTATTTCAAAAGTTTCCGTATTGCAGAATTCCGCCATGACCTGACGGCATACGCCGCAGGGAGTGCAAAATTCAACACCGTCTTTTCCTCCGGCAACGGCTATTGCGCAAAAGTCGCGTTCTCCGCTTGAAACGGCTTTGAAAAAGGCCGTGCGCTCGGCGCAGACTGTCGGAGTATACGCGGCATTTTCGATATTGCAGCCCGTATATACCGACCCGTCGGAGCAGAGAAGCGCCGCGCCGACGCTGTATCCGGAATAGGGAGAATACGAATTTGCGCGCGCGTCTGAAGCTTGAAAAAACAGCGCATTACGCTCATTGTCGGTCATACGTCCGACACCTCCCGCAGAAAGCTCTCTCCGCTTTTAAGCGCGGGCAAACCGAAGCAATCGAGCACAAAAGCGGAAATATCGGCAAAGGTCGGGCGGGTTCCGATATTAACCCCCGCTTTAACCTTATCGCCGTAAACTATTATAGGGATATACTCGCGCGAATGGTCGGTGCTTGCGGTCGAGGGATCGCATCCGTGGTCGGCGGTTATTATGAGCACATCGTCGGGACGCATATTTTCAAAGAATTTTCCGAGACGGCAGTCAAACTCCGTCAGCGCTTTCGCGTAGCCGTCAACATCGTTCCTGTGCCCGTAGAGCATATCGAAATCGACGAGATTGACAAAGCAGAGCCCGTTGAAATCCTCATTTTGAAGCTCGAGGGTTTTCTCCATGCCGTCGGCGTTGTCTTTGTTTATCCCCCTGTGGTCCGTGATGCCGCGGGAGGCAAAGATATCGTTTATCTTGCCGACCGACATAACATCGAAGCCCGAATTTTTCATCCTGTCGAGCATCGTCTCTCCGGTCGGTTCAAGAGAGAAATCATGCCTGCCAGAGGTTCTGTAAAAGTTCGGATATTCGCCCTTAAACGGGCGGGCTATGACCCTGCCCACGGCGAGCTCGTCTTTGAGCATACCGCGCGCCTTGCGGCAGATACCGTAAAGCTCTTCGAGCGGGACTATATCCTCGTGGGCGGCAACTTGAAATACGCTGTCCGCCGAAGTATAGACTATGAGATCGCCGGTCTCCATATGCTGCCTGCCGTAGTCGAGAATGACCTGCGTGCCGGAATACGGCTTATTGCAGAGCACTCCGCGCCCCGTCAGTCGCGAGAACTCGTCTATCGCATACTGCGGAAATCCGTTCGGGAAGGTAGGCATGGGCTTTTCCGAGACTATTCCCGCAATCTCCCAGTGACCCGTCGTCGTGTCCTTTCCCGCCGAACGCTCGGCAGCTCTGCCGAATGCGCCGCGCGGAGACGCGACCGCACCCTTGGGCGATACCCCGTCGATATTGAAAAGTCCGAGGGACTTCATATTCGGCACATCGAAGCATTCCGAGCGGCTGACCGCGCCGAAGGTATCGCTTCCGCAGTCATTGTATTTCACGGCATCGGGAAGCTCGCCGACACCGAAGGAATCGAGGACTATAAGAAAAACTCGCTTTGTTTTCAAGGGTATCACCCCGTTTAAAGAGTATTGAGAGCTATTTCTATCATCTCGTTGAAGCTCTGCTCGCGCTCTGCGGGCGAGCATTCTCCGCTCTCCTTGTTCATGGGCAGGTCGGATATGGTGCAGATGCACAGCGCGTTTTTGCCGGAGCGTGCGGCGTTCATATAGAGCGCTGCCGCCTCCATCTCAACGGCTAAAACACCCATTTTCTGCCACAGTTCAAAGCTCGGGATGTCCTCATAGAAGGTATCGGACGAGACTATATTGCCGACTACGGGCTCCTTGCCCGTTTTTCTCGCGGCGGCCACCGCCTTTTCGAGCAGGGAGAACGACGCTATCGGCGAAAATACGCCGGGCAGACCGTACTGGTGGGCAAAATTCGAGTTTGTGCACGCGCCCGCTCCTATGACCACGTCGCGCAGCTTCAGAGAGGGAGCTATGCCGCCCGCCGAGCCGACGCGGATAATATTGTCCACATCGTAGAAATTGAAAAGCTCATAGGAGTAGATGCCCATCGACGGCATACCCATACCGGAAGCCATAACCGAGACGGGCTTGCCGTGATATGTTCCGGTATAGCCCTGAATGCCTCTGACATTGTTTACGAGGCGGGCGTCGTCGAGAAAAGTTTCGGCGATATACTTTGCTCTTAAAGGATCGCCGGGCATGATGACTGTTTTGGCGAAGTCGCCTTTGTTCGCGGTATTGTGTGCTGTTGACATATTGACTCTCCTTTCAATATCCGGACGCATCAAGACCCTTGGCGAGCTTGACAATTCTGCTCGTGCCGAGCCTGTCGCAGCCGAGGGATATGAATCTCTCGGCGTCGTCAAGGCTGCTGATGCCGCCTGCGGCTTTCATTTTTACATTGCTTCCTATATGCTCCGAAAAGAGCTTTATATCATCGAAAGTTGCGCCGCCTGTCGAGAAGCCGGTCGAAGTCTTTATATAGTCGGCACCGGAGCGCGTGACTATATCGCACATTGCTATCTTCTCGTTCTCGGTAAGCAGGCAGGTTTCGATAATGACCTTCAGGATTTTCCCCTCGCACGCGGCGCGAACCGCCTTTATCTCATTTTCGACATAGACGGTATTGCCGGACTTGAGCTCGCCGACATTTATAACCATATCTATCTCATCCGCGCCGTTTTCCACTGCGTCCTTTGTCTCAAAGACCTTGACGGCGGTAGTGTTATAGCCGTTGGGGAAGCCTATAACGGTGCATATTTTCACCTTGTCTCCGACATAGTCCTTCGCTCTTTTGACAAACGCGGGCGGGATACACGCACTCGCCGTGCCGAACTTCTCGGCGTCGATGAGTATCTGCTCGATATCGCTCCAGCCGGCGGTTACTCCGAGCAGGGTGTGATCGACCTTTTTAAGAATTTCTCTGATGTCCATTTTCCGTTCCTCCGTTGTATTTTCTGCGGCAAAAGCAAAGCGCGGGGCTTTGTCAAAAATCCGTACAAATCATATGATGTACAGAGGGATTCCTCATAAAAAGCAAGCTAAAGGAGTAATGTTTTGATATGAATTATAACACCCGAAGCGTCGGGGGCTGCTCCTGCCCCATGCGCGAGGCGGCGACTCCGTTTCCGGAGGAATACAGTGTCGCCATGGCATATGTTCCCATGCAGACGGATATAAGCGTATACGACGAGATGAAAGCCTTTGAAGTCGGCACGCTGTTTCCCGTTCTCAACAAGCCGTTCAACCCTGCGAGGTGCTTGAGATGACTAAGCGCGAGACCATGCTCAGGCGGTTGAGCGCCGCCCAATTCACGCAGTGGGAGCTGCATCTCTATCTCGACACTCACCCGTCCGATCTCCAGGCGCTTGCACTGTTTAAAAAGTGCGACGCGCGTTACAGGGCATTAAAAAGCGAATATGAATCTCAATTCGGCTCGCTCACGGCGCTCGACGCAACGGGCGCCGAGTGGCTCAAGAACCCGTGGCCGTGGGATGAAGAGGAGTGTGGCTGCTGATGTTTGTATATGAAAAGAAGCTTCAATATCCCGTTAAAATAGCAAATCCGAACCCGAAATACGCGAAAATAATACTCGACCAATACGGCGGGCCCGACGGAGAATTGGGCGCGTCGCTGCGCTATCTCAGTCAGCGCTTCACCATGCCCTACGCTCAGCTCAAGGGACTGCTCACCGATATCGGCACGGAGGAGCTCGGACACCTCGAAATGATAGGCGCGATAGTCCACCAGCTCACAAGAAATCTCACGCCGGAGGAGATAAAAAAGGGCGGATTTGAAGCATATTTCGTCACCCATACCGCGGGAGTATACCCCACCGGGGCAAACGGTATGCCGTACAGCGCGGGATCCATGCAGTCAAAGGGCGACACAATAGCCGACCTTATGGAGGACATGGCTGCCGAGCAGAAGGCGCGGGTAACCTACGACAATATTCTGCGCCTTGTTGACGACCCGGATGTCCGCGACCCGATAAAATTCCTGCGCGAGCGCGAGGTAGTCCACTTCCAGCGCTTCGGCGAGGGGCTGCGCACCGTCACAGACAGACTCAACTCGAAGAACTACTATTCGTTCAACCCGTCGTTTGACAAATGCTGAAGTTATAAACTCAAGGGAGCCTCAACGTTCAACGCGCCAAGGCTCCCTTAAAACTGCTTATTTTACGAAGCTTACGGCGACGTTTTCAAAAGTCTCCTCGCCCGCAAGGAAAGCGGAAAAATCGTTTTTTACCGTGAGCGTTCCGCCGCTCTTCATGGAATTGACAAGCTTGGCATACTCGCTCCCGGTGAGCTTTTCAAACTTTGAGGTTGCAAAAGGCAGACCGACGGCGTTATCGTCAACGCCGAGATTGGACATAAGTCCGCCGACAAGCACCCATTTGCCCGCATAGAAAGAGGTAAGCACCTTCTGCGCGGCGGCGCTCAGTCCTTTCATAGCCGAGGTTATGACCGTATCGGAGACGGAGGACTGATCGACATCGACGCCTATAGACTTGCCGTTATTGTCCGAGGCGGCCTCAAAGACGGAATCGCACATTTCTCCGCCGCAGGAAAACACACACTGCGTGCCGGACTTGTACCATCCGTTGACCATTTTCTGAAGCTCGGACGACGCGGAGAAGCTGTCTCCGTAGAGATAGCTGTACTTCATCTCGACGGAAGCGCCCGTTATCTCGGCAGCGTCGTTTGCGCCCTGCACAAAGCCGTAGCCGAATCTGTTGACGGACGGATTGTTGCCCGCTCCGCCGCCGACAAAGCCGAGCTTTGTATTACCCTCGATAACGGCGGCATAGCCCGCAAGATAGCCGCACTGCTCCTCCATAAAGGAGACTGCAGCGACATTCGAGAGAGTTTTTCCGTTGCCGTCCGTAAGCACATATCCGTCAACAAAGACAAACTTCGTATCGGGATTCTCCGCCGCGGCGCGCTTGAGAGCCTTTTCCTGCTCGTAGCCGGTGGCGACGATTATCTTTGCGCCGCCGCTTATAGCCTCAATGAAAGCATTGTATCTGTCGTCATCCGAGGCCTTATTGCCGTTTCTCGGCTGATAATATTTATATGATTTGCCGTTTTGATAGGCAAAGGTCTTTACTCCGTCCCATGTGCCCTGGTTGAATGACTTATCCTTGAGCCTGCCGACATTTGTGACCATCGCTATCTCGTATTTTCCGTCTTTCGAGGTCATGGTGTCGGCTATTTCGTCTGCCGAAATTATTTGGGCATCGTCTCTGTCGTTCACAAGACCGGTTTTGTTGCATGCGGTAAGAGCGGCGCAGCCGAATATCATAAGCACCGCGAGAAGCACCGCAAGGGTCCTCTTCATGGTAAAACCTCCTATATATCTCCTATATATGACTCACGCGTCCGTTTCGATTGTTTATTATATCATCACTGCGGCTTTAAATCAACAAAGTTTTGTCAATTTTTTATACTCTATATATAGTTATAACCGTAGAAGAAAAATATATTACTTTTTATAAATCGGGCAAAGTAATATATAAGAGATTGATTTTAGAACGCACAGATGATATAATCAATAAAAATATCAAGCGAGGTCTTTATAAAATGCACCCTTTTGCCGCTTTTTGCAGACGCAATCTCAACGCGCTCGGACTCGAGCTTTACAGTCTCGCATATCCCCTGCTCCCGAAGGACAGGCGCGACTGGCTGTTTGAAAAAAATGTGAATATCGTTCCCGCCGAGACGGGTGTTAAGATAATCGACAGAGACGGCGAGAGCGTCACTATCGGCAAGTTCAACAAGGACGGCACATATTCGGACAAGCCGTTTCGCATTCTCACCGCGACCGACCTCCACCTCGGCGACACGCCCTCTCTGCGCCGTAAAACAATGCAGATGCTTGCGAATCACATCTCCCAGGCAAAGCCCGACCTTGTGATATTCACGGGCGACGTTATACTTTCAAAATATCAGCAGCTTGACTCGGTTCAGTTTGCGCGGTTTATGGAAAAAACCGGGGTCTACTGGGCTATTGTGTTCGGCAATCACGAGGTACGCGAGGAAAAGGGCTTCTACAAGTGGCTTATGCTCGACTCCGTGAGACGCTATCCGCACTGCCTTGCGCTCCACGGAAACGACAGTCTCTACGGCTACGGCAACTACAGAATAGACATCAAAAACGGTGAAAATTCGCTGCTCCAGAGTCTCTATTTATTTGATTCGGGGCGCGATATACGTGAGAGATATTATAAAGATTACGGCGTACCCGAGGATATGAAGGGCTATGATTTCTTAAAGCCCGAGCAGATAGAGTGGTACAAAAACTGCGTGCGAAGCACAGAGGAAAAATACGGGAAAGTCAAGTCTATGATGTATTTCCACATTCCCCTGCCGGAGTTCGAGCACGTTATGAAGTTAGACGAGAACGGACATTATGTCCCGACGGGCGAGGCGAAGATTTTCTACGGAGGGATGTATGAATCCGTCGGCTGCTCGCCGTTCAACAGCGGAATGTTTGACGCCATATGCGAGCTCGGAAGCACGCAGGCTGTCTACTGCGGTCACGACCATATCAACGACTTCTGCGCAAACTACAAGGGAATATGCTTTATATACAGCCAATGCGGCGGATATGAGACCTACACCATGGGCACAAATTTCGGCTGGCCGGAGGAAAAATGGATGCAGGGTGTGACGGTGACGGAAATTCTCCGCGACGGCAGCATAACGGTCGGCAGACGCTTTAACCGCGACTATCTCAAGAGACCCGAGCAGTTCAATGCCGAAAAGCAGGCCTACGAAGAAAGCAGGAAAAAATAAAATGGCATCGAGCAAAGAATATCTCGACTATGTGCTCGAGCAGCTGAGCGAGACAGGCGACGTGACAAGCCGCACTATGATGGGCGAATACATACTGTATTTTCGCGGAAAAGTAATCGGCGGAATATACGACAACAGGCTTCTCGTAAAGCCCGTCAAGGCGGCTCGCAGGATGATGCCCGACGCTTCGGAGGAGCTGCCTTATGACGGCGCGAAGCCGATGCTCTCGGTCGATAACATCGAGGACAAAGAATTTCTGAAAGATCTGTTTGAAGCGATATACGACGAGCTGCCGAGCCCTAAGAAAAAATAAGAAATGCTCCCGATTATTTTAAAAAACCGGGAGCACTTTTTGTTTTTAAATCGGAGAGACGCAATTACGCCTTTGACGGGACTGTGATATACTTATCGATAAAGCTCCTGACCTTAGCCTCGTATGCGGCGGAGTCGGTCGGGTAGCTTTCGGCGTGACCCGCGCCCTCGACAAGGAGTATATCTTTGTCGCTGCTGCACGCGTCATAGAGCTCGTTGACCATATAGGTCGGAACAAAATCGTCCTTTGTGCCGTGGATAAAGAGCATGGGCACCTGCGCGTGCTTGACGCTCTCGACCGAGTCAACCTTTTTGAAGTCGTATTTTGCAATGCGCTTATTGAAGAAGTTAGCGCCGTCAAGCAGAGGCGAAGAAGGAACATGGGCGTTTTTGAGCTGATAATCGAACTCCGCCCACGGGCTTGTATAACCGCAGTCGGCAACGGTGAACTTTACATTCTTCGGCAGATCGGGGTTGCCGCTCATCAAGGTGACGGTGGCGCAGCCCATAGACACGCCGTGCAGGATTATCTGAATATTGCTGCCGAAGGTATCGTTAATAAACCTGAGCCACTGCATACCGTCTCGAGACTCATGCGAGCCGAAGCCGATATATTTGCCCTCGCTCTCGCCGTGAGCCTGATGGTCGACGATAAAGACATTAAATCCGAGATCGTGATAGAACTTTGTCATGAGCCTGAACTCGCGCTTGCCCCAGCAGCGATAGCCGTGGCTTGCAAAGACATAGACATCGGACGGCTTGTCCGCCTTCAGAAGATAACCCTTGAGCTTATTTCCATCCGCATTGGTTATGGAGTAATTTTCAAAGGTCTGCTCATTGAGCCACTCCTCGCGGGGATCGGGAAGGAACTTTTCGGGATTTGTCTCCATCATCTTCTTTTTTACGTCGGCATCCATCTTCCCGGGTATTTTTGCTTTTCGAGCTATGACCTCATAGAAGACAACATAGCTTACTATGCCGAAAACTATTCCGGCAAACAGGAGAACGGACGCCGCAACTATCGCTGTTATCTCAACAGCATTCATTATTATCACCTTTTTTCGATATTTTTGCGTGCATATGCACAGCTTTAGTCCAACAATATTATAGCTATCTGTATGAAATAAGTAAAGAAAAATTTTTATTCTGAATAAGCATTGTTCCCGCCGTTTTTTGTGATAAACTTTGATTGTGTTTAAGGATAAAAGGAGGAGAATTATGACCAGATACGAAAGCGCAAGAGAGATATATGCTTCTCTCGGCGTTGACACCGAAAAAGCTATAGAAGCGCTCCGCAGCACGGCGGTTTCCGTCCACTGCTGGCAGGGCGACGACGTTACGGGCTTCGACTCGAAACAGGCGCTCTCCGGCGGAATACAGACCACCGGCAACTACCCCGGAAAGGCGCGCACGCCCGAGGAGCTGATGCAGGACTTCGACTTCGCCGCAAGCCTCATGCCCGGCAGAAAGAAGCTCAATCTTCACGCGAGCTACGCCATATTCGAAGACGGCGAGTTCGCCGACCGCGATAAGATAGAGCCGCGCCACTTTGAAAAGTGGGTAAAGTTCGCAAAGGAACGCGGCATGGGGATAGACTTTAATCCCACCTTCTTCTCGCATCCCATGGTTAAAGACAATCTCACGCTCTCTTCGCCCGACGAAAACGTTCGCCGTTTCTGGATAGAGCACGGCAAGCGCTGCATAGAAATATCGGAATATTTCACAAACGAGACGGGCGTCCCCTGCCTTATGAACATCTGGATTCCCGACGGATATAAGAATATCCCCGCGGACAGGCTCTCGCCGCGCAAGAGATTTAAGGCTTCTCTTGACGAGATACTCTCTGTACCTTATGATAAGTCAAAGGTTTTCGTCTGCCTTGAATCGAAGGTTTTCGGAATCGGGCTTGAGTCTTATACCGTCGGCTCTGCCGAGTTCTGCATGAACTATGTCGCCTCAAAGGGCATAACTCCCCTTATGGACAACGGCCACTATCACCCGACCGAAGTTGTATCGGATAAGATATCCTCCATGCTCCTTTTTAACGACCGTATCGCCCTGCACGTCACGCGCGGCGTCAGATGGGACAGCGACCACGTTGTTATCCTCGACGACGAGACTAAAGAGATAGCGAAAGAGATAGTCCGAAACGACGCACTCGGCAGAGTGTTCATAGCGACCGACTATTTTGACGCTTCTATAAACAGGATATCCGCATGGGTCACAGGAATAAGGAGCGTGCACAAGGCTATGCTTCTCGCTCTGCTTGAGCCGAACGAGAGAATGAAAGCGCTGCAGGACGAGAGCCGCTTTACGGAGCTCATGGTTTTGCAGGAGGACATGAAAACAGCGCCGTTCGGAGACATCTGGGACGAATATCTCAGGCGCGAAAATGTTCCTTGCGACTATATATCGCCCATACTCGACTACGAAAAGAATACACTGGAGGCAAGAAAATGAAAGACATTCTGACTGCGCCCTTTGTGCAGGAAATGATGCAGACCACCGCCAATATGTACCGCCTCGGTTGGGACGAAAGAAACGGCGGAAACATAAGCTATATGCTCGACGAAAAGGAAGTCGGCGAATATCTTGACCTCGGTAAGGTCATCAGAACCATTCCGACCGGATTTGACGCGAAGCCGCTTATCGGCAAGATATTCATTGTCACGGGAACGGGCAAATATTTCAAGAATGTTCAGTTCGACCCCGAAAACAATCTCGGCATAATAAGAATCGCCGAGGACGGCACTACCGCGGAGCTTCTCTGGGGCTACTCCGACGGCGGCAGATTCACGAGTGAGCTGCCCGCCCACCTGATGAGCCATATGGCGCGTCTCAGCGTTGAGCCGGAGAACAGAGTCGTCATGCACTGCCACCCGACAAATACGCTTGCCATGAACTACATCCACGAGCTCGACGAGAAAAAGATAACCCACACCCTTTGGGAGATGTGCACCGAGTGCATAGTGGTTTTCCCGGACGGCGTCGGCGTTCTGCCGTGGATGCTCTGCGGCACGAACAGCATAGGAGAAGCGACAGCCGAGAAGATGAAGGAGTTTCGCCTCGTCATCTGGGGAATGCACGGAATCTACGGCGCGGGCAAGACAATGGACGAGACCTTCGGTCTTATCGAGACTGTCGAAAAGGCCGCACAGATATATATGCTCACGGCGCATATGCCGAGGATCAACACGATAAAGGACAACGAGATGCAGGAGCTCGCCGAGTTCTTCGGAGTCAAATACAGAAAAGATTTCCTGAATCTGTAAACAAACAGCAAGCCGCATCAGACAGTGCGGCTTGATTTTTTAGAGGTGTCAAATGGACAAGGCGATAAAAATTTTTCGCAATCCCCTCTTCATGATAATCGCAGGCACGGTCTTCGGAATATTGGCAAAATACGGCGACATCGCCTATGCAAACAGCATATTTTCATTTTTCGGGCTGCTGACCTCCGGGTTTGCAATATGGCTCGTTATCGGAACGGCGATAATTTATATTTCAAGCAGCCGCAAACAGCTGTCCGTTCTCCTGTTGTCGTTCATGCTGCCGATGCTTTTGGCATACTATATTTTTTCCGTCCTTGCCGTAAAATACTTCAATATAAAAATCGCGCTGTTCTGGTGCGCGGCTTTTGCGTGCTCGCTCGCAATCGGAAACATCATTTTTCCGAAGCGGCACATCCGTCTGTTTATGGCTCTGTTCATTCTCGCGTCGGCGGCTTTTATTACGGCAGACGCGATAATGATAAACGGAGTTAACCTCTTGCTTATCCTTTGCGAGTCCGCACTCTGCATTGCCGCGGCAATATTAATAAGCAGGAAGATAAAGAGCCAAAGCTGACTTTCAAATAACCGAACGACCGTCGGAATTTCACCCGACGGTCGTCTTGTTATTTTATCATCAGGTCGGCTATCGTTATGCCGTCGAAGAAGTCGTTGATGAGCTTATCGAGCTTTGTCCACATCGTGCGGGTACGGCACGAGCCTGCATTCTCGCACGGGGCGCAGCCGCCCTCAACGCACGAGACGGGCGCAAGCGAGCCCTCGGTAAGCTTCAGAATCTCGCTGACTCTATATTCCTCCGGCTTTCTTTTCAGGCGGTATCCCCCGCCCTTTCCGTGCGCGCCATCGACGAGCCCCGCCTTTGAGAGCGTTGTCATAATGCTCTCGAGATACTTGAGAGAGAGCTCCTCGCGCTCGGCTATCTCTTTTAACGGGATGAACGCGCCGTCCTTTTCGTTTTCCGCAAGATCCGCCATGACGCGCAGGGCGTATCTGCCGCGGCTTGATACCATCATAATTTTATACCATGCGGCAGCTGCAGCCGTCGCAGTCTCCGCACTCGGGGAACTTGCTGCGGTCATACTCGATGCCGTTCTTGTCATAATAGTCCTTAACTGCGGCTTTTATGGCTTCCTCGGCGAGCACGGAGCAGTGCAGCTTGTGTGCCGGGAGTCCGTCAAGCGCATCGACGACCTGCTTGTTGCTGACCGAAAGCGCCTCGTCAATGGTTTTGCCCTTTATAAGCTCGGTAGCCATGGAGGACGACGCAATGGCGCTCGCACAGCCGAAGGTCTCAAACTTGACGTCGTTGATTTTTCCGTCCTTTATCTTGAGATAAATCTTCATGATATCGCCGCACTTAGCGTTGCCGACCTCGCCGACACCGTCCGCATCGGGAATCTCGCCGACATTGCGCGGATTTTTGAAATGATCCATAACCTTATCGCTGTATAATGCCATTTTTATTACTCCTATCAGAAAGTGAATTTTCTCTCGCCGCTCAGGAGCTCTTTCCACACGGGCGAAAGCTCTCTGAGATATTTGACGACCTTCGTTGTCTCTTCGATTATATAATCGACCTCTTCCTGCGTGTTCTCCTCGCTGAGCGTCAGGCGCAGAGAGCCGTGGGCGACCTCATGCGGGCGGCCGATAGCGAGAAGCACGTGGCTCGGGTCAAGCGAGCCGGAGGTGCAGGCGGAGCCGGAGGATGCGCATATGCCCTTTGCATCGAGCAGCAGAAGAAGCGATTCGCCCTCGATGCCCTCGAAGCAGAAGCTGACGTTTCCGGGCAGCCTCCTTGTGCGGTCGCCGTTCAGTGCGCTGTGCGGTATCTTTTCAAGACCCGCTATAAGCCTGTCGCGCAGAGCGGAGACCTTTGCGGCGTTGGCGTCGATATTGGCGTTAGCCTCTTTGAGAGCCGCAACCATGCCGACTATGCCGGGGATATTCTCCGTGCCCGCACGCTTGCCGCGCTCCTGCGCACCGCCCTCGATGATATTCGTAAGTCTTATCCCCCTGCGGGCATAGAGCAGTCCGACGCCCTTTGGGCCGTGAAATTTATGAGCCGAAAGAGAGAGCATGTCGATGTTCTCTTCCTTGACATTGATGTGTATATGACCGACCGCCTGAACCGCGTCGGTATGGAAGATAACACCTTTCTCCCTGCACACCGCGCCTATCTCGGCGATGGGCTGAATGCTGCCTATCTCATTGTTGGCGTACATGACGGTCACGAGGCAAGTGTCCTCGCGGATAGCATCGGCGACCTGCTGAGCCGAGACCATGCCGTTTTCATGCACGTCCAAGAGCGTGACCTCGAAGCCCTCTTTTTCGAGTTTTTTGAGCGTATGCAGAACCGCGTGATGCTCAAATGCGGTTGAAATTATATGCTTTTTGCCCTTTCTTGCGCCGATTGCCGCCGCGGAGACAAGAGCCTGGTTATCTGCCTCGCTGCCGCCGGAGGTAAAGGTTATCTCGCTCGGCTCGCATCCGAGCACCTCTGCCGCTTCCTCGCGCGCTTTTCTCAGCGCGTCCGCCGCAGTCTGTCCGACGGAATGAAGGCTTGAAGGGTTGCCGTAAATCTTATCAAAATACGGCAGCATGGCGTCTATCGCCGTGCGGCTCGTCTTTGTCGTGGCCGCGTTATCAACATAGATAGTGGTCATTTATATCAAAACTCCTCTCAATAATCAAGTATGTTCATCGAAAACGGTGTCATTCGACATTCCACCCGATTTCGCAACGATTATATACCTATTTACATACTATGTCAATAGGTAAATCAAAAAAAGATACAGAGCAGAGGATAATCCCCTGCTCTGCTGATATTTTTTTGATTATTCGGCTTTCTTTGCGCCGCTCTCAAGAGCCGCGTCAGCCCACGAGGCTATATACTCCTCGACCTCGTCGCGGTTGGTCTCGTTGAGTATCTCATGCCTGGCGCCGTCAAAGAGCTTGAGGGTGACATCGTGACCCGTCGCCTTGAGGTCGTCGGCAACCTGGGTCACGCCCTTTGAATACTCGCCGACGGGATCCATTGAACCGGAGACGACGAGAACCGGGATATCGGTAGAGAGCTGCTCATACCAATCCTTGCCGGAGACGGAGTTGAGAATTGAGAACAGATCTTTGTAGCCTGCCGCAGTGAAGAGGAAGCCGCAGTATTTGTCGTCGATATACTTCTGAACCTCGGCCTCGTCTCGGGTGAGCCAATCAAAGTCGGTCTTGACATTGTCAAACTTCTTGTTGTAGTTGCCGAAAGCGAGGTTGTTTATAAACTCGCTTCTGTGACGGCTGCCGCGGCTCTTGGCTACAAAGCCGGCAAGCTTTATGGCGATAGGCGCGGCGGGATTCTTTCCGCTTGTGCCGCAATAGATAGCCGCCTGAACGTCGTTATATTTTGCGGTATAGTTTCTCGCAATGAACGAGCCCATGCTGTGGCCGAAGAATACGACGGGCTTGCCGGGATACTCCTCGCGGGCGATGTCGGTAAGGGTGCGGCAGTCGATAACAAAATCTCTCCAGCCGTCCTTCTCGCCGAAATAGCCGAGATCGTCATCGGACTCAACCGATTTGCCGTGGCCGATATGATCCTGCGCAAAGACCGCATAGCCGTGCTCGCAGAGCCTCTTTGCAAAGCGGGCATAACGCTCGCCGTGCTCCGCCATACCGTGGGTTATCTGGAATATGGCCTTGACGCTGCCTTTGTCTGCGGGCGCCCAGCTACGGGCGTAAACATCGCTGAGACCCGTCGCGGACTTGAACGAATATTCTTTTCTGACGATTTCCATAGTAAATTAAACCTCCGATTTTTCGGTGCTCCTTAATAATTAGACCAAAGCGGTCGTTCATACGAAGCATTATACCATATTATAAGCAATTTGTAATCCTTTTGTAAGTAAATAAGCAAAAAGTCTACATATCTTACAAAAAAAGCGGAGTTTGTTTGTACACTATATACAAGTATACGGTTGCTGCGGTTATCGCTGCGATTTTGACACCGTTTTTACAAAAAACGGCTTTTTGATTTTACAACGCTTTCGTATGATGTAAGCGTAGGGTTTGCGCCCGACAAAAACACGATGTTAAGGAGAGAAAACTTATGAAAAAGATTATCTGCGTTTTGTCCGCCGCTCTCGCTATGCTTCTCATATTCGCCGCCTGCTCAAAGGGCGGACAGGAGACGGCCAAAACCGTATCGACCGACGGCTCCACCTCGATGGAGGAGGTTATCGGCGCACTCGGCGAGTCCTTTACGAAGAACAACGACGGCACAAAGTTCACATACAACCCGACAGGCTCGGGTTCCGGCATAACCGCCGTACTTGAGGGACGCTGCGACATAGGACTTTCGAGCCGTGCGCTCAAGGACGAGGAGAAAGCAAAGGGACTCAAAGAGACCACCATCGCTCTTGACGGAATAGCGATTATCGTAAATCCCTCAAACGCCGTATCCGATCTCACCGTTGAACAGATAACCAAGATATACACCGGCGAGATAACCAACTGGAAGGAGCTCGGCGGAAAAGACAGCGAAATCGTTCTTATAGGCCGCGAGGCGGGAAGCGGAACAAGAGACGGCTTCGAGTCGGCAACGGGCACAAAGGACAAGTGCAAATACCGCCAGCAGCTGACCTCGACCGGCGACGTTATCGCAACGGTAACGCAGAACCCCAACGCCATAGGCTACGCTTCTCTCGCCGCCGTAAAGGACACCGTAAAGACGCTCAAGGTAAACGGAGTTGCTCCGAGCGAGGCCACCGTCAAGGACGTCAGCTACAAAATTCAGCGTCCGTTCGTCTTCGTTACCAAGGACGGCACAGAGCTCTCTCAAACGGCTCAGAAGTTTTTCGACTACGCAACCTCCAAGGAGGCCGCGGAGATAATCTCCAAGGCAGGCGCAGTACCCGCAGCGTAAAATCATACAGATGAAAAAAGAGGCAGTCTTACGGCCGCCTCTTTTATCCCTATCCGAGAGGCGAAAATATGAAAAACAAAGCAGGGAACAAAAAAAAGTTATTTGAATCAATCGTCCACGGCATATTCCTGATACTCGGGCTGATAACCGTCGGGTGCGTTCTGCTGATAACGGTATATCTTATTATATCCGGCATACCGGCGATAAAGAAAATCGGGCTTATCCCCTTCCTGTTCGGAAAAACGTGGGCCTCCACATCATCCGAGCCGTCGTTCGGCATACTGCCGTTTGTTCTGACGAGCGTTTACGGCACGGCCGGCGCAATCGTTTTGGGCGTGCCGATAGGCTTTCTTACGGCAGTGTACATCTCAAAATATGCGCCGAAAAAAATCGGCGCCGTCATGCAATCCGCCGTCAGTCTGCTTGCGGGTATTCCGTCCGTCGTTTACGGTCTTGTGGGTATGCTCGTTTTAGTCCCCGCGATACAGAAAATATTCTCTCTGCCGGACGGCGCGAGTCTGCTCGCCGCGATAATCGTGCTTGCGGTAATGATTCTGCCGTCGATAATAAAGGTGTCCGTCACCGCTTTGCAGGCGGTGCCCAAAGAGTATGAGGATGCATCGCTCGCCCTTGGCGCGACTCCGACGGAAACATATTTCAGGGTGTCCGTGCCGGCGGCAAAAAGCGGAATAGCGGCCGCAGTCGTGCTCGGCATCGGCAGAGCCATAGGCGAAGCGATGGCTGTTATGATGGTCTCGGGAAATGCTCCGAATATGCCGAGCCTTTTTGAAAGCGTCCGCTTCCTGACAACGGCGGTGGCAAGCGAGATGTCATATTCGAGCGGGTTGCAGCGTCAGGCGCTCTTTTCGATAGCGCTCGTTCTCTTCCTGTTTATCATGCTGATAAACGCCGTTCTCAACTTCTTTTTGAAGAAAGGCAGGGATGAATAGAGATGAAAAGCAAAAGTCGCACAAAGCGAAAAATATACGGCGTCGTAATGCAGGCTCTCGTTCGCATCGCCTCTGTCGCGGTTTGTCTGCTCGTAATTTTCATGACGGGATATGTGCTGATAAAGGGCATTCCCAATATCTCATGGGAGCTTATATCCTCGTCCCCGAGCTACCTTTCCGACAGAGTAGGCATACTGCCCGACATACTTAACACACTCTATATAATTCTCGCCTCGCTCGTTATTATCCTGCCCCTGGGCGTCGGCGCGGCGATATATCTCAATGAATACGCGGCAAACAAAAAGGTCGTGGCGCTCATAGAGTACGCCGCAGAGACGCTTTCGGGCATTCCGTCAATTATTTACGGACTTGTCGGTATGCTTTTCTTCTGCCGGTTTTTAAAGATGAAAACCTCGCTTATCGCGGGCGCGCTGACGCTCGTTATTATGAACCTGCCCACTGTCATGCGTACTACACAGGAGAGCCTGAAAACCGTTCCGCAGAGCTACCGCGAGGGCGCGTTCGGCTTGGGCGCGGGAAAATGGAGAACCGTCCGAACCGTCGTCCTCCCCGACTGCATCGACGGCATAGTTACCGGGTGCATTCTCTCCGTCGGGCGCATTATCGGCGAATCGGCGGCTCTGCTGTTCACGGCGGGCTTCGCGCACACACTAAACGGCTTTTTCGACGGACTCAGAAATTCGGGCGCAACGCTCACGGTTTCACTTTATGTCTACGCAAAGGAACAGGGCGAATTCGGCGTAGCCTTTGCAATAGCCGCAATACTCATAGCAATAACGGTGCTGATAAACCTATCCGCCTCACTCGTCTCGCGCTGCTTTAAAAAGCGCAGGCAGATATGAGAAAGGAGAAAGAAATGGAAAATAACGGCATAATTTCGGTCGGCGGGCTCAATCTCCGGTACGGTGAGCATCAGGCTCTGAAGGATATAAACATAGAGATAGAACGCAACAGCATAACCGCGCTCATAGGCCCATCCGGCTGCGGCAAATCCACGTTTCTCAAAACGCTCGACAGAATGAACGACCTTATACCCGGAGTAAAAATAACCGGAGATGTCCGCTACAACGGAGACGATATCTTCTCCCCGTCAGTCGATGTCAGCGAATTGAGGCGGCAGATAGGCATGGTGTTTCAAAAGCCAAACCCGTTTCCCATGAGCATATACGACAACGTCGCCTACGGGCCGCGCACGCACGGCATCCGCTCGAAGGCGAAGCTCGACGAGACTGTTGAACGCTCTCTGCGCGGAGCGGCTATATGGGACGAGGTAAAGGATCGCCTGAAAAAGAATGCGCTCGGGCTTTCCGGAGGTCAGCAGCAGCGGCTTTGCATTGCGCGGGCGCTTGCGGTTGAGCCGGAGGTATTGCTCATGGACGAGCCCACGAGTGCGCTCGACCCGATATCCACCTCGAAAATCGAGGAGCTTGCCATAAATCTCAAAGAGAAATACACTATAATTATAGTGACCCACAATATGCAGCAGGCGGTCAGAATATCGGACAACACGGCGTTTTTCCTGCTCGGCGAACTGATAGAATACGGCGCGACGGAGGAGATATTCTCCCAGCCCAAGGATCGCCGCACCGAGGACTACATAACAGGGAGGTTCGGATAATGAGAAGCAGATTCGACGAACAGCTTGCGCTGCTCAACAAAGAAATGATAGAGATGGGCGCGCTTTGCGAAAAAGTGATATCCCTCGCCGTGGACGCTCTGGAAAACGGCGACTCGGAAGCAGCCTCGAAGGTCTCCCCTTTTGACAGCGAGATAGACGAGAAGGAGCGGACTATTGAGGCACTGTGTCTGAAGCTCCTGCTCCAGCAGCAGCCCGTGGCACGCGATTTGCGGCAGATATCCGCCGCGCTCAAGATGATAACGGACATGGAGCGCATAGGCGATCAGGCCGAGGATATAGCGGAAATAATCACTTTTCTCGGCGGCAGAGGCGACGAGAGCGACGGACTTCTTGAAAATATGGCGCATTCCGTTATAAAAATGGTAACGCAAAGTATTGATGCATATGTAAAATGTGATACAATATTAGCAATGGATGTCATAAATCAGGATGACACTGTGGACGCATATTTTGACGAGGTCAAGAAAAAGCTCATATCAAGAATTGCAAACGACCCGTCGGACGGCGAATACATACTCGACCTGCTTATGATAGCCAAATATTTTGAACGCATAGGCGACCACGCGACTAACCTTGCCGAATGGGTCATCTTTTCGGTGACGGGAGAGCACAAGGAGGATTGACTATGATCTGGTGCGTTGAGGACGATGCGAGTATCCGCGACATTGAAGTTTATGCACTGCAATCGACGGGACTCGAGGCCAAGGGCTTCGAGGACGGCAGCTCTTTCTGGGAGGCGCTCGGCAGCGAGGATAAGCCGGAGCTTGCGGTTATTGACGTCATGCTGCCCGGCATAAGCGGCATAGAGCTTTTACGCAGGATGAAGGAGTCGCCGGAGCTCTGCGACATTCCGGTGGTTATGGCGACCGCCAAGGACACGGAATATGACAAGATAACCGGCCTCGACCTCGGCGCCGACTACTACCTGACTAAGCCGTTCGGCGTCATGGAGCTTGTCTCCTGCGTCAAGGCGGTGCTCCGCCGCTGCAAGCCTAAGGCGAAGGAGCGTATTCTTAAAACGGACGGGCTCGAGGTGAATCTCGATGAGCACACGGTCACGGGAGACGGTCAAAATATAGTTCTGACCTACAAGGAATTTGAGCTTCTCAAGCTGTTTCTTTCAAATCCGGGCACTGCGTTCACGCGCGACAGGCTCATGGAGGAGGTTTGGGGCACGGACTACTGCGGCGAGACGCGCACCGTCGATATGCACATACGCACGCTTAGACAGAAGCTCGGCAGATTCGGCGAAATGATAAAAACCGTTCGCGGAGTCGGCTACCGCATGGAGGCCGACAAATGACAAAACGGATTTTCAAATCGATTTTCTTGGCGGCGTTCTGCGTGCTTTTGGCGTCGCTCGTCATTATCACGGGCTGCCTTTACGAATACTACAGCAAGACATTTGAAAATCAGATGAGAGACGAGCTTGACCTCGCCGCCGCGGCTGTGGACATCAGCGGAAGCGGATATCTGAAAGCCATAGCGCCGAGCGGATACCGCCTGTCGCTGATAGACAAAAACGGCAAGGTGCTTTACGACACCGTACAGGACGCGGACACGCTTGCAAACCACGCGGACAGGGATGAAGTAAAGCAGGCTCTCGAAAACGGAGACGGAAGCAGCACCCGCTACTCCTCCACCCTGCTTAAAAAGACAACATATATCGCAAAAAAGCTCGGCAACGGCAATATTCTGAGAATATCGTCGAGCCGCGCGACAGTCGGAATGCTCGTATTTGAGGCTATGCAGCCGATACTTATAGTGATAGTCGCGGCGCTTATAATTTCGGCGGTTATCGCGTCCCGGCTCTCAAAGAGAATTGTCGAGCCGCTAAACTCGCTCGACCTTGAGCATCCGCTTGAGAACAACACATATGACGAGTTGGCTCCCCTGCTCGGCAGAATAAGCCGTCAGCACGAGCAGATAAACGACCAGCTCGGCGCGCTTCGCAAAAAGACGGACGAATTCGAGCAGATAACGGACAACATGAAGGAGGGGCTTGTGCTCCTCGACAACGACGGAAAGATACTGAGCATAAATCCCGCCGCGTGCAGGCTGTTTGAAACAACTCGTGACTGCATCGGCAGCGACTTCCTGTCAATAGACCGAAGCCTCGAAATATCCTCCGCAATAAAACTCGCCGACGAGAGCGGACACAGCGAGACGCGCGAAAAATACGGAGACAGGACATATCAGTTTGACGTCAGCCGCATAGAGTCGGACGGCGCTGCGCGGGGTTCGGTTATCCTGTTTTTCGACATGACCGAGCAGCAAAACTCCGAAAAGATTCGCCGCGAATTTACCGCGAATGTATCGCATGAGTTGAAAACTCCGCTCCAGGGAATAATCGGAAGCGCGGAGCTCATAGAAAACGGAATGGTCAGGGACGAGGATATGCCGCGCTTCGTCGGGCACATACGCTCGGAGGCGCAGCGGCTTGTCAGCCTGATAAACGACATAATTAGGCTCTCTCAGCTCGACGAGGGCGATGAGATGCCGCGCGAAAATGTCGGGCTTCTCTCGCTGTCGCAGGAAATCTCCGAGGATCTCGGAGCCGCGGCAAAGAAGAAAAACGTCACCCTGAACGTCGGCGGGCACGAAGCTTATGTTTTCGGAGTGCCGAGACTTCTGTATGAAATCGTATATAATCTCTGCGACAACGCGATAAAATACAACTGCGAGGGCGGGCGCGTCGACATAAGCGTGGAGAATGAAAACGGCTCGGCGGTGCTCACGGTTTCGGACACGGGCATCGGCATAGCGCCGAAGCATCAGGCGAGAATTTTCGAGCGGTTCTACCGAGTTGACAAGAGCCACTCAAAGGCTACGGGCGGAACGGGACTCGGGCTGTCGATAGTCAAGCACGCGGTGCTCTGTCACGGCGGTACGCTCTCGCTCGAAAGCGAAGAGAATAAGGGCACGCGCATAACGGTAACGCTGCCGCTGAGCAAATAAAAAACGGACTGCCGCATTCAAAAAAGAATGGACAGTCCGTTTGAATTTAGGTTATATATTTTTCTCATGCAATTCAGAAAGGCGCTCCGCCTTTTTTCTGACTCTTCTGCGGCGGTCGAAGCAATAGACAAGCGCGCCGAGCGACACTACGTCAATAACAACAACCATGTCGAAGAATATGCCGAGCACAACCATTGCCGCAAACGCGATAATCGCCAGAACCCTTTTGTTGCCCTTGAACGCGGTTTTGATAGCCTTGAAGCGAACCTTCTTCCATGCGGTGCAGATAATTATAACGGCGAGAGTCGCAGTGGGCACGCGCATTATAACGGGATGAGCGACTACGGACAACAGGATCATTATAACGGCGGCAAAAATTCCCGTCATGCGGGTCTCGCCCTCGGAGCTCTCGTCGCCTACGGTCATTCCGTCGCACATCGGGCAGATTATCGACCTGACGCCCTTAAACGCAAGCGAGCTGCGAACGGCCGAAACCCTGTTTTCTCTAAGCAGCGTGTCGGAGACAAGGACGACCACAAGCGCCCAAGCATATATGAACGACGGGAGCAGCTTTTCGGGAGTGACGTCAAAAATACTGATATCGCCGACGAGCATGAAGCTCGGCGAAGAGACAAATGCGCCGACTTCGTCTATGGCCGTGCGCTCCGCGACGGGATTGAGAATGAGGTTCAACACAGTAGTCAGCACGAGCGCCACGGCAGGCGCGGGAACCTTGCGGCTGAGCTTCTTGAATTTTATCGGGTAGGTTATCATTATGACGAGGGTTATCGTGCCGTAGAGCACACCGCGCCAGTTGGAGTGGAAGCCGAACGAGCGATAAGCGGCAAGTGTCTCAAATGCGGAGCCCGACGGGACACCTATGCCGAAATAGTAATTCACCTGGGTTATACACAGCACGGCGGCAACAATAAAGGTCACCGCTCCGAGCGCCGCGGGAGGTATTTTGAAAAACGACTTGTTGAACTGTATCGTTGCGACAAACAGCAGGAGCATACCCGCGATAATACTCGAGAGCATGGCGCCGGGTACGCCTATCGTATTGGCGGCATATATAAGTATCGCAAAAACCTCGACATGGGGCGTGGGAATTCTGTCCCGGCTGCCCGAGCCTATAATGCAGGCTATTATCGCGCCGACAAGTCCCGCCGCCGCGCCGAACGGCGAATTGCTGCCGAAAGCGAGCGCGAGAGGAAAAATCCACCCGACCGCAATCAGCGAGCCGAGGGCGTCCTTTTTCAGTTTCTGCAAATCATATTTTCCGTTCTTTTTCAAAAGGCCTCACTCCGTTCCTCCGATATTATATTATATCCCTCCGCTTTTTTCAAGACAGATTCAAAAGCCGGAGAAATTATCCTTATAATATTGATTTAACGCCCCGCAGGATATATAATAAAAAGAAAGGACAGGAGGAAAAGAACCATGATGAACATATGGCACGACATAGCTCCGGAGAGAATAAAGAGCGACGATTTTGTCGCCTGCATCGAGATATCCAAGGGCGGCAAGAACAAATACGAGATGGACAAGGAGACCGGTATGCTAAAGCTCGACCGCGTTCTCTACACCTCGACCCACTACCCCGCCAACTACGGCTTTATTCCGCGCACCTACGCCGATGACAACGACCCGCTTGACGTACTTGTTCTGTGCAGCGAGGAGATTCTGCCGATGACGCTCGTCAAGTGCTACCCGATAGGCGTTATCAAGATGATAGACAGCCAGTCGATAGACGAAAAGATAATCGCTATCCCCGACCGCGACCCGAACTACAACGTCTACAGAGACGTCAACAGCCTGCCGAGACATATTCTCGACGAGATAATGCACTTCTTCAGTGTATACAAAATGCTCGAGGGCAAGGAGACGATAGTCAAAGAGCTCTGCGGACGCGATACGGCGATAGAGATAACCGACAAGTGCATCAAGGCGTACCGCGAAAAATTCGGAGACGAAGAGAACCGAAAACAATAAAAACCCCGCAGATTTGCAGGGAGTATATAAGGCGATAAATCCTACCCGTGTTTTGTCGGGTAGGATTTTTTGCAGCTTTTCGCAAGATGTGGACGGTGATAAAACCTGCCGGTGTATTCGCATCAGCATTTAAATATGGTATATGGCACACTGATAACCCGATAACTTTGTATGAAAATATTTCTGTATGCGCGCGAAAATCAAAAAAACGAGGCTGCGACGAAGTTGAATGCTTTGTCGCAGCCCACATGATTTTATTTGCCTTCGTCAATTTCTGCGGCTTTTTCCGCTTCGGCCTTTGCGGCTTCGATTTCGTGAAGGTCAACTTTTCCGGCTTTAAGTCTGTAGAAGCTGTAAGCAAAGATGAATATCACGACGATAACAATCAAAATCCTGTCGCGCACGCTGAGCGTTGTGAAAAGACAGGCCGTGATGAAAAGAGAACAGAGCGTTGAAACGGCAACGGCAATATAGAGCGCCCATTTCGGCATTCTGAAAAAGCTCGTCTTCCAAGCGTGAGGATAATTCTTTATGGGACGCAGAACAAGAATGTTGTTTATCGTGTTGAGAATCATTGTCGGAATCATCATGATCGAAATGAGCTCCTGCAAACCGAAATCGACAAAAATCGAAACAATTGCGATTATATAGAGCAAAAGCATGATTACATAGGGGTAATCCTTCTTCGTCTTTTTGCCGAGGAAGGCCGGGAGCCATCCGTCGTTGACCGCAGCCATGAGCGGATATCTGATTCCGGCGATCGTCGAATAAAGCGAGGTCGCAATCGCAAAGCACGCGCCGCCTATGATAAACACAACGAAAACCGGATACGGGAAGATTTCCTTTGCAACAACGCCGAGGTTCTTGTCCGCAACATTTTCAACGGGCACAACGCCGACCGAAACGATGCCGATAAGAGTGTACACAATCAAAACAACGAGCGAAGAAACGATAATCGCCTTCGGAAGCGTCTTTTTGGGGTTCTTCGCGTCCGAGGTCATGTCAATCGGCATTGTCGAGCCCTGACAGGCAAAGCTCATTACAGCAATGGCCATGAAAAGTCCCATGAAGCCGCCCTTGAAATATCCGTCCGAAGTCGGCCTGACGGCTTCAAGGTTTACTTCCGGAAGTCCGACGGCAATATAGACGATAAGCGATATAACCAGCACGACAACCATTATCATGTTGAACTTGCCCATGAATTTTCCGCCGAGGAGAGTCGTTGCAAAGAACAGGGTGATTATCGCAACGGCGATAAGATTGCGGTACGGTTCAATCTGCGGAAAAACCGTTGCCGCATAGTCGACGACCGAGAGGCCGTACATCGCAAAGGCGAGTCCGGAAAAAATGAGCGAAATCGCCGAAAAACCGACCAATATAGGCGGCTGTATAAGGGCCGTCTGGCTGTATCTTCCGCCCGGCATGGTGAACATTCCCGCCATAAGCGATTTGTAGAAATAAGCGAAAAAGACAACTATGTTCGCAATAATAAGCGCAAGCGGAATTGATTTTCCCGTATATCCGATTCCGACGCCCATTGAAACAAAGATTCCGGAGCCGATGCAGTTACCGATTCCGTATGCCGCCATTTCGGCAACGCCCAATTTTTTCTTCTCTTTAACTTCTGCCACTGTTTCTCACTCCTTTCAAAAGCTCCACCGCATTCGGAAGGTCGCTGACCGTTTTACAGTAATGCGAATATGTAACGGTCAAATTATCGTCGACGCAGACGAAAGCCGGAAGCTGGAGCTGCCGCTTCCCGTCGTCTCCCTCGCCGCTCATGCTGCCGAGAACCAGAGAGGATACTCTGTCGAAAATCTTCATTCTCAGCAGCTTTTTGATGTCTTTTCCGATAAAAGCGTTAACAAGCTTGTCGTCCGCGATAACGTTCATGACTCCGTCAGCTTCAAAAACGTTATACATATCATACAGCCTTGCGTCTTTATCGGCAATAATTTCGAACTTGTACTTCTTTTGAGCCGACTCGATTTCGGAGACACCCGACTGAATGATGAATTTTAAATCACAGCCTGCCAGGGAGAGCGCGGGATAAATCCCGGCAGCGAGCTTAAGCATGGCGCTTGTAATCTCGCAGTCAAAAAATCTCGAAAATACGATAAGTGTTTTTTTGTTCGGGAGAGTTCTGTTTTTGCCGTATACCGAATCATAGGTGAAGTTTTCGAGCTTAGTTCCCACAGAAAGTGTCTGATGATACGGCCTTCCGTTTTCTTCCCATTCGGCGTAGACTTTCTCCATTCCCGACTTGAATCTCAGAAGCATTTTTTCAAGCGTCGCTCTCGGGCAAGCAAGGTTTATGCGCTGGAAGCCTCTTCCGTCCTCGCCGAAAATCTCGCCGTTATCAAGGTAGATATGATTTTCGATAAGGAGCTTTTTCATCTCCTTATGGTTAAGCCCGGTTTTTCGCATATCAAGCCAGAGAAGGTAGGTCCCCTGAAGCTCTATCACTTTGATTTCTTTAAAGTTTTCCGCCATAAAATCCTTGACAAAATCGGCATTGCTCTTGATTACAGACAAAAGCTCGTCGAGCCATTCGTCGCACTTTGTGTATGCGGCAATGCACGCGGAATAGGCAAAAATATTGAGGCTCATATGCATATTAAGAAGTCCGCAGACCATGGCTTTTGTTCTCGCTAAAGCATTCGGAATAATGATATTCGAGCACTGAACTCCGGCAAGGTTGAAGGTTTTGCTCGGAGCGGTGCAAACGGCTATGTTATCCTTCACTCTTTCGCTCACGGTTGCCATCACGGTGTGTTCAAAGCCCGGCATAATGAGGTCGTTGTGGATTTCGTCGTCGATTATGAAAACTCCGTTGTCGCAGCAAATATCGCAGACCTTTTTAAGCTCGTCCTTTGTCCAGACTCTTCCTACGGGATTGTGGGGGTTGCAGAACAAAAGGGCGGTAACGTTTTTTCTTGCGGCCTTTTTCTTCAGGTCGGCAAAATCGATTTCATATTTTCCGTTGTTATAAAGAAGGCTGCTGTAAACTATTTTTCTGCTTTTCGCAACGACCGATATATCAAACGGATAGTAAGCCGGGGTGAGAATGATAACGCTCTCGCCGGGTTTGGTAACCGCGTCAATTAAAATTGCAAGCGCATCGACAACGCCGGGAGTGGTGATGATCCAATCCTTTTCAATCTCAAAATTATGCTTCCTCTTCATCCAGGAAATCACAGCGTCATAGTATTCGTCCGTCGGCTCTGTATAGCCGAGGACTCGGTTTTCCGCAACGTCTTTAATCGCTTCGACAATTTCGGGCGCGGTCGGAAACTCCATGTCCGCCGTCGAGAGCGGAACATATTCCGTTGAAGTATCCGGGAAAGCGTTCCATTTTGTCGAACCGAAATTTTTTCTGTCAATAATCGTTTCAAAATCGTATTTACTCATGTCATCGCGTCCTTTATATAAAATTTCTTATTGTTAAGCCACTAAACAATAAGAATTATACTATCGCGAATTGACAAAGTCAACATTTTTTGTTAAGCTTATATACAATATTTTATATATGGTGACGATAAAATGAAAAAAGAAATTATTATTGCGATGCCCGACATGGGAAACGATCTTTTCAGGAAGTATATGAAAAGCAAATATGTAAAAAGCATTGAAAGAGCCGGCGGAAAAGTGGTCACGATCGAGCTCTCGGACAAAGCGGCTGCGGCAAAAAAAGCGGCGGAGTTTGACGGCTTGCTTCTTCCCGGCGGCGCGGATATCGATCCGAAAATGTATAACCGCAAAAGAGAAGAAAAATGCGGAAAGCCCAACGAGACGAGGGATACCGTTGAGCCGGAGATTCTCAGAGAATTTTTGAAAACGGGAAAACCCGTTCTCGGAATCTGCAGAGGAATGCAGCTATTGAACGTCTGTTTCGGCGGAACGCTTTTTCAGGACATCAAAAAAATTCAAAAAAGCAAGCACATGGATTTTTTCAATCGCTCGAAGCATTCGCATACGGCGAAGATAGAAAAAAAGTCAAAGCTCTATGAAGCGGTAAAAAGCGAAGAAATAAAAATCAACAGTATGCACCACCAGGCGATTGAAAACGTAGGAAAAGGCCTCTCGATAAGCGCAATAAGCGACGACGGGTTTGTTGAAGGAATAGAGCTTCAAAATTACGGCTTCTGTCTCGGAGTCCAGTGGCATCCCGAGCATATGAGCAAAAAAAATGCGGTTCAGCAAAATATTTTCAATGAATTCATAAAAGAATGCGGAGCAAAAGAATGAATATTACAAACGAAGAACTCGGCGAAATAATCGCTTCGATGGATACTGTTTATACATTTGTCGTTGAAAGCCATAACGATTATGCGACTCCGAGGGACTACGGCAACGGAAAAATGATGAATATGTCCGCAATTCATACGTTGACGATGATTGCGGACAATCCGGGTATTACCGCGGCAGAGGTCGCAAAAATGTGGAATCAGACCCGCAGCGCCGCAACGCAAAGCATAAAGAAGCTTTGGTCGCAAGGGCTGATTAAAAAGAAAAAGGAAGACGGAAATAACAAGTCGATCCATCTTTATGTCACCGAGGCGGGCAAGGAGCTTTCGGATAAGCACAAAGAGTTTGACAAAGAATCAATCAGAGCCATGACAATGAAGCTGCTCGAGAAGCACACGAAGGATGAGCTGAAAACAACGGTTGCGGTTCTTAAAACCGGGCTTGACATAATACATAGGGAGAAATAAACAGGTTTTCGACGTCAAAGGGTCGTCGAGTCGCCGACCCAGCAAAGGAAACAGCCGCAAGCTACCGCAAAAACCGCGGGCGGATAAGATCCACCCCTACACGGTTATGTCATCGGCAACATTAAAATTGCCTGACGGCGGCTTTACGCCTGCAAAATGCAAACAGTCACAACAGAACGCGCTGCTGTGACTGTTTGTTTATTGATTTATGAACACTGATTTCAATGCGGCTTTTATGTTTCTTTCCGTTATTCGGCTTTTTCGTTGCTCTTGACGGAGAAGCCGCTCACGCACCATTTTCCGTTTTCTTTCTTCACCACCACATGACCGCTCTGCTCCTTTAGGGCGGCGCCTTCTTCGAAAAGAACCGTGTATTGGAACGACGCGGTATCACTTGTGGCTTTGTCTATGGGCGAAAGCTTTATGCTCTCTACCTTTGCGGGAGTTGCGTTATAGTACAGCGGGTTTGTGGCTATCATGCCCTCAATGCAGCTATCGGTGACTGCGCCGTCGCACAGCTCGCGGATATATGCGTCAAAGGTTCTGTTGTCTATCGCCTCTTTGCGTTTCCGAATCTCCGCCTCATCTGCGGTAAACACAGCCGTCAGGACTTTTTCGGCCGTTCTCTCGGGGCGCGAATAATAATACCCCACGCCCGCACACACGGCTATCGCTGCCGCGACAAGGACACACACAACAATGATAATACTCTTTCTCTTGTTTTTCATAAAATTTACCTCCCGGTGTTTTAAAAAAATCGTGGAGCAAAAGTCTGTTGCAATATTATAATACCAAAAATTTCGTCACATATAGTTCCAAACAGAAAATTTATTTATTTTTGTTTATTCTCACAAAAAGCAATTAGGTTTCTTGTGAATTTCGCACAATGAAAAATCAAATGTATAACTGCAAAAAAGCTGCCGGAAAAACCGACAGCTTTCTGTTATTTAATTCGCCTGTTAAAATGTTATCCTGACGTTGACCGTGCCGGACACGGGCTTGATAACAAGCTTTGCCGCGCCGCTTTCGCCGACCGGCTCAAGCTCGTATTCACAGCCCTCAACGGTCTTTGCGGGCTTGTGTATGTAAATCTCGGACGGAGCGGCGCACTCACCGTCGCCCTCGAAGCTGAGGTTGAACTCCTGAGTCGACCGGTCAAAGCCGTATGAGTTGAGCCTGCCGCCGACAGCCATGGGATAAGGACGGCTGAGAACCTTCATAAGCGGGCTGTTAAACATATCGTTCACATAGTGCCAATAGGTGAAGCCCCACTTGTGCTGCTCGAAGAAGTTGACGAGGAACTCTATGTGCGGGAGCCAGTCCTCGCCTTCGCCGCCGAATCCGCCCCACTCGCCTACGAGCACGGGGGCATCGAGTCTGTCCTGAGTTCTGACGTGCTCCTCAAATATGGCTCTGACTCTGTCGTTGCTCGCATACTTGTACTGCGGGGTATCGACCATGAAATCATAGCCGTGAGGAGTGAAGCAGAAGTTCTTCTCGCGCTCGCCGTTGACCTCGATTGCGGGAGTCGAGCACGGAATACATGTGTTCGACCAATAGCAGTTCTCCATAACGAGAACGCCCTTATCGGTAACCTCGCGGATAGCGGAAGATACTTTATTGATAAACGGAGAATACTTCTCGATATCAAACTTTCTGACATAGTCATATCCGGCCTTGCGGGTTACATCCTTGAGGACATCGCCGGTTATCTGCTCGAGATATTTGACCTCGTCGCGTCTCTTCTTATTGAGGAAATCGCCGACGAGCTTGAAGCACTTTATGCGCTTATCACAGACAACTGTACCGACTGCGGTCGAAACGAGCTTCTTGAAGAGCTTGCCGCCGTCGGAGCCGAGGAAGGGCTCGTTGAGCATATCAAAGCCGAAGAGCGCGGGATGATCCGCAAAGCGAGCCGCAACGTGCTGCCACATGGCCGCAAAGTAATCTATGAGTCCCTTGCCGTTATATTCGCGGTTATCCCAGAAATTATCGAATGCGCGCTGAGTTGCCTTGCCCCAGAAATAGCCTGCCGCCCAGACAAGCTTGGGCTCCTTGGGCTTATAGGGATCGGTTATCGTAGCCCAATCGGGTGCTCCGTCGCCGTAGCAGCGCGGGGAATAGAGATCCTGATGCATATCAAAGAGCACATAGACCCCGTGAGCGGCGCAGAGGTCGAATATGCGGTACATATCATCGAGGTACTCGTCGTTGTATTTGCCGGGCTCGGGCTCGATCATGCTCCACGTTGTACCGAGGCGAATGAGATTGAGACCGCGGGCGGACATATCGCCGAGCAGCTTGTCGTCGATATTGAATTCGTACTTGTTGTCCTCGCTGTTTTTGCGCTTATCTACGATATTGACGCCGTAGAAGATACGCTCTCTGCCGTATTCATCGACAAAGCTTCTTTTTTCGGTAACGATACGCTCCATAATGCTCTCCTTAACTCATCAAAATTTAATTAATAACCTCTATTTAGTATATATAATATACCTTAATATAGCAAATATAGCAAGGCTTTTAAGGAAATTCGGCGTTTTGGTCAATGTTTGCGGATTTTTTTGTGGACAATGCCGCATCAGGCAGAGCTGTATTCTTTTTAAGATTTATAAACAATATATAAACTTGAAAGTATTTATTGTAAAATACGCTAAAAAATGCTATTATAAATTCACGGATATTTCATTTTTCAGGAGGATAAGAAAATGAAAAAGCATACTTTTTCAAGAGTTTTAAGCATGGTTCTTTGCCTTGTGCTCGCACTAAGCGCAATCTGTCTGCCGGCATATGCCGAAAAAGGCGGAGAGGCAGCCGAGAGGCGCGGCGCGATAACCGACGAAGATATGCTGCACACAAAGGGAAAGAAAATCTACAATAAGCGCGGCGAAGAGGTCATTCTCCGCGGAGTTAATCTCGGCACATGGCTCATCCAAGAGTCCTGGATGACCCCCATCGAGAACTCCGACGACAATATTTCGACCCTCAACACCCTCACGGAGCGTTTTGGCGTTGAGAAAGCGTATGAGCTCATCAACATCTACGAGGACAACTGGATAACCGAATACGACCTCGACAGAATAGTTGAGCTCGGCTTCAACTGCGTGCGCGTTCCGTTCTGGTTCCGCAACTTCTACTATGATGACAAGGGCACAAAAATTCTTGACAAAAACGGCGAATGGGATTTCAGCCGTCTCGACTGGGTCGTTTCCGAATGCGCTAAGCGCGGTCTCTATGTTATTCTCGATCTTCACGGCGCACCCGGATATCAGAACAACAAGGATCACTGCGGAAAAATCGGCGACAGCGGCCTTTTCAAGCTGACTAAGCAGGCCGAGGAATGGAGAAAGCTCACAATTGAGCTTTGGGTCGCAATAGCCGAGCGTTTCAGCGGCAATCCCGCAGTCGCTATGTACGACCTGCTCAACGAGCCCAACTGCGACGTAAGCTCATATCTTCAGAAGAACAACCTCGTCACCATCTCCGTCTACAACCGCCTCTACAAGGCTATACGCGAGGTTGACAAGGATCACATAATGACCATGGAGGGCATCTGGAGACTTTACAATCTCCCCGCGCCGTGGTTCATCGGCTGGACTAACGTTGTCTATCAGCTTCATTTCTATGACACAAGCAACTTCATGTACAGCCTTCTCGTCTTCTTTGCAAAGCTCTATCCCTACAATGTTCCGCTCTATGTCGGCGAGTTCAAGCCCATGGGCAGCGCCACATGGGATCACGTGCTCACGCTGTTCAACAGCTCAAACTTCAGCTGGACTATCTGGTCATATAAGGGCTGCGGCCACGGAGCAGACACCTCCGACTGGTATATCATCGGCAGCAAGCCGGGCTTCGAGCGCGCAGACATAAAGAACGACGATTTCGACACAATAGCCCGCAAATGGGGCGCGGCCGTCAGGAGCGAAGGCAACTACGTTGACACCGGTCTCTATGACATAGTCAAGGATTACATCTGATATCCGATATAACAGAATAATTACGGCAGCCGTTTCAAAAGCGAAGCGACTGCCGGTTTTTATTGATAGGCAAGTTAGGAGTTAGGGGTTGGGATTATCGCAGGTGCATACTTTTTTCGGCAAACTGCCGAAGGCAATATCACTCGGCAAAAGCCGATTATCACTGCGCAGCAATGTAACTCGCCGACAGGCGAATACAACTAAAAAAAGACCCTACAGGTGCTTTTTTCCCGGCGGAGACCCATACCCCTCGACACGCTCCGCGCCCGATATTCAATGTTTATCCAAACAAAAAGTGAAATCGATCGCTTCGCTCACGGTGAAATAATTTGCTCTGCAAATTGTGAAATTTGATGCTTCGCATCAAGTGAAATGAAATAAATCCTCACCGCCGCAGCGATTTCACACGCCGCAGGCGTATTTCACGCCCGCAGGGCA
>OFMB01000016.1_pt1 | contig 141686 bp, 130 predicted proteins | sample 1541111 | NCBI WGS metagenome assembly OFMB01 (sample SAMN04209241, study PRJEB22552) | human gut metagenome | biome: gut; material: feces | host: Homo sapiens | place: USA: Oklahoma
TTATTATTTGCACCATAAGGGATGGCTTTTGTACTGTCTGCACAATCTGGGGCAGTTCAAAGTATCAATGGGCTTATTTTTTCTCATTATCCAATGATTAAAGCTGTGTCAATGGTTAGAAAAAAGCAGATACTGTCTGAATGAAATTCCGTAACGGATTTATCAACAACAATAATATTAAATTATTGCCCAGACTTTATTTCTTGCCTATACTAAATGATAAACTAATGGTATTTATCTGTCTTTCCATGTCAAACATTTCGAGCGTGGGAGTATCAGGCTCATTACTGGATTCCTTTGAAATAGAGAATCAGGAAAAACGACCACAGTGTGTTCGGCAATACAGTAGAAACAAACAGATCGGATAGCGATATCCGGTCTGTTTATATATAGTGTTCAAGTTTGCAAACCCGAATTGTCTGTAAAAACGCAGACAGTCCGGGTTTTTGTTTTTTTGCGGTGCTTTTGACCGAATATAGTGTATCCGTCGCGATTAGGGTAGCCTGTGATATAACAGACCCGGGTGAGGATAAGAAAAAACGCCCGAAACAACACCGTTGACTGTCCGAATTCTACAAAAAAACAGTAGCCGAAAATGTTTTTAATCAGCATTAAAAACCGCATATTTTTTCGATGATTATTTTTATTCAAACGGTAAGCCATAGGGCCTGATTCTAAAAAGTTTCCGTGTGCTGAATTTTTAAACGGCAAGTTTGAGAGCATTCAATGATATTTTCAATGCATTCCGCTTTACGGCCCGCAATATATCTTCGTTCCCAAGGAGTGTTCCCGATGAAAAATAGTGTAACCGCTGTTTTACGGTACAGGTTCCGAAGAAAAGCATATTTTCACGGCACACAAACGGGAACATCTCACGGGAACGGCGAAAGCCCCATAAGTACCAAAGCACACGGGCCGTCTTGTTCCTATGTTCCTATCCTTTCTTATATATCGAAAGAAGTAGGAATAAAGAGCAACAAACACGCAATACCCGCATTTACGCGCGTAAAGGACTTTTCGGGTTTTGAGAACACAGGAGGTTGTCATGCGTGAGAAAACAATAGAAGAAAAACTTGTAAAGATTACTCGTTCGATGGGCGATCTTGCGTTGAAATTTTCAAGTCCCGGTTTTGATGGAGTGCCTGCCCGCCTGGTACTCCTTCCAAAAGGCAGAATAGCCTTTGTTGAGTTGAAAGCACCGGGCAAAACACTCCGCCCTTTGCAGGTAAGGCGAAAAAGGCAGTTGGAAGCACTCGGCTTTTCGGTGTACTGCATTGACGGTGTAGAGCAGATTGGAGGGATACTCAGTGAAATACAATCCTCATAACTACCAGGCTTATGCTACCGCCTTTATACTTGAGCATCCTATCTCGGCTGTATTCCTCGACATGGGTCTTGGTAAGAGCATCATCACGCTTTCCGCAATATTCGACCTCTGCCTTGACAGCTTCCTTGTTCGCAAGGTTCTGGTCATCGCACCGCTGCGTGTTGCCAGAGATACATGGCCTGCGGAGATACACAAGTGGGATCACCTGCGTGGACTGACCTACTCGGTGGCTATCGGCTCGGAAACGGAACGCAAGGCGGCTCTTAGGCAAAAGGTCAGCGTGTACATCATAAACCGTGAGAATGTTCAGTGGCTTATCGAGGAGAGTGGCATCCCGTTTGACTATGACATGGTGGTCATCGATGAGTTGTCCTCCTTTAAGAGCTATCAGGCCAAACGGTTCCGCAGTCTTATGAAAGTCCGCCCCACAGTCAAACGCATTGTCGGGCTGACGGGAACTCCCTCCTCCAACGGTCTTATGGATTTGTGGGCAGAGTTTCGCATTCTTGATATGGGGAAAAGGCTCGGACGCTATATAACCCATTACAGAAATGCCTACTTTCAGCCGGACAAGCGAAACGGCCAGGTGGTGTTCAGCTATAAGCCGCTGCCCGGTGCGGAGGAAAAAATCTACGATGCCATTTCCGACATCACCATTTCCATGAAAGCGGCAGACCACCTGCAGATGCCGGAATGCGTTATAAACGAGGTGAAGGTCACGCTTTCCGAAAAAGAGCGTAAAAACTACGATTCGATGCGCTCGGAACTGGTCGTTTCCCTCGGTGGTGAGGAAATCGATGCCGGAAATGCTGCGGCACTTGCAAACAAGCTCTCACAGATGGCAAACGGTGCTGTCTACGGTGAGGACAAGCGTGTGTTTCCGATACACGACCGCAAGCTGGACGCATTGGAGGATCTCATTGAAGCCACAAATGGGAAACCCGTCCTTGTGGCGTACTGGTTCAAGCACGACTTGGAGCGAATCTCCGAACGGCTGCATAAAAGACATATCCCGTTCAGCCTTCTGGACGATTCCGACAGTATCCGCAGATGGAACAGCGGTGAACTGCCTGTGGCACTCATTCACCCAGCATCCGCAGGACACGGTTTGAACCTGCAAGCAGGAGGTTCCACGCTGATATGGTTCGGACTTACATGGAGTTTGGAGCTTTATCAGCAGACAAATGCCCGTCTGTGGCGACAGGGTCAGACCGCCGATACCGTGGTCATTCACCACATCATTACGAAAGACACCATTGACGAGCGTATCATGAACGCTCTGCACAAAAAAGAAAAGACCCAGACCGCACTTATCGATGCGGTCAAGGCCAATCTGGAGGGATGAGAATGGATACTTGTTATACAAATCTTGCTAACGCAATTATCATACAGGCAGCGAAGGATTACAAAAAGGCACTGCGCCGTTTGAAGAAGTTTCCGAGAGATAAAGAAGCCCGACATACCAAACGGGATTGTGAGCGATTTTTCCGTTCCGGTTGGTTTGAAAGGTTGACCGACCTTAACGGCGAGGTTCTGATACGAAAGCTGAACGAGGAGGTGTATGCCGCATGACTGCAAAGGAATATCTCAGTCAGGCATATCGGCTTGACCAACGCATCAACTCCAACATCGAGGAAATCAGTCGCCTTCGTGAAATGGTCTGCAGCATTTCTTCTCCCTCATGGGAAGAGAAAGTGCAGACCTTCCGACACACGGACGCTCCCTTTGTGAGATGTCTGGAAAAAATCATGGACTTGGAAAAAGTCGTGAACGGAGAGATTGACACACTTGTTGATTTGAAACGGCAGATTCGCACGACTATCGAGAGTGTTCCAAACACGGATGAGCAACTGGTTCTCCGCTACCGTTACATTCACAACTGCACATGGGAACAGATTGGCAATGAACTTAATGCCGATGCACGGACGATTCGCCGTTGGCACGGAGACGCTTTGCAGAAGGTTAAGGTTCCGCAGGACGCTATAAAAATCTGAAATGCGCCCGAAATGTCCTGCTTTGTCCGTAGATGTCCACCTTGCCATTGTGATATGATATAATTAGAGCAACAGAATCAAGGACGGCCTCATGGAAGCAATCCCGTGGGGCTTTTCTTATGCCCAAGGAGGTGAAACGATGCCGAAGAAACCGCTGCGACCATGCTCCCACCCCGGCTGCCCCAATCTCTGTGAATGGCAGTTCTGCGAACAGCACCGTGTGGAGGAACGCCGCAAGTACGACAAATACGAGCGTAGTACCGATGTCAATCGCAAGTACGGCAGAGCGTGGAAACGCATCCGTGACCGCTATGCGGCAGAACACCCTCTCTGTGAGATGTGCCTCAAGGAAGGTCGGTTAACTCCGGTACAGGAGGTTCACCACATCCTGCCCGTTTCCAAAGGCGGTACTCACGCAAGGGACAACCTTATGAGCCTTTGCCAGTCCTGCCACACCAAGATCCACCACGACCTCGGCGACCGGTAGGGGGATGAAAATCTCCGGGACCTTTTCGGTCGGGCAACGGCCCGGGGTCACGTGTGCGAAAAAGGCGAAATCAAAAGGGTAATTAAAAACCGCCACATTTCTGTGACGGCTTTTGGCGGGTCAATCATCGTTTGGCAAATACCAACCATGTTCTCTGTGATAGTTGGGAGCGTGTGGCTCTTCATCGCCCCAAGCTCTCTTGCTCATTTCAGAGTCGAAAGCTCTCAGTTTGTTTTGGCAGCCGATGCGGTAATCGTCATCAAGGTTAGGATTGCAATAATCGAGACGAACTTTTTCTCGTTCAGTATCTAATTCATCATCAGTAGCATTTTCCAAAAAATCAGAAAACTCATCTTTATTGGTAAAAGCAGCTAAAATCGATGCCGCAACTGTTAACACACCGACACCTATGCCTAAAATTTTTTTAATATCTATCTTCATAAGCTATACCTCGTTTCCGTTATTTTACATAATTATACATCTGTTTTATGAGTTTTTCAATCAAAAAAGGAAGGAGGACGAAAATGCCCACAAAATCGAATAACACAGGCGGGCGCGGCGGCGCAAGACCCGGTGCGGGAAGGAAAAAATCCGCAGTCAAGGACAAAGCCGAAAATGGTAATCCCGGCGGCAGAAAACTTGAAGTGCTGGATATTCCCGAAGTCGAGGGTGTTGCCATGCCGAAGCCCCATGATTTTCTTTCCGCCGAGCAGCGGGACGGCAGCGTCCTGCAGGCGCAGGAAATTTACACAGAAACCTGGCAGTGGCTCAAAGGCATCGGTTGCGCTGCAAAGGTATCGCCGCAGCTTTTGGAGCGCTACGCCATGTGTTCCGCTCGTTGGGTGCAGTGCGAGGAAATGACCAACCGCATGGGTTTTCTCTCCAAGCACCCCACCACGGGAAAGCCAATCCCGTCCCCGTTTATCAACATCGGTATCAACTACATGAACCAGGCGGTTCGGCTCTGGAATGAGATATTCCAGATCGTGAAAGAAAACTGCAGCACGGAATACGGCGAGTCTACGCCGCAGGATGACCTTATGGAGCGCCTGCTCCGTGCAAGAAAGGGGTAACACCATGTTTGAAAAAGTAAATCCGTGCCACCCGGACAAGGTGGCAGACAGAATTGCCGGTGCGCTTGTCGACCTGGCATACAAGAAAGCAGAAAATCCCCGCATCGCTGTTGAAGTCCTCATCGGTCACGGCGTGTGCTACATCATTGCGGAAACCTCCGTCATGCTGGACAAGTCGGAGGTTGTTGCCACCGTTCACCGCATTGCAGGAAACCTTACCATTGACTATGCGGAAGTTCCGCAGGACGGTCACCTTGCCGATAACCAGGCAGACGGTGTCCGCTGCGGTGACAACGGCATCTTCAAAGGAATGCCCGTGACCGAGGAGCAGAAAAAGCTGTCGAAGATTGCACGGGACATTTTCTCCGTGTATCCCAATGACGGGAAGTACATTCTGGACGGCGACCGTCTCATTATCTGTCAGAGCAATGCGTCCTCGGATGCGCTCCGAAACCTGTACCCCAATGCGGAGATCAATCCGCTGGGCGATTGGACAGGCGGCACCGATGTGGACACCGGCGATGCCAACCGCAAGCTCGGTTCGGATATGGCCGACTCCGTCACCGGCGGCGGTCTGCACGGCAAGGATTTGTCCAAGGCAGATGTGTCCGTCAACATCTACGCTTTCCTCAAAGCACAAAAGACTTGTAACCCCGTGACGCTCTGCTGCGCCATTGCGGACGATGCCGTCGATGGCAGACCCTATGCCGAAATCGTGGAGATTGCCCGGAACTACATCCGCTAGGTCGGCGGCTTCGAGCAGTTTGCGGAATGGGGGCTGGTCTGATGAAAACAACAACCGAAATGCAGCTCGTTCCCATTACGAAGCTGGTTCCCTATGTCAATAATGCCCGGACACATAGCCCGGAGCAGATCAATAAGCTCCGCTCCTCGCTCCGTGAGTTCGGCTTCATCAATCCCGTGATTATAGACCGTGACTATGGCGTTATTGCCGGTCACGGTCGTATTCTTGCCGCCAAGGAGGAAGGTATCACGGAGGTGCCGTGTGTCTTTGCCGACCACCTCACCGAAGCGCAGAAGAAAGCCTATATCATTGCCGACAACCGCATGGCGATGGATGCCGGATGGGACGAAGAGCTTCTGCGTGTGGAGATTGAGTCTCTGCAGGCGGCGGACTTTGACCCGCTCCTCACTGGTTTTGACGAAAAAGAATTATCAAAGCTTTTTGATGACGACATCGAAGCCGAAGAGGATGACTTTGATGTGGATGCCGAACTGCAAAAACCGACCTTTTCAAAACCGGGCGATATCTGGACACTTGGCAGACACCGACTCATCTGCGGCGACAGTACCAAAGAAGAGACCTATGCCACTCTCATGGACGGCCGCAAGGCGAACCTCGTTATTACCGACCCGCCCTACAATGTGAACTACGAGGGCAGCGCCGGGAAAATCAAAAATGACAACATGGCATCGGAGAAGTTTTTCGACTTCCTCTTCGATGCCTTTTCCAATATGGAGAAGATTATGGCGGACGATGCCTCCATCTATGTGTTCCACGCTGACACCGAGGGGCTGAATTTCCGCAGGGCATTTGACGCAGCCGGGTTCTACCTCTCCGGCTGCTGTATCTGGAAGAAGCAATCCCTGGTGCTGGGGCGCTCCCCATATCAGTGGCAGCATGAGCCGTGTCTCTACGGTTGGAAGAAGAAAGGTAAGCACCAGTGGTATACGGGGCGCAAAGAGTCCACCATCTGGGAGTTCGACAAGCCCAAGAAAAACGGCGACCATCCCACCATGAAGCCCATCCCGCTTTTGGCTTATCCCATTCAGAACAGCTCTATGGCAAACTCCGTGGTGCTCGACCCCTTCGGCGGGTCCGGCTCCACACTCATAGCCTGTGAGCAGACCGACCGCATCTGCTGCACCATCGAGCTGGACGAGAAGTTCTGCGATGTCATTGTCCGCAGATACATAGAGCAGGTCGACACGGATGAAGAAGTCAGTGTTCTGCGTGACGGAAAAGAATACAAGTACAGTGAGGTAGCGCCCCATGACGAATAAGCCTTTGACCCTCGGAAGCCTGTTTGACGGCTCCGGGGGTTTTCCGTTGGGCGGGCTGCTTGCCGGTATCACTCCCGTGTGGGCTTCGGAGATCGAGCCGTTTCCCATTCGGGTGACCACAAAGCGTCTGCCTTTTATGAAGCACTACGGGAACATCTCCGCTATGGACGGCGGCAAAATCGAACCCGTGGACATCATCACCTTCGGCTCACCGTGCCAGGACATGAGCGTGGCAGGCCGAAGGGACGGTCTGGTCGGTTCCCGTTCCAGCCTTTTCTACGAAGCCGTCCGAATTATAAAAGAAATGAGGTGTGCCACAGGTGGCAGATATCCAAGATACATCGTATGGGAGAACGTCCCCGGTGCCTTCTCCTCGAACAAGGGTGAGGACTTCAAAGCCGTCCTCAAAGCGGTCATCGGCATCGCCGAGCCGAACGCCGAGGTGCCTATGCCTGAAAAAGCACGATGGCCCTATACCGACCTTTACATGGGAGACGGATGGAGCGTTGCGTACCGAACTCTTGACGCACAATACTGGGGAGTTCCCCAGCGAAGACGCCGCATCTACCTTGTCGCAGATTTTGCAGGCGGAGGTGCCGGAAAAATACTATTTGAGTCAGAAGGCTTGTCTGGGTATTCTGCGGAGGGCTTCCGCTCGTGGCAAAGAGCTGCCGGAAGTTTTACGCCTTGCCCTGGAGCGACAGGCTATGACGGGTACAACGGCAGTCTGACGGAGGAGGTTTCTTCAACACTCGGCGTGAACTGCGGAGTCTCAACAGGTCGCAACGGCATCGTGCTGAATGACCAGGGCGGCAACCGCATGGACATCACTGAGGGAGGTTACCTCCACACTCCGAGCAGAAGCACACCATCCGCCCTGCGTGATGGAGTCGGCAGGATTTTGCACCGAGCATTCCGCAAAAAGCCGCACCATTGGCTATGAGGAAGAATGCTTTCCCACGCTCCGTGCTGGGGTCGTTCCTGCGGCGGTCGCACTGGAAAACCATCCGACCGACAGCAGAGTCAAACTTTCCGAGGACGGGAATGTGCAGACGCTGACCTCACGCATGGGTATAGGCGGCAACAATGTACCGCTTGTGATGAAGATCCGCTCCGGCTGCGAAGGCGGCGGCAAGGGATCTCTCATCCAAGAGAACAAATCCGCCACCTTGTCCTGCAACAACGACCAGACGCTGTTCGAGCCTTGCGGTTGGGACGGCAGGCAGGTTTCTCCAACCCTCACAAAGCAGAATGCGGGTGGAAATCAGCGGATGCCGGACAAGGACAATTTTACCTGTGTCCTTCAGCCCTTCGGCATCTCCTCCAAGGACTCCAACACCATGAAGTCGGATAATCCTCACAGCGGCATCTATGAAGCGGAAACCGCACGGACGCTCGACGGCAACGGCGGCAATCCCTCCTGCAACCAGGGAGGCATCGCCGTTGTTGCTTTCACGCAGAACCAGCGGGATGAGGTGCGTGACCTCGGAGACCGCTCCGCTGTGGTGTGCGCCAACGCAGGGACGAAACAGCAGACCTTTGTGCTGCAAGGCTCTATGATTGGCAGAGATAACAAAAACGGTCCCCAGGGTGATGGCATCAACGAGGATGTCAGCTTTACGCTTAACACCGTTGACCGCCATGCCGTGTACAGCATGACAACGGGCAGCTTCACCCAGGTTTCCAAGGAAAAAGCGCCGACCGTCCTCGCACGGGATTACAAAGACCCGACCGCTGTCTGCTACGGCTTTGGCAGGGACACATTCAACCAGGGGCAGAACGCCAAGTTCGCTCCGACCTTTGAGAAAGAGCTTCAGCCGACACTGGTAGCCAAAGAACCGAGTGCTATCCAAAGCGGATACACCGTTCGGCGTTTGACTCCCACCGAGTGCGCCAGACTTCAAGGTTTTCCGGACAACTGGTGCTCCGACCTTTGTACGGAAAAACCGTCCGATGAGGAAATGTACTTCTGGCACAAGGTGTTCAAGACCTACTCCGAAGTGACCGGGTGCAAGATGAAGTCCGACAAGCAGATCGCCAAGTGGCTGAAAAATCCGTACTCGGACAGTGCGGAATATAAGATGTGGGGCAACGGTGTGGCACTGCCGTGCGTATGGTTCGTGCTCTGCGGAATTGTGTGGTATGCACAGTCCGTCGGCGATAATGCGCCGATATAATCTACACCGGAAATGTGCAGATATAACTGGATATATGCCGAACGTGACGGTAATATGTGACTACCATAAAACAAGGAGGTCACGAAAATGACGATTACAATCCATGCCCAGGGTGCGGAGCGCAAGCGGCTGGTTAAGACCATCTCCGACTGGCTCGGCGTTCCCGCAAAGTACTGCGGCGCGCCCACATTCAACTATGAGGTAGATTACTTTACCATTGACCGAAACGGCAGCCTTTCCTTTGATGACCGTGCCGACAGCGAGGTAATCGAGCGGCTTCTTCAGCACATCTACGATGAGGGCTTTGACATCGACCAGAGCAATGCCGATGACGAGGACGAGCCTTGCGCCGTCTGCATTTCCATGCCGAGGAGCCTGTTCACCGACAGCGACCTGGAAAACCTCAAGGCTCTCATTGCCGCCAAGGGCAGCCTTATCAAGAAAGCCCTCGGAGTCGCTGACCTGCCACTGGAAATCACGGACACGAAGGTTTCCTTCCAATGGTTCCCGGCAACTCCCACCCCGGATGAGATGAACGCCTACGACACCTTCATCTGCAAGTTGTGTGAAATGGCACGAAATCAAAGCCGTGTCAATTCATCCGAGAAACCGATTGAAAACGAGAAGTACGCATTCCGCTGTTTCCTGCTTCGGCTGGGTTTCATCGGTGATGAATACAAAGCTGCTCGAAAAATACTGCTGAAGAACCTCTCCGGCTCATCGGCTTTCAAGAACGGGGGTACAGAAGATGAGATTTCCGAGTAAAGAGACGGTCGAACGTGTCCGAAAGGAATATCCGGTCGGTACCCGTGTAGAGCTTGTTCGGATGGACGATCCCCAGGCACCGCCTGCTGGCACGAAAGGCACCGTGCGTGGTGTCGACGATATCGGTTCCATCATGGTTGCCTGGGACAACGGCTGCGGTCTGAGCGTGGCTTACGGCGAGGACATCTGCCGGAGGTGCGACCATGACTGAGAAAATCCGAGAGCAGATTCTCGCCGTTCGAGCAACCGGGCGCACGAATATGTTTGATGTGCCGACGGTACAGTACATTGCCAATGAGATGCGGTTCTATGAACCGGTTGTCTTTCTCGAAGAACACCGCAAAGAGTATGTACATTTCATTCTTACAGGCGAATGCAAACCGCTGTAATATACATAATTTTCCCCACAAATGATTGTGTAGTTTATTCTCCGAAATGACTGGATATATTCCGAACATGACGGTAATATACACTCACAACAAAACAAACGGAGGTACACGATTATGTGGAAAGAAGGCAGCATCAAAGTAAACGGAGACATTTTTCACTACTGGATAAAGCAGTATGAGGAAGGCTCCGAGTGGGGTATCGAGGGCGGACGCATTTCAAAGCTTATGCTCAAGCGCGGCGGCAAGATCGTCTGCAACTATGACAGAGGCTGGGATGTTGAACCCGCCGATGAAAACACACAGCTTGCGCTGGAGCTTCTGCTTCACAGTGAAAACTGGTAAAAAGTCAAAATTTCAAAGCATCGGCTCCGAAAGGGGCTGATGCTCGTTATACGGAAGGTCGCACCGATTTCGGTGGCGGCTATTTTTATTTATGGGGGCTCCCGGAAAGTCACGGACTTTTTGGGGAGAGGACGAGCAATGTAATGAGCGTACTTTTTGCACTTGTGCGAAAACGAGGGATACAGAACTTACGAGGACGGGGAGGTGAGCATAACGAGAAAACCAAAAAACTACAAGCCGACAAGGTTCAAGGAGAACATATCTCACTGTTTCTGTCTCCGCATTTTGTCGGAGACCGTCGCAATACTAATTGAGAAATTTTCCTTGATGAGTCTATGTTTTTTGACCGTTTTTCGTTCAAGACGCTTTCTCGTAGTCGGTGAAAAAAAGGAGGTCCGGTAATATGACAAACGAACAGACAATTTTAATTTCCCACCTTATGAAAGACGGAATGGGATACAGAAAAATCGCCGCCGAACTGGACCTGCCGGTCAACTCGGTGAAAAGCTGGTGCAGAAGACATCCGTGCGAAGAAGAAAAAACAGATCGCTGCCCGGTGTGCGGAAAGGAAATATTCTCTCTGCCGCATAAAAGAGTTCGCAAATTCTGTTCGGACGAATGCAGGTACGCCTGGTGGTCGGCACATCCTGAAAAAAGAAAAATCAGAACCGAATACAAACACATATGTTTTAATTGCGGCAGAGAGTTTACCAACAACCGTATCAACGCCGCTTACTGCAGTCGGAAATGTTTCGCCGAGGCAAGGCGAAAGGCAGTGTGACATGAACATCGGGCTTTACGGAAGAATCAAAGAATACAATACCGTCCTTGCCGTCATCAGAGAAATGCGCTCCGCCGGGATTATTACCGATAAGGACTTCGGCATAATCTGCTTAAGTTTAGCTAAAAAATACGGCCTAAGTTCGTGCAGCATATTTGCCGGAATGGACTTGACAACCGCCCAAACTGACGGTAATATCTGACCGATAGGAGGTATTATCTATGGATAGAATCATAGAAAAAGTGCGGTTCGATGCGCCGGTACAGCCGAAGGCAAAACGGGTAGCTGCCTATGCGCGTATTTCGTCCGGCAAAGACGCCATGCTTCATTCGCTGTCGGCGCAAATCAGTTATTACAGCGGAATGATCCAAAGCCACCCCGGCTGGCTCTTTGCCGGAGTGTATTCGGACGAGGCGTTGACGGGGACAAAGGAGAACCGCAGCGGTTTCCAATCGCTTCTCGCTGACTGCCGCAAAGGTAAAATCGACATGGTCATTGTAAAGTCGATTTCACGTCTTGCCCGCAACACCGTCACGCTGCTTGAAACCGTGAGAGAACTTAAGTCCCTCGGCGTGGACGTCTATTTTGAAGAGCAGAATATCCACACACTCAGCAGCGAGGGGGAAATGATGCTGACGATTCTCGCTTCCTACGCACAGGAGGAAAGCCTGTCGGTCAGTGAAAACCAGAAGTGGCGCATACAGAAAAACTTCAAAGAAGGCAAGCCCTGGAACAATACCATGCTCGGCTACAGGAATGTTAACGGAATGCTCACGGTCGTGCCTGAAGAAGCGGAGATTGTAAAACGGATTTTTGATATGTACCTTTCGGGTATGGGCATCCAGTTGATTGCCAACACACTTGACCGGGAAGGTATCTCTACAAGGCTCGGTGCAAAGTTCAAGAGGTCCGCAATCTCCAAAATGCTTCGTAATGAGGCGTATGCCGGGAATCCGCTGCTTCAGAAAACCTTCAAAGACAACCACATCACAAAACGCACCATGATCAACAGGGGCGAACTGCCGATGTACTATGTGGAGAATGCGCACGAGGCAATTATACCGCCCGAAACATTCAAAAAGGTGCAGGAGATGATTACACAGAGAGCGGAAAAATATGCACCGCCATCTCTTGAAAAGCCCGCCGTTTATCCCTTCACTTCGCTGATTACCTGCGCAAAATGCGGAAAGCATTTCAGGAGAAAAACTGTGAGAGGCAAGCCCGTCTGGATCTGCCCGATATTCAATTATGAGGGAAAAGACGCCTGCGCCGCAAAACAAATTCCCGAAGAAATTCTTGAAGAAATCACTGCCGATATGGATATGGAGCGGATTGCCGGAATCACAGCGTATGACGGAAATCGACTCCTGTTTCATTTTACCGACGGAACTGTTACGGAAAGAGTATGGCACGACCGCTCACGCTCGGAGAGCTGGACGGACGAAATGAGGCAGAAGGCGAGAGAACAGGCGAAAGCGAGGAATCGAAAAAAATGACCGAAAGGAATGTGACCGTAATCCCGGCGACAAAGAATTTTATGCACCGAACGGTCAATCCGGCCGCTGTAAAAAGGCGTGTTGCGGGGTATGCCCGTGTATCAACAGACAAGGATGAACAGTACACTTCATACGAAGCGCAGGTGGATTACTACACGCAGTTCATTAGAAGGCACGCCGACTGGGAGTTTGTTAAAGTTTATACCGATGAGGGTATCAGCGGCCTTGGGACGAGGAAGCGCGACGGCTTTAACGAAATGATAGACGATGCCATGTCCGGCGCCATCGACCTCATTATAACGAAATCAGTAAGCCGTTTCGCCCGAAACACTGTTGACAGTCTGGTGACGATACGGAAACTGAAGGACAAAGGCGTTGAGGTCTATTTTGAAAAGGAAAATATCTACAGTCTGGACGGCAAGGGCGAACTGCTACTGACTATCATGTCCAGCCTTGCGCAGGAAGAGTCGCGTTCCATTTCTGAGAACGTCACATGGGGACAGCGCAAGCGGTTCTCTGACGGAAAGGTCAACCTGCCGTATAAACAGTTTCTCGGCTACGAACGCGGCGAAACCAAAGACGATCCGCCCGTGGTCAATCCGGAGCAGGCAGTTCTTGTCAGACGAATATACAGAACCTTTATGGAAGGCAAAACGGTTGGAGCCATTGCGAAAGAGCTGACGGCGGAAGGTGTACCGACTCCGGCGGGAAAAGACAAGTGGCGTGCGTCCACGATAAATAGCATTCTCCAAAATGAAAAATACCGAGGCTCAGCGCTTCTTCAAAAGTGCTTTACCACGGATTTTCTAACCAAAAAGCAAAAGGTCAACGAGGGCGAGGTTCCTCAGTACTATATCGAACACAGCCACGAAGCCATTATCGATCCGCTTGAATGGGATGCGGTTCAGGATGAAATCAGGCGAAGAAAAGAAATCGGCAGAGCCTACAGTGGCACAAGTGTATTCAGTGCAAAGCTGGTCTGCGGAGACTGCGGCGGCCGGTACGGGCACAAGACATGGCACTCCACCGATAAATACCGTTCAACGGTCTGGCACTGCAATCACAAGTATTCCGGCGAAAAATGCAAATGCTCCACGCCGACTGTCACCGAAGAAGAGATAAAGAGCAGGTTCATTTCGGCTTTTAACAGCATTATTTCTTCAAAAAAGCCTTATATCAAAGCCTGCAAAACGGCAAAACAAGTGCTCACGGACACTACTTCCATTGACGCTGAGATGGCGGACTTGCTCCAAGAAATAGAAGTTGTTTCGGAGCTTACGAAAAAATGCATCGAAAAGAACTCAGCCGTTGCTCAAGACCAGAAAGAATTCAATGACAGATACAACAGCTATGTTGAAAAATATGAAGCACTGAAAGAACGGTATGATGCCCTTGCTGCGGAACGGGAAAGCAAACTGGAAAAGGCAAAAGCAATCGACAGGTTCATCCGCACCGTTGAATCAAGAGACGGTCTACTCACTGAGTTTGATCCGCATTTATGGCTGACGACCGTTGAAAAAGTGACGATCACATCTGACGAAAAAATGCTGTTTCATTTCTTTGACGGGACGGAAATATCCGGCTGATGAACACAGAACGACGGCAGGATCTCGGGTTATCCGATTTCCTGCCATTTTTATTTTACCTTGTAATCGTGTGCAATGCACCCCACAAAGTCAAAATGCACCCCACCTTGAAAATGGGGTGCATTAAGTCAAAAAAGAATAAGAACGGTCATTGTATCCAAATAACCGTTCTTATATGGTTGCGGAGGCAGGACTTGAACCTGCGACCTCCGGGTTATGAGCCCGACGAGCTACCAACTGCTCTACTCCGCGATATATTCTGTTCCTCAGTGCGTTATTATATTATACACACTTTTCCCAAAATTGCAAGCCCTTTTGCACAAAAAGTTCGGTTTTATCGAAAAAATCTCCCGCCAACTCGCGGCGGAAGATTCTTATTGCTCTTTGCGTTATTTCTGCTCGGTGCTGCCGCTCTCTGGAGCCTTCTTCTTTTTGAAGATAACGAGCTTGCTGAAGAAGTAGTTGAGAATAACCACGACGACTGCGAGGATTATTTTTGCAGTCATTTCGCCGCTGAGGTCAAAATTTATCAGCGGGATGCGGAACACCTTGCTGTCGAAGTGCAGGAGATTTACGAATATAATAAGTCCGAGCTCCTCAACTCCGAGGGAGAAGAGCCTCGCCGCGACGAATGACGGAATCTCCTTGGCGAGCACCCTGCCAGCCCAGCTCTTGCTCTCAAAGACGAACAGCTTGTTCGTGACATAGGCAAACGCGACCGCCAGCACCCACGCGAGGACGTTCGAGATGTGAACGCCGAGCTGCGAGGATACGAGCTTGTCGAACGCCATTGTAAAGAGCTTGAACGCGACGAAGTTTACGAGCGTGGTGAGCACGCCGAATACGACGTAGAGCACCGTCTCTTTGTTGACTATCTTTTTAAATATCGCCTTAAACTTTTCCATCTTTTACACCTTTATTTCAACATCGAGTCCGAGCAGGTCGGAATATTTGTCAAGTATCGGCTGAATTTCGCTGTCAACAAACTCCTGCGTCTGCTGCGGGGCGCGGCCGACGAAGTTTTCGGGCTTCATTATGCCGTCAAGCTCCTCGCGCGTTACGCCGAAAGCGCTGTCTGCGGCTATTCTGTCAAGCAGGTCGTTCTTGCCGCCCTCGACCTTGACTACCCTGCCGGCATCCATGGAGTGAACGCGGATCTTCTCGTGCAGCTCCTGCCTGTCTCCGCCGCGCTTGACCGCCTCCATCATGATATTTTCCGTCGCCATAAACGGCAGTTCCTCGAGCAGGTGCTTCTCTATCATCTTCGGATATACCACGAGTCCGTCCGCAACATTTATGCACAGGTCGAGCACCGCATCCGCGGCGAGGAAAGCCTCGGGGACACTCAGGCGCTTGTTCGCCGAGTCGTCGAGCGTGCGTTCAAACCACTGCGCGCCGGAGGTCATGGCGGTGTTCTGTATGTCCGCTATAATATATCTCGAAAGAGAGGCTATTCGCTCGCTTCTCATGGGGTTGCGCTTATATGCCATGGCGGATGAGCCTATCTGATGCTTTTCGAACGGCTCCTCTATCTCCTTCATGTGCTGGAGCAGGCGGATATCATTGGAGAACTTCGTCGCCGACATCGCTATGCCGCAGAGCACCGTCAGCATCTGATAGTCGAGCTTCCTCGAATAGGTCTGGCCGGAAACCGCGAAGCAGCTGTCAAAGCCCATCTTCTCGGCTATCATTTTGTCAAGAGCCTTGACCTTGTCGGTGTCATTGTCAAACAGCTCCATGAACGAAGCCTGCGTGCCGGTAGTGCCCTTTGAGCCGAGGAGCTTCAGCTGCGAGAGCTGGAACTCGAGATTCTGAAAGTCCATAAGGAACTCATTGAGCCAAAGTGCGGCGCGCTTGCCGACCGTAGTGGGCTGCGCGGGCTGGAAGTGGGTAAACGCAAGGCAGGGCATATCCTTATATTCAACGGCAAACTTCGCAAGGACATTGAGAAGATTGACAAGCTCCCTGCGTATAAGCAGCATGGCCTCGCGCATAATTATTACATCGGTATTGTCGCCGACGTAGCACGAGGTAGCGCCAAGATGGATTATCGGCTTCGCTTTCGGGCACTGAACGCCGTATGCGTAAACATGGGACATAACATCATGGCGGACTTCCTTTTCGCGCGCCGCGGCGACATCGTAGTTGATATCGTCCTTATGCGCTTTGAGCTCCGCTATCTGCTCGTCCGTTATGTTGAGCCCGAGCTCCTTTTCGCTCTCCGCGAGAGCAATCCAAAGTCTGCGCCATGTTCTGAATTTGAAGTCCGGCGAGAAGATATACTTCATTTTGTCGCTCGCGTAGCGGGAATTGAGCGGGGATTCATAGGTGTCTTTCATGCTGAGCCCATCCTTTGCCGTTTTTTGTAGTCATTGTGTTCGGTGCAACGCTGTTGACCAATATAAAATTATACGGCTAAACACCGTCTGTTGTCAAGAAAGGCTTGCAAAATAGAGCGGTTGTGATAGAATATACATTATCGAATACAGGGAGGTGCGCCGTGGCAGCCGGAAAGAAAAGAATATATCTGCTCGACGAGCTGCGCGGGCTCGCAGTGTTCTGCATGGTGTTTTACCATGCGTTTTACAGTATGTCCGAATTTTTCGGCTTTGAGATAGGCACAAAGCTGCTCGATTTCTTCACCCCCGCAGAGCCGTTTTTTGCGGCGCTGTTCATTGTGATATCCGGCATATCCTCGCGCCTGTCGCACGACAACACCAAGCGCGGCGTGCGCCTTTTATGCATTGCGCTCGCGCTGACAGTTGTCACCGCCGTCATTATGCCGATGATGAACTTCGAGGGCGCGGAAATATATTTCGGCATTCTCCACCTGCTCTCGCTGTCTATGCTCATCTTCTCGGCGCTTCGCGCGGGGCTCGACAAAATAAATCCGATAGTCGGATTTGTATTATGCATAGTCATATATATACTCACCTACGGCGTGTCGGCGGGGTTTGTCGGCATAGCGGGGCTCAAGACCTTTGCGCTGCCCGCCGCGCTCTACAAGACAAACTACTTCATGCCGCTCGGCTTTTTCAATTCGTCATTCCACTCGGCGGACTATTTCCCGCTCCTGCCGCACCTGTTTATGTTCCTTGCGGGCACATTTATAGGCATATATGCGGCCAACGGCAGATTCCCTGCGTTCACCTACCGCAGGCGTTCAAGGGCACTGTGCTTTTTAGGCCGCCATGCGCTCGTGATATACATAGCCCATCAGCCCGTTATCTTCGGCATACTCTGGGTAGTTGAAAAGATTATAGCAAAATAACAAGTTTCTCATATAAGCGCTTTTGTAGGGGTCGGCGACCTCGACGACCCCTACGACAGGAAATGCCCAAAAGTCTCAATCCCAGCAATAAAAGGCAGATCCGATTTTATTGATAATCGATGTGTTGTCCATGCGGACGATGCATATACTAAAAGATATTCAACAGATATATAACCGAAAGGAAGTCTTAAAATGAGTGAAGAATGCACCCACGACTGCTCAACGTGCTCATCGAAGTGCTCCGAGAAGGATCTGCGCGTTCCCTGCGGTCCGTTCAGCAACGTTAAAAAGGTTATCGGCGTAGTCAGCGGAAAGGGCGGCGTCGGCAAGTCCCTCGTGACGAGCCTTCTCGCCTCCGCCATGCAGGCGCGCGGCCACGCGACCGCGATAATGGACGCCGACGTAACAGGCCCGTCCATCCCGAAATCGTTCGGGCTCCACGGCAACGCGGTCGGCGACGAGCGCGGACTTCTGCCCATGGAGAGCAAGACGGGAATAAAGATAATGTCCGTAAACCTCCTGCTCGAAAAAGAGGATGCGCCCGTAGTCTGGCGCGGCCCGGTTATCGCGGGAGTTATTCAGCAGTTCTGGTCCGAGGTCGTTTGGGGCGATGTCGACTATATGTTTGTCGATATGCCTCCCGGAACGGGCGATGTGCCGCTGACCGTGTTCCAGAGCCTGCCCGTTGACGGAATAATCATCGTCTCGACCCCGCAGGATCTTGTGACAATGATAGTCAAAAAGGCATTCAACATGGCGAAGATGATGAACATCCCCGTGCTCGGACTGGTAGAGAACATGAGCTATGTCCTCTGCCCGGACTGCGGCAGGGAGATAAAGGTCTTCGGAGAGAGCCGCATAGACGAGACCGCCAAGGAGCTCGGCGTGCCAGTTTTAGGCAGGATCCCCATGGAGGAGAGCACCGCGAAGCTCGTTGACAAGGGCGCGGCGGAGCTTGTCGGCGACAAGTATATCAAAGATGCCGTTGAAGTGATAGAGAAGCTGTAAAAAGCGAAAAATTTATCCCCGGAGAGTTGTCTCCGGGGATTTTTGTTATATCACTCTGACTCTTATTACGCCGTTCGCCGCGCTTATCTTTTCCGCGTCGGGGTCGGGCGTATCGCAGACAAGATAGCCGATTCCTTTTTTTGCCGCGCTGCAAAGCGACACGATATTTCCGCCGAGCGCCGCGACAATGCCCTCGCGCACACCCTCGCCGTCTCTGTAAATGACGCACACGCGCTTTTCAAACTCCGCGGGCGGGATAAGGGCGGGGAGGTTGACGGAATTCTTCACTTCGCCGCGCTCGATGTAGCCTATGAGCTCATCGGCAGCCATGACCGCGCAGTTGTCCTCGCTCTCGGGCGTGGAGGCGCCGAGGTGCGGGATAGCTATAACTCCGGGCACACCCAACTGTGCGTCGGTTGGGAAGTCCGTGGCGTATGCCGCGACTTTGCCGTCGGCGAGAGAAGCGAGTATATCATCGGAGTTCACAAGCTCGCCGCGCGCAAAGTTGAGAATGCGCACGCCGTCTTTCATTTTGCCTATAGATTCCGCATTGATAATATTTCTCGTGCTGTCGTTGCACGGGATATGCAGGGTCAGATAATCCGCCGCGGAGAAAACCGTCTCCATATCGTCAACGGTCTCAACGCCGCTAATTACGCTCCTGCCTTTTCTGTCGAAACAGACGACTCTCATGCCGAGGTCGCGCGCCGCTTCTGCGACGAGCTTACCTATAGCGCCCATGCCGACAATGCCCATGGTCTTACCCATTATCTCGGGACCCGCGAAAGAGCTTTTGCCCTTTTCAACGAGCTTGCCGACATTTTCTCCCTCGCCCTTGAGGGTCTTGCACCAATCTATGGCGTCGGTTATTTTACGCGAAGAAAGAAGCGCCGCGCAAATGACGAGCTCTTTGACCGCGTTGGCGTTGGCTCCGGGCGTGTTGAACACCGCTATGCCCTGCTCCGAGCATCTGTCGATAGGGATATTGTTGACTCCCGCACCCGCTCGGGCTATTGCGAGAAGTCCCTCGGAGAACTGCATCTCGTGCATCGACGCCGAGCGCACCATTACGGCCGCCGGATCATTTGCGCTGTCCGTGCAGCTGTATTTTGCGGGGTCGAAGCGGTCTGTCCCGCACTTTGCTATCTTATTAAGCGTTAATATTTCAGTCATGGCTTCTCCCCCTCAGTTGTTCTTTTCAAACTCCTTCATGAAGTCTACGAGCTGCTCGACTCCTTCTATCGGCATGGCGTTATAGATCGACGCGCGCATTCCGCCTACCGAGCGGTGACCCTTGAGGTTGACAAAGCCCGCCTCGGCGGCCTCGGCGACAAACTTCGCGTTGAGCTCGTCGCTCCCGGTGACGAAGGTTACATTCATCATAGAGCGGTCGCAGGGTCTTACGGGGTTTGAAAACAGCTTGCTCGAATCGATGAAGTCATAGAGTATCTTCGCCTTCGCTTCGTTTCTCTTCTTCATCTCCTCAAGTCCGCCGAGCTTTTCTATCCACTCGAGCATGAGCTTGCACATATATATCGACCAGCAGGGCGGGGTGTTATACATCGAGCCGCTGTCCGCCATATTCTTGTAGTCGAGCATGGCGGGTGTGATATCGCGCGCATTGCCGATAAGATCCTTGCGGACTATAACTATGGTCAGTCCCGCGGGGGCGACATTCTTCTGCGCGCCGCCGTAGACTATTCCGAACTTCGAGACGTCGAGCGGCTCGGAGAGGAAGCAGGACGAGACATCCGCCACAAGCGGCACATCGCCCGTGTCGGGGATATACGGGAACTTCGTGCCGTAGATAGTGTTATTGAAGCAGATATAGGCATAGTCTGCCTCTGGGTCAAAATCCTCGCGGGTGACCTTCGGAATATACGAAAAGGTCTTATCTTTTGAGGACGCAGCCACTCTGATGTCGCCGTATTTGCACGCCTCTTTATACGCCTTGGTCGAGAACTGACCGGTGAGCATATAGTCAGCTTTTCCGCTGCCGTTCAAAAGATTGAGCGGAATCGCGGCGAACTGGGTCGAAGCTCCTCCCTGGAGGAACAGTATATCGTAATTATCGGGCACTGAAAGCACCGACCTGAACAGATTCTGCGCCTCATCCATGATTTCCTCAAAGACCTTTGAGCGGTGCGACATCTCCATAACGGACTGGCCGCTTCCGTGATAGTCCATGATCTCCGCCGCTGCGCGGCTGAGAACGCTCTCGGGCAGCATCGAGGGGCCTGCTGAAAAATTGAATACTCTTGCCATCTGTGTTTACCTCCTTTTCCGGCGCGCTGAAATATTCCGCGCCAAAGCCGAGAAAATTACCGGCTTTTTACCATTATATAACATAGTAAAAAGATAAGTCAATAAAATCGGAGCTTTACTGTTGAAAAATATATCTTCTGAATGTATAATTAGGATGACAGAAAAATCCATCAGAGAACGAGGTACTTAAAAATGTCATCTCAGCAAAAAAGCAAGAAAAAGAACAATTCGAGGCTCTATATTCTCATCGCGGCGGCACTTTTGCTCGTTGTGATGATAGTTTTGATAGCCGTCAAATGCAGCGGCGGCAAAAAAAATCCGAGCACGGACAGCACAAGCGGCGAAGCCTCATCGCAGTCACTCGAAGCGGCGGACATCGACCCGCTGACCGGTCTCTCCGGCTTCAAGGCGCAGGGCAAACGCCCGATAGCGGTAGTTATCAACAACTCGAAACCCGCGCGTCCTCAGTGGGGACTGTGCACGCCCGACATTGTTATCGAGGGCGTCACCGAGGCGGGCATAACGAGAATGCTCTGGCTCTATTCCGATATAAATAAAATCCCGGACAAGGTGGGTTCGCTCCGAAGCGCAAGGCACGACTTTGTCGAAATAGCCGAGGGGCTTGACGCGATATTCGTCCACTGGGGCGGCAGCAAATACGCCTATTCGGCGATAAGCGACCGCGGCGTTGACGATCTCGACGGGCGCTCGTATATGGGCAGATATTTCTTCCGCGACAAGGAGCGCACGAATGTGGCCATTGAGCACCGCGGCTATACAACCCGCGAAGCGATAGACAAGGGACTTACCAAGCGCGATATCCGCCGCGATATAAAGTCCGGCTATCAAAAGCCCTTTGCGTTTGTCTCCGAAAGCTCTCCGCGAACTCCCGCCGGCGGCGCGTGCTCGAATATAGATATAGTTTTTTCAAGCTACTGCAACCACTCCTTCACCTATTCGGCGCAGGACGGGCTCTATCTCAACAACATTAACGGCGCGCCGATGACCGACGCGGACGGCAAGCAGATGGCGGTCAGGAACGTCATTATACTCTACTGCCCCGTCTCGCTCATGGGCGACTCCTCCGGCTGCGTTGACATGGATTTGACGGGCGGCAGCGGCGTTTATCTCTCGAACGGCGCATATGAGAACATAACCTGGAAAAAAGGCGGCCCCCATGATATGCTCAAGCTCTACTCGTCCGACGGCAGCGAATTAAAGCTCAACCCCGGCAAGAGCTATATAGGCATTGTCCCCTCGGAAAAGGAAGCGCGCACGGTCATAGCGTAAAACAAATAATAAACGCCGTCGGCACAGCATAAAAGCTTGTCGGCGGCATTTTGGATTATCAGGACAGCTTATAATATTCAAAAATCGGGTGTGAGGTTTTCCCCGTTTTCTTGTGTAATAAGTGAAGGGCACAAAAGACGCTTTGCAGAAAGGAGAAAATCTATGGACAACGGTGCAAGTAGCTACCGCCGTTTCTGTAACGAAGGAGATGATAGCGGATTAGTTGAAATTATCGTCAACTACCGTGACGGGCTTATCTTATATTTGAACAGCTTTGTCGGAAACATACACATCGCCGAGGAATTGGCGGAGGATACGTTCGTCCTGCTCGGGACGAAAAAGCCGAAGGACAAAGGTACAAGTTCTTTTAAAACCTGGCTCTACACCATCGGGCGGAATATCGCCATCAACCATCTGAGACGAAGGTCAAGATTTTCGCTCGTATCCGTTGACGACTGCTCGGAGCTCGAAAGCGAAGAGGAGAGCCTGGAGGCGGCTGTTATAAAAGAAGAACAGAAGATATCGGTGCATCGGGCGCTGAAAAAGCTCAAGCCCGAATATCATCAGGTTCTCTGGCTCATATATTTTGAGAATTTCAGCAATAAAGAAGCTGCGAAGATAATGGGAAAATCCGTTCACAACATCGAGACACTTGTCTACCGTGCCCGCAAATCACTTAAATCACAATTGGAAACGGAGGGTTTCACATATGAAAAGCTATGATGAAACTGTTGATTCTGTGTTCGACCGTATTGATAAATATAACAGCGAAAAGATACGCAGAAATAAGATAATCACAAAAGCTGTTGTCCCCGCCTGTTGTTTTTGTCTGATAGCGTTAGGCGGAATAGGGGCATGGAAAAGCGGATTGTTCAAATCCGGGACGCCCGGTGCCGTACCCGGTCAGCCTGTTACAAGTTATGACAACGCCGCAGTCTCGCCTGCCGAGAGTACTTCTCCCAACAGCGTCGGTTCAAAACGACTCTGCTTTGCCAATCAGATAAACGGAGTCAAAAGTGCGGCTCCGCTGTATCTCGACCCAGCAAAGCATTATACCGAGAATTGGAGCAATGCGGAAGTCACCGCCTATATGGGCGCCGACCTGTTCAATCTCGGCGCGGAGTACAAATATATCGGCAGCAGCAGCCACGCCGTCACTTTTTCTTCCGACGGAGCTATTGCAAGAGATGTTATAAATTTGAAATATCACTCCAAAGATGCCGATTTTACCATGAGCGCCAGCAAACTTGGCGCGCCCAACGACTGCATATATGCTTTAAACAGCAGCGAGATCACAAGCATCGGAGTCGGCGGCAAAAGCGTGGAGGTTCTGTTCGCGGCAACAGTCGGCAGCGATGCCGCCGCTCAGCCCGAAAAGCAAAATCTTATGGTCGCGGATTTCAGCTGCGGCGGGGTTTATTACAGGGTAACAGCAGAAAATATATCAATCAGCGATTTCTATAATATTGTATCAGCCATTGTGAAAAAATAAAATTACAGGAGGTATGCAGCTGGGCTGCGTACCTCCTGATTTTTATTTACACTCACACGAGATAGTGCTTTTTCGTGTCATGATAGAGCTGGGTTATGTCCTGGAGCACCTCTGTATGGGCGAAGTTCTTATGATAGACGATATTCGTCGCGCGCGCCATGCTGAGATTTTCTATCGGGACTATCGTCAGCTTCTTTTTGCGCATTTCCTTAATGCACACGCTCTTTGCGAGTATTGACACGCCGAAATCCTTTTGAACAAGGTCTTTTATCGTCGTGACGTTATCGACCTCGAGAATTACGTTGAAGTCGTCTATTGACTCGTTGCGGCTCTCGAGCGTCGCCTCAAACAGCATTCGCGTAGCGGAGGTCGGCAGGCGAAGTATCAATCTCTCGCGGCGCAGCTCGTTTAAGGTTATTATCGAGTGCTTGGCGAGCGGATTGTTGTTGGACATTATGCAGACGAGATAGTCCGTATCTATCATGACGGAATTCAGCGACGGATTCGACACTTTTCCGTCCGTTATTGCGATATCTATCTCAAAATTATCGAGCATATCATAAAGATTTTTTATAGTATCTGTAAAAATCGTAATACTTACGTTTGGATATTCGTTGGCATAGCGGGCCAGAACCTCGGTTGCAAAGGAGCTCTCGGAGGTGTGCGTCAGGCCTATGCGCAGCTTTTTTATGTTGCGCTTGGAGTCCGCTATCTCCATCTGCATCTTCTGATCCATCGAGGTCAGCATACGGGCGTATCTGACCGCAATCTCCCCTTCCTGCGTCAATGTCAGCTCGCCCTTTCTGCGGTTGAACAGCTTTGCGCCGAGGGAATGCTCGAGCTGGCTTATCTGATGGCTGACTGCCGGCTGGGTCAAAGAGAGCACCTCGGCCGCCTTTGTAAAATTTTTCTGTTCCGCAACGGCTATCAAAGTTTCGGTTTTATTGTCTAACATAGTCTCACCATAAAAAAAGTTTTTGAAAATCAAAAATAAAATAATTTGATTTTATTACAGGTTGAGTATATCATATAATATAGTAAATCACAAGGGGTATTAAAAACAATTTCTTAAAGGAACATCGGTCGCCGGACAGAAAAGCTTCTCCCGGCGTTGCTTTTTTTACTTTCTTGAGGGAAAAGAGGGATAGGGCAAAATGATAAACTCGTTCTACAAGGCATTCAACATCACATCACCCGTTGCGGGCATCATTATCTCGATAGCGCTGATGCTGATAACGGGCTTTGCGATGACGCGCATCACGAAGCGGCTGCGGCTGCCGAACGTCACGGCGTACATACTGTCGGGCGTTCTGCTCGGCCCGTATGTGCTCCACCTCGTGCCGGAGAATATAGTTGAGGGCATGGACTTTTTAAACGACATCGCCCTCGCGTTTATAGCATTCAGCACAGGTGAATTTTTCCGCTTCTCAACGCTCAAAAAGAACGGTGCAAAGGTCGTTGTGATAACCGTGCTCGAGGCGTGCCTCGCGTCGGTCATCGTTTTCATCGTGTCGTTCTTTATCCTCGGGCTCGATATCAACTTCTCGCTCGTGCTCGGTGCGCTCGCCTCGGCGACTGCGCCCGCTTCGACGGTCATGACTATCCGCCAGACCCACGCGAAGGGTGACTTTGTTGACACCCTGCTCCAGGTCGTCGCGCTCGACGACGTTGTCGGACTCGTCGCATACAGCGCCGCTATATCCGTGGCTCTCGCAAACGCCTCGGGACATTTCAGCGCGGGAAGCGTGCTGAAGCCAATAGGGATGAACATTCTCGTCCTCATAATAGGCTGCCTGTTCGGAGTTATACTGAAGGTTCTGCTCCAGAAGCGCTCGACGGACAACAGGCTGATAGTTTCAATCGCGCTGCTGTTTGCGTTCTGCGGAATATGCACCCTGCTCGACGTCTCGCCGCTTCTCGGCTGCATGGCGATGGGCACCGTCTATATCAATCTCTCGGACGACGAGCGCTTATTCAAGCAGCTCAATTATTTCAGCCCGCCGATACTTCTGCTGTTCTTCGTGCGTTCTGGACTTAATTTCGACCTCAGCGCGCTCTTTGACAGCTCCACGTCCATAGGCCGCGTGCCGCTCATCGTCGTCGGCATATGCTATTTCTTCATGAGAATAGTCGGCAAATACGCGGGCGCGTTCCTCGGCTGCCTCATAACAAAGAAAGACCGTCTCGTCCGCAACTATCTCGGCCTTGCGCTTATCCCGCAGGCGGGCGTTGCGATAGGTCTTGCCGCTATGGGTGCGCGAACGCTCGGCGGCGAATCGGGCAGTGCGCTCGAAACGATAATCCTCGCGTCGAGCGTGCTCTATGAGCTCATCGGCCCCGCCTGCGCAAAGCTCTCGCTCTATCTCTCGAAGTCCTATTCCAACAAGCTCGAGGACATAGTCGAGATAGCGGAGGACGGACATCAAAAGAGCAAGGTTGAGCTGCTCATAGAACGCATACAGGCGATACAGAAGGATCTGCCGAAGCACGACAACCCCTTCTACGAGGAGGAGCAGGCGTTCTCCGAGGCCGCAGACGAGCAGGAGCAGTACCTGCTTGCGGGCATGAGCATGGACAAAAGCAGAAAAAACAGGAGGAGAAGAAGATGAACTCAGTTACAGCATTAGCGCTCACCGACCCTATCGGACGTCTGCTCGGCGAATGGTCAATGGGGCTCAACACATATTCGATAATATTAAGAATCGCCGTGGCGGTGCTGTTCGCGTCGGTCATAGGATGCGAACGCTCGAGCAAGCGTCACTCCGCGGGACTGCGCACGTTCGTGCTCATCTCCTTTGCCTCGACCGTCTCGATGATACTCGACATATATCTTGCGACGAACTACGCGCTGAGCGTACCCGTCCTCTCGGGGGCAACGATAATCGGCGCCGCCATGGTCAGCGGCAACTCGATACTGTTCAGCTCCCGCAATCAGATAAAGGGTCTGACCACCTCGGCAGGACTCTGGTCATGCGGAATACTCGGGCTGATAATCGGCGCGGGACTCTACACGGTGACCGTCATAGTCTATCTCTTCTTAGTCTGCATCCTCGCCGGCTTCCCGTCGCTCGAGACTTACCTCAAGAACCGCTCGAACCACTTTGAGATACACCTCGAGCTCAAGAGCAGCGAATATCTTCAGGACTTCGTCTCGGTCATACGCCGCCTCGGGCTGAGGATAGACGACATAGAATCAAACCTCGCTTACGTCGGCTCGGGACTGAGCGTCTACACGATAACGATAACGATAAGCAGCGCGGAGCTGAAAAAATACAAGACACACAAAGAGATAATCGAGGCGTTAAGCTCGCTCGAATATATCTATCATATCGAAGAGATGAGATAAAGAAGCTCGGAGTCGAAAATATCGGCTCCGAGTTTTTATTTGCTGTATTCTATTATGTCCTCTATTCCGCATCCGAGCGCCGTGCATATTCTGTCGAGCACATCGCTGTCGTACCGTTTGACGCGGTTCTTATAATAGTTATCAATTATCTGATACTGTATTCCCGTCCGCTTGGCAAGCTCGTATCGGCTGATATTCAGTTTTTGCAAAGTCGTATCAAGCGTAAGTTTTATCATAGCAACAGTATCCCCTTTTTAAGTATATTTTATTAAGGATACATTCGCTTGACAATTCTCTTGTATAAGTATATATTTATATAAATATATACTTAGGTTGTGAATATTTTGGAGAAGCGTGTTGTCATCGCCGGGTGCAGAAATTACTTTGACTATGCTCAAGCTAAAAAATATATAGACCTATGCTTAAAAAATATCAGAAAACAATTTACTATAATAATCATTTCCGGCGGCTGTCGTGGAGCCGATATGATTGGACTGCGTTATGCCACAGAAAACAACATGACTTTTGAAGTTTACAACGCAGATTGGATTCACTTCGGAAAAGCTGCTGGACCTTTAAGGAATCGCCACATGGCAGAAGTATGTGATTATGTCATTTGCTTTTGGGACGGAAAAAGTAAAGGTACTTTTTCAATGATACAAGAAGCCAAAAAACTTAATAAACCGCTACGCATAAAATACATATAACGAACCGAGCGCCCGCATTTGCAGGCACTCGGTTGAAAGCTCGGCAAAGTTCTCACCGCCGCAGCGTAATCTCCGAAGCGGGCTTTCGTAAAGTGAAATGTCTCGCCGTGCTCGACGTGAAATAATTCACTGCGTGAATTGTGAAATTTGATGCTTCGCATCAAGTGAAATGAAATTTGCCCGCGCTTGCAAAGCAAGCATTTCACATCTGCGAAGCAGATATTTCACAGCGAAGCTATTTCACTTGCCCGAAAGGGCAAATTTCGTTGAAAAAAGCACTTGCAAACGCAAGTGCTTTTTTCATGGTGGACACGCACGGACTCGAACCGTGGACCTCTTGCGTGTGAAGCAAGCGCTCTAACCAGCTGAGCTACGCGTCCTAAAAAATAAAGATGTCAGAATCCAGATCAAACGAATTCTGATCTGCCGATTGCGACATCTGTTTGGTGGCTCTGGTGACCCGGACGAGAATCGAACTCGTGTTACCGCCGTGAAAGGGCGGTGTCTTAACCTCTTGACCACCGGGCCAAAATTGGTAGCGGCAGTTGGATTCGAACCAACGACACTCCGGGTATGAACCGAATGCTCTAGCCAACTGAGCTATGCCGCCATAATGTGAGCCCCGTCATTCGACAAGGCTTGATTATTATATTATATCGCAAGCGATTTGTCAACAGATTTTTTGCAAAGTCGGATAAGATTTTAAAATTTTTCTGAAATTTATTTCCCGCCCCGCCGAAAGCTCCGACGGGGCAGTAGGTTGTCATTCAAAAATTTCGTGCACTCCCGCTCCGACATCATGGGTTTCTTCGCCTATTATAACAGAAGCGGTGCTGCCCTCGGGGACGGTGAAAATATATCTTATTCCGCCGTTTTCGCGCCTCCACTCGCTCTTTACCGTGCCGCGGCGGGTGTCTATCGAGGCTCTGACAAAGCTCAGACGCTCGTCCGTCACGGGGCGGAAAATTATATGCTCGAAGCCGGGGCGCTCGGGGTCGGCGTTTATGCCCGCCGCCGCGCCGTACATCCAATCGGCAACGGCACCGTAGGCATAGTGGTTGAACGAGTTCATGTCGGCGCTCCACATCGTGCCGTCGGGCTTTATGCCGTCCCAGTGCTCCCAGACGGTCGTTGCGCCCTTGGATATCGGATAGAGCCACGAGGGATATTCGCGCCGCAGCAGAAGATCGTACGCCGTTTTTTTATAGCCGTTGTCGCTGAGCGCATGGAGCAGATACGGCGTGCCGACAAAGCCCGTCTCAAGGTGTCCCGCCCGCTCTATCAGCTCATTGAGCTGCCCGGCGGTCGCCGCCCTGTCGTCGGTGATATCAAAATACAGCGCGAGCACGCAGGCGGTCTGCGTGGCGTTTTTCACCCTGCCGTTCTCCATATATTCCCGCCTGAACGCCTTCGCCGCCTCCGTCGGGATATTCTCATATTCCGCAACATCCCTGCCGAGCGCATGAGCCGCCTTTATAAATAATTCGGTCGAATATTTGTAATATGTCGTGGCGATGAGATCCTCGGAAGTCGCGCCCTTGTAGCTGCCCTCCGGGGAGTCGAGCCCGAGCCAGTCGCCGAAGTGGGAGCCGCCGGAGCGCCTGCCGTTTTCGCTGCGCTCGCGCATCCAGTCTATCCACGCCTTCATGGAGTCGAACTGCTCCTCGAGTACTGCCTTGTCGCCGTAGGTTCTGTATATCTCCCACGGGCAGATGACCGCCGCGTCGCTCCACGCGCTCGAGCCGCCCATGTCGTCGGATATATTCGGTATAACATGGGGCACGCAGCCGTCGCGTCCCTGGTCGGCGGCGAGATCGCGAAGCCACTTTTTAAAGAAGCGCTCAACGTCGAAATTGAGACTCGCCGTGCGGACAAACACCTGCGCGTCGCCCGTCCAGCCGAGGCGCTCGTCTCTCTGCGGGCAGTCGGTCGGGACATCGAGGAAGTTGCCCTTTTGACCCCATATTATATTCTTGAAAAGTCGGTTCACCGCCTCATCCGAGCACTCGAAGTACCCCGTGCGGCGGATATCCGAGTGTACAACTACCGCCGTGAAATTCTCTTTTTTTATCTCATCCGGCCAGTTCTCAAGGCGGATATAGCGAAAACCGAAGAAGGTCAGCGCGCTTTTATATGTGTGCTCCTCGCCGTCGCAGGTGAATTTTATCTGTGCGCGGGCGGAGCGGTAGTTGGCGTTATAGAAATTGCCGTCGCGGTCGAGCGTCTCACCGTGAGAGACAGTCGCCTGTGCGCCGGGGACGCCCTTTATTTTAAACTCGACATAGCCCGTTATATTCTGGCCGAAATCAATGACCGTCTCGCCCGCCGGAGTTTCCGTTATCTGCATGGCGGATATGCGCTCGTGCTCGGTAATTTTCTCGCCCTCCTGCGGAATAAGAAAATCCTTGTCGAGGTCGACGCAGATGCAGTGCCGCGCTTTTCCCGCCTTAAAAGTCGCGTCATATATATCGCCGTTATATATATGTGTATATCTGAGCTTGCTCTCGCGGGCAGTCCATGAGCCGTCGGTGACTATGCTCTCCTCGCTGCCGTCCGCATAGAAAACAGTCAGCTCGGCTATGAGCGCTGTGTCGCGGTAGCCCAAAAAGTCGCTGCTCCCGCGCCTGTTCGAGACAGCACGCCAGCCCTGCCCGACAGTCACCTCGAGCGAGTTTTCGGCTTTTATCAAATCCGTCACATCATAGCGCTGCACCTGAAGCCTGTGGGCGTAGGAAGTCCATCCCGGCGCGAGGATGAAGTCACCCACCCTGCCGCCGTTTAGCTTTGCCTCATACACGCCGAGCGCGGTGATTTCAAGCACGGCTTTTCGGACGGGCTTATCGCATCGGAATTCCTTCAAAAACACCGTGCCTCCGCGCAGATTCTTTTCGCAGCTTTTTATCCATTCGCTTCTCTCGAGCATATTTTATCTCGCTCCTCTCTATCGCCTCATCATATTTTTTATTCTCCCGCATACATTTTATATGTGTTTGCAGTCCAAAGTCAAGAGGCTGAAAACCTTTTGTTACCGAAATGTTATAATTTGTATATCTGTTTTTCTTGACTTTTTGGTTATTTTAGGGTACACTGAACATACTGTGAAACGTTCTATTCACAAAAACCAATAAAAAGTTAAAAGGAGCACGAACAAATGAAGAGAATTCTCGCAATCATTATGGTTCTCGCCATGGTCTTTGCTTTTGCGGCTTGCAAACCCAAGGATGACGGCAAGGACACCACAGCCCCCGGCGTAAGCGGCGACGCAGTTACCAACGATAACAACGAATCCGTTCCCGCAGACGCTTCCGAAGCAGACGCTTCCGAGGCAGAGAGCACCGACGCTGCCGAAGTTTCCACCGACGCTTCCGGCAAACCTGTTGAGACCACCGCTCAGAACGGTTCTCAGGGCGGCTCTCAGACCGACAACAAGAATGGCCTTAACTCCACCGATGCTAAGGCGGTCGTTGATTTCTACAACAAGGCTGTTAAGGCTTCCGTAAAGAATCCCCCCAAGGGCAAGCAGACCATGAAGCTTGAGAAGCTTCATGCCACCGGCGGATTTGTTGCAAAGATCATCGCTTCCTTCGAGAGCATAGCTAAGAAGGCTCTTGAGAAGAACTCGACCGAGACCACTTGGATCCCCGCAGGCGACCACGGTGACGTTAACTATAAAACCGATGTCAAGAACGCCAAGGCCACCAGTGACGGCAAGTACACCACTATTTATTTTGACGTCAATCCTCAGACTGACGGCCCGAAGGAGAGCAGCTCGAAGGGCTCCGTCGGCCGCTCGATCGGCACTCTCGGCAACGTCCAGAACGCTATCGATGAGCTTCCCGGCATTTCCATCGAAGATGGCATCAACAACATAAAACTCACCTACGATCACGCTTATGTCACCGTTAAGATTGACAACAGCACCAAAAAGATCGTCAGCGGCACGTGGCACTACAAGGTCAACGTTAACGCTAACAATCTCAAGGTTAAGGTCGGCCTTATCAGCTCGCCCATCGATACTCTTAACGGTATTGTTGATTACACCGTTAAGCTCGGCTAAGAAATTACCGTAACGGCGATTAACAAAACACACAAAGGCTCTCACCCAAACGGGCGGGAGCCTTTTTCATATGCAATGCAAAGAGCCGCGCCCGTTCGGGGCGCGGCTGCCGTTACTCTGCTTTCATCAGGTCTTTTACGGTTATGCCGTCGAAGTATTCGTTCGTTATCTCCTCGAATCTGCGCCACATGCCGACGGTGCGGCAGCTGTCCGCGCGCTCGCACGGCTCATCGCAGGAGAGACACGCCACCGGCGCGAGGCTGCCCTCCGTAAGGCGCAGGATATCGCCGACAACGCACTGCTCCGGCGGTCTGCCGAGCCTGTAGCCGCCGCCCTTGCCGTGGACGCCCTCAACGTAGCCGTCCCTGACGAGCAGCGCCATTATCTGCTCCATATATTTTTTCGAGATGCCCTGGCGCGCCGCCACATCCTTCATCGGCACAAGGCCGCCGCCGTGCTCCGCAAGGTCTACGAGCACCCTCAGGGCATAGCGTCCCCGCGTTGATATCATCATAAAAATTCCTCCGTTTTGCGCTCAGCAGATCTCTCCGCCGCCGATAACCGTATCTCCGTCATAGACAACAACAGCCTGACCCTTTGTTACGGCTCTCTGCGGCTCGTCAAAAATTATATGCACCGTGTTTTCGCCCGTAACTCTCACCGTTGCGGGCTGCTCCGGCTGCCTGTATCTGACCCGCGCGCTCGCGCGAAACTCCGCGGGCGGGTCGTCAAAGGCGATAAAATTGAAGTTTTTCGCGTCTAATTCGCGGCTTATCCCCGCGTCCTCGTTATCGAAGAGCTTCATCGTTACGCCGATGCAGTCAAGCCCGCTCTCTGCCGCGAGATAGGCGGCAACGGACGAGTCCACTCCGCCGCTCATTGCGACGAGTGCCTTGCGGCGCGGGTTATCGGGAGTAAAGGTCATATTATTCCTTTCAAAAACCCATAAGCCCCGACAAAGCAGCCGGAGCCGATACCCCGCAGCATCTGAAAATTACAATTCTTGTAGCATCTCGGGTGCTGCGGGACGGGAAACTTTATTTATCAGTCTCCGAAAAGCGGAGTTGACAGGTAGCGGTCGCCCGTATCGGGCAGGAGCACAACTATCGTCTTGCCCGCGTTCTCCGGGCGCTTTGCAAGCTCAACGGCGGCATAGGCGGCGGCTCCCGAGGATATGCCGACAAGCACTCCCTCGCTCCTGCCTATGAGCCTGCCCGTCTCGAACGCTGCCTCGTTGCTCACGGGGATTATTTCATCGTATACCTTCGTGTCGAGTACCTCGGGCACAAAGCCCGCGCCGATACCCTGTATCTTATGCGCACCCGCCACGCCCTTGGAAAGCACGGGCGAGCTCTCCGGCTCGACTGCGACTATTTTTACGCTCGGCTTCTTCTCTTTCAGGTATTCGCCGACGCCCGTAACGGTGCCGCCCGTGCCCACGCCCGCAACGAAGATATCGACCTCGCCGTCGGTATCCTCAAAAATTTCGGGGCCAGTTGTCTCATAGTGAGCCTTGGGATTCGAGGGGTTGACGAACTGACCGGGGATGAAGCTGTTCGGTATCTCCTTTGCAAGCTCGTCGGCCTTCTCTATCGCGCCCTTCATACCCTTTGTGCCGTCGGTGAGCACAAGCTCGGCGCCGTATGCCTTCATCAGCTGGCGGCGCTCGACGGACATGGTCTCGGGCATAACTATGATTATGCGGTAGCCGCGCGCGGCGGCGACTGACGCAAGCCCTATTCCGGTGTTGCCGGAGGTCGGCTCGATAATAACGGACTCGGGGGTGAGCTTGCCCGCCGCCTCCGCGTCGTCAAGCATCTTTTTGGCTACTCTGTCCTTGACGGAGCCCGCGGGATTGAAATATTCGAGCTTTGCGATCACCTTGGCCTTGAGCCCGTATTCCTTTTCAATATGAGTCAACTCGAGAAGAGGGGTCTTTCCTATAAGCTGGTCTGCTGAAGTATAAATCTTTGACATAATAAATTACTCCTTTGAAGTTAGTTAGTTAAAATTCTGAGTTCCGCGGCGCAAAAAAGCCGGGGAACTCCGATGAGTGTCCCCGGTCAAAAAGCCGTTTATCGGATCAGTTCAACGACCCGCATTTGGAGGACATATCGGAAAAAGGCATGACGAAACACGCGCACTGACAACAGGCGCAACTACAGCGGTTCATTCGGTTCATGGCGATCTTTTTCATAACATTCTCTCCTTTCATACGCCTACCTCGGCGGTATGTTGGATACAATATAGCACATATTGCCTACCCTGTCAATAGGCAAATCAAAAATTTTTCAAAATCTCAAAGCCACTTCTTCCGTCGGAAGAACAGTATCAGCGCAACGAGCACCACGATACTCACGACAATTATCACAAGATATCCATATTCCCAGTTGAGCTCCGGCATACCGGAAAAGTTCATGCCGTACCAACCCGTGAGCAAAGTAAGCGGCAGAAAGATAACGGTAACAACCGTGAAAAGCTTCATCAGATCGTTCTGCTGGATAGACAGCTGCGCCTGATACTCCTCCTGAAGATGCTCGATAACATCGCGCAGGTTCTGCACCGTCTGGAGATAGCGGTCGGTGCGATTCTTGAGAATGGCGAAGCGTTTCGCCGCAGAGTTCGAAAATACGGAATTGTCGTTCGCAGAAGCTTCGTCAAAAATCAAAGTCAGCTGCTCATAGTAGCGCTTTATTCTCAGCAGCTCGCGCCGCCAGGCGGACAGCTTTTCAAAAACATCCTTGCCTGACTCACTCTTGAAAAGATAGACATTTTCGTATTCGTCTATTTCATTCTCGAGCCTCGAGAGGCAGTCCATATCGCCGTTTAAAAGCCGGACAAAGAATCTGTAGAGCAGCTGCTCGGATCTAAGTTCCGGATTCTCCGCCGCGAGCCCGTCCATTATCTTCTTTGCCGTATCGCCCGCCGCGCCCTCTGTGAAAATTATCAGATTCTCGCGGCTGACATAGGCGAGCATTTTATAGTCCTCGGTGCGCTCGCTGTGGACATCGTACCAGTCAAAGGCGAGGAAATCGAACTTTTCAAAGCTCTCGAAGCTCTCTATCTCACCCTCGCGGACATATTCAAAAACCGACGGCTCCATATACTGCGCCGCCTTTGCCATATGTTCAAACGGAAGAACAAGCTGCATAATAAAACCTCTTTCTGCATTCATATCTCTATAATTATACCACATTTGCAATCCCAAATCAAAAAATTTGCTTTGGCTCGTGTCAATACACTGAAAAAACTTTCAATTATTTTTTGTTGAAAAATTTGCTTTGCAATGATACAATAAAGCTGTAACAGAACTACTCTGGAGGGCATTGATATGGCAGGAAAAGAGCTTACACTCGACGAGATGAAAGCAGTCGAACTCGGAATACTCAAAAAATTCGACAGCATATGCAAGGAAAACGGTCTTGAATATTCCCTCGCATACGGAACGATGCTTGGTGCAATAAGGCACAAGGGCTTTATTCCGTGGGATGATGATATCGACGTTTTCATGAAGAGAGAGGACTACGAGAAGCTGCTGAAGCTCAAATACGACGACGGCGACTTTGAGATAAAGAGCTACAGATACTCGAAAAATTACTATTTCCTCTACTCAAAGATGGTAGACAAGAGAACCTATATCTGCGAGGATTGGCGCGCGGAAAAGGATATGGGACTGTTTGTCGATATCTTCCCGCTGGACTACTGCAATTTCAGCGGCGAGGGCGACGAACTGAAGGCTCAGATGGACGCCGAAAGCAAGCGCATAGACAGAAAAGTTGAAATTGCCGGTATACTCGGGCACAAGTTGTCGCATCACAGGTCACTGAATCCGAGATATATTGTAAAGTTCCTGTTCAAGCTTTTCACCCTTCCCTTCAGGCGGCTGATACTCAAAAAAACAGATCTCATGCACAGGAAGAATAAGAGCGGAAACTATATGGTTGAAAACTTCGAATGTCGTACCTTCTATAAGCCCGACCTGTTTTCAACGCTCACTACCTGCCGCTTTGAGGACGGTGAATTCCCGATATATTCGGAATATGACAAGATTCTCACTCAGTTTTACGGAGACTATATGACCCCTCCGCCCGTCGAGGAGCGAAAATCAGTCCACTGGTACAAGGCCTATTCAAAATAACAGTGCAAGGAGATACATATGTTAACCAAGGAACAGTTTGAAATATTATCATCGGCCGCGCAACCCGATTCGTCTGTTTCCGCCGCAGACTCCACCGTTATTCGGCAGCTTCAAGCGGACGGGCTTATAAGCAACGGCAAAATAACGGAATCCGGACTTGCCGCGCTCGAGCCCTACAGAGTCAAGCGTGCAATATTTATCGCTGCGGGAATGGGCTCGCGCATGATGCCCATAACACTGAGCTGCCCCAAGCCGCTCGTGCGCGTCAACAACAAACGCATAATTGACACGCTCATCGATGCGTGCGTCGACGCGGGCATCGATGATATAACCGTAGTCCGCGGATATCTCGGTGACTGCTTCGAGCAGCTTAAAGTCAAATATCCGTTTATAAAATTTATTGACAACCCGTATTTCAAGTCCTATAACAATATTTCCTCCGCGTACCTTGTCCGCGACATCATCGGCGGGGCGTACATATTTGAATCGGACATATATCTTATAAACCGTTCACTGATAACAAAATATCAGTATTGCAGCAACTATCTCGGCGTTCCGTGCGAAGAGACCCCCGACTGGTGCTTTGACGTTGACGAGAATATGAAAATCACCGACCTGCACAGGGGCGGAAAGAACTGCTTCCACATGTTCGGCATATCGTATTATGACGAGGAAACGGGAAAACTTTTCAGCCGCTGCGTCGAAGAGGTATTCAACAACACGCTCGGCGGAAAAGACCACTTCTGGGACGATGTTCTGTGTCACTTCTATGCGAAAGAGTCAAATATATATGTGCGCAAATGCTCGTTCAGCGACACTATAGAGATCGATTCGTTCGATGAGTTATGCGACGTTGACGAGAGCTACAGGATGAAAAACTGAAAAGGCTATAAAAAGTCACGGCATCAAAGCCGTGACTTTTCTTTATGCGGGCTTATTATCTTTTCGAGTATGCCCTTGTCCGCGGGGCAAAATCTCCGTTTTTTGAAAAATTCGCGCAGATTTACTCTTTATAGATTATATCCCACAAACGCCGACATAAAAAGCGGAGTTTATTTGTACTTCCCGCCATTGACACCCGCATTTTAAATCGGTATAATTTAATCAATAAATATAAGGAGCTGTAAAATATCATGGAAAAGAAGTATGCGATTCTCGTCGTTGATATGCTCAACGATTTCGTAACCGGCGCGCTCAAGTGCGACAGAGGTCTTGCGATAGTCCCCAAGACCGCAGAGCTCGTCAAAGGTGCGAGAGAGAAGAACATCCCCGTCATTTTCTGCAACGACGCTCACCTCAAGGGCATTGACCACGAGCTCAAGTTCTGGGGCGACCACGCAATAGCGGGCACCGAGGGCGCAAAGGTTATCCCCGAGCTCGAAGTTTGCGAGAGCGACTACATTGTTCCCAAGAGACGCTACAGCGGTTTCTTCCACACCGACCTTGACCTTCTCCTCAGAGAGCTCGGCGTCAACACCGTTGTTCTGACCGGTCTGCACACTCATATGTGCGTGCGCCACACCGCCGCCGACGCATATCAGCTCGGCTATGACGTTGTTGCTATTAAGGACGCAACCAATTCCTTCACCGCAGAGGACTATGAGTACGGCCTGAGCTATCTCAAGGGCACCTACGATGCCGAGATTACCGACACCGACACCTTCCTCGCATCGCTGTAATCAACATAAGAACACATCAACCCTCCGACGGCACTGCCGAACGGAGGGTTTTTGTTAGTCATAAGAATAAATTTATTTCAGTATTCTGCCTACCGCGTCTATCTCGTCGGCTGTGAGTCCCGCGGAGACGAAATAGTCCTCGACCGAACCGTAGCGGCGGAAAAGATACTCGAACACGGCGGTTATATTCTCCGCCGGGGCGCCGAGATGCGACATATCGCTCTCCCAGACGAGCCCCGTTTTCTTCTCTATCTCCCTGCGGTAAAACGGCTCGAGATAGCTCGAGGACAGGCGGTAATCCGCAACGATATCCTCGAAGTATACGCCCGTCAGGTGCAGTATCAGCGCGGCGGTTATGCCTGTTCTGTCCTTGCCGAGGAAGCAGTGGAACATCGACGGCGCGTCAACGCGCGACAGCTCGGAAAAGAGGCGCGCATAGTTGCCCTTGCACTCGCTCAGGCTCGTCACATATATCTCGGGCATAGTCAGTTCCATATGCGGCGAGGCGGGGTTTATTTCGAGCAGGGAGAAATGATAGTAGTTGATTCCGGGCTGATTTTCAAACTCCGACGGCATGGTTATCGCCTCGGAATCGCCGCGCAGGTCGAATACGTTCTTTATCCCGTAGTCGCGGAAGAACTCCATGTCGTTCGGCGTTGAGGCGCGCGGTCTGCCGCAGCGCAGAAGTCTGCCGTATTTCGTGAAGCCGCCGCCCTTTATCGGATATCCGCCGAGGTCGCGGCAGTTCTGTATGTTTTCAAGAGGCATATGTCTGAAGCTTTCCATAGTCCGCCCTCCTCATAGATTCTATATCTATTTTAATGCATTCTCAAATATTTTTCAACCGTGAAAATGCAGAAAGCGACTTGAAAGCTGCAATTATTTTTCCTCTTATATATTACTGTGGAAATAATACAGGGTCGTCGTCTGCGAATCGAAGAAGTAGACGTTGTAATAATCGTATTTTGAATAGGCTCCGTCGCCTATCGGCTTGCCTTCGCGGTCGTAAATATAGAGATAGTCGCTCCCGTCGATATCGTCGCGCGAAAAACGGTAATTGTTCACAAGGTCGGCACCCTCGTCGCCGTCGCGCAGAGAGTCTATAACCTGCTCGAACTCATCTATATATCCGAGAAGTTCCGTCTTGCTCTCGGCGGTCACGGGCTTGAAATATTCGCTCTCCCCGGGGCTCGCGCTGGGAAAGGTGTATATCCCGAAGTCCGTCGAATCGCCGAAGCCCGCGCAGCTGTAGCGCTGCACCGACATCGCCTTGCCGAGCGAGGCTATGACGGGATCTCCGCTCTTGAAAACGCAGGAGGAAAGCGAAAACGCGAGCAGAAACGCCGCCGATATCAGAGAAATCATTTTAAGCTTTTTCATCCTTTTTCGCTCTCCCCCGGTACATATTCGAGCAGGTCGCCCGGCTGGCAGTCGAGAATCTCGCAGAGGGCATCGAGAGTCGAGAAGCGAAAAGCCTTTGCCTTGTGATTCTTGAAATTCGAAACATTCGCCATCGTCATGCCCAATCTGTCGGCAAGCTCGGTGAGCGACATTTTTCTTTTTGCCATCATAACATCCAAATTTATAACTATCATGCCGTCACCCCGTTAAAATATCCCGTCGTTTTCTTCTTTTATATCCGCCGCGCGCTTGAACACGCCGCTCATCGCAAACGCGAGAACTCCCGCGACAATGCAGACGAAAATGAACACGAAAACCGGCAGATAATAAAGCCCCATGAGCTCATATACAGCGAGCATCGAGCAGAGCACCGCCTGGTCGACTGAAAATATCAACAGCTCCGCGAAGGCGCATATTCCGATATTGCGGAATTTTTTCGCCGTTCCCATTGAAAATGCCTTGTCGGTGAAAATGCGCGAGCAGATGAGCTTCAGCTCAATGAGCGCCGCCAGATACGGCACGGCGCAGACATAGACCGAAGCGGTGGTCAGAATCCAAGTATAGGGCGGCAGAGCCGAAAATTCGCCCGCTTTTATTATCGCGACGATTATAAAAGGCGAAGCGAGAACCGCAAGCAGCGTCAGCACTATGCCCGCAATTACAAGCCCGTTGAGGACGATTTTTTCTGTTTTTATTTTCTTGTCGTCTTTCATTTCACATACCTCTTCTCCTTGGTTTGCGAGGTCATTGTAGCACGGCGATTCAAGATTGTCAATAAATATTTATCGTTATTCTTTAAATTTTTACTGTTTTTCTGCGTATCGGCTGCAAAAAACTCCCAAGGTCGTTTAGCCTCGGGAGCTTTCGGTAAATTGAAATTACAGGAATCTTACAAGTATTCCCGCAAGCAGAACGGAGACTATAGTCACGCAGACGAAGCCCGCGACGAGCATTTTGGGCATTATCTCGGCGGTAATATTGTCTCTCTCGTCGCCCTCTTCGGTGCTTATGTTGATAGCCTCGGTGGTTATCAGCATATTAATCGGGAAGCCGGAAAAGGCGTTGAGGACTATCGCGTAGCACATGAAGAACGACTGCTTGAAAATCTTGCTTGCAAGCAGAGCCATGAGACCCATGGCTACGGTCGCAAAGACGACGAGCGCTGCCGATATGCCGACAACGGATGCGATACCGTCTGTGCCGGAGCTTGCGAGGGTCTTGAACAGTCCCATCATAAGCACGGTCATAACGAAGCCGTAGGAGCTCGCCTCATGGAGGGCGTCCGTCTCAACGAGCTTAAGCTCGTGCGCGGCGAAGCCGAGCAGCAGGCAGACAACATACATCGGGACATAGCCCTTTGTCACATAATCTATCCAGTAAGCGGCGAGAGTGATAAGTGCGAGCTTTAAAAGGATAATGGTAGTGCTTGTGGCTCTCTTCTTCTTTTTCTCGTCCTTCTTCTCCTCGGAGGCGGCTGTAGCGGCCTTGAATTCGCCGTTTCTGTAGAGCTTCGTGAGCCTCCTCGTCTCCTTCTTCAGGCAGAACGAGGTCAGCGGATAGCCGACAAGTCCCTGGAGGGAGAGGCAGACTATCGCAACAAGGGCCGCGGAGGTCTTGCCCGCTTCCGTAGCGGCGCTCGACATCATCGCGGTAGCTATTGCGCCGCCGGCGAGCGGAGGCGCTGCGGCGATTGCATTATCAAAGCCGAAGAGTGCGGTTCCGAGCGTCAGGCATATTATCGTTATCGCGGCGACACCCATGAGCGAAATTATGACGGTCTTCCACTGCGCCGCCATCTCTTTTCTGCTTATGAGCGTACCGAGGTGGGTGACGAGCAGACCGCAGGCGACTTTAAACAGCGCATCGGACACGCCCGCGTCGTCTATTATCGTCTTCGGAAAAAGCCCCGTAGAAAAGCCGACAAGCATAAGTATCATGATGACAAGCACCGAGGGTACCCAGCCCTTTGTCACCTTTGCCAGTATCTCCGAGATGGCGAACACCAGCAGCAGCGCGGTAAACGCGCCGAAAGCCGAAACTATTATAGAATTCACTTTATATCTTTCCCCTCATTAAAAAACGGTATTGCTATTAAAGGAACTTATCAAGCTCGCGCTCAACGTTCTCGTACTTCTTGACCTTGGGCTCGCGGATGAGCTTTCCTCTCGCCATGACCATCTTCACGTCACGAAGAGTGGTGAGGTCGTCGATAGGATTTTTCTCCGTAACGATAAGATCCGCGCACTTTCCGGGCTCGACGGTGCCGGTGATATCATCGATATGCGCTATCTCGGCGTTCCTCTTCGTAGCGGTATAGAGCGCAAACTTATTCGACACGCCGCAGTACTTGTGGAAATAGACAAGCTCTCTCCACATATCGTAGTGGGTGATGAACGGGCAGCCGGTATCGGTTCCGAGTCCGACGGGAATGCCGTTTGCAAGGCACTTCTCGGAGCAGTCGATTATGCCCTCAAAGACCACCTTGCCGTTGAACTGCGAAAGCTCGGTGGCGTGGCTTACGGAGCGGTCGAACAGCGCAAATGGAAGCGCGGGAGAGAGCGTTGTAATGAGCGCCGCGTGCTTCTCCTTAAAGAGCGAGATTATCTCGTCATCCGCCTTCGCGCCGTGCTCTATAGTGTCCACGCCGTTTTCAAGCGCAACGCGCACGCCCTCGGGGCTTTCGACATGGGCGGCTACTATGAGTCCGCGCTTATGCGCCTCGTCGCACGCAGCCTTGACTACCTCGGGCGGCATTTTCAGCGCACCCGGCTCACCCTTGACCTTTGCGTCAAGCACGCCGCCGGTTATCATAAGCTTTATGAGGTCGGGCTTATCCTCAGCGATTTTCGCAACAAAATCTCTCGCCTGCTCCGGGCTCTCGGCTATATATGCGAGTGAGCCCGCCATGTGTCCGTCAGGGACGGAGACAGCCATATTTGCGGCGAGGATTCTCGGGCCGACTGTCTTGCCGGCGTTTATATCGTCGCGGATGCTCGAATCGGCGTTCTCAACTCCGCCGACGGTTCTTATGGTCGTAACTCCGCTGTTGAGCTGCATCTGAGCCGCGCTGCGGCAGACGGCCTTGATTATCTTGCGGAAAAGATTGTTGCTCGTCATTATCTTAACGAGCTTCTTCGGGTCGGACTCCTTCTTCTTCGGCTTGCCGCTCGAGGGGAGGTGGAGATGCATATTGATAAGACCGGGCATTATATATTTTCCGTCGAGGTCTATCTTTTCATATCCGGAGATGTCCGCGTTCCCGTCAACAATGGCGGCTATCTTCTCGCCATCGACAAGAATTATCTTGCCGGACTGAGGCTCCATATCCTGAGTACCGTCGAGAATGATGCCGTTCACAAGTGCGTATTTCATTTTTTTCGGTTCCTCCTTGAAAAAAGTGCAAGTCCGCATTGTATGTCGCGACAGCTTATTGGCTTATGCGAATATTAACACGGTTGCTATGCTTAAAATTATAGAGCTTTTTCCTCCGTTTTGCAAGCTTTTTCCGTTTAAATCGCTGAAAAGTTTTCGTTTTTTATCACCTTTGAACGGAGAAGCGGATATTTGTACTTGAAATTATGTTATGAGCATAAAAATACCGCCGCATCCTAAGACACGGCGGAATTTTCATTATGTTTTCTCTTACTGGATGAATCCGGCGACGGTGAGCATATACTCGCCGATCTGAGCGCCGAACTCGGGTGCGCCTTCCATGATAAGCTTGCCCTTCTTAGCGGAGTCAAGCATATCGTCAAGACCGAGCAGGATGCCCAGCGCGCTGTCGAGAGAATCGAAGCGGAGGGTGAAGAAAGGCATAGCTCTCTTGTAAACGCCTCTGCCGGCTCTCGATTTGCCCGCCTTTATGCGCAGATAAGCCGAAAGCTCATCGTGGCCGTTGACAGCCCACGCATAGACACGATCGGGGCTCTTGAGCGCCCAATCGTGAACATCGGGATGGCCGAGCTTGTTGAGCTGGCTGATACCGCTCGAAAGCAGGTAGAAGTAGCACTTGACGAGCAGAGCCTTGGTGTCCTCGTCCTCCGGGATGCCCTTTGCGGTAAGCAGAGAGGACATCTTCAGCAGCACTGCCATGAACGAGGCGAACAGGCCGGGATGCTTTGCAATACCCTTCATCTTGGGCAGAGTCGAAAGGCTCATCTTGCCCTTGAAGAATGCGTTCATCGCCTCAATGCTCTTGAACTCAAGCTCGATGTGGGGAGCGGTGTCCACTTTATCGTTGTGAACGAGCCACTCGCCGCAGTTGACTACGAAATGGGTAGCCACCTTGCCGTCCGGGCTGTCGGGATCGAGAGCACTGACCTGCATAACGCCGTGCGCGTGCTCAAACTTCTTTGCGAGCGAGGGAACGTCGCTTGCAATTACCTTGATGAGCGGAAGGACAGCGTTGAGAAAAAGTTTATTTGTAAAAATCTCATCTCTTGATGCCATATAATCATTCCTTTCCTTATCGGGATACGGGCGAAGCTATTACACCTCGTCGTCCCAATCGTCATCAAGCTCGAAGTCCTTGCCCATGACCTCACGGACAGCCTCAACGATACCGTTCGAGTCGATACCGAGCATGGACATGATGTCCTCATGCAGTCCGATGGGAGCAAACTTATCCTGGATACCGAGCTGCTTGAATGCGCAGCCCTTACCGGATTCAACAACAACCTCTGCAACAGCACTGCCGAGACCGCCGATGACGTTGTGATCCTCAACGGTGATTATGCGGCGGGTGTCCATAACGGCCTTGAGAATAGCCTCGCGGTCGATGGGCTTAATGGTGTGCATATCGAGAACTCTGACCTTCAGGCCGTCGGAGCTCTCAAGGAAGTTAGCCGCCTGAAGAGCCTGGAATGCGCAGGAGCCGCAAGCGATAACGGTGATATCGGTGCCCTCTTTAAGAGTGACAGCCTTGCCAAGCTCGAAGCCGTAATCGGTGTTCTCATAGAGGACACGGTCGAAGCCTCTGTTGATTCTGATATAGAACGGGCCGGGGGTCTCATATGCCGCACGGACTGCGTTGACAGTCTCCATACCGTCTGCGGGGCAGATAACGGTGAGGTTGGGCATAGCGCGGGTAACTGCGAGGTCGCAGATAGCGTGGTGGGTCGAGCCCGCCTGTCCGAACGAAGTACCCGAATGGGTAGCTATAATCTTAGCGTTGACATTCTGATAGCAAATGTCGGTGTGAAGCTGGTCGGCGCTTCTGAGAGAAGCGAAAACCGAGAAGGTCGAAAGGAACGGCACGAGGCCTGCTCTTGCCATACCTGCGGCGACGCCGAACATATTCTGCTCTGCGATACCGACGTTGAAGAATCTGTCCGGATAAGCCTCACCGAACATGCCGATCTTTGTTGATTTGCCGAGGTCAGCGGTCAGCGCAACAACTTCGGGGTGCTCTGCGCCGAGCTCAACAAGGGTCTTGCCGTAATATTCCGCGGTAGAAAGAGCGGTTGATTCAACGGCTGTATAGGTCATTCCGCCTGCCATAATTATTCGCCCTCCTTTTCTGCTCTTGCTTTGCGTGCCTCATAGTACTTATCGAGGCTCTCTATAGCTTTCTTGTACTTCTCTTCGTCAATTGCGCCGTAGTGCCAGCGATAGTTGCCCTCCATGAAGTCGATGCCGGCGCCCTTTATTGTGTCGGCAATTATCATGACGGGAGAATCGGTCTTGTTCTCAAGAGCAAAGTCGATAGCGTCGCAAAGCTCTTTGATGTTGTGTCCGTCGACTTCCTTGACGATGAAGCCGAAGGAGCGCCACTTGTCGGCGAAGGGCTCAAGCTTCATGACATCCTCGGTCTCGCCGTCGATCATGCACTTATTGCGGTCGACGAAGGAGATCATATTGGTGACCTTGAAGTTGGAGGCCGCCATGGCTGCTTCCCAGTTCGAACCCTCGTCGCACTCGCCGTCGCCGAGGATGCAGTATGTTTTGTAATCCTTGCCGAGAACTCTTGCGGCAAGAGCGGTTCCGACTGCTATCGGAAGTCCGTGGCCGAGAGAGCCGGTGGAAGCGTCAACGCCGACAACCTTGTTCGAGTCGAGGTGGATGCCCATCTTCGAGTTCGTGTGGTTAAAGGTCTTGAGCTGCTCGGGATCGTTCCAGCCGAAATCGACGAGCACGGGAGCGTAAGCTATACCCGCGTGACCCTTACTGAGGATAAAACGGTCTCTGTCCTCCCACTTGGGGTTCTTGACGTCGAGTCTCATGTACTTGTGGTAGAGAACGGTAAGCATATCCATGACGCTCATGCCGCCGCCGATATGACCGCTGCCCGCCCAGTATGTGGTGTCGAGGCAAAGTCTGCGCAGCTCATGAGCCTTCTTTTCGAGCGCTAACCATTCCTGCTTTGATAATGGCATTTACATTTCCTCCTTACAGAAAACATTTTTTATCGTCTGAGTGAATAAGCGGGTACCCCCGTAACTCACAAAGCTTCTCTTTTGCCCGGGAAATAACACCGGATGAAGTATATGACCCGTGCACGGCAAAAATCACTCCGAACGTCAAAATATCCAAAGCTTTAAGCGCGCACAAAGTCATTTTTATCTCATATGCATATATAATAGCACAGAAACCCCCGTCTTGTAAAGACAGGACGGAGGTTTTTTTGGGAAAAATCAGGCAAGCTCGGGGTGATTCTTGCGAAGGGTGTTGAATGCATCCTCTGCAACATCAACGGTGTGAGCAATATCCTCATCGGTCAGGGACGCATTGAGGAAATGGTTGTGGTGGCTTGTAAGGAATATGCCGCGCTTGACCATCTCGGCGATCCACTCCTGATGAAGCATGAGAGAATCGTCATCGGCAAGGCGCAGATAGAACAGCGACGGCTCGCCGGAGACTACAAGATGGAAGCCGTTGTTCGCGGCAGCAGCCTTGAGACCCTCGCCGACCTTGAGACCCTTCTCGCGGAAGATGGCGGGAGTGTTGAGCTTCTTCATCTTGTTGATGCAGGCGATACCCGCTGCGAACGGGATTGCGCTGAGCCAGTAGCTGCCGGTATAGGACAGGCTGCTGATAGAGCTCTTGAGGAACTCCTTGCCGCAAAGAGCGGAGACGTTCCAGCCGTTTGCAAGAGCCTTGCAGAAGCAGATGAGGTCTGCCTCGAAGCCGTAGAAGTGGTCACTGCCGGCGATATCAAGACGGAAGCCTGCGCGGACGTCGTCGACTATGAGGACGATGCCGTTCTTTGTGCAGAGCTCGCGAACCTTCTGCCAGTAGCCGTCTGCGGGAAGCTGGTTGTCAAAGAAGTTGCCGTGGAGATAGGGAGTCGAGATAAACGCAGCTATCTCGCCCTCGTTCTCGGCGATAACTCTCTCGAGCGCGGGGATATCGTTCCAGTCTATATAGATGTTGTTTGCAACGTCCTCTTCGATAACGCCGGGATAGTCGACCTTCTGGGTCCAGGGCGAAATACCGTGATAGAAGCCGTTGATGAAGATTATCTTCTTGCGGTGGGTATGGGCTCTTGCGGTCATTATGGCGGCGGTGGTAACATCGTTGCCGTTCTTTGCGAAGAAAGCCCAGTCTGCGCAGTTTACGGTGTCAACAAGCAGCTCCGCGAACTCGACTGCCTTGTAGGACGGCGAGGTGGTGCAGTTGCAGACCTTTGCCTGAGCGATGGCGGCCGCGTCGACGTCGGGGTCGTTGTAGCCGAGAACGTTCGGGCCGTATGCGCACATATAGTCTATGAATTTGTTTCCGTCAACATCCCAGAAATAGGAGCCCTGCGCTCTGTCGCCGAAAAGCGGGAACGCGCTGACGGGGATAAAGCAGCCCTCTGCCGGGCCGAGGTGGCCGTAGACGCCGGAAGGAATGACCTTTTCGGCTCTCTCGAACATCTCTCTGCTCTTTGTGTAATCGTTAATCTTGAAGCTCATTAAAGTTCCCCTCCCTTATGCCAAGTACAGAGCAACTCTGTCGAGCAGTCTGTTCATATTGTCTATCATCGAGATCATGCCCTTCATGGTGATAGCACCCATGCCTATGCAGGCAACGGCGTTTATCTTTCCGTCGAAGAGGTCTCTTGCAAGATCAATTGAAGCGAACTCCATATCGGCGCGCGGATTCTCGCAGCGCTTCTTTATGGTTACAAGGCGTCCGTTCTTTGCGCGGATCGTAGCCGCGGGACCGTCCTTTATGCCGAGGCCTATCTCGCCGTCAACTATGTGGGATGCCGAGAACTGACCGATCTTGTCGTTGTTGGCTATCTGAGATATAGCAACAGCGATAGTGTAGAGCATGAGCGTGGTGCTCTGCTCGAAGAAGGTTCTGTCCTGAAGATCCTCGGGCGAGGGACGCATATATTTCGCAAGCAGGTCGGTCAAGGGGGTAAAGGTCTTGAGGAGGAACTTGATGTGCTGGAATCCTTTCGAGGGGATGGGTGTTACGGTTCCGTCAATAAGACCGTTGAATTTTTCGCAGGAAGAGAACGGCAGTTTGACGTCGCACTTGCCGACGCCCTGCTCCATCCTGCATCTTCCGTTTTTGAAGGTTATCGTGGCGCTCGGGCCGTCTTTAACTTCGAAGCCTATCGAGATGGGCTTCGTGTTGGTGAGCATTGCGCTCGCCTCCGGGACTATCTCGCAGAGATTCTCCAAAGTTCCCAAGACAGCATAAAGGTTAATGTACGCCATTGTTTTCTGATCAGTCAACCTTCATTCCTCCTTTTTAAATTGATAAAAATATTCAGAGCCGGTTTTTTGAACGCCGGTTTACTCTTGGACTGTATTCTACCACATTCTATGCCTTAAAGTCAATTGCATACCGGAAGCGTAGCAAAAAATTCACAAAATCGGCTGATTTTTTCGGGCTTTTATACTTATTTTTTCGGCGTTTTTCGATAAATCCGTAAATTTTTCTCCGTGCTACCGCCGACCCTCCGAATACTTCTTTTTCGGAAAGTAATAATAAAATAATTTTTTCAATATCGGCGGCGGCAAATTCACCGTCCGGCAGCCCTTTGCCGGCTAACGGCGCCGCTTTATATTCTTCTGTCGTTGCGCGACTCGTGCTTTATTAGGCTTATGACTATTATATACATCGCCGCCACAAACGCTATGAATATAGCGGTCGAAAGCGTTGTGCCTATCATGGCGCAGGAGTCGTAGAAGCCGTGCAGGAACACGGCGGAGAGGTATGAGGCAAGGAGATTAAGCACCTTTTTCCCCTTGCAGCCGAGGTCGGAAAAGAGCTTGGCGCGCCCGTAGAACAGACCCATGAACACGGCAAAGCCCATATGTCCGGGAACGGCGAGCACCGCGCGCGGGAGCGCGACGGACAGGCCGAAGTTCATAACATACTTTATATTCTCAAACGCGGCGAAGCCCAAAGAGACCGAGACGGCGTAAACTATTCCGTCAAAGCTGTAGTTAAAATTCGGATTCTTCCAGGTTCTGAGCTTCATCAGCAGGAACTTAGTCCCCTCCTCGACAACCGCGACAACCGCGAAAGCGAGGATTATTTTATAATATTTATCGTTTTGGCTCACCTGGTCGTTGAGCATCTTTTCGCCTATCATTTCGAGCACTATCGACATCAGCGCCGCAACGATACCCATGAGAATCAGCGACAGTAGCAGCCCGGGCGGCTCCTTGTCGACCGTGTCGTGCTTATAGATATAGCGCAGCAGAAACGCCGCGGGCAGTATTGCCGCGAGGATATATATTGAAAATATCGCCGCCGAGGGAAGAACAAAAAACATTTTATCAGCTCCTGTTTTGCTCAGAGCGTTGCGAACCGCGCCGTCAATGCGTCGCTTCGCGTGCGCCAAAAGCTGTTTGCAACTATTTTAACGGTATATTCCGTTCGGGTCTTGAGTCCGCATATATGCTCAGTGAGAGTCGCGGGCATATTATACAGATAGTAGCGCGAGGTTATGTTGAGATGCTTTTTTACAAGTCCGTCGCCGCTCAGAATATATATGTCGTAGCTGTCCGGGCGGTCTTTCCCGCTCGCCTGATTGAAAGTAATATCGCAGCCGTCCGCCGTTATATTTTCTACAGATACCCGCGCGTTTTCAAAAAACGGTCTCTCCGCCGTCACATAGCGCGCGTCGGTATATTTGAACGAATCTATATTCCACGGCTCGTCTATCTCCCAAGTATAGGGGAAGAAGTGCCCGGTGAGTACGTCGTAGGGATAGACCCTGACTCTGCCGCCGGCGTCGGCCTCGACTATCAAAAACTGCGCCGCGCTGCCGTCCTCGGGGGGTATGGTACCGTGAGCCTTGTCGAACTCGTCGAGCTCGAAGTAGCTCAGCGTCCCCGTTCCGAAGGCGCTGAAATGGCGCTGATGCGCGGAACGCGGGTCATTTATCGGCGCATGGGAATGGCCGGAGAAATCGACTGTCTGCGGATAATTCATAAGTATATCCGTTATCTCGTCCTCGCCCCAATTTATGCTGCCGTAGACTGTGTCGGTGATATGCGGATGCTGAAAGAAGAATATCGGCTTTCTGCCGTCTCTCTCGGCCGCTTTTTCAAGCTCCGCCGCCGCAAATTCGCGCTTTTTTTCGTCGAAGTGGCAGCCGCCGGTCGTTGTGACGGCGATGAAATCAAAGCCGTTTATAATTTCATGCGTGTCGGGCGTCAAAGAAAATATCTCACCGAAGCGGCGCAGGGCATTCTCCTCGCCGTCGCTCATATATTCGTGGCTCCCCATTGTCATTATCAGCCTCGCTCCCGAGGGCAGACCGCCGTCAAGAAGCTTTTTGACCTTGCGCATCTGAAGCTCGGTGCCGCGCGAGGCGAAGTCACCGACAATGACGAGCGCATCAAGACCTGCATATCTCCCGTCCGAAGAGCACAGCTCTCCGAGGTCGGCGAGAGCTTTCGCCAATCTCTGCTCCTCTATGCAGTCCTCGTCATCTATATGTACATCGCTCATGACCGCAAAGCGCAGGGTCGGAGCAAAGCTCTTGTCAAAAGGCATGGGGGCTCTCTCTTTCTTTAAAGTATCTTGTCAAACGCCTCGAGCCAATAGCGGGCTATAAGCGCCGCGCCGTCGAACGAGGGGTGAACTCCGTCGGGCGCCCACTGCTCGGGGCAGGTGTCCACGGCGGCGGCATTGAGAAGTCCGTCGAGCGGGATAAACGCGTCGGCGTAATCCTTTGCCACTCTGCGCACCGCCTGAATCCTCGGGTCGAGATCCTCTCTCCAGCTCGCGCGCTCCTCGGAGACATGGAGCACGAACGGCTCCATAATGATTATTTTAAGGCTCGGATTTTCACGCCTCGCGTCCTCGAGCAGCGAGCGGTACACGCGCTCGAACTCCTCTGTATCCGAGGGGTCGCCGCTGTCGTATCTCCGCCAGGTGTCGTTAATGCCGATGAGCACGGAGAGCACGTCGGGACGAAGGTCGAGGCAGTCGCTCTGCCAGCGGGCGCGCAGGTCTCTGACTCTGTCTCCGCTGATTCCGAGATCAAAAAAGTCTATATCGAAGTTCGGTCTCGCCGCGCGGAAATTCGACGCGACGAAAAGCGGATAGCCGCTGCCCATGTTGCGGATATCCCCGCGATCTCTGCCCATATCGGTTATACTGTCTCCCTGAAAGAGAACTCTGAGTTTTCCCATTAAACATTCCTCCGTCGGCTCGAGACCGCCTGTCTTTGTATATAGTATTATATATTTATTATATATTTATTTTTCGTCTTTTGCAACAGTTTGAGTAAATTTCGGCTATGTGTGGTATATACAAAAAATTACGGAATTTTTTGTGATATAATACAAAAAGGAGGCGTTTATTATGAAATTCAGAATTTATACCGCCGGACTGCCGGAGGAAGCGAAAAAAATACGGCTCGAAGTTTTCGTAAAAGAGCAGGGCTTCGAGGAAGAATTCGACAGCGTGGACGACACTGCCGCGCACATAGTTCTCTTTGACGGAAAAACTCCCGTCGGGGTGTGCCGCATCTTTAAAGACAGCGGAAGCGGCAAGACGGTAATAGGGCGCGTCGCGGTCAAAAAGGAGCTTCGCGGCAGAGGGCTCGGTACACGCATAATTGAGGCCGCCGAGAAATACGCCGCGGGCACGGGAATAAGTGCAATACGGATACATTCGCAGGAGCAGGCCGCCGGCTTTTACAGTGCGCTCGGCTACAGAGACACGGGAGAAAGCGACCTCGACGAGGGCTGCCCGCACATATGGATGGAAAAACTCCTGTAAAATGTGTAAAAACCACAAATAGCATATGCTAACCCACTTGACTTTTGTGCTAATCGGCGGTAAAATAATTTCACAAAAGTTATGGAGGGATATACAATGAATAAAAAGCTACGGAGAGTCATAAGTGCGCTGCTTGCTCTGTGCCTGTTGGCGTGCATGATAATCCCCGCCGCTTCCGCCATGCCGCAGGAGAGCGCAGACGGCTCGATAAAGCGCATAAGCGTTGTCATCAACGGCGACGCAAAGACGAGACGCGGCATCTGCTGGTACACGGCGGAGAAATGCGGCAGCGATGTTGAAGTAATGCCCCTTGAAAAATACAGCGGCAGCTTCGACGGCGCACTCAAATTCTCCGGCACCTGCACGAAGTGGAAGGAGAACTACTGCCACAAGGTGCTCGCCGAGGGACTTGAGCCCGGAACCAAATATGTTTACAGAGTCGGCGACGCTTCGACCGGAGTCTGGAGCAACAACGGCACATTTGAGACAGCCTGCGACGGCGAAGAGGCGTTTTCGTTTATAGCTCTCGCCGATGTTCAGGCGGGCAACGAGACGAACTTCACAAAGAGCGGAGCCGTTCAGCGCACCGCCATGCAGGTCTGCCCCGACGCCAAGTTCCTCATGAACGCGGGCGATTTCGTCAACGACTGCAACGACCAGGAGTGGGACTGGTTCTATGAGAAGAGCTGCGACACGCTCATGAATATAACCATGGCGCCGACCGCCGGCAACCACGAGGGCAACCTGCGTTGGGGCTGGTTCGACAATATGTTCAACCTCGACAGGAGCGCGGGCTGGAATCACATCACCGGCGTATACTATTCCTTTGACTATTCGAACGCGCATATCGCCGTGCTCAACACCAACGATATGTATCCCATAAGCGAGGAGCAGCTCAACTGGCTTCAGAACGACATGAACTCCTCCGACGCGCAGTGGAAGATAATCCTCATGCACCGCGCCTGCTACTCCGCGGGCAAGAACATAAACAAGCCCGACACCGTTATCATGCGCAAGCGTCTGCTGCCCATAATAGACAGCCTTGATATCGACGTTGTCATCAACGGCCACGACCATATGTATCTGCGCACCTATCAGGTCAAGGACGACAAGATTCAGCCCACCGAGTACATCACCGAGAACTACAAGGGCGAGGAGATAACCTACGCGCTCAACCCCGAGGGCACGGTACACATCCTGCCCAACACCGCCGGCACGAAGCGCTACGGCGTTCACAAGGACGCCATGGAGCCTATCCTCAAGAATTCCGCCGTTGCCGCGCAGCCCTACAAGTCGATGTTCAGCACCTTTACCATAGACGGCGACAGGCTCATCTACCGCGCCTACACCGTCGACGTTGACGACGAGACTCTCGAGGCCACGGGCTACGAAAAGTTTGACGAATATGCGATAAAAAAGACCGTCAAGGGTGAGGCCAAGGAGCATAAGGAGCTGCCCACCGACTTCCTTTCAAACTTCAAGCAGAATGTTCTGAATGTCCCGATCGCAATAGTCTATATGCTCGTCAAATATATTCTCATCCTGCCCCATATCATAAAGAACAGATAAATCAAATCGCCCGTGCCGAGAAATCGGTGCGGGCGGTTTTTTGTTATCAGAAATTAACCGCCGCAGAGCTTTGATTCTGCGGCGGTCGGCTTATCTTATTATTTTATAGCGGCTCGGGTCGCGCGGCTTCTGCTCCGGCACCTCGTCCGGTTCGCCTATCGCAACGCCTATCATATACTGAAAATCAACGGGAATATCTATCTCCCCGCGCCAATAGGCCCCCCTGTCCGCGTCGTCAAACAGCGCTCCGACGCTGCCGACTATGCAGGTACCGAGGCCGAGTCCCTTTGCGGCGATACATATGTTTTCTGCCATTATCCCCGCGTCCGTCTGACTTCCGGGTGGCGCGAATATTGCGGCGAACACGGGCGCGTTATGATAAAACGGGTTCTTATCGCTGCGCGTATGCACGGGTGTGTCCCAGCCGACGATATTCTTGAAATCTATCTGCATTTGGCGGAGCATCGCGTCGTTGCAGATAAATCTGACATGACAGGGCTGGCTGTTGCGCCCGCTCGGGGACATCATCGCCGCCGCCGTAAGCGTATCGAGCTGCGCGTCGGTGAGCATGACGGGCTTATACTCCCGCACAGTCTGACGTGTCAAAACGGCATCTGTAACTTCGTTTCTGATGATATCAGCCATTCTTGTCGACCTCCCTGACAGCTCTGTTTATCACTCTGTCGTTGCGCTCGACCGAAAGCTCCGCGGCATAGCCCTCGACTATCTTATCGAATTCCTCGCCGCGCAGGCTCTTGAGGCAGTCGTCGCGGTAGCGCTCGTAGTATTGCTTCGCCTCGTCCTCGGAGGGGTTCTCCCTGACGATTAAGAAAATATAGTTGTTCGTTATAATAACCGCGTTCGAGCCGACGGAGAGCTTCTGAACATTTTCGAAGAAGCCGTCCGGATATGAGTCCGTGCCCTTCTTTATGAACTGGAGCTGATCGGAAACGGTGGAGTCGGGGTGCTTCTTGGAATAGAGCTCGACTATTTCGTTCATCGTCTGACCGTTTCTCAGACGCGTTGAAAGCTCCGTGAATTCCTTGTTCATCTCCGCCTTCTGATCGGCAGTCATAACCACGGTGTTGCCGTTTGAGTCGGTCGTTGTGAGGTAGCCGGTTATTGCGCGGAAAGAGATATAGTTCTCGTTATAGTACTTCTTTATATCGTCCTCGTTGACCGCCTTTTCGCCGCCCTCGTCATAGATATAATAGAAAAGTCTGTTGCGCGAGGTGTCGGCGGTCTGTATTTTCATGAGCGTCTGCTTCGACACGCCGAGCTTTTCATAGTAGCCCGAGAAAACGTGCCACAGATCCTCAAGATTGTTTGACGCGGAGCGCTTCTCCGAGGGAGAGAGCGTGAGTCCGAGCTCGACGATTTTCGTGTTGACCGCGACATATTCGCAGCACTGCTCTATAGCGGCGTCTATCATCTGGCCGTCGGTCGCGTCGGAAGCGAGCCCGTACTTCTCCGGGAAAGCGTGAACACGGTCGTAGTAATATAGAAAAGTCTCATAGTCTATCTGCGCGCCCGAGATATTCAGCGCGCTCTTTTTATTCGCCGCGCACCCCGCAGTGCAGAATACGGCGGCAAGACAGAGCAAAACGGCGACAAATGCTTTGAATTTCTTCATTTTCGGTTATCCTTTCATCAGATATCGAGCCATGCTTCGGCGTGAGCGTCGGAGGGCATCCGCCAGTCGCCTCGCGGTGAGAGGCTGACCGAGCCGACCTTCGGGCCGTCCGGTATGCAGGAGCGTTTGAACTGCTGGGAGAAGAATCTCTTCAAAAAGAGTCTGAGCCACTTTTCGAGCTGCTCGCGGCTGTATACTCCGTCAAACGCGCGGCATGCCATGAACATGAGCTTATCGGGCGAAGCGCCGAAGCGCTGGAAATGATAGAGAAAGAAATCGTGAACCTCGTATGGGCCGAGGGTATCCTCCGTCTTTTGGGCTATCTTGCCGCTGCTGTCGGGCGGGAGCAGCTCGGGGCTGACGGGGGTTGCGAGTATCTCGCGCAGAACCTCGCCCAGCTCGCCGCCTCTCTCGTCCGCCACAAATGAAACGAGATATCTGACGAGGGTCTTGGGCACGGAGCAGTTGACCCCGTACATACTCATATGGTCGGCGTTATAGGTGCACCAGCCGAGCGCAAGCTCGGAGAGGTCGCCCGTGCCGACGAGCAGCGCGCCCTCCTTGTTGGCGGTGTCCATAAGTATCTGCGTGCGCTCGCGCGCCTGAACATTTTCGTAGGTCACGTCGAGTATGCTCATATCGTGCCCTATGTCCCGCATATGCTGAGTACACGCGGGGACGATGTCTATATCCCTGAGCTCGGCCCCGATGCACTCCGTAAGCGTAACGGCGCTCGACTTCGTGCGCTTCGTGGTACCGAAGCCGGGCATTGTGATGCAGATTATGTTTTCCTTCGGCAGGCGAAGCAGGTCGAACGCCCTGTCCGCAACAAGCAGCGCAAGCGCCGAATCGAGCCCGCCCGAAATGCCTATCACAGCCTTTTTGAGCCCTATGTGCTCGATCCTCTTTGCAAGCCCCGCCGCCTGGATATTGAATATCTCGGCGCAGCGCGCACGTCTGACATTTTCGTCGGACGGCACGAACGGGTGCGCGTCGAACGCTCTGTCCATATCATCCTCTTTGAGCGTCGGCAGAGTTATCGCAACGCGTCTCATGTCCCGCTCGGCATAGCGTGCCGCATTGTCGTAAAATTCGCTGTTTCTGCGCAGGGCTTCGAGCTTCTTTATATCGATACAGGCGCAGACCGCCGAGCCGTCCCGCTCAAAGCGTTCGTTTTCGGCGAGTATGCCGCCGTTTTCCGCAACGGTACACGCGCCTGAGAACACAAGATCCGTCGTGCTCTCGCCGACTCCGGCGGAGGAGTAGACATAGCCGCAGTAGCACCGCGCGCTCGTCTGCTCGATAAGGCTGCGCCTGAACTCGTTCTTCGTAACCATCTCGTCGGAGGCGGAGATATTGACTAAGATATTCGCGCCGCCGAGCGCCAGAACCGCGCCGGGCGACACGGGCACCCACATATCCTCGCACACCTCTATTCCGACGGCGGCTCCGTTGTCCGCGCAGAAGAGCATGGTGCCGAACGGCACTTCCTCTCCGCAGATTTCGGCCGTGTCGCACGGAATATCAAAAGCCGAGACAAAATGGCGCTTTTCGTAAAATTCATTGTAATTGGGCAGATAGCTCTTCGGCACCACGCCCGCTATTTTGCCGTTTTGGAACGCGGCGGCGCAGTTAAAAAGCCTGCCGCGCACGCGCACGGGAAGTCCGACTATAACAAGCGCACCTATATCCGCGCACTCGGCGACAAGCCTGCCGAGCGCCGCTTCCGCGCTTTCAATAAGCCTGTCCTGCGAGAAGAGGTCTGAGCAGGTGTAGCCGGTTATGCTAAGCTCCGGCAGGGCGATTATCTGCGCGCCGGAGGAGGCCGCCTCTCTTATCAGGGGCAGCATATTATCAACATTCTTATCGGGCGCGCCTACGGTCACTCTCGGGCAGACGGCCGCGGTCTTGACAAAGCCGAAGTCTTTCAAGCTATCACGTTCCCTTCCGCAAATCCTGTTAAATCCTATTATACGTATATAGTATATACTAATTCGCGCTCTAAATCAATCCTTTTCATTTTCCGGAGGTGATCCCACGGACACGTTTTATTCGCTCGTTTCCTCTGTAAATTCCGTCCTCTGGGGAGTCCCTCTGCTCGTCGCTTTTACGGGCACGGGACTGCTTTTGAGCGTGCGGTCGGGATTTTTTCAGCTGACACGCGTCGGCACCTGGATGAAGACGACGCTCGGCAGCATATTCGGCAAGAAGAGCCGCCGCTCGGGCGAGGGCTCGATATCGCAGACTCAGGCGCTCTCCGCCGCGCTCGCCGCGTGCATGGGCACGGGAAATATAGTCGGCGTGGCGGCTGCTGTTGCCTCGGGCGGCGCGGGCGCGGTCTTTTGGATGGTAATAAGCGCAATAATCGGCATGATGAGCGCGTGTTGCGAAAACATCCTCGGCATAAAGTACCGCTGCCGCGACAAAAACGGCGAGTGGATGGGCGGCGCGTTCCTCTATATGGAGCGCGGGCTGGGCTTTAAAAAGACGGCGAAGATTTTTTGCGTTCTGCTCGTCGCGGCCTCGCTCGGAATAGGCAACATGACGCAGGCGAACGCCGCCGCGCTCTCGCTTCGCGGCTCGTTCGGGCTGAGCCCCGCGATAACCGGCGCGGTGCTCGCGGTCGGCGTTTTCGCAGTCACCTGCGGCGGGCTCAAGAGAATAGCCTCGGCTGCGGAGAAGATAATCCCCGCCATGACGGCGATATTTATTTTGGCGAGCTTCGCCGTCATAATAAAAAACTTTCGGGCAGTTCCGTCGGCGTTTTGCAGAATAATATCGGAGGCCTTTTCCCTGCGTGCGGCGGCGGGCGGCGCGGCGGGCTGCGGGATAAAAAAGGCTCTGCGCTACGGGGTGGCGCGGGGCGTGTTTTCAAACGAAGCGGGGCTGGGCAGCAACGCCATAATTCATGCGGCGGCCGAGACAGACTCCCCCGCCGAGCAGGGCTGCTGGGGAATACTCGAGGTTTTTCTCGACACCGTGGTTATGTGCACCGTGACAGCAATAACGCTCCTTGTGTCCGGCGTGCCCATAGACGGCGACGGCTCTCTCACCTGCGCCGCGGCATTCGGCAGCGTGTTCGGAGCGGCGGGCAGCGTTTTCGTGTGTCTGAGCGTCTGCGTATTCGCCTTTGCCACGCTCATCGGCTGGTCATATTACGGGCGGCGCGGGCTCGAATATCTGCTCGGCGAAAAAAGCGCGGGGATATACAATCTCATCTACTCGGCGGCGGTATTCGTCGGCTGCGTCACCGACCTCAGGCTCATATGGGAGCTATCCGACCTCGCAAACGCGCTCATGGCCGTACCCAATCTCATCTCGCTCTGCCTGCTCGGCGGCGAAGCGACAGAGGAGCTGAAAAAGACATATCCGAAATGATATATAAGTGTTGATTTATTGATATAACCATGTATAATATGTATAGACGGAATGTATTCTGGGGGTTTGTGCGGAAATACGGCGCAAAGCTGTTTTTGAGCGTATATCGCCGCGCTGAATAAAAATCAACTATAATCATTATTTTACGCGCAAGCGAAAATATTCGGAGTCAAATCATGCCGAGATTTTTATGTGATCTGCATATTCATTCGTGCCTGTCGCCCTGCGGCGACGGGGACATGACCCCCTATAACCTTGTCAACATGGCAAAGGTCATGGGGCTTGATATCCTTGCGCTGACAGACCACAATTCCTCTCTCAACTGCCCCGCCGCGGCGCGGGCGGCAAGGGACGCGGGAATAGCCTTCGTGCCCGGAATGGAGCTTACCACCTCGGAGGAGGTGCATGTCGTTTGCCTGTTCCCGGATGTCGATTCCTCGCTCCGGTTTTCGGGCTATGTCTCGGAGCGCCTGCCGAAGATAAAAAACAGGCTCGATATTTTCGGCGAGCAGCTGATAATGGACGAGCTCGACGGTGTTCTCGGCTGCGAGGAAAATCTGCTGAGCACCGCAAGCTTCATTTCGATAAGCGAGGTTTTTTCGCTCGTCTCCGACTTCGGCGGCGTCTGCTACCCCGCGCATATCGACCGCCCGTCGTTCAGCGTCACGGCAAACCTCGGTTCCTTTGACGAGAGCTGGGGCTTCATAAACGCCGAGCTGTCCGCTTTTGCTCAAACGGACAAGCTGACACAAGCGCATCCCCTGCTCGAAAATATGCGGCTTTTGCGCGCATCGGACGCGCACTTTCTCGAAAATATCGGCTCGGCGAGCACCGAGCTCGAGCTCCCCTGCGCATCGCCGCAGGCGGTCATTGACCTGTTAAAAAGTAATTACTACCCGCCGGGTATGTAAATTGGTATACAGCTTATCGATATTTTTTTCCTTAAACTGTAGAAATTTTGCATTTCGCGTGTTATAATTACTTCTAATGCGAAAGGGATTCCCCTTTTTGCCTATCTGTATTTTTCTCAAACCTAAGGAGGGAGAGGCTACAAATGCTCAAAAAAATCAGTAAGATACCTTTTTCCGGCACCCCGGAGCAGGAGGAGAAGCTCAGAGCCGTTATCGCCGAGTGCAACGGCGACAAAAGCCTGCTGATGCACGTCATGCAGGAGGCGCAGCTCATCTACGGTTATCTTCCGTTCGAGGTACAGGCTATAATAGCCGAGGGAATGGACGTTCCGCTTGAAAAGGTATACGGTGTATCAACTTTCTACGCTCAGTTCGCTCTGAGTCCCAAGGGCAGATACAACATCTCCGTATGTCTCGGAACCGCGTGCTATGTCAAGGGCTCGCAGGCTATCCTCGACAAGATAAGCGAGAGGCTCGGCATAGCCCCGGGCGAGTGCAGCGACGACGCGTGCTTCTCTATCGAGGCCTGCCGCTGCATAGGCGCTTGCGGACTTGCCCCTGTCATGACTGTCAACGACGATGTCTACGGCAGGCTCACCCCCGACCAGATAGACGGTATTCTCGACAAATACCTCGACGCTTAACGCCATGCGCGAGCTGTCACTCAACATTCTCGATATAGCCCAGAACTCCATCTCAGCCGGAGCGTCGCTGATAACAATAGAGGTCAGCGAGGACACAAAGGAGCACCTGCTCTCGCTCACCGTCTCCGACAACGGCTGCGGCATGGACGAGGAGACTCTCAGAAACGTCTGCGACCCGTTTTTCACCACGCGCACAACGCGCAAGGTCGGCATGGGGATTCCGCTGTTTCGCCTCGCGGCGGAGCAGACCGGCGGCAGCTTTGAGATAACCTCCGAAAAGGGAGTCGGAACCTCAACTAAGGCCGTATTTCATTCGGACAGCATAGACTTCACCCCCTTGGGGGACATTACCTCGACTGTAACCGTGCTCGTCTCGATGAACACCGACAGGGACTTTATCTACCGCAGAAAGGTCGACGGCGAAGAATTCGTGCTCGACACGCGGGAGATAAAAAATATTCTCGAGGGCGTGCCGCTCGACAATCCGGAGGTCGTGCAGTGGATGAAGGAATATATCGACGAGAACACCGCGCTTCTCACAAAATCCATATGACGGCGTTTGCGCCGGGAAAGGAACAACCATGAAATCACTTGCTGAACTTAACGCAATAAGAGATAAGGCAAAAGCCAATATGAACGTCCGCGACGACAGCGAAAGCTCGACCCGCGTACTCGTCGGCATGGCGACCTGCGGCATCGCGGCGGGCGCAAAGCCCGTGCTGACAGCCCTTGTTGACGAGGTTGCGCGCCGCAATCTCAGCCACGTCACCGTCTCGCAGACCGGCTGCATCGGTATGTGCCAGTATGAGCCGATAGTCGAGGTTCTCGAGCCGGGCAAGGAAAAGGTCACCTATGTAAAGGTAACGCCCGAAATGGTCGCGCGCATTGTCAGCGACCACCTCGTCAACGGCAACCCCGTTACGGAATTTACGGTCGGCGCTATCGCCAAATAACAAGGAGGGAAATCAATGTATCGTTCACACGTTCTTGTCTGCGGCGGTACCGGCTGTACTTCTTCTCACAGCGCAGAAATAATTGCCGAGTTTGAAAAGGAGATCGCCGAGAAAGGTCTCGCAGACGAAATCAAGGTCATCAGGACAGGCTGCTTCGGTCTGTGCGCCCTGGGCCCGATAGTCGTTGTCTATCCCGAGGGTGCGTTCTACAGCCAGATAAAGGTTGAGGACGTCTCCGAGATAGTTGACGAGCACCTCATCAAGGGCAGAATAGTCAAGCACCTGCTCTATGACGACACCGTGGCCGGCGACACCGTCAAGAGCCTCAACGAGACTCAGTTCTATAAGAAGCAGAAGAGAGTCGCGCTGCGCAACTGCGGCGTCATCGACCCCGAAAATATCAACGAATACATAGCCATGGACGGCTATCAGGCTCTCGCAAAGTGCCTGACCGAATACACCCCGGACGAGGTCATCCAGATAGTCAAGGACTCCGGCCTTCGCGGCAGAGGCGGCGGCGGATTCCCGACCGGACTCAAGTGGAGCTTCACGAGAAAGAATCAGGCGGATCAGAAATATGTCGTCTGCAACGCCGACGAGGGCGACCCCGGCGCGTTCATGGATCGCTCCGTGCTTGAGGGCGACCCGCACTGCATCGTCGAGGCCATGGCCATATGCGGCTACGCCACCGGCGCCACCGAGGGCTACATCTACGTCCGCGCGGAGTATCCCATAGCTGTCAAGAGACTTCAAATAGCCATTGACTCCGCCCGCGAGCTCGGGCTGCTCGGCAAAAACATATTCGACAGCGGCTTCGATTTTGACCTCCACATAAGACTCGGTGCAGGCGCATTCGTCTGCGGCGAGGAGACCGCACTCATGACCTCCATAGAGGGCAACCGCGGCGAGCCCCGTCCGAGACCTCCGTTCCCGGCGGAGAAGGGTCTTTTCGGAAAGCCCACTACCGAAAACAACGTCGAGACCTTCGCAAATATCCCGCAGATAATCCTGCACGGCGCGGAGAGCTTCGCCTCCATGGGCACCGAGCGCTCCAAGGGCACCAAGGTCTTTGCGCTCGGCGGCAACATAAAGCACACCGGCCTCGTTGAGATACCCATGGGCACGACCCTGCGTGAGATAATCGAGGACATCGGCGGCGGTATACCCAACGGCAGAAAGTTCAAGGCTGCGCAGACCGGCGGCCCCTCCGGCGGCTGCATCCCCGCAAGCCTCATGGACACCGAGATAGACTACGACAACCTCACCGCCATAGGCTGCATGATGGGCTCGGGCGGACTTATAGTCATGGATGACAGCAACTGCATGGTCGATATAGCTAAATTCTTCCTCGACTTCACGGTTGACGAGTCCTGCGGAAAGTGCTCCCCCTGCCGTATCGGCACGAGAAGAATGCAGGAGATACTCGAGAAGATAATCGCCGGCAAGGCGACTCTCGACGACCTCGACAAGCTCGAGGAGCTCGCCCACTACATAAAAGAGAACTCCCTTTGCGGTCTGGGTCAGACGGCGCCCAACCCCGTTCTCGCAACCCTCAAGTTCTTCCGCGAGGAGTACATAGCGCATATAGTTGACAAGAAGTGTCCCGCAGGCGTCTGCAAGGCGCTGCTGAGCTTCAAGATAGACAAGGATCTGTGCATCGGCTGCGGCCTTTGCGCCAGAAACTGCCCCGTCTCGGCTATCGGCAAGACCGACTATATCGCAGAGGGCCACAAGCTGCCTTCGTACGAGATAGACACCGCCAAGTGCATCAAGTGCGGCGTTTGCCTTGAAAACTGCAAGCGTGCCAAGGCTATCAGCAAAGGTTAAGGAAGGAGGGTCAACACAGCATGGAAATGGTAAATATTAAGATAAACAATATGCCTCTGAGCGTACCCAAGGGCATATCCATACTTGAGGCGGCGCGTACGGCCGGCATAGAGATCCCGACCCTCTGCTACCTCAAGAAGATAAACGAAATCGGCGCGTGCCGTATCTGCATGGTCGAGGTCAAGGGCGCCCGCTCGCTCGTGACCGCCTGCGTCTACCCCGTAAACGAGGGCATGGAGATATTCACAAACACGGAGCGCGTGCGCAAGAGCCGCAAGACGACTCTCGAGCTCATCCTCTCTACGCATGACAGGAAGTGTCTCTCCTGCATACGCAGCGGAACCTGCGAGCTCCAGCAGCTCTGCAAGGAGTTCGGCGTTGACGACGAGGGTCGCTTCGACGGCGCAAATCCCGTCCACGAATATGACGACTCCGCCATACATATGATAAGAGACAACGGAAAGTGCATCCTCTGCCGCCGCTGCGTAGCCGCGTGCCAGGCTCAGCACATCTCCGTTATCGGCGCAAACGCCCGCGGCTTTGACACTCACATCGGCTCGGCATTCGAGAAGCCGCTCGACTCCGTGGCGTGCGTCTCCTGCGGCCAGTGCATAGTCAACTGCCCGACCGGCGCTATCTACGAGAAGGACGACACCGCAAAGGTGCTCGAGGCTATAAACGACCCCGAGAAGTTCGTCGTTGTTCACACCGCGCCCTCTATCCGCGTCACTCTCGGCGAGTGCTTCGGAATGCACATAGGCACCAACGTTCAGGGCAAGATGGTCGCGGCGCTCAGACGTCTCGGCTTCGACAAGGTCTTTGACACCGACTTCGGCGCGGACCTCACGATAGTCGAAGAAGCAAACGAGTTCCTCGGCAGAGTCCGGAACGGCGGCGTGCTCCCGATGATAACCTCCTGCTCGCCCGGATGGATAAAATACTGCGAGCATTACTACCCCGATATGCTCGATCACCTCTCCTCCTGCAAGTCGCCCCAGCAGATGTCGGGCGCGATAATCAAGACCTGGTATGCGGAGAAGATGGGAATCGACCCGAAGGATATCGTCGTTGTCGGCATAATGCCCTGCACGGCGAAGAAGTTCGAGACAAAGCGCGACGATCAGTCCGCGTCCGGCTATCCGGATGTCGACTACTCCCTGACCACGAGAGAGCTCGGCAGAATGATAGAAAGCGCGGGTATCTTCTTCAAGCACCTGCCCGACGAGGAATTTGACAACCCGCTCGGCGATTCCACCGGCGCGGCAGTCATCTTCGGCGCAACCGGCGGCGTTATGGAAGCGGCGCTGAGAACCGCCGTAGAAAAGCTCTCCGGCGAGGAGCTCAAGAGCCTCGACTTCACCGAGGTTCGCGGCACCGAGGGCATAAAGGAAGCGTCCTACACCGTCAACGGCATGGAGATAAAGGTCTGCGTAGTCAGCGGACTCGCAAACGCCAACACTATTATGGAGAAGGTCAAAAACGGCACCGCCGACTACCACTTCATAGAGATCATGGGCTGCCCCGGCGGCTGCGTCAACGGCGGCGGCCAGCCGATACAGCACGCAGTCGTGCGCAACTTCGTCGACCTCAGAGCGCGCAGAGCCGCAGCTCTCTACGAGGCGGACAAGGATATGCCCCTGCGCAAGTCGCATGAGAGCGAGGCTGTCAAGCGTCTCTACGCCGAGTTCCTCGGCGAGCCCGGCAGCCACAAGGCTCACGAAGTGCTCCACACCTCATATGTTGCAAGACCGAAATATAAATAAGCACAAACAAAGAATCAATCCCGCTCTGCAAAGGTGGGATTGATTCTTTAACTTTTTTAAAAATCAAAACACGATTGACTTTTTTACTCTTTCTGTTAAAATATAATTGTAGCGCAGAAGTATTGTCATTTATCCGCCTCAAGGAAATTGAAAGGATGTGAAGTGATGAAAAAAACAAAAAAGCTTTTGTCGTGATTTTCGAGGTGCTTCTTTGGTCGCTGTTCCTGCAGGCGATAATATACTGCGTCTGCGAGCTTTTCCGCCCTGTATTTAACTTCTTTTTTACACATATGCACGATTTCTATTATGACTGCATAAGGATTTCAGAGTATGGAATGTTTTACTTTTACGCGTTTCGCTTCATATGGGCGGTCGCCTTTGTCAGCCTGTTCTTCTTCTATCTTTCAAGGAGAGCTCAAATTCGTAAATTCCGTTCTTTCTTCACCGCCTTTGTCTTGTCGGCGATACCGATGATTTTGATGCGAATCACCATGCAATATGATTGGGTAATACACCCTGTATTCACTTCTCCTCATCAGGATTTACTGCCGTTTTTAACCTTCTTGTTCCGTTTTCTGTATGTTATAATTCCGCTTTGGTCATTAGCAAACATCATTTTCTCCGTAAGGCGAATAACGGCAAAGATTCAACCGTAAACACTGTAAAAACTATAGCAAAACCCGCCTCAGACTTATATCTGCGGCGGGTTTACTTTGGCGGGTTTACTTTACATTTTCTTTACTTCGTCAAAAATCTTCTGCGAAATTCGTCTGTCTTTATAATAAAACTCTCGGTCGTGCTCGCTTATCTCCCTCGCAACGCGGCAGGGATTACCGTAGGCGACGACGTTCGCCGGAATGTCTTTCGTCACGACGCTCCCCGCGCCGATAACGCTGTTGTCCCCTATCGTCACTCCGGGCATTATCACGGCTCCCGCACCTATCCAGCAGTTTCTGCCGATATGCACGGGCATATTGAACTGATACGCCTTTTCGCGCAGCTCGGGCAGAATAGGATGTCCCGCTGTGGCAACGGTCACGTTGGGTCCTATCATCGTATAAGCGCCGATATAGATATGCGAGTCGTCCACGGCGGTGAAATTGAAATTAGCGTATACACTGTCGCCCAAATGCATATGCGCCCCGCCCCAATTCGCGTGAAACGGCGGCTCGAGATAGCAGTTCTCGCCTATTTCGGCAAACATCTCTTTCATTAATTCTTGCCTTTTCTTCTGCTCCGTAGGGCGCGTTGAATTGAACTCGTAAAGCAAATCGAGTTTTTTGAGCTGCTCGTCAAATATCGACTCCTCGTTGGGATAATACAGCTCGCCCGTGAACATTCTTTCTTTCATTCCCATGATATTTCTCCTTTTTGTGTTTTTCCGCCTTGATTATACTTTATGCGCCCGATTTTTTCCAGCCTTTTCGGGCATTTGTGCGGGTATCTGCGGACATTCGCCTTTTTTATTGACTTTAAGAGCGCCAAATATTATACTTTATAATATAACAGCTGCAACGATACCGGATAACAATAATACTGCTTTAAGTCGGAGGGTGAACAGAGAATGGATAAATTCATGCCGAAAACCATAGAAGAGCTCAATGCGGAATTTGAGGCTCGCATGGAAAAGGCCAAGCAGGACGAGCTCAACGCCGTAGCAGAAAGGGCGGCGGAGGAAATTCTGGAGGCCGAGAGAATGAGAGCGGCGCACAATGCCGAGGAGAAAGCGGAGGCAAGGCGCGTTGAGGAGCGCAGCTATGAGAGCGCACTCGACAGCTCCATTTCCGCAACCGAGCTCGAGCCGACCCGGAATGACTTTGAGGACAGCTACTCGGGAGAGGACGAGGTTCCCGCAGAGGAGCCCGTCAAGACCGAACCCGCGGAAACCGAGCCCGAGAAAGTCGAAGCCGAGCCCGTGCAAAAAACCGAAAACGAATACGGAGAGCCCGATCCTCACGGATATTTCGGCGCGCCGATAGACAAGAGCAGACCGCGTCAGACCCTCTCGGAGGAAACTGCGGCCAAAGTTGAGCCGAAATTCGACTTTGAGCGCACCTCGGACTACTCCGGCGCAATGCTTCAGGACAGCTTCAAGCCGAAAAAGGACAAATTCAAGGGCGCAAGAATATTCTCTGTCGCCCTCATTATCATAATAGCGGTCGTGTCGCTGTTAACCGCGCTTTTGAGCGTTGCGGCGGCTCATCCCGACAAGTTCCTTCTCGACCGCGGACTTGCCGTATGCACCGACGACATCATGGGTTCAAACATAAAGGACGGCTCGCTGTGCCTGACCCGCAGGGCGTCTGCCGCATCCGCGGACGAGGTCGCAATGTATAAACTCGGAGGGAAGTACGGCTTCGCGTTCGGATCTGCTCTTCCCACGGGCGCTTCCGTAGTCGCCGTAGTCACGCACTGCGTACCGTTCTTAGGCAAGTTTATAGCGAGCGTCATAAATATGTGGCTGGTCTACGCCTGCTCGGCGCTCGCGGCTATACTCGTCATAATGATAATCAATATCGCGGCTTTCGGCAAGCCCGATGACAACGTCACCGATGGAGTACAGAGAAAGAAAAGCCGCAAAAAATAAAAATCAGACAAAAAAATCGAAGCCGCTCGGCTCTTGCCCTGCGGCTTTTTTGCTCGGGAGAAAACAATGTCTATAGAGAGAGTCAGAGAATATTTTGAAACGCTCGGCATAGCGGACAGGATAAAGGAGATAGACGAGTCGAGCGCAACCGTCGCGCTCGCGGCTAAGGCGCTCGGCTGCGTTGAGGGCAGGATAGCAAAAACCATATCCTTCTCGCTCGACGGCGCGCCGATACTCATAGTCGCGGCGGGCGACATGAAGATAGACAACGCAAAATACAAGGCCCGCTTCGGCAAAAAAGCGAAGATGCTCTCGCACGAAGAAGCGGCAGAGCTCATCGGTCACGCAGTCGGCGGAGTATGCCCGTTCGCGGTGAACGGGGGAGTAAAGATATATCTGGACGAGTCGCTGAAAAGATTTCAGACGGTATTCCCCGCCTGCGGCAGCAGCAACAGCATGATAGAGCTGACCCCCGCCGAGCTTGAAAAATACTCGAAGCCCGACGGCTGGGTAGATATCTGCAGGCCGATCGGATGAAAAAGCGGAGCGGCAAAGAAAAATTTTTCCAAACAGCTCCGTAACACTTGACAAACCGAAAAAAAAATCTTATAATCACATAGCAAACAAATGGGGGCGTAGCTCAGCTGGGAGAGCGTACGGTTCGCATCCGTAAGGTCGAGAGTTCGATCCTCTTCGTCTCCACCAAGAAAAAACCTCGTTCATAAGAACGAGGTTTTTTCAGTTATATTCGCCTGCGGCGAGTCATATTGCTTCGCAGTGATATTCGGCATACGCCGAGTTATATTTGCTCCTCAAGCTTCAGGACGAATATAATATCACTTTTGCACAGCAAAAATATCACGCCAAGCGAAGCGCGGCATATCGCAAGGGGATGTGCCGTTAAATCAAAAACGCCGATAAAAGCAGTACGGCGGACGGTCGGAAAGTCTGCGTAAAATTAACAGAATATAACTGTGTCGGTGTTTTTATACTCGATACGTTATACTGAATTCGATAAACCGGATGCTATGGAGGAAATGATGATAATCAAAGTCGATAAGGACACTGAGCTTGCGAAAATGCTTCTGTCCTTCGCGGAGAACTGCTCGTGGGACGGTGTTAAAGATCATATTGCGGATATGCTCCGCTCATGGACATTTTCGGATTGGGAAACGATGTTTGCCGCGATTGCAGACGGAAAAATTGTCGGTATGGCGTCCGTGATGAAAACGGATTATTATCCGCTTGCGGAAATCTATCCGTGGGTGTCCTGCGTTTTCGTATCCGAAGACTCCCGAGGTCAAAAAATCAGCGGAGAACTGATTGAATACGCAAACAGATATCTAAAAGAAAACGGCTTCGGCAGAAGCTATATCCCCGCGGAGTTCTTCGGCTTGTATGAGCACTACGGATACAGGTATCTCAAGGATATTGTAAACTATGACGGCGGTACGGATCATTTATTTGTGAAAGACTTTTAAGAGGCAAACCGCGCCGTCGATGTTTCTTCGGCCGACAGGCCAACCGGCAGAAGCGGAAGTCATTACGGAAGCGCTGAAAGCCGACTGCCAAACGGAATGGGTCGGGCGGATGAATAATGTCCTCAGCCGAGCACTTAAAATTGTCTGTCACCAAGCAATCTATACAGAATAAGGCAAGACCCTTCGTATCGAGAAAATGATACGAAGGGTCTCTTTTTGTTTATTGCACTTTCAAAAATCCGGATTCAAAGGCGTCGGGGAACATAAAGCGCTTCTCGCCCTGCTCAAAGCGGACGGTCACATATCCCCTGTTCAGCTCGACCACCTTGCCGATGCCAAACTTAGCGTGAGCCACAACGCTTCCAACGGCAACGCCGGAAACATCGACCTTCGGCTTTTCAGGTTGTTTTGGCTTTGCGGGAATTATCGGAGATTTCACGCCGAAAGCGGCAGTGACAAAATCCGGCTTAGTCGGTGGTGTCCGAGCCGGAACGGGGTCTTTTTGCGGCTCCGGCTCCTCGTCCGCTTCCGCGACATCGGCTTCGTTGATTTCCGGCGCATTCATCGTGGACTGCTGATTATAGAACAGCTGCTCGTACTCCTTGCGCTTCACAACGGTATCCCAGCCGCCGACATCCTCATTTTTGTGCTTGTCCAGACCGGTGTAGGACAGGCTGGAATCCTCATAGCGCTTGAATTTGAAAATGGCGTCGTTCATCAGGCTGGCGTTAAATACGTTCAGCTCCACCAGCAGATTAAAGTCCTTCACATCCAGACCGGTCACTTTTTTGAAAAGTCCCGGCTCCAGCTGCGTGATCACATCCTTCAGAGAGCGCTCCCGGTAATCCGTCAGATACATAAAAATCGGCACGCGGGTGGCGAATTTTATGAGCTTCTCCTGAATCTGCTTACGCATGGATTTGTATTCTTTTTCTTCCTCGGAGAGTTCCTTTTTCTCCTCCTTGGTTAGCTCCTTGCCCTTTTCCTTCTTGGCCTTTTTTACGCTCTCCGACTTGTTGATGATGGTCTCGATATCGGAGTTGAGGCTGCGAAAGCCCTCGATTTTCATCAATGCCTCCATGGCCTCTTTGTTTGCCATAAGCCGCCGGAGTGTGTCGTTGTCCACATTGACCAGCAATGCGGATTCCCAGCGCCTGGCCAGCAGTGTGGCTGAGGTGCCCGCCATGGCGATATCCAGAATATCCTGTGCGTCGATCTGCTTCATGCTGCTGCCGTCATAGGCCAGCACAGGCAGGAAGTTGATGAATTCCGCCACCTTCTTTTCCGGGTTGCTCTCATTCACATTCAATCGGCAGGAATAATCCGAAATTTGCTTGAGGGCACGATCCAGCGCAAAATCAAAGACATAGCACTCATACTTCATGATCTGATCGGTGCCGGAGCCGGTACGCACTGTCCACGGGGACTGCACCCGGAACGCCGCTTGGAAATAGGTCTCCGGGCTTTTCAGATTCCGCAGCATAAAGATGCCCGTCCATGGCTTGACCGTGACGCCGGTGGTCAGCTTGCCGCAGGACAGCGTGATGGTCTTGGTGATCAGCGGGTCACCCATGGATTTCTGCACCGGCTCCAGTGCATCCACTCCGATGCCCGCCTTGGGTCCGGCGCAGACATTGATGCGGTAATCGCGGTAAAAGCTGTTCTGCTTCTGTTGCAGCAGATTGTACATGGCGTAGCAGCTTGCCACATTGGGCAGAAACCAGAAGGTGTGGGACAGCACATTCAGCAGCCGGGTATCGGAAAACGGCATAGGCGGCCGCTTGTCCTGCCCCAGCTTCATATCGTCCACGCTGGCCGGGAGATAGGAGCCGCGAATCAGATCCAGCCACTTCTGCACCTCGTTCTCATAGACAAAACGGGCGGTCTCCGGCTTGCTTTTCTCGCCGTATTTGGCGGAGAAAAATACATTCAAATCAAATTCGTCGAACTGCCCCTGCATGGCGATCTGTCGGATACTGTCCGGGATGCGGTAGGTCATCATCACCATCCGGGGCAGTGCCGCATAGGGGTTGTCCGCAGCACCGTCCCAGTTTTCCTTGGCCCGCTGCTCGTCGGAATAGGTCCAGTTGTAGATTTGATCCTCGATAAATTCGCCGCTGTTGATGGCGCGGAACGGCGTGCCGGACAGGAACAGATAGTACGATGTGGTGATGGGCAGGAAGGTCTCGTTGTAGGCATTGTCGGCCTCGTCCTTCTTGTACTTCTCCATGTCGAAGTCGTAATCCTCGTCCTCGTTATCCGTTTCAAAGAGCTTTTTGGCATTGTCCCGCCACGCGCCGAAATGGTATTCGTCAAATATTACGATGTCCCAGTTGGTGGTATGTACCCATTCGTTCTTTGCCTTGATGCCGCCGCTCTCGTTGGTGCCGAGATAGTCCTGAAAAGAGCCGAAACAGACGATGGGGCGGGACAGGTCGGCGTCCTCGTAGCGCATTCCGTCCCGACAGATGAATTGCCAGCCCTCAAAGTCCTTGTGGGTCATGAGATCCTCTTCCCACGCCGCCTCGACGGCGGGCTTGAAGGTCAGCACAAGCACCTTTTTCAGCCCCATTCGTTTGGCCAGCTCATAGGCGGCGAAGGTTTTGCCGAAGCGCATTTTGGCATTCCAAAGGAATTTCGGCGCACGGTCCGGCGTATCCAGCTTGGCGGAACGAAAATAGGCGATGGTCTTGTTGACGGCCTCCTCCTGCTCCGGGCGCATAGAAAAGGTACGGGTGCGGTTCTCCTCGTTGAGGGTGTCGGTTTTCACCGCCATCACCGCCGCTTCCAGCTCATCTACCGTGCAGCGGAACCACTCGCCGCCCACGCCGGTGATTTTCCTGCGGCGGAGCATACGATGTACATCGCGGTCTGTGAAGCAGGAGCCGTCCTCACGCATGGCGGAGCTGCGGTACAGGATCTCATAAGGAAGCTTGCCGTCCGGGCGCTTGGTGGGGTACTGCTGCGCCACACGCCTGTCCACATCCTTTTCGGTGTAGCCCACCTTCAGCAGGCCGTCATAATCCGGATTTAAGTCCCGGTAGGCATAGATCATCGGATGGACTTCTGGGCGTTGGGGAAAGAAATCCATTTGCGGCATTATTTATCACCTCCGGTGGCATTAACTCCATCAGGCCATATTGACGCTTTTATATAGTCTATTTCATCATCACTTAGTCCATACTTGACAAAAAGTTCATCATCAGTCCATACCTTTGAAAAGTCTTGCAATGGAACAAAAGAATATACTCTTTTCATACAGTCTTGTGTATTCTTTTGCAATGTTACAAGGAAATGAAAAAACCTTGTTCCTATATATGCCATCACATTTAACGCTTCCTGCTTATTATTAAACGGTCCGACGAGTAAGTAGGTTTCCGTACAGCAAGCTCCAGGCTCACAGTATAGCGGTTTAATAACATCCGTACTACCATTACCCGAACCTACCGCCTTGGGCACTATAACCTTATCCATTGTAACAGCACTATTATTGCGAGTAACCATTTGGGGTGTCACATATTCTATACGTCGATTAGCATATAATTTGACACTATTACGAAATGGTTCTTTTTCCCCACCTTTATAATTTGTTGTAAATCCAAATGGCTTCTTTGTACTTACAATTGCGTCAAATGTATCTTCATGCTTTGCAAGCACTTTATGGAGAATAGATACCGCTTTGTTATACCTGATTACAATATCACAATTTCTCTCCTTTAGATACCTTGTGCTTTCTGAAATAATGCTATTTCCTTCATGCGTCACGAAGTGACATTTACCATTATACTGAGCATCCCTCAAAAAATAACAAACACCACCTTTTATTTCCACACCTGGAAAACAGTCAGCAGCATTGGGATAGTCATGGATTTCTGATATTGTAGTGTCAGCCATCATCGTATCCCTAAAAGCGTCTAAACCCCAACCGCCGGAAAACCACCGCGAGGGAATAATCATCGTCAAATAACGAGGGTTCATGAGTTTGGCTTGTTCTACGAACAACTGATAAATTGGTTTTGCTTGCGCTCCATTATCATCACCTGCTGTGCTCAACTGATAGGGCGGGTTACTGATGATCACATCGAACTTCATCTTAAAAATATCCTCCGGCTTGGTGGTATGGATCAGTTCATAGGCATGGGTTTCCAGCATTTCGTCCCGGTCATACTGGCTCTGTGCTGCGCCGCAAAAGACGCATTTCCCGTTTTTCCAGCGGTGGGGGATCCGCTTGTAGCGGATGTTGCCCTCCGCATCGTCAAAGCGGGTCACGGAATACACGCTGTTGGGGTACTTGCTGCAATACACACCGCGTCGGGAGAGCAGGCTGGTCAGCTCGGTGATGGCGATGCCGTAAAGCTGATGATGAAATATGTGATCGATACGCTGCTGCAGGTCGGGAAAAAGCGGCTCCAATCCGGTCAGCAGCCGCTTGGCGATCTCCCGCAGAAAGACGCCGCTTTTGCAGGCGGGGTCTAAAAACTTGGTATCAGGGTCCGAAAACAACTCCTGCGGGAGCATATCGAGCATGGCGTTTGCCACCTCCGGCGGCGTGAACACCTCATCGTTGGACAGATTGGCAAGGCAGGACAACACATCCGGATTATAGATGCCGGAATAAAAATCATGGCTCATCTTCCCATACCCTCCTGTAGTGCGTCACATATTTCTTGAGGAACTCGCCCTCGTCGCTGGGCTTCTCGGTGGGTTCGTCCGCGTTGAACAGGGTCATCTGCTCCTCCCGCTTTTTGCGCTTTTTCTTTCCGAACAGATCGCGGCCCTCGTCATCCCCCTGCATCAGCCCGGCAAAGGTGTAGTCGCTGCGCTGGAGCTGATAACCGGTCACAAACGCCCATTCGGAGAACACAATAGGCTCCTCGGTATCCTGCCGGTTTTCGTCCACGCACATCAGGCTCAGGGCGTTGCCGCAGACGATGTTGCGGGACAGAATAAACCGCACCGAGCGGCGGCAGTCCTCGCTGACTTCCTTTTTGCAGACGGCCTTGTACTCCTTGTCCCACATCCGATAAAGCCGCTCCCGGCAGGCCTCGCAGTTGTCCTGCAGAATATCCACACCGTAAAGGCTGCTGACAGCGAGAACGGAGTATTTTTCATAGTCCATCGGGAACTTTTTGTATTTCTTTTTTACAACAGCCAACTTCCGGGACAGGATCTCGGCGAGAAAATTTCCATCGCCGCAGGCAGGCTCCAGAAAGCGGCTGTCGATGCGCTCCGTCTCGGTTTTTACGAGGTCGCACATCGCTTTTACCTCCCGCTCGGCGGTGAACACCTCGCCGTGATCCGCCACCCGCTGTTTGGATTTCACTTGCTTTGCCACGCTTTTGATCCCCCCGGAAACATAATCCCGATTATGTTGTAAACAGCGCAGCAAAAAAGACCTGCCGCAGATTGGACAGGCCAAAAAGGGTATGGAAAAGCAAGCCTTCTCTTATCGCTTCAAAAAGTGCGTCGGAAAGGCTTTCTTGTTGTGCTCGATTTTAGACAATTTTAGGGTTTTCACGCTTTTCGTCGATGCTTTCTTTACTTTTTTGTGGTTTAATGCTACAATTCAATATGTATAGATATACCGCTATCAAAATGGAACTACAACATAATCGGGATTCTGTTGCTTATAAAATCAGGTGCATATTTTCCATGCGGCGTCGGTGCTCCGTGCCGCTGGAGATGATATAAATACGGGTCGTATCAATGCTTGAGTGACCGAGAATGTCAGCCAGCTTAGCGATGTCCTTTTCGATGCCGTAAAACACCCGTGCGAACAGGTGGCGCAGGTTATGGGGAAACACTTTTTGAGGGTTGACATCTGCCTCCGCGCATAGCGCTTTCATTTCCCGCCACAGATTCGTCCGATTGATCGGCTTGCCCGTGCGTGTCACGAAGATCGTTCCGCTTCTGATTCCATGCTCCGCTGCGTAGCGGAGCAGTTTTTGTCTCAGCGCCTTTACGAGAAAAACCGTCCGGGTTTTCGCCTTGCAGCTTACCGCCGCCTCGCCGCACCGTGCTGCCTCAACGGTGATAAATTGCAGCTCACTGACCCGAATGCCGGTGCCGCAGACGGTCTGTAAAATCAGACAGAGCCGTTCATTGTGCTTTCGTTCCGCCGCCCGGCAGAGCCGTGTGTATTCCGCTTTTGTCAGTTCCTTTTCTTCGGGGCAGTAAACCTGCTGCTGCAATTTCAGCGTTTTTACTTTCAGGTCGTGCCAGCCGAGAAATGTGAACAGGCAGTTGATACCGGCAAGCATGGAATTTACGCTCCGCACGGCGTAGATTTCTTGCAGGTGCTTTTTGTACGCGATCACGGTTTCCTTTGTAATTTCTCCATTCTGTGCGTATGCCGCAAAGGTGCTGACATCCCGAATATATTTTTCGACTGTTGCGGTACTCCTCTCCTCTAAAATGAGGTGTTCCTTAAATTCGGCAATTCTCTCTGCCGTAACAGCTCGTCCTTTCATCGTATTTACCTCCGGGGTTTTTTAATATTCTACCCGAAAATGATGAAAACAAAATTGCCACCGATTATTGTAAGAAAATCGGTGACAGGAATTGAATCTATGGAATTTTGTTCAGCTGTTTTCTCAATGCCTTTGTAGGGTGCGTCGAGTCGCCGACACCTACAAAGTGAATAGCCGCAAGCTACCGCAAAACCCGCAGGCGGATAATATCCGCCCCTACACGGTTCAATATACGTTAGCTGCTGTGTTTTGCGGGCGAACAAAGTTCGCCACTACGGGTTACCTCTTGAAACGGCTCGCCAAATTCCAATCTGTCGTGAGCACCGACAGATTATTATATCGGTGCGGTGTCCGATCCTTTTCAATCTCCGAAAAATCTGATAATATAAAAACATAAATCAGTGCGTTACCTAAAGCACCTTTTTGTTGTCTTTAAGAGTGAGCGGATGTCGTTGGAGAGGAGGTAATTATGGAGGACAAACTGCTTATTGACGGCTTGTTCGCCCGCGACGAGAGGAGCGTGGCGCGGCTCGAGGAAAAATATTCGGGATACTGTTATACCGTGGCCTATGCCGTTGTGCGCTGCCGCGAGGACGCGCAGGAGTGCGTCGGCGACGCCATGCTCGGCGCGTGGAATTCTATTCCGCCGAACAGGCCGGAGAATCTCGGAGCATATGTCGGCAGGATAGCGAGAAACTCGGCGCTGAATATGCTCAAAGCCCGCCGCTCCAAAAAGCGCGGCGAAAAGAATGTTGCCCTCGCTCTCGATGAGCTGTCGGAGTGTATACCGAGTGCCGAGAATACCGAGCAGCAGGCGGACACCGTTCTGCTGCGCGAGGCGGTGAACGGATTTTTAGACTCTCTCGAGCGGGAGAGGCGAATAGTTTTTATTCAGCGCTACTGGTATATGCTCGGCATATCGGAGATAGCCGCCGAGCGCGGAATGACCGAGGGCGCGGTAAAAATGTCGCTCAAGCGAACAAGGGACTGCTTAAAGATTTTTCTCGAAAAGGAGGGCTTTACGGTATGAAAAAAGAAGATTTATTGAAGGCCGTAGGCGGCGCTGACGACAGGTTTATAGCCGAGGCCGCGCCGAAAAAAATAAATTTTAAGAACAGAGCACCGCGCTATCACATGCGCTTGATGACGGCGGCAGCGTGCCTCTGCATAGTCGCGGCGGTGTTCTTCGGCTATTGGCTGATAAGCCCCGCCAGGCTGCAAAAGATATCACTCGGCACAGTGGGCTTTTCCGGCGAGGGAGCCGGCGCTCACACGCCTGTTGTGCGCGACATAAGCGAATACACGACGGGAAACCCGTGGAGCGCGGAGATGAAGCTGAAGCGTCTGCCCGTCTACAAAAACACGCAGTCGCTAAGCTATGACGAGCTGCTCTCGACCGTGCGCAAAACTGCCGAAAAATCAGGCGCGCAGATAAAGTCGGTGACGCAGGAGAATCTCCCGGAATGCGAGTGGGTAGTCAGCGAAAATTCGCTCTACGCCGTCAGAGCCGAGACGGACATCGGGACGGTTTCCGCATATGTGACGGGCGATGTAAATATAGTCTTTTACGAGCCCGTCGCCGGCGAGGGTACCGGGCGCGAGGCGGCCGAATATTTCCTCGGGAAGTACTCCGCGGTCACAGGTTTCAAAGATCCCGTGCTCTGCGTCATTCGGTACTTTGATGCGAACGGCGAAGAGCGCTCGGAGTACCGATGCTATGACAACGCGAGCGCCGCGCTCAAGCGGGTGGAGAACTATAATTTCGAGAGCGTGTATTTTGACATAAACGAAAACGACGAGCTTGAGTCAATAAGAATAAGCTCCGTTGACGGAGCAAAAAAGCTCGGGGACTATCCGGCGATATCGCTCGGGGAGGCGGAAAAATTGCTGCTCGACGGAAAATATATCTCCGGCTCGGCGGACGGGATAAAGGACGGCAGGGTGACGCGCGAGAAAATAAAAAAGACCGAGCTCGTCTATTCGACCGACGCTATGGACAGCTGCTTCGTGCCGTATTACAGATTCTATGTTGAACTGGATCACTCGCCCGTTCCCGGTCTCAAATGCTACGGTGAGTTCGATGTTCCCGCGATAAAAGGAGAGTATATCTCCGAATAAGCAAATATTTTCGGGGCTGTCCTCAGGGCGGCCCTGTTTTTTTATAATTTGTTTATTGGCTTGCGCGTCAAAAGGTGCTACAATTATATATCGATACAGCGAAGCGTTCGCGGAATGACTTCGCAAAAAATTCCCGAAAAAGCCGGAGACGGCGGGAGGAGTAGACGATGAAAAAAATAACAAACGGCAAAATCTTCGCCCTGTGCCTCGGAGATTTTGCGAGAGGACTCATCAACGGTATAATCACAACGTACCTGCTGACATTCTTCATCCCCACGAACTCGAACACCACATTGCCGCAGTTCTTTGCGAAAGCCGCGCTGACCATGGCAATAATCCGCGGAATCGGCACCGTTATAGACGCCGTCACCGACCCGTGGGTCGCAAGCCTTTCGGACAACAGCAAGGCAAAGAGCGGCAGACGCATATCCTTTATGCGCTGGTCGGCCATACCCTACGGCCTGTTCTGCCTGCTTATCTTTTTCCCGCCCGTGTCGGGCTCGAGCATTATAAACGCCATATGGGTCGGCGTGATGCTCGCCCTCTATTACCTGTTCTCAACGCTCTACAATATCCCCTACAGCGCGCTGCAGGCCGAGGTCGTCGCGGAGCCGCGCAAGAGAGTTTTCCTCTATTCGATAGTGAGCCTGCTCTATGTCGTATCGTCGGCTATGGTGTTCTGCACCTCGATGATAAAGAGCTTGCTCATGGGAAACGGCGTCCCCGAGATATGGGCGCTTCGCATACCGTTCATCGTGTTCTGCGTGCTCGGCGGAATATCGGCGCTCATCCCGTCGTTCGTCATAAAGGAGAAGGACTATGTCGAGCCCAAGGAGTATCACCAGTCCATCTGGGGCGCTTTAAAGGCTACGGTCTCCTATCCGAACTTCGCCATAATCACAGTGGGATATCTCATTATGTGGATAGCGTTCACCTTCTTCAACACCGCCGAGGTCTATTACATAACCAATCTGCTGAGTCTCGGCGACGAATGGGTGACCTACGTCTCGGTCATCTCGATAGGTGTCGGCATAATGACCTATCCGCTCGTCAATATCCTGGCGCGCAAGGTCGGCAAAAAGCCGCTGCTGCTCGGCGCGTGCATAACCTATGTTCTGCTCTACTGCGCCATTTTCAACTACAAGCTCGTTATCGGCGCGATAGGCGCGAAGCCGTTTGCGATACTCATCGGCCTCGTCATAGCCATGCCGATAGCGATAACCAATATTATCCCCGCGTCTATCTTCGCGGACCTCGCGCAGTATGACTCGATAAAGACCGGTCAGAACAGAGCCGGTATGTTCTTCGCCGCGCGTAACTTTGCCAACAAGATGTGTCAGTCGATAGTCGTTATCGCGTGTTCGCTCCTGCTCGGCATGGGCGCGGACGGCACGGGCGCCGCAACGAGCAAGGGCGTTCGCAACACGGCGCTTGTGGCGATGATATTCGTCGCGGTGTCGGTCATTGTCTATGTCTTCTATAATGACAAGGAGATAAGCGCCGCGATAAAGGCGCACAACGAGGCGCAGGAAAAAGAGAGCAAAAAAGCCTGATTTCGGCGCAAAGCAAGCAAACATAAAATCAACCGCCCCCGATCAGAGGCGGTTTTGTGTTTTATTTTATCTTTAATTCGGCAGCTGTTCGAGCGAGCGGAATTCATAGCCCTGATTTCGCGCCCAGTCGATTATATCGGCGAGGGCGGCTGCATTGTCGGGCGAGACGGAGTGGAGCAGTATGACTGCGCCCGGATGCAGGCGCGAGGTCACCGTGTCGAAAGCGTACTGCTTGCCCTTTGTGTCGTTGACATCCCAATCGGCGTAGGCCACCGACCAGAACACCGATTTATATCCGAGCGAGGAGACGAGGTCGAGCGACGACGCGGAATAAGAGCCCATGGGGAAGCGGAAATACGGCGAGGAATAGCCGAATTTTTCGCGCAGGTAGTTGTCGCAGTTCTCTATCTCCGCCGCCATCTTCTCGCGGCTTATCTTCGAAAAATCCGGGTGGGTAGTCGAGTGGTTGCCGACTATGTGCCCCTCCTTTATCATCCTTGCTGTAAGTCCGGGCTCGGCCTTGATATTCGAAAGCGTGCAGAAAAACGCGGCAGGCACTTTCTTCTGCTTCAGTGTGTCGAGCACGCTCGAGGTGTACCCGTTCTCCCAGCCGCAGTCGAAGGTGAGATAGAGCACCTTTTCTTTAGTCTTTGTGTCTATCGAGACGGCGTTAAAGCCGTTAGAGTCAAAATATTTCTGGGCGTTCGTCGAGTTCTGATGCGGCACGCCGTTTTTCGATACGCCGAAGCTGTATCCCACGGTAGCGGTCGAGAGTCCGCGCGTGTTCTGCGGGTCGGATACGGTGAACTTCGCTTTCGGCAGAGGGGAGAACCCCGTATAAGTGCCGGTGTTCGGGTCAAGCTTGCCCTTCTCCGTCCTGCGCTGCGGCGCTGTCACGCGCTCCGCGGCGGCGGTAGTTTTTGGTGCCTCGGTCGTCTGTACAGGCTCGGTCGTCGTCTCGCCGCGAGTCTCCCCCGTCACTGGTGCATTGCCCTGAGTGGTGTCATCATCGACTATCTTCGTTTTGCACGCGCACAGCGAAAGCAAAAGCGTCAGCGCGAGCGCAAGGCTTAAAAATCTTCGTCTCTTCATTTAACACAGTCCTTTCACAGATATTCGTGATTATTGTGTGCCGAAAAAGGCGATTTTAAAAGGCTGATGATATCAGACTTCAAAAAACATTTTATGTTTGCGCTATACCAATTTACATTATATCACAATAACCAATAAAATCAATCGGGAATCCCCAAAATTCGCTTTCTTTAGGGGGAGCGGTGCATTGACACCGGGCGGGCGATAATATATAATTAAGTGTATTTGATTTTTCGGAGGTGCGTTTAAGTATGGTCAGAGCAATTGTGGGTGCCAACTGGGGCGACGAGGGTAAAGGTAAAATTACCGATATGTTCGCGGCTCAGGCGGATATGGTCGTGCGTTTCCAGGGCGGCGCCAATGCGGGACATACGATAATCAACGACTACGGCAAGTTCGCGCTCCATCTTCTGCCGTCAGGCGTGTGCCAGCCCGGCACGGTCAACATCATAGGCAACGGCGTGGCTCTCGATATCGAGAAGCTCGTCAAAGAGATAGAGCACGTCACTTCGGCAGGCGTGCCGCAGCCCAATATCCTCGTTTCCGAGCGTGCGCAGATCATGATGCCTTATCATGTTATGCTCGACACCTATGAGGAGGAACGCCTCAAGGATAAAAAATTCGGCTCGACAAAGAGCGGCATAGCTCCGTTTTATGCGGACAAGTATGCGAAGATAGGCTTCCAGGTCTGCGAGCTGTTTGACGACGAGTATCTCAAGGAAAAGCTCGAGAGAGTCTGCGAAGTAAAGAATCTTCTGCTCGAGCACGTCTATCACAAGCCTGCGCTTGACGTTGACGAGCTGTTCGAGCATATGTTAAAGCTCCGCGAGATGGTCAGACCCTATGTCGCGGACACCGGCAAGATCATCCGCCAGGCTGTCAGGGACGGCAAGAACATCCTGCTCGAGGGTCAGTTAGGCTCTCTGAAGGATCCCGATTTCGGCATCTATCCCATGGTCACATCGTCGTCTACCCTCGCGGGCTTCGGCGCTGTCGGCGCAGGCATCGCGCCCTATGAGATAAAAGAGATAATAACCGTCACCAAGGCGTATTCGAGCGCCGTGGGAGCGGGAGAGTTCATCAGCGAGATTTTCGGCGAAGAGGCGGACAAGATGAGAAACCACGGCGGCGACGCCGGAGAATACGGAGCTACGACCGGCAGACCGCGCCGCATGGGCTGGTTTGACTGCGTCGCTACCCGCTACGGCTGCGAGGCTCAGGGCGCAACCGCAGTAGCGCTCACTGCTCTCGACTGCCTGTCCTATCTCGACGAGATAAAGCTCTGCGTCGGCTATGAGATAGACGGCGAGGTTACAAAGGATTTCCCCGTCACCCCGCTGCTTAAAAAGGCAAAGCCCGTCTATGCCACACTGCCCGGATTCAAGTGCGATATCCGCGGCATAAGAGATTTTGACAAGCTTCCCAAGGAGGCCCGCGACTATGTTCTCTTCATCGAGAAGGAGATAGGCGTGCCGATTAAGCTCGTCTCCAACGGACCGAGAAGAGAAGAAATAATAGTCAGATAAAAAGGGTGATATAATGCAGGACGACCATGAAAAAGTGCTTGTGCTCGATTTCGGCGGTCAGTACAATCAGCTCATCGCGCGCCGCGTGCGTGAGCACAATGTCTATGCCGAGATAAAACCGTACAGCCGCATAACCGTCGAGGAGATAAAGGCGGCGGGCTATGTCGGAATAATATTTACAGGCGGACCGAACAGCGTCTATGACGCCGCTTCGCCCCACTTTTCGCCCGAGATACTCGACGCGGGTATCCCCGTGCTCGGCATCTGCTACGGCGCTCAGCTCATAGCATATATGGCGGGCGGCACGGTTAAGACGAGCGGCTCAAAGAGCGAATACGGCAAGATAGCCATGACCCGCAGCAAGGACAGCCGTCTGCTCGGGAACATCCCCGAGGATACGAGCGTCTGCTGGATGAGCCATACCGACTATATAAGCGCTCTGCCCGAGGGCTATAGGGTGACAGCCGTCACGCGCGACTGCCCGTGCGCCGCGATGGAAAACGACGAAAAGAAAATCTACGCCGTTCAGTTCCATCCCGAGGTCATGCACACGCAGTACGGCGAGGAGATATTCAAAACTTTTCTCTTTGATATCTGCTCCTGCAAGGGCGATTGGGTCATGTCGAGCTTCGTCGACGAGCAGGTAAAGAGCCTGCGCGAGAAGATAGGCGACAAGACGGTGCTCTGCGCCATGTCCGGCGGAGTGGACAGCTCCGTTGCGGCAGTGCTGCTGCACAGAGCGGTCGGCAAGCAGCTGACCTGCGTCTTCGTCGACCACGGTCTGCTCAGAAAGAACGAGGGCGACGAGGTTGAGCATATATTCCGCGAGCGCTTTGACATGAAGCTCGTCAGAGTCAATGCCCAGGAGCGTTTCCTCACCAAGCTCGTAGGCGTGACCGAGCCCGAGAAGAAAAGAAAGATTATAGGCGAGGAGTTTATCCGCGTCTTTGAAGACGAGAGCAAGAAGCTCGGCAGGATGAATTTCTTCGTTCAGGGAACAATATATCCCGATGTTATCGAGAGCGGAGCGGGCGACGCGGCGGTTATCAAGAGTCACCACAATGTCGGCGGACTGCCCGACCACATCGATTTTGACGAGCTCATAGAGCCCCTGCGCGACCTGTTCAAGGACGAGGTTCGCAAGGTCGGACTCGAGCTCGGAATACCCGAGGACCTTGTATGGCGTCAGCCGTTCCCCGGCCCCGGACTTGCCGTGCGTATCCTCGGCGACATAACGGAGGAAAAGTTAAGCATCCTCAAGGATGCGGACGCCATCTTCCGCGAGGAGATCAAGCTCGCCGGCATCGACCGCGACATCAACCAGTATTTCGCGGTGCTCACCAACGTCCACAGCGTCGGCGTCATGGGCGACGCGAGAACTTACGACAGCCTCATCGCGCTTCGCGCGGTGACTACCGACGACTTTATGACGGCGGACTGGGCGCGAATCCCGTTCGAGGTGCTTGCAAAGGTCTCGAACCGAATCACCAACGAGGTCAAGGGAGTCAACCGCGTAGTCTATGATATTACAACAAAGCCCCCGGCAACGGTGGAATGGGAATAAATTCATAAGGAGAGAATTTCATGAGCAGCAATGTGCGTCCCGAGTCCATGGAAAGAATAACCACATCCGAGCTTGCAAATAAATTTATCGAAGAGCAGGTCGCAGCCGTGCGTGAGCAGGTAGGCGACAAAAAAGTTCTTTTAGCGCTGTCCGGCGGCGTTGACTCGTCCGTAGTCGCGGCGCTGCTTATCCGCGCGATAGGCAAGCAGTTGGTCTGCGTCCACGTCAACCACGGACTCATGCGCAAGGGCGAGAGTGAGCAGGTCATCGAGGTTTTCAGAAACCAAATGGACGCGAACCTTGTCTATATAGACGCTGCCGACCGTTTTCTTGATCTCCTTGCCGGAGTCAGCGACCCCGAGCAGAAGAGAAAGATAATCGGCGGCGAATTCATAAAAGTATTTGACGAGGAGGCCTCGAAGCTTGAGGGCATCGAGTTCCTCGCGCAGGGAACGATATATCCCGACATCCTCGAATCCCACGGCGTAAAGGCTCATCACAACGTCGGCGGTCTGCCGGAGGACATGAAGATGGAGCTTGTCGAGCCCGTAAAGCTGCTCTACAAGGACGAAGTCCGCGTTGTCGGCGAGGCGCTCGGCCTGCCGCACAGCATGGTCTACCGTCAGCCGTTCCCGGGACCCGGACTCGGAGTGCGCTGCCTCGGCGCGATAACGAGAGACCGTCTGAATGCCCTGAGAGAGGCGGACGCCATACTCAGAGAGGAGTTCGACAAGAACGGGCTCGCGGGCAAAGTCTGGCAGTATTTTATCGCCGTGCCCGACTTCAAGAGCGTCGGCGTGCGCGACGGCAAGCGCTATGAGGGCTGGCCGGCAATCATCCGCGCGGTGAACACCACCGACGCCATGACCGCCACAATAGAGGAGATACCCTATCCCCTCCTGCACCATATCACCGACCGCATCACCCATGAGGTCGAAGGCATCAACCGTGTCGTAATGGACCTCACCCCCAAGCCGATCGGCACGATTGAGTGGGAATAGTTCCCCTTGGTTTAGATGTGCCGAAAAAACCAGTATTTATGCGGGTTTCGGGACTCGGCACTTTTCGAGTAACCGTTTTTGCAACAGATGAAATAGTAACATTTGGCTTACAACTAAACCTAAAAATCGCATAATTTTTAAGGCTTCTGCCCTGTTAGGGGCGGAAGCCTTTTACATATTCGATAAAAATTCCGTTTTGACATACCGTCAGGGCGGAGAAAAATATATTAAATGAGAGAAATTTTCTTAGCATAAGCATGAAGAAATCATAGAAGAACTTGCCTTATATGTTTCTTAGTAACATATAAGTTCTCGCTTTTCTAAGTAAAAACACAATATTTCGAAGCGGCATAGCTTGCTGTTATCATAGCTGTAGGTCGAGTGTTATCAGTCTCGATAACAAACCGATAACACTGCCGGTATAATCATGATAATTCGGATATCTCAAATAATCAAAACCGCCGCGAACAGTACGCTCTTTCTATGTAAAAGCTTTTTTGCTGTTTGCCGTCCGTTTATTCGGCCGACGCAAACTCCTTAAAATGATTATATAACTGATTGACATTGAGGCTTGCTATATCGACAAGCGAGTATTGCCGTTGCAAATATTTGACGAACTCGCAGCCCAGATAATAGCCAACATCGCTGTGATTTTTGTAGCTGCACCAATCCCCGAAGAAATCCTGCGTGCTGATATTTTTGTCGACACGGCGGAGATATTCACGCTTTATTTCGGCTTCGTTTTCCTTGCACCAATCGAGCCAGCCGTTTTGATTTTGATGATAGTATCTGTCATCTTGGCATAAAATATGTTCGCAGACCATGGCAAGTCCCTCTTGATAGAGCTGAGCCAGTGAATTTTCGCCCTCTGACCGAGCCTCGGGATAGAGATTCCCGTAGGTTTTATGCCATATGTGGCCTATTTCATGAAAAATCAGAGCCTGCATGGCGGATTCGTCCTGCCAATTCAACTCGATAATTTTTTCTATTCCGAGCAAAACCGCGTCTCTGCCGTCAAGCGATGTCGCCCAGCCCGCGCCGTTGCACAGCCCCAAATAGAGAATAATATCCGTCTCGACGCCGTTTTCAAAAAGCCGTCCGATATTTTCCGCAAGCTTGTCGGTCACGGCGACAAAGGAGTCGTTTGCCGCAATCGCCGCGTCCCTATTGAGCAGCACGTTATTGACTACGGGCAGCACGTCGTTATTGAAATCATATTCCATCGAATCCCGTTCGCATTTTTCGCCAAGCTCCGGCGAAATCGCACGGGCGTATACTCTCCATGCATCCAAATCAAAGGCGCTGTTCTTAAAGCAGCCGGGTATTTTATCAAAAGTATTTATTATTCTCATAGCTCTGTTCCCGCGATTCTCTCAAATTATTTTACCTGCTTTGACATATGCATTTCGCCGTCGCACTCGAAGCCGAGGGCGGAGTAGAGCTTTTGCGCAGCAGTGTTATCGCTGCCCGTCAACAGCTCGAAGCTGTGGAGCGGGTATATTTTTTTGCAGTATTCCTGCGCGAAGGTCAGCATTTCCCGCGCGACGCCCCGCCCGCGATACTCGGGACGGACATAGACCTCAGTTATCTCGGGCATATATTCGTCGTAGCAGAACGATTTTTTCAGCTGAACGCAGACAAAGCCGGCGAGCCGTCCTCCGTCGCCGTCCGCAACGATGACAACCTCGCGCCTGTTTGTAAGAAGCGAGGCGCGAATGCTTTCTTCCGTAGTCTTGCCCTTGCCGTTGAACTCTGCATTGAGGCGCTCAAGCTCTCCCGCATCGCCGACCGATGCCAATCTTACCATTTTTCATCTCTCCCCGTAGTTTTACGATTGAATTATAGCATGATTTTTGCGAGATGTAAATATATCACGGCTATGCGGGCAGAACGGCATTGAAAACGCATAAGGCAAAAAGATAGATTTTCGGTGACGCTGTCGCGTCAAAGGGTCGTCGAGTCGCCGACCCCTTCAAAAAAGGCTTTTCGCAATCCCCTTGCAGGACGAAGTTAGCTCGCCTACTGTAGCTGCTGCAAAAACCGCAGGCGGATGATATCCGCCCCTACACGGTTGCAATATACATTAGATGCTGTATTTTTCGCTGCCGAACAAGGTTCGCCCCTACGGTGTACCGCTTGAAGCTCCTTCGCAAAGCCCGATTTGCAAAAAATCAACTTGGCAAAGCGCCCCGCACGGGTCAATGTGCGGGGCGCTTTGCTTTCGGATACAGGAGTTAGTATTTAACGCTGAAGTCGTTTATTGTCGTCATGCCGACCTTGACTCTCGTGTTCGAGCCGAGCAGGTGCGCTGTGAGCTCGATGATGACGGGATAATCATAGTGGGCATAGACTAAGTTGCCGGCAGCCTTGCTGAATCTTGCTACTATCATTCCGTTATAATAGGTGAATTTCTGGTCGGTGAGCGAGAGGCCGGGATAGTCGAAGTTTACCACATCGGCGGTGAGCACGCCGAACGCTGCGGCATAGCCTTTTTCGCCGGAGGGATTGACCTCAGTGCCGAAGGTCAGGGTTATCTGATATTCGCCGCCCTTGTCCTCGACCTTTGCGCCCTTGACATCTGCGGGAGTGAGCTTGCTGACCCAATCCTTGCCGCCGACGGGGAATACGTTTCTGATATCCTCTTTTGAGGTCAGGACTATCGCCTTGTCGTCGCGCTTCATGAAGGTCTTCATCGCGCTCTTGCCTATTGCATCTATCGCCTTGGGCAACTCGGTCTTGTCGGCGTCGTTCTTCGTCTCGGTGTAGTTGCGGGTGACGGACTTCGCCTGATATTTTACTCTGTTCGCGCCGGCGTTGAAATAGGCGATTATCTCGGCCTTAGTCCAGTCTTTTGCATTCTTTGAGGGCGCGGCGGTTACCTGATTCGAAGCGGTCTCGCCGGGCTTTGCGGGGTCAGCCGATTGAGTTTCGTTTGTCTCGCCCTCCTGCGCGGTGCTGTCCTCGGGAAGAGCGGTCGTGTCATCGACAACATCGCCCGCCGCGCTCGTCTGAGCGTTGCCCGTGGTGTCCGCACCTGTTTTGCCGTCGTCCTTCTTGCACGCGCAGAGCATTGACATGAGCAGAGCAAAGAGTGCTATAACGGCGACTATTGATTTTTTCATAAGTTTTCCTCCTTAAAGTTCATACTCACCTGCTCCGACGGTCTGTTTTCTTCCGTCGGGCAGAATAATATCGGCTTTGCAGTTCGACGGGACGGATATTTTATATTTATATCCCCCGTCCGTCTTATCCCAGCGCACGGAGATTTTTCCGTATACGCTGTCGTAGCTCGCCTCGGCGAACTCGAAATGCCCGCCCGGGCGCGGGGCTATAGTGAATCGGTTTTCTCCGGCAACATTTATTCCGCACATCGTGCCGAACAGCCACTCGCAAACAGCACCCTTTGAATAGTGGTTGAGAGATGCTATACCGCCCTGTGCCGCAGTGCCCTCCCACGACTCCCAGACGGTGTTTGCACCGTTTTTGGACATAAACAGCCAGCCGGGCATTTCTTCATTTTCAAGCAGTTTATAGGCATAATCAATATTGATGTCTGCAAGTACATCCAGAATAAACGGAGTTGACAAAAAGCCTGTGCCAAGTCGCCAACCGTAATTATCAAGTGCCTTGACAAGTCGTTTCTTTGCAAATTCCGTACTGTTTTCGTCAAGCAAATTCATAAACAACGGTCTTACCAGCTTTGCTTGTCTGTCTGTGTCAAGCGAATAATCTTTTTTTGTTATCAGCTCTCCGTAAGCCTTTTTGCAACCGTCAGAATATTCCTTGAACAACGGTAAATTTGCGTTATCACCCATATATTTTGCAATCTCGCACATAAGAGAAAGAATATATGAAGTGTAAGCGGTTGACTCCTCGGGATTTGGCATAACGGTATTTTTCCAATCATTTGGAAAAACATCCTTAGGCTCTGCCCACTCACCGTAGGATTGACCGAAGTTGACAAAATACTTTTTGTTGTTGCTTGAAAGCTGAATGTTATGCTTTAGCGGTGTCCACTTTCCGCAACGAGAAATCATAAATTTTGCATATTTCACCATACCGTTGTAGTATTGTTTGATAAGGCAATCGTCATTGTAAATCTTCCAAAAACGATAGGGGATAAGTATACCCACATCAGACCAGCCTACACTGCCGTTCATCCATGACATAAAGAAGTCCACACCGCCGTAAGGCGCAATCTGAGGAAGCTTGCCGTCTTTTTGTTGCCAATCAAATACATCACGAATATATTTTTCGCTGAAGGTTACATAGTCAAACAGATACGCTGCTGTGTTAAAGAAAATTTGAGCATCACCCGTCCAACCGTGTCGCTCTCTTGTAGGGCAATCGGTAGGTAAATCCGTACTGTTGGATTTTGTTGACCATTTTGTTGCAATAACAAATTTGTTGAGCAGTTCATTTGATGATTCAAAAAATCCTGTTTCCTCCATATCGGAATAAACCGCTATCGCTGTAAAGCAATCGTCAGACACTTCAATCTCTGTGTCAATCTCCATATATTGAAATCCGAAAATTGCAAAGCTTGTTTTGTATTCATTCAATCCGTCTTTGCAAGTGTATTCGATTTTTTGAAGTGGAGTGGTTAGCTTTTTATTCGTGCATTGAATATTTTTAAGCGTTAATTCCCCATTTGCGTCAAGCATTTCGCCAAAACGAAGTGTTATTTTTTGTCCTTGTTTGGCATTTATTTTAAACGACACATAACCTGCCAAGTTCTGCTTAAAATCAATGATTTTCTTGCCACTTGGTGCAGTTGTCATTTTGCCCTTAAAGATTGCTTTTTCAGCAATGGGAACATTATTTGAGGCTGACGGAACAACTGCGTATGATGTTTCCTTCGCCCTTGATGAATATGTAGGCTTTTTGTTTGCGTCAACAATTTCACCGTCTTTGTTATCAGCAAAAGAAATTGCACCGTCATTTGACCAAAGCCACGAACGGTCTGTTGAAATTGTGTCATTTGTTCCGTCTGCATACTTGATTTCAAGTTGTGCAAGGATTTTTGTTTCGCAACCGTATTGATTTTTAAGTCCCCAAGCACCGCATGATCCACGATACCAACCGTCTGCAAGGTCAATATTTATAACATTATTTTCTTTAATAAGTTTAGTTACATCATATGTTTGATACTGCACACGCTTGCGATAGTCCGTGATACCCGGTGCAAGCGGCATAGACACTTTTTCACCGTTTATGTATGCCGAATATATACCACAGGCAGTTGCATAAAGTCGTGCGGATTCGACATTTTTTTTGCACCGAACTCCTTTTTGAAGCAGTCAACAGGAAAACGGTCAGGTTCGGGCTTGTTTGCAGTAGCAAGATAATTCACACCTGAAAGGAAGAACGATTTTTCAAGTTTTTTCTCCTTTTCATAGCCTTTTTTGTCTACTTCATAGTTGCCTGTAATCCACTTTGCCGACCAATTCTTGATGCCGTATTCAAAAAAGTTCTCCTCGCTGAATTCACCCTCGGTGTCGTTTTCGTCCCAAAGCTTAATTCTATAGGTTACTCTTTTGCCTTTTTCAAATTTTACAGGAACAACGATACGCATTGAGCTTGACTCAATCTTTCCGCTGTCCCAATCATCTGTGACGATTTGGTACGCATTTTGAGTTACACCGCCCTCGCAGTTCCACATAACACGAGGATTTTCTATGTCAATACCCAACGGATTTTTCAGGTATTCTGTTTTTATATTAACTGCTTTCACTGTATCACTTCGCCTCCTCTTTCATAACCCCGAAAACGGTTTTCTCCATAAACGGAGTCCATATTTCGAGATATCCTGCCTTTGTGGGATGTATCTTATCCGCCATATACAAAGCTGTATTCTTATTTAACGCTGCGTTAAGCCCGGCGTCGTTCCACATATCTATAACGGATATACCCCACTTCGCCTCGGCTTCTTTAAGAATATCCACCATTTCCCCGTACAGGTCGCTGTCATAATGCGGGTTTGTGTAAAAAATCACCGGGCAGTTCCATTTCTCTTTTGAGTAACAGATTATATATTCTATTGCTCCGGCTATTGTCTTTGTATCGAAGTCATTGAGATTTTTCGATTCGATTATTTTCCCGAGCTCTTTCTTCTGCGAAGCGTCGTTGGTAGAGAGCTGGCAGACAAAGAGATCGACCTTTTCGGCATCGAGCTTTTTAAGCCTCGACACATAGGAATTGATTCCCGATTCAACAAGTGTCGTCCCCGAAACGGCGCTCTTAATTACCGTGCAGCCGTCCCGCTTTCCGATATAGTCCGCAAAGGACACGCCGCCGGAAGCGGAGCCGTAGGTCACGGACGAGCCGAGGAAAAGCACCGTCTTGCCCTCTATCGGGCTGTCGGCATTCGGAGCTGCGTTATCGAGCGAATACTTTTCACCGTTTCCTTCGAGAGCCGAGGTTTTAAAATCATGAAGCTTCATAAAAGGCCCCCAACTCCACTGATAGCCGCAAAACGCTATCCATGCGGCAGCAACAACCGCTGCAATCGGAATAATTATCAGAAGTTTCTTCTTCATATTATTCGGCTGTCTCCTCTTTTACCGTCTCTTTGTTTCTCTGCTTTATTTCCTCCTGCTCCCTGGCTATGTTCTTTTCGACATTCAGGAACAGCAGAAGTATTGCGAGCACAACGCCCGTTATCGTCTCAAGTCCTACAAATGTAAAGGTTATGGCGCTCTTTACGCTGTCCGACTGCACGGCGATGAGCTTGCCCGCCGCATCGAGATAGGGCGCGACATAGCCGGATTTCGAGAGGATGAGGTTGAATATGCCGGTGCAAATTCCGACGCTCGCCACGGCAATGGTGTTATATATCGACATCGCTATTCCGTCGCACCTGAAGTTGTGCTTCCACTCGATATGGTCGAGTATGTCCGCAAACAGCGCCATGAACACATAGGAGCACGGCAGACCGCCGATGTTCTTTATAAACTGACCTATGAGGACTATCACCATATTTGTCGGCGCCAGCCAGCATATCGCCGAGCCTACGGCGTATAACACGAAGCCTATAGCCGTAATATTGCGCTTGCCGAATTTTTTGGCGAGCGGCCAGACTGCAAAGATGCCGATACCCATCGGTATGCCGCCGATAACGGAGAGCATGGTCTGCGTCTTTCCGTCGTTATATGTACCGAGAACATAGTTCGAGAAATAGACGAGCGAGATGTTCTTGATAGTAGAGCCGACAGTATAGATAAGAAAATATATAAAGGTTATCAGCATATATTTGTCGCTGAATATTGCCTTTAGCTGGGTTTTCATCGCAACGCTCGGCTTCTCCTGCTCGCCGCCCTCAAGGGTTATGCGCTCCTTTGTGAAGTAATACTCCATGAGCGTCAGCGGCAGGGCTATGCACGAGAGGATGCTCATCGTTGTTATCCTCTTCGACCTGTCAACGCCGAGCTGGGGCATAATGAGCATGGGGAAGATGAGCGCGACGATTATGCCGCTCATCATAATGGTCGAAACCTGATTGAAAACCGAGAGAACTCCGCGCTGCTCGGTATTTCTCGTCGAGAGCGGAACCATGAGGTTGTGGCTCATGTTATATATCGTATAGGCGAACGAATAGAAGAGGTTATATGAGAGCATGACCCATATCACCTGCACCGTCTGATTGCCCGTGGGCACGGTGAAGAGCAGTATGCCCGTCACGGCGACGAGCGGCGCGGAGAGCAGCAGCCACGGACGCGCCTTGCCCTGCTTTGTGTTCGTGCGGTCGATGATATAGCCCATAACTATATTCGTTATGGCATCGATTATCTTCGACACTATCGGGAACACCGCGAGGAATGCGCCGCCCCAAACGTTGGTCAGGTTCAAAACGTCCGTGTAGTAGACGTTCAGATATGTAGCGAGCACGGCGTTCAGCAGCAGTGCACCGGACGGGCCGAGCAGATAGCCCAGCCACTTTTCCTTCGCCGTTACCTCGGGCGAGGTCAGGCGCGAATCGAGCGCTCGCTTTTCGAAGATTTTTGCTTTTGACATTTCTAAGAACTCCTTTATCCTTTTGTCTCATAAATTTGAAAATATTTTCAGCCGTCCTGCGGCTTATGCGCTTTTTTGCGGTTTCTCCCGCTCGAATGCGGAGATATGCCGCGCCGGAGACCGACCCCGCAGGGTCGGCGCGGCAAAAAAGTTAAAAGGGCTGTATAAAAATGTTTATGTGCAGATTATTCTGCGGTCCGGACGCGCCCGAGTTTCCGTCTGAAGGTTTTCGGGGCGCGCCGTTTTCCGCGGGTAACAGAAGTGTCCGAAGACGAAAGTCGCCTTGACATTTGGGAGATTTCATATTACACTATTATTATAACTACATGATGTTGGATTAACAATCATCAGTTTTGTTAATAACGGCTATGAAACCGACAAAATTCACCGAAAGTGACGGTATAAAATATGAACACAAAAAATAATCAGCGCACAAGACTTTCAAAAATTTTGCTCAAAAACGCTCTGATGGATCTTTTGAGCGAAAAGGGCTCGGTGACTAAAATTTCCGTAAGGGAGCTTTGTGAGCGCGCCGACCTCAACCGCTCGACGTTTTATGCCCACTACTCCGAGCCGAAGGAGCTGCTCGAGGAGGTGGAGGCGGAGCTGCTCGACGCAACGCGGGAGCACCTCCAAAAGATAGGCGCGGAAAATGATACCGGCGCGCACAGATATCTGCTCTCGTTTTTGATTTATATCAAAGAAAATGACAAGCCGTTTCGTACCCTGCTCATCGACGCGGGCGATCCGGAGTTTCGCTCGAAATTCATGCAGCAGTCGATAATTCAATTCGTAGAGAACCTCAATATCTCTTTTCCGAAGGATCAGGAGCAGTATATCTACTCCTACATCTTAAACGGCAGCACGGGCGTTATAATCCAGTGGATGCGCTCGGACTACAGCATAGACGAAAACGCGCTTGTCGACCTGCTGTTTTTCATAAATCAGAGCGCCCTCGAAAATCTTGCCACAAAAAAGAATTTATGATTGAAAACATAGTAAATCGGCAGTATAATACTCCGTAAATAAGCAAGGCAAGGAGACGGTTAAAATGAGAAAAAGCAATATTACGAGAGACGAGGCGTTTGAGCTTCTGAAAAAATACAACAAAGACCCCTTTCACATCCGCCACGCGCTGACCGTCGAGGGCGTTATGCGTTGGTACGCGAAAGAGCTCGGCTATGCGGACGAGGAGGAATACTGGGCTATAGTCGGACTCCTGCACGATATAGACTTTGAGCTCTATCCCGAGGAGCACTGCAAAAAGGCGCCCGAGCTGCTCAAGGCAGGCGGAGTCGGCGATGACATGATATATTCCGTCTGCTCCCACGGCTGCGGTATCTGCGTTGACATCGAGCCGGTTCACGAGATGGAGAAGGTGCTCTTTGCGGCGGACGAGCTGACGGGGCTTATCTGGTCGGCGGCGCTGATGCGCCCGTCAAAGAGCGTCATGGATATGGAGATCTCGAGCCTCAAAAAGAAGTTCAAGGACAAAAAGTTCGCCGCGGGCTGCTCGCGCGACATTATTCGCACGGGCGCGGAGAGGCTCGGCTGGGAGCTCGACAGGCTCTTCGAGCAGACGATACTCGCCATGCGCTCCTGCGAGAGCGACATAAACAGCTTTATGGAGACCTATCAGTCATAAATAAAAACAAAAACGGAAATCCCCCGGAGCGCAAAACACTGCTCTCCGGGGGACATTTTTTATTTGTCAAAGCTCGCGCTCTATTTTTTCGCGTGTCTCTTTGAGTATGGCGTCGGGGTCGTTGCCGAGAATATCGAGCCCCTCCGCGCTGAAAAAGCTGAACTTTTCAATGCCGAAAAACGACTTCGTTACGGTCTTTACATATTCGAATCCGAAGTCGCTGTCTCCGATATATCCGCCGGCGGTGGTTATATATATCAGCTTCTTTGCCCTGCAATAGCTTATCGGAACTCCGTCGCTGCCGTACAAAAACGTGAGCCCGCCGACGCACAGGGATTCTATGTATATCTTCAGAATCGACGGGAAGCTGTAATCCCAAAACGGCGCGGCGACAACAACCGTGTCGCAGGCGGCGAACTGCTTGGCGCAGTCATAGACCGGGTCGGAGAAGTCGTTTTTCTCCGCGCTCTCTATGCGCTTGGCAAGCCCCGCCGCGTCGAGCGGCTTCTGATTTGCCTCGGTAAGGCAGATTTCCTCTATATCGCCGTCAAGACGGTTGAGCGCCGCCTTTGCGAGCGCAAGGGTGCGCGACTCTTTCTCCCCGCGCACGCAGGCATTGACAAAAAGTATCTTCTCTTTCATTTTTCCTCCTGTTTTCACTCTCTGATTATTTTAAACGTTCCGCCGTAAAGCTCTTCAAGGCTGCCGCGCCCGTCATCGAACGCGTAGCCGTCGGGCAGCCTTATGCGCCCGTGAACGCCTCTGTCCGCAGATATATTAAGGGTTATACCCTCGTTCGTTCTGCACCATTTTACGCTCACCCTGCCGCCGACCGTCTCATACGAAGCCTCGGCGCTGTCGAGCTTTTCAATAAACACCGGCGATATCTCGACCTCGGAGGGGTCGGTCAGGAAAGGATTCACTCGTATGCCGCCGATATATTCGATGAACCATGCGGAAATGTCGCCGTACATATGGTGATTCTGCGAATTGGGGGTGTCCTCCTCGCGCAGGAAATCCTCCGGCAATGCCGTAAGTCCGCGCTCGACAAAGTTTCCGTAGGACGGATAGTCCGGGCGGGTTATCAGCTTAAACGCGAGATCGGGTTCGCCGAAATCCGAGAGCACCCTGAACAGCACGCGCATACCGAGTATGCCGGCGTCAACATGGTCGTCGCGCCGTCTGATTATCTCAAGAAGCTTTTTGAACGCCGCAGTTTTTTCGCCGGGGGTGAACACGTCGTAATATATCGCCATCGCCTGCGAGGTCTGGCAGGAGCCTATCGCAGTCATAGTGCCGAAGTCTATCAGATGCCGTCTGACCGCGTCTCTTATCTCATTATAGAGCTTTTCGCAGAAATCGCGTTCGAGCGAAAGTCCGAGCTGCGAGAAAATATAGACGGCCTTTTTGAGTATACTCATGCAGGTGACGCTGTCCGTAAACTCGAGCGGTGATTTTACGCTCGTCACCGGGCACCAGTCGCCGAGTCCTATTGCAACAAGCCCGCGTTCGTCACGTCGGCGTGAGATATACTCGCAGTAGCGGAATATCGCCGTCGCGTTTTCTTCGATTATCTTTCTGTCGCCGCGCAAGACATAGCAGAAATAGGGAATATATGTCAGCGCTGCATCCCAAGCGGGTCCGTTGCCCCACTCAAAGCCCCAGCCGCCGGTCGGCACTATGCCGGGCAAAGCCCCGTCCGCACGCTGAGCGGCGCGGATGTTGCGAAGCCACTCGCGGTAGCTGTTGACGGCATCGAGATTCATCAGTACATGCTCGGCAGAGAGAGCGGCGTCGCCCGTCCAGCCGTTTTTTTCGCGGTGCGGGCAGTCGGTCGGGAAATAATAAAAATTCGAGAGATCCGAGTTTCTCGTCATCGCCTGCAGCTTGTTTGTTGTCTCGTCGGAGCAGCGAAACGAGCCTATCTCGCAAAGAGCCGAATTCTGCACGATAAAAGTCAGCAGCTCCTCGGTCGCCTCCTCCTCGGTTATACCGAGCACCACGCAGTACCTGAAGCCGTGATAAGTGAACACGGGCTCAAAAACTTCCTCGCCCTCGCCTTTGAGAATATACACGTCGCGCTGGGAATATCCCTCGGGATAAAAGCAGATGTTGCTCGTATCGGGCTCACCGTCGGGCGCGATATATTCGCCGAACTGCAAATCGATTTGCCGCCCGCGCTCGCCGCTTATCCTGAGCCTTACGGTACCCGCCGAGTTCACGCCGAAGTCATATAAAAAACCGTCGCGCTCGTCGCTCGCTACTTTTTTCGCCTCTTTGACAACATCGCCGCGGGAAATATATTCCTTGAGCCTGCATTTTCTTATCAGAACCGGCTTTATCTCGCGCACGGGCGCTATCGGCTCCGCCTCGCACAGGCGCCTTTCGCCGCGCGGCGTCTCCGCCGCAAGAGCGTTTTTCCAAGTGCTGTCATCAAACTCGGGCGTTGACCAGCCGGGAATTTCAAGGCGGGCGTCGTAGTAGCAGCCGCAGCGCAGGTCGTCAAAAATAATCGGTGACGGCGCGGTTCTGACCGAACCGTCCGCCTCGAAGGTATCGGTTCTGCCGTCAAGGTATTCAATCGAGACGCAGAAGGCCGTGCGCGGAGCGCCCCTGAACGCGGCTATATCGAAATCCCAGATCTGACCGCCCGGCGCGTTCTGCATACCGTTGCCGAGCAGTATGCCCAGAACATTTTTCCCCGGCACAAGAGCCTGCGTTATGTCGTATTCGTCGTAGTAAACAATATCGTCCGGGTTCGAGATATACGGGGCAAGAATACCCTTGGTAAGCCGCCGCCCGTTAACATAAAGCTCATAAAACCCGAGACCCGTCAGAGTAATTATGCTTTTTTTGACTTCGCCGTCTGTTTCAAAGGTCTTTCGGAAATACGGCGCGGGGACATGGAAAGTATAGTCGGTGTATTCATAGCCTGCACAGATAAACTTTTCAGAAAACATAACAACCCCCCTTTGCGTTAATATCATAATCAAAAAGCGGAAAAACCGCAAGCGCGAACTGCTTTATTTGCCGCCGAACCGAGCGATATACTCGCCCCAGCGTCTCACTACGGCTCTCAGCGGCTCATCCAGATAGGAATATACCTTTTCCTTTATCCTATCCGGTATACCGTAGGCGGCCTCGGCCATGCTTCCCGTAATGGCCGCAATAGTATCGCTGTCTCCGCCGATAGATATCGCGTTTCTTATGGCGTCCTCAAAATCCGTGCTCTCCAAAAACGCTGTTATCGCCTGCGGCACGGAGCCCTGACAGCTAACGTCAAAGCGGTATGACGGGCGGATTTCGTCGAGCGTTTTGGAAAGGTCGTACCCGTATTCGCGCTCGATATGCTCCCTGATGAGCCTTTTGCACTCAGCCGGGTCATTATTGACGGGTTGTTCGTTTTCGCCGTGACAGCCCCCGAAGTAATACCGGCACAGGAAAATCGCATCGGCTGTTGCCACTGCGCCCTTGACTCCCTCCGGGTGGTTGTGCGTAACTTCGGCGGAAAGCCTCGCCAAATCCCTGCACCTGTCGGGCAGCTCCGCTTTACTCACACTATCGCATTCCACTGCCCACGCGCACGGAGAGACGCGCATGGCCGAGCCGTTGCCGAAGCTCCCGTACGGAGCGCTGCCGTCCGAGAACAGCCACGCTCTGAATTTGCCGCCGTAACCGACATTCGGATACAGCCGCCCGTACTTTTTCATCGCTTTGATAAAATCTTCCCTTTTCCCGCCGTTCATAACGGCCTCAGCCACGGCACAGGTCATGACCGTGTCATCCGTAAACGAGCAGCGGCTGCCGAACAGCGGAAAGTCCTTCGTCTTGATATTCCTCCGCTCATAAATCGAGCCCACGATATCGCCGACTATCGCTCCGAGCATTCGTATTCCCCCTTGCCGTCGCGCAGCGAAAGCGCCGCGGTTTTATGTGTCTTAGATTCGTTTTGTCTCAATGCAATTATACAACAGATACTGCCGCTTTGCAACGGGGACGCAAGCGGTATAAAATTAAAAGCGAGTGGTCATAAGTGAAATTCCTTATGACCACTCGATGTGGTCCGAGTGACAGGGTTCGAACCTGCGGCCTGATGGTCCCAAACCACCCGCGCTACCAGCTGCGCCACACCCGGTTGTATTATTTGATTTTATATTACTACACTTAATTGACTTTCTGCTTTCAATCCGCGGCGCTTCCCTCAGAAACATAGTCGCGCAACGCGGGACCCCGAAAAGGCTTGCCTTTTTGGGGAGAGGACGAGGGGCGTAATGAATGAGTTTTCGCCAAAGGCGGAAACGAATGATATGGAGCAGCCGAGGACGATGAAGCGCTCGCTCCGCTCCTTGTTTCTTCACCTCGGAGCAATGCCTTCATCCGCCACCGGCGGCGGCATTCCTCCTCGCCCAACTGCGCCGCACCCGGTTGTATTATGTTTTTTAGTTTGTTTTCTGCTTATTGGCTTTCTGCTTTCAATCCGCGCGCTTCCCTCAGAAACATAGTCGCGGTTCTTCGCTTGACAGAGGGACAGCCTCCGCAAAAGCCGTTCAAATTTACTCGTGATATTTTACCTTTTTTAGCCCGATTTGTCAACCTGAAAGCCATGCGCTTGCGCTCTTTTCGGCAGGTTTTGCGTTTCATTCCCCTAAAAATGCTTTTCGTACCGTTTTTAATCTTTTTTTCTGATAAGTGTGCTATAATTCAATCAACATGAAAGGAGAAGCAAAATGAACGGAAAAATCATCAGAAGGCTTTTTGCCGTCGTTACCGCACTCACAATGTTCGCCATGACCGCCTGCAGTTCTTCGAACGGCCATGCTCAGCCGGGAAGCACCCGGAGCTCGGAGCACGGCGGCACAAGCGACACCAACTCATCGGATACCGCGGATGCCCCCGAAACCGCCGAAGCGCCCACCAAAAAAGTCGTGCTCACAACCGAAAAAAGCTACTCGGACGACCGCGCGCTGTATGAAGCTTTTTTGAAAACGAAATCGTGGCGCGACTCAGTCGCCATGCGCGTCGAGACTGCAAGCGAATACACCTATAATTACGATGACTTCAACTGCGGGAAGTTCTACTACGACCTCGACGGCGACGGCAGGCTTGAGCTGTTCATATGCCTGAGCTATCAGCGCGAAAATCTTCAATACAGCTTTCCCTACATTCTCGACATAAAAGGCGACACCGTATTCAGCGCATATGAATTTCAGCCCACCTGCCCGACAAGATTTTCAAACCACATAACGCTTCTTCAGGGCACGGACAAAAACTACTATTTCGTCATCGACTCGAACGACGGAGGGATATATACTGCGGCGGGCAAATATCTCTATCTCGACAAAAAGCTCGTTCACGTTGACAGCGTCCACGCATATAACACTACCGGCTCTCTCGATTCAAGCAGCCCGGGTATGTACTATGTCAGCGACGGAGCCGATCTGTATTTGAACAACGTCATAAAGGATTGGAAAGCCGGTGCGGTCAACGGGGTCAAATGCGTTGACGAGAGAACCTTTGACTCTCGCAAAGACGCTCTTTACAAGGGCACTCAAATAGTATATTACTTCAGCTGACAGCATATTTCCGTAACCTGACAAGCGGGCGGTGAATACTCTGTAATATGACTTTTCGGGAGGCGTATTATGGGTAACATCGGCTATTTTCTCGGGTGCAGCTCGCCCGAGGGCTTTCATTCGTTTTTCGGCGAGCTGTGCCCCGCTCATTCGGGCGGGTACACATATATAATAAAGGGCGGTCCGGGCACGGGGAAATCGAGCCTGATGAAAAAGATAAACGCCGCCCTGACCGACGCGGGAATCGGGACGGAGCTAATATACTGCTCGTCCGACCCCGCCTCGCTCGACGGCGTGTATGCGCCCGCTCTCAACTGCTTAGTAGTTGACGGTACTCCCCCTCACACGCTCGAGCCGAAATATCCGGGCGCCGCGCAGGAAATAATCGACTTGGGCAAATTCTGGGATAAAAACATTCTGCGCTCGCGGCGTGACGAAATCATCTCTCTCAGCGACGAAAACGCGGCATATCACCGCAGATGCAGACGTTTTCTCGAGGCCTCGGCTCTCTTGCGCGAGGATATTCTGCGCCTGACGCTCGCCTGCGCCGACACGGCAAAAATAAAGCGCACGGCATCGCGTATAGCGGCGCGCGAGTTCGGCGCTCCTGCGGGGCGTATCGGCGAGGAGCGGCACATAAATTTGTCCGCCGTCACGCCGGACGGGATAACCTTTTTTAATAAAACCGTTGAGGCGATGTGCGAGAAAGTCTATGTCATAGAGGACGAAAACGCGGCGTGCTCATCGGCGCTGCTCTCCCTGCTGCGCGGCTATGCGCTGTCGGGCGGGCACGATATAATCGCAAGCCCCTGCCCGCTCGACCCGAGCGGCGAACCGGAGCATCTGCTCATTCCCGCGCTGTCGCTCGGCTTCGTGACCTCAAACAGGCTGCATGAGGCGGAGCTTGACGGAGCCGTGAAAATAAACTGCGCGCGCTTCACCGACCGCGCCGCGCTTCGCCGCCGTCTGCCGCGGCTGAACTTCACAAAAAAGGCCTACGGCGAGTTTATCGCCGAGGCGGCGGACTCGCTCAAGAGCGCAAAGGAAATTCACGACAAATTGGAGAGCATATATATCTCCGCCATGGACTTCTCGCACATGGATGAGCTTGCAAAGAGCATTGCCAAAGATATGCTTTCGAGAAGAAATAATAATGATTGATTTACTTTCTGCTGTTACCGAACAGCAGAAAAACAGACGTCAAGGCAGCTGAGCTCTGACGCCTGTTTTATTACAAATCATCATTAAAAAAATCGTAGTCAACTCTTTTGACTACATAGGTTTCGACCACCGAAACACCCAAATTATATTCAATCATCAGTTCCGTCAGTTGATTCCCGTCAACCAAAACAATTTTTTGGTGCAGCTGTTTTTCCGCAAAAGCTGTTGCTTCTTTTGAAAAGTGTGCCGTCGTGATAAAAATCCCCTTTGTTGCACCCTGTCCCGCCAACGCACCTAAAAATCTTTGTATCTCGGGTCTCCCGACCGTGGTATCCGACCTCCACTTTTTCGCCTGTATATAAATCGAATCGAAACCGAACTTATCTGCCGACACAATTCCGTCAATACCTTCATCTCCGGATTTTTGAGTAACTGCCGATTCGTTTTGTTTTAATGTTCCGTAACCCATTTTTATAAGCAGTCTTACGATTAAGTTTTCAAAATCATACGGAGTCATTTTCAACAACTCGCTCATCAAACTGTCGGCAAGCGACAAATTGATTTCTCGTATGGAGATTTCAAGCTGTTCCTGCGGACTTTCCTCTTTTTTGTTTATGCCGCTCTTCTCCGTTTGGGCATTTTTAGGATTGGAAAACTCGTTGAAAGAATCAAATTTACGCAGATAATCAAGGTCAACTTTGCTGCTTCCTTTTTCAACTGCCTCTTTCCCGAGCTCCGTTATCACATATACCGATCTTGAAGCCCTGTCTATCAATCCGGCTTTTTTCAGATAGGTTCTTGCCCAGCCGACGCGGTTTAGATATGTCGGCTGCCCGCTCGGCAGCATTTCTCTTTTGTCTTCATCGGTAAGCTTAAATTTATCGGCACAATATTCCGCAATCTCTTTTAAATTATGTTCCTCTCCGTCCGCGAGGCAGTCAAGAACATATGGAAAAAACTGATAATACTTCGGAACCGACATCGTCGCACATCCCTTCTTCACTGTATGCATATCTGTTCTATATTGAATTATATCACAATATTATATCAAAAACAACTCTGCCCGTGGCAATGCATTTCGCTTTACAGATAATTATTAGAGCGTAAAATTCAAAAATCGGGAAAAAATAAAGGCCATAATCCACACTTTGTGAATTATGACCTTTGTCATTTTGCTCTGCGGTCAGCGGAAACGCGGCCGTCTTATCAACTGCGGGAAAAATTATTCGCCGACAACGTTGACAGCTCTGAGCTTGCTGGAATCCTTGGGATCCGGCTCGACCTCAAAGGTGACCTTCTGACCCTCGGTAAGAGTTCTGTATCCGTCTGCAACGATAGCGGAGAAATGTACGAAAACATCGTCGCCGCCCTCATCGTTAGCGATGAAGCCAAAACCTTTTTCTGCGTTGAACCATTTGACTGTACCCTTCATTGCGGTACCTCCGTGAAAAAATTTGCATTCTATATTATATGTTGTGCAATGGGCCCGCACATTTTCTCGAACCATCAAACGCAAACGGTCAATGGCTTACAAAAAATATGCGAGTCCACAGAAACATTTGTCAGAATACGCAAATAATTATATAATCCCGTTTCGCCTTTGTCAATAGCAATTTTGTCGAATAATCACGAAAGCCCGATAAAAATTTACAAATTGTTAATTGACAAAATATGTCATTTAGGATATGATAAATGTAATCCATTGGGGAGTAGCTATGGGCAAAAGTCCATCTTGCTGTCACCAACCGTCGTGCAGGCCGCAATAACCGACCGAGCCCGGCTGGCAGCAGACATATGCGTTCAGGCGTGTTTGAGGCAAGACCTTTGGCAGACATAGTCTGTCGAAGGTCTTTTTTGTTTAACCGAAAGGGAGGCATAAAAATTGAAGTACTATCTTGAAGACGTCCGCGAGGTGTTTAAGCGGACGGAGAGCTCGGAAAACGGACTTTCGCAGTCCGAGGCAGAACGCCGTCTTGAGAAATACGGCAAAAACAAATTGGCACAGGCAAAGCAGAAATCGCTCGTCAGGCGGTTTTTTGAGCAACTTGCAGACCCGATGATAATCATCCTTATCGTCGCCGCGGTCATATCCGCCGTGACGACAATCTACGAGGGCAAGGTCTCCGGCTCGCCGTCCTTCCCTACGGACACCGTGATAATCCTCGCCGTTGTGCTCATAAACGCCGTGCTCGGCGTCTTGCAGGAGAGCAAGGCGGAAAAGGCTATCGAGGCGCTTCAAGAGATGAGCGCGGCGACCTCCAAGGTCATACGCGAGGGCAAAATCATGACCGTCAAGAGCGAGGATCTGACCGTCGGTGACGTTGTTGTGCTCGAGGCGGGCGACGCTGTTCCCGCAGACTGCCGCATATTCGAGAGCGCCAGCCTTAAAATAGAGGAGGCTGCGCTGACGGGCGAGAGCGTGCCCGTGAGCAAGATTATCTCCGTTCTCGGCGCGGGCGACGGCGGCGATATTCCGCTGGGCGACAGAAAGAACATGGCGTATATGGGCAGCGCCGTTGTCTACGGACGCGGCAAGGCCGTTGTCACCGACACGGGCATGAATACCGAGATGGGCAAGATAGCCGACGCCATAACAAAGGCGGAGGACGGACAGACCCCGCTCCAGAAAAAGCTTGCGGGGCTCTCTAAGACGCTCACCTTCCTTGTGCTTGGAATCTGCGTTTTCATCTTCGCGTTCTCGCTGTTCATGGAGCGCTCCACTCTCGCGGGCGGCAATCCCGCGCTGATATTCAAGAGCGTTATCGACGTGTTTATGGTAGCCGTCAGCCTCGCCGTTGCCGCCGTTCCCGAGGGACTTGCGGCGGTGGTCACTATCGTGCTGTCGATAGGCGTTACGAATATGTCGAAGAAAAATGCGGTTATCCGCAAGCTCACCGCTGTTGAGACGCTCGGCTGCGCGCAGATAATCTGCTCCGACAAGACAGGCACTCTCACGCAGAACAAGATGACCGTCGTCGATCATTACGGCGACGAAAAGCTGCTCGCAAGAGCCATGTCCCTCTGCTCCGACGCGCAGGAGGATTCCGACGGGCTCGTAATCGGCGAGCCCACGGAGGCGGCTCTCGTCAGCTACGCGATAAGCCTCGGACTTCATAAGGGCGAGCTGAAAAGCGACAGCCCGAGAATCGGCGAAGCTCCGTTCGACTCCGGCAGAAAGATGATGTCCACCGTCCACAAGACATCGGACGGCATTGTTCAATACACAAAGGGTGCTCCCGATGTTGTCGTCGACCTCTGCACCCATGCCTTTATCGACGGAAAAATCGTTTCGATGACAGACGAGATAAGGGCGACAATAGCCTCGGAAAACAAGAGGATGGCGGATAAGGCTCTGCGCGTGCTCGCGGCGGCGATGAGAAAATACGACTCCGCGCCCGACGATTTTTCGCCCGAGGCGCTCGAGCATGATCTTATATTCATCGGCCTTACAGGCATGATAGACCCCGTTCGCCCGGAGGTCAAGGCGGCTATAGAGGAGTGCCGCGGCGCGGGCATAACCCCCGTTATGATAACCGGCGACCATAGGGACACCGCCGTTGCCATCGCCTCGGAGCTCGGCATACTCACCGACCCCTCGCAGGCCATAACCGGAGCGGAGCTCTCCGCGATGAGCGACGAGGAGTTCGCGGACAGAGTCGAGAATATATATGTATACGCGCGCGTGCAGCCCGAGCATAAGACGAGAATAGTCAACGCCTGGCGCTCAAAGGGCAAGATAACCGCCATGACGGGCGACGGAGTCAACGATGCGCCGTCGATAAAGAGCGCGGATATCGGAATAGGCATGGGCATAACCGGCACGGACGTCACGAAGAACGTCGCCGACATGGTGCTCACGGACGACAACTTCGCGACCATTGTCAACGCCGTCGAGGAGGGGCGCAGGATATATGACAATATCCGAAAGGCCATTCAGTTCCTGCTCGGCTCGAACCTTGCGGAGGTGCTCGCGATATTCACCGCAACGCTTCTCGGCTTCACCATTCTCGAAGCACCGCATCTGCTGTTCATAAACCTCGTCACCGACTGCTTCCCGGCGCTCGCGCTCGGACTCGAAAAGGCGGAGAGCGATATCATGCGCCGCCGCCCGCGCGACCCGTCGGACGGAATATTTGCAGGTGGGCTCGGCTTTGACGTGCTCTATCAGGGCGTGCTCGTTACCGCGCTGACCCTCGCGGCGTTCTTTATAGGCGAACGCTTCGAGACGGGACACTGGGCGTTCATGAACATCGCACAGTGCGAGCAGGGCATGACCATGGCATTCCTCACCATGTCGATGTGCGAGATATTCCACTCGTTCAATATGCGCTCGCAGCGCGGCTCGGTCATAAAGATGAGCCTTCGCGGCAGCCACAACCTGCCCCTGTTCGCTGCTATGGTGGCGTCGCTCGTGCTGACTACGGCGGTTATTGAGATACCGTTCCTCGCAAACGCCTTCGGCTTCACTCCGATAGGCTTCGCCGAATATGCGACATCGCTCGCCCTCGCGTTTTCGATAATCCCGATAGTCGAGATAATCAAGGCCGTTCAGCGTGCCGCAGCGAAAAGAAAAGCCTCCAGATAATATAATAATTTGACATTTTTCGACAAAAAGATAATTTTTTATTGAATACGCCTTGACTTTTCCCCGAATATGATATCATTTATTGATGTACCAATGGGGAGTAGCTATGAGGATTATCCTATCTGTTTGCCAACAATCTCACTTCGGCTGGCAGCAGACAGACGGCCTTCAGGCGTTTGACGCAAGACCTTTGGCAGATAATACTGTTGAAGGTCTTTTTTCAATCTTTTCCTGCGCTCTCTGCCATACCCGAGGGACTGCCGACAGTCGTCACGATAATCCTTTCCATAGGCGTTACCGCGATGAGCAAGAGGCAGGCTCTTATCCGTAAGCTTACCGCAGTTGAGACTCTCGGCTGCACTCAGATAATCTGCTCCGACAAGACGGGCACTCTGACCCAGAACAAGATGACCGTCGTCGATCATTTCGGCGACAATGAGAAGCTCATAGCCGAGGCTATGGCTCTTTGCACCGACGCTCAGATAGACGACGCCGGCAAGGTCACGGGCGAGCCCACCGAGGCTGCTCTCGTCGGATACGCCTATGCCCTGGGCATGAGCAAGAATGACCTCGTCAAGGCGAGCCCCAGAATCGGCGAAGCTCCGTTCGACTCCGGAAGAAAGATGATGTCCACCGTCCATAAGACGGCTTCCGGCATAGTTCAGTACACAAAGGGCGTCGCCGACATGGTTCTCGCGGACGACAACTTCGCCACTATCGTCAACGCGGTCGAAGAGGGCAGAAAGATCTACGACAACGTCTGCAAGGTGCTTCAGTTCCAGCTTTCAACGAATATGTCCGAGGTTATAATCATGTTCGTTGCCTCTATCCTCAACTTCCAGCTTCTCGAGCCCGTTCGCCTGCTTTGGATAAACATGGTCACCGACTCCCTGCCCGGCCTTGCGCTCGGTATGGAGAAAGCCGAGGGCAACCTGATGAAGAGAAAGCCAAGAGCGACTACGGACGGCATATTCTCCCACGGCGCGGGCTTTGACATGGCTTGGCAGGGCATCTACCTCGCAATAGTAGAGCTTGCCGCCTATGTCATCGGCTATCGACTCGAGGTGGGCAGCTTCGAGAATATGTTCTTCGGCGGTGCCGACGGCTACTGCATAAACGCTATGTCCATGGCGTTCCTGACGGTCAACTTCGCCGAGATGATGTGCGCTATCAATATGCGCTCGCGCACAGGCTCCATCTTCTCTAAGAGTATGTTCAAGAACATGAACCGGTGGCTCGTCGGTTCGTTTGTCGTGACAACGGCGCTGACCCTCATTGCCGTGTACCTCCCCGGTCTCTCCGACGAGGTCTTTGATATCGAGCACGGCACTTTCCAGATCAATGAGCTGCTTATTTCCGCGGGTCTCGCGGCCTCCACTATCCCGGTATTCGAGATATGAAAAGCTATCAGACGTGCGGTTGAACGCAAAAAAGAGAGAAACGCTGCATAAATATTAATTTAATCCGAGTATCCCCTGCGTCGAGCGGCGCGGGGGATATTTTATTGCGGGCAGTATTTTCGTCAGGGACTGCGGCGAATCTGCGGTCCTTATTTTTATATCCGAAACAAATATTATTCGGAAAGCACTTCGATGTGACAAAGCATAGTATTTTTCTATTCTTTTGCGTCCCTGCGTCCCGTCTAATCTGTTTATATAACATTAATGAATATATTTTCAATTTTTTATTGAAATCTATAGTTATGTATGCTATAATTTCCTCAAAACTGTGGTTATTTTTTATGCAGTAAATCTAAACGCGCGGCGGCGCTTTGATAAGGAGGACTTTTTTTGAAAGCCTATAACGCGAAAGACATAAGAAATATCGCCATTGCAGGCCATGGCGGAAGAGGAAAAACTACCCTTGCGGAGGCCATGCTCTACACCGCGAAGGCTACAGACAGACTCGGCAGAGTCGCCGACGGCACCACCGTGCTCGACTTTGACGCCGAGGAGAAAAAGAGAAAGGCCACGGTATCAACCGCTGTTGCCGCTATAGAGTGGAACGGCGCGAAGATAAATATAATTGACACTCCCGGTCTTTTTGACTTTGCGGGCGGCATGAGCGAAGGCATCCGCGCAGCGGACAGCGTGCTCATAGTCACCGCGGCGGGCTCCGGCTTCGACGTCGGCGCGGAGAAGGCTCTCAAGGCCGCGAACGCCAGAGGTATCTCGAGAATGTTCGCAATCACCCGCTGCGACGCGGATAACACCGATTTCTACAAGACCTTTGCAGCCATAAAGGAGGAGGTCGGCGCCGCTATCTGCCCCGTTATCGTCCCCCATATGGAGAACGGCAAGGTCGCATCGTATGTCAACCTCGCATCCCGCAAGGCTTTTGACTACAGCGGCGGCACTAAAAAGGAAGTCGATATGCCCTCCGACGCGCAGCTTGACGAGATGCTCGATATACTCACCGAGGCCGTCGCCTCGAGCGACGACGAGCTTATGGAGAAGTTCTTCGCCGGCGAGACCTTCACCCGCGAAGAGATAATCAAGGCTCTCAACTCCGGAGTCAGCGACGGCTCCGTTATCCCCGTATACGCCTGCGCGGGTTACACCTGCGAAGCTATCGATATGCTCCTTGACGAGATAGTATATTCCGCTCCCTCCGCAGCCGACAAGGCGGGCGAGAACGGTCTTCCCTGCGACGAGAACGGCCCTCTTGCGGCTATATGCTTCAAGACCATCGCCGACCCGTTCGTCGGCAAGATGTCCTTCTTCAAGGTCGTATCCGGCAAGATAACCGCGGACACTCCCGCATATAACTCCCGCACCGAAGAGAGCGAGAGAATGGGCAAGATAATCACCCTCAAGGGCAGCAAGCAGGAGGACGCAGCCTGCATCCCCGCCGGCGATATCGGCGTTGTGACGAAGCTTGCGGGCATAAAGACGGGCGACACTATCTGCTCGCCCAAGAACCCGATAACCCTCGAGGGCATTAAGTTCCCGACCCCCTGCCTGTCCATGGCAGTCAAGGTTCGCAAGAAGGGCGACGAAGAGAAGGTCGCGGCGAGCCTGCTCAGACTTCTCGAAGAGGATCCCACTATTTCGTTCGTCATCAACAAGGAGACCCGCGAGCAGGTGCTCTCCGGTCTGGGCGAACAGCACCTTGACGTTATCGTATCCAAGCTCAAGAACAAGTTCGGAGTTGAGGTTGACCTCAGCGTGCCGAAGGTTGCATACAGAGAGTCCATCCGCAAGAAGGTCGAGGTTCAGGGCAGACATAAGAAGCAGTCCGGCGGACACGGCCAGTTCGGCGACGTCTTTATCCGCTTCGAGCCCTGCGAGAGCGACGATCTCGTTTTCGCCGAGGAGGTTGTCGGCGGCTCCGTGCCGAAGAACTTCTTCCCCGCAGTCGAAAAGGGTCTGCGCGACAGCGTCAAGAAGGGCGTGCTTGCAGGCTATCCGATGGTCGGCTTAAAGGCTACGCTCTATGACGGCTCTTATCATCCGGTCGACTCGTCCGAAATGGCGTTCAAGACCGCTGCCAACATAGCCTACAAGAACGGTATTCCGCAGGCTAACCCCGTTATCCTCGAGCCCATAGGCACCCTGAAAGCCTATATGCCCGATGAAAATCTCGGCGACATCATGGGCGACGTCACCAAGCGCCGCGGCCGCGTGCTCGGCATGGGTCCGTCCGACGAGCCGAAGATTCAGGAGCTCATCGCGGAGGTTCCCATGGGCGAGATGGGCGACTTCTCAACAGTCCTGCGCTCCGTGACCGCCGGCAGAGGCTGGTTCTCCCTCGAGTTCACCCGCTACGAGGACGCACCGCCCGTAGTCGCGCAGAAGGTCATCGACGAAGCCAAGGCTGCCGAGGCCGAGTCCGACAAATAAACATAAAAACAGAGAGAGCTGCCAAAAGGCAGCTCTCTTTTATTGCCGTGAAAAAACGGGACTGTCGCGTTTAGCCGCAGACAGTCCCCTGTTTTATTTTTTTGCGCCGCTGCGAAGCGTCGTTCCGTCATTAGTCTTTATGACGTAATCGACCGCGCCGCCGGTATCCGTTATCAGCATACTGTCGCTGCCCGCTATACTCGCGTATATATTATCCACATCTATATCGACGGTGTAGCTCCATGTGCCGCTGACTATCGTTCCGCTGACATTATCGATTTTGACAACGACCTTGCAGTCGTCATATCTGAGCGTAATGCTGCCCTTTGAGGTGTCCACCTTAATGCTCGGCATCTCGTCAAAGACTCTGTCAAGGTTGCCTACCGTGCCGACAGTGCGCCCGACAGGCCCGCGGTGCGCGTCCTTTGTGTTCTGATCATCCTGCTGTGTTCTGACATTCAGGGTCACTATAGTATAGTTGCCGTAAGCGACGGCATTTGCCGAAATGAGGTCGCTCGACTTAATTTCATCGGGCACTCCGGGTACTTCGTTCACAGGCGTGCTGTTCGCCGCGAGCGCCGCAGAGGCTATGCCCGTAAACAGAGAGAGCATTCCCTTTTGGAAGCTGTTGCGCGGAGTGTAGTCAACGCGCTTTATCGACATAAGCTGCGTGGCGTCTATGCTCTTTGTGTTCGCAGCAGCCGCCTTGTAATATCGGAGCACCTTAGAGGTATTGGTGGAGTTGAGCCCGCTGTGAACATTAATAGCCTCGGGCTTTGTCGTGCCGGATGAGCCGGTCTGCGCCGAGGGTCTTGGGCCGACGGTAGTCGGCTCGCCCGTTGTGTTCTCTCCTTCCGGTTTTGTCGACTCGGTCACTGTGCCCGAGTCTACCGTTACCGACGGCTCCTCGGTTGAGGAGTCGGAGTCGCCGTCCTTTATCTTGCACGCCGAGAAGGAAAAGATCAATATTGCCGCAAGCACTGCCGCAGCGAATCTCAAAAGCTTTTTATCCATTCTTCTCCCTCCCGTAGTATTTATTCCCGGATTTATATTTTAAGCTATCGGCGCAGTCAGGTCAAGAAAAATCTTATAAAAAAGTGTATATAATAATTAACTTTTAATAAAGTCGGCGGAATCTTGCTTTTTCGTCAAAAGACAGCAAAAAGCCGCCCGCCTGAAAAAGACGGACGGCTTCGGTTTTTCGGTTATCAGCCCTTCGCGGTATACGAGAAAGCGACGATACCCTTGAGGTTGTTTACGGAGACGCCGGAGACCTTGATGCCGTTTGCATAGACGTTGACATCATAAACCCAGCTGCCCTCGACGATCTTGCCGGTGGTGTTGTCGATTTTGACAACGACCTTGCAGTTGGTGTAGGTCAGCTCTATCTTGCCGTCCTTGTAGTCAACCTTGAGTCCGAGCTCCTTTATAGCTCTGTCAACATCGCCGAGAGTGCCGACCGCACAGCCGACGGAACCGACATGGTTGCTCTCCTTGGGACCCTGAGGCTGATCCTTGACGTTGAAGGTTATGGTGGTGTAGTTGCCGTCGGTCACTGCGCTCGCGCTCTTCATGTGGCTCGCCTTCATACCCGAGGGGTTGCCGGGGATATCGGTGCGATCCTTGGAGTTTTTGCTAAGGGCTTTTGCTATCCTATCTTGAGCCACTTTAAAAATGGCTCCGAGAAATCCGCTTGCGGTTATCTCGCCCTTGAGGGACATACTCTGCTTGCCGCTCTTGAACTGCTTTGTCTTGGCGATAGCCGCCTGATAAGCCTTGATGCAGGCCGCAGCGTCGTTGGTATTGAGATCCTTTGAGGGAGTCACGGTGCTGCCGCCGGACGGGGTCTTGTTTTCGGAGGGCTTGACAGCGTCTGTCTCATCGGAGGTGCTGCCCTCGTCGGATGCCGCCTCGGAGGAGATCTCCTCACCGGTCACGTCACCCGCCTGCTCTGAGGTCTGAGCGTCGGCCGCAGCGGTTGTATCGGGGTTTTTGTCGGTCTTCTTGCAGGCCGCAAACGAAAAAACGAGCACAGTCGCAAGGATTATTGCAATAATCTTCTTCATATTTTCCACTCCTTTGGGGCTTTGTTACATATATTGTATAATTGCTGCACAAATCCGTCAATAGACAAAAAATAAAAAATCGCTTAACAAAAAGGTTTATAAATTGTTGAAATACGTCATCGTAAATCGCGGCGGCAAGAAACATTCATTTCGGCAAAAGAAATATCGCAGACAGATATTATCCTTCACCGCCGACCCGAGAAAGAAAAAGCCCTCCGCACGAAAAAGCGCAGAGGGCTGAATTTCGGAGAGTTATGCGAGTATCTCGCCCATGAGGCCGGGAGTTGCGCCTGCGGCGTTGGACTCGTCGGTATCGATGTGCATTGCCAGAGCGTACTTCGGGCTGACTCTGACTACCACGTCGCCGAATATGAGCGAGCGTCCGTCGGAATCGATCTTCACGCTGACAATCTGCTTGTCACTGAGACCGAACTTCTCGGCGTCCTCGGGAGTTGCATGGATATGTCTCTGCGCCGCGATAACGCCGCACTCAAGCTCTATTTCGCCCTTGGGGCCGACAAGCTTGCAGGCGCCGCTGCCCGCAACGTCGCCGCTCTCTCTGACGGGAGCGGTCACGCCTATCGAACGGGCGTCGGTGAGCGAAATCTCAACCTGATTCTCGGGACGCACGGGGCCGAGGATGGAGACCGCCGGGAAGCTGCCCTTCGGTCCGATAACGGCAACGCGCTCGTTGCTCGCAAACTGGCCGGGCTGAGAGAGCTCCTTCTTGACGGTCAGCTCATAGCCCTCACCGAAGAGGATATCGAGAGCTTCTCTGGTGACATGTACATGGCGGGCGGAAGTTTCAACAAGAACTTTCTTTTCCATTTTAAATATCCCTCTTTTTTAATATGTTTAGAAATACAGTTTGAGGCAGGAGCTCTCCTGCCTCAAAACAGTCATTTTGTTTAATTAGTAAGCGATGTTGTAAATGGTCTTTGTGCCGAAAGGAAGCACTACCATTCCGTCGCCAAGAGGAAGGTGAATTGTCCATTTGACATCATATGTAGCATTGATAACGCGGCTGGTCTTAGCATCAACCTTAACGGTAACTGTGCCGGAGGGATACTCCATCTGAGCGGTGCCGATTTTAAAGGTTTTAGCGACAGATTTAAGCACGCCGCCGCTAAACTGATCGTTGATAACAGACGGGAGAACCACGCTGAAAACCTTCGGTGCATGACCCGAGCCGTGCGAAACGTTGGAGGAAGCCTTGTCGGCAACCGTCTTTATAGTAATGGTGTAAACTCCGCCCGCCTCGGTGCAAGTTGCGCTTGCGACATCATTATCATTCGCAGCAAGCTTGCTCGACCAGGACTCGTTCTCAACAGGGAAGTTAGCCTTTATAGCCGCAGAATTGGAGAATGTTTCGGAGCCCTTGCTGTTCTTCTTGAGCTGACCGTCAACAAAGCTGTCTATACCGCCGACAAGCTTATCGACGATGGTGGGCACTCCGGTGATTTTGCCGCTTCTGTAGTTCGTCTCAGAAACTCTTGTAACGCTCTTTGCGTTGGGCTTAACGCCGTTAATGGCCTTGTTGAAATACGCAACTATCTCAGCCTTTGTCGCGGGCTTGGAAGCAGTGCTGCTGCCGCCCTGATTGCCGCCCTGATTACCGCCCTGATTGTCCTTCTTGGTCTCCTCGGGAGCTACGGTGTTGCCGGAAGCGTCGGTCTCGGCCTCGGTGGACTCGTCGCCGCTCGCGGGTTCTGCATCGGTGGACTCGTCGTTTGCAACGGTCTCGCCGTTTGCGGAAGTGTTGGGCTCGCCTGTGGTTGTGTCGCCGTTGTCCTTATCCTTCTTGCAGGCTGCAAAAGCAAAAACGAAGCAGAGAGCAAGGACAAGAGCTATGATCTTCTTTGTCATTTCTGTTACCTCCGAATATGAAATCTTCATTCAGTCGCGCTTTTTTGCGGTTTTCTCTCCCGAGCGAATGAGCACGAAAAATCAATCCACTGCTTGCGCGGTCGTATTCATTATAAAATAAAAGAGTGCAAAAATCAATGGAAAATTAAAGATTTATGAAATTTTTATCGATTGTCCTCTTTTGATTTGAGAAATTGTTCTTTGGCTCTTGATTGACGGGCGTTTTTCTGCGATAATATAGTGTATATATTTACTCAAGAAACGGAGTGCGGTTTAATGACTGATAACGAAAAACTCGCCGATCTCCTCTTCGGCCCGGACATATTGACGCCGGAGGAGTGCGAGCTGAGATACCCCCCGCGCGAGCTTCCCGAGGGGGCGCGTGTGACCCGATTCTCTCCGAGCCCGACTGGATATCTCCATATAGGCGGCCTGTTCGGCGCGCTCGTCGATTTTCTGACGGCGAGAGTCAGCGGCGGACTGACTTATCTGAGAATAGAGGACACCGACAAAAAACGCGAGGTCGCCGACGGCGTCTCCGCGATAATCAACGGATTCAAAAATTTCGGTCTCGAATTCGACGAGGGCGTAACCGGCTTTGACACGGAAAAGGGCGGCTACGGCCCTTACACGCAGAGCAAGCGCGTTGAGATATATCACGCGATAGCCAAGCGTCTCGTGCAGGAGGGCAAGGCCTACCCCTGCTTCTGCACGGCGGACGAGCTCTCCGCCATACGCGAGGAGCAGGAGAACGGCGGCGCTGCGATAACCGGATATTTCGGCAAGTGGGCGAAGTGCCGCAACCTGAGCTTTGAGGAGCAGAAGAGACGCATAGAGGCGGGCGAGCCCTATGTGCTGCGCTTTCGCTCCGAGGGCGACGAGAACAAGAGGATAGTCTTTGACGACTTGATCCGCGGCAAGATAGAGATGCCCGAGAATATAATCGACGAGGTGCTCTTAAAGAGCGACGGCGTGCCGACTTATCATTTCGCGCACGTCTGCGACGACCACTTTATGCGCACGACCCACGTCATTCGCGGCGAGGAGTGGATATCCTCCGTCCCGAAGCACATCGCGCTGTTCAAGGCGTGCGGCTACAGAGTGCCGAAATACGCGCACACTCCGCAGGTCATGAAGATAGACGAGGAGACGGGCGCAAAGCGCAAGCTCTCCAAGAGAAAGGATCCCGAGGCGGCGGTCAGCTACTTTGTCGAGCAGGGCTATCCGAAGGAGAGCGTTATAGAATACATCATGACGCTGCTCAACTCGAACTTCGAGGACTGGCGCAGGGCGAATCCCACGGAGGACTGCCGGAAATTCCCGTTTAATCTCAAGAAGATGAGCGTCAGCGGCTGCCTGTTCGACATGGCGAAGCTCAATGACGTGAGCAAGAATATTATCTCACACATGACGGCGGACGAGGTGCTTTCAAGCGTACTCGACTGGGCGCAAAAATACGACAGCGAGCTATATACGCTTCTCGACTCCGACCGCGACTTTGCGCGCGGCATATTCTCGATAGACCGCGACTGCCCGAAGCCGCGAAAGGATATCGCAAGCTGGGAGCAGGTCAAGGACTTCGTCTCCTATTTCTACGACGGGCTGTATACCCCCGACTACACCCTGCCCGAGAACATCGGCGCAGGCGACGCGGCGGCAATACTCGAAAAATACATCGGCGAGTTTGACATAAACGACGACAAGGACGCGTGGTTTGCGCGCATAAAGGCCATGTGCGAGCCGCTCGGCTACACGCCCAATGTCAAGGAGTACAAGAAAGACCCCTCGGCGTTCAAGGGTCATGTCGGCGACCTGTCGACCGTTATCAGAATCGCCGTGACCTCGCGCCGCAACACGCCCGACCTTCATTCGATAATCAGGCTGCTCGGCGAGGACAGGGTCAGAGCGAGACTCGCCTCGGCACTCGCACACTACAAGGAGGAGATATAAATGACGGACAGCACAAATCTCAATTCGAATTTCATAACCGACTTCATAGATGAGGATCTCGCAAACGGGGTCAACACCCGCGTGCAGACGAGATTTCCTCCGGAGCCCAACGGCTACCTGCATATCGGCCACGCAAAGGCTATTTGCATCGATTTCAGCATCGCCGAGAAGTACGGCGGCATTTGCAACCTCCGTCTCGATGACACCAACCCCTCCAAGGAGGATGTCGAATACGTCGACGCCATTAAAGAGGATATCGAGTGGCTCGGCTACAAGTGGAACGAGGTATATTATGCCTCGAGCTATTTTGACTTCCTCTATGAGTGCGCGATAAAGCTCATCAAGGAGGGCAAGGCGTATGTCTGCGACCTGTCTCCCGACGAAATACGCGAATACCGCGGCACCTTGACCGAGCCCGGCAAAAACAGCCCCTACCGCGACCGTTCGGTCGAGGAGAATCTCGACCTGTTCCGCCGCATGACCGAGGGCGAGTTTGCAAACGGCGAAAAGGTGCTCCGCGCCAAGATAGACATGGCGAGCCCGAATATCAATATGCGCGACCCCGTCATCTACAGAATCGCGCACGTCCCCCATCATCAGACGGGAGACAAGTGGTGCGTCTATCCGATGTACGATTTCGCGCATCCCCTCTCCGACGCTGCGGAGAAAGTCACCTACTCCCTGTGCTCGCTCGAGTTCGAGAATCACAGGCCGCTCTATAACTGGTTCGTCGACGCTATCGGCTTTGAAGAGCCGCCGCGCCAGATCGAGTTCGCACGTCTGAACCTCAACTACTGCGTGACGAGCAAGAGAAAGTGCCTCGAAATGGTTCAGAACGGCGTTGTCAACGGATGGGACGACCCGAGAATGGTCACTCTCTGCGGAATGCGCCGCAGGGGCTATCCCGCCGCCGCAATACGCGATTTCATAGGCCGCGTCGGCGTGGCAAAGGCCTACAGCGTTGTTGACTACGGCCTGCTTGAGGCGTGCGTCAGAGACAATCTCAATCAGAACGCCCCGCGCGCCATGGCCGTTCTCAATCCGTTGAAGCTCGTTATTGACAACTACCCCGAGGGCAAGACCGAGGAGATAGAGGTCGAGATAAATCCCGATAAGCCCGAGCTCGGCCGCCGCAAGGTCACGTTCTCCCGCGAGCTCTATGTTGAGCGCGAGGACTTCATGGCGGAGCCCGTCAAGAAATATTTCAGGCTTTTCCCCGGAAACGAAGTGCGCCTCAAGAGCGCATATTATGTGACCTGCAACTCATATGATACGGATGAAAACGGCGAGGTCACCTGCCTGCACTGCACCTACGACCCCGAGAGCCGCGGCGGCGAGACGCCCGACGGCAGAAAGGTTCGCGGCACTCTGCACTGGGTCAGCGCGGCGGACAACGTAAAGGCTCAGGTGCGCCTCTACGACCGCCTGTTCAACACCGAGAATCCCGCAGGCGAGGACGGAAACGGCGATTATCTTCAGAATATCAACCCCGATTCGCTTAAAATTATCGACGGCTGCCTGCTCGAGGGCGGACTTCGCGGCGCAAAGCCTGGCGACACGTTCCAGTTCATGCGCCAGGGCTATTTCTGCGTTGACAAGGACAGCACCCCGGGCAATCTTATCATAAACCGCACCGTCGCGCTCAATTCCTCATGGGATAAAAAGAAGAAATAAGCATTTTCAAGAAAGAAGGTCGGTCAGCATGAAGGCTCTCAACAGGATAGTGACTGCGCTGCTCGCGGCGGCAATTTTTCCCGTCGCATATTTTACGGATATAATCACCGTCTATGCGCACGCAAACCTCTATGACTCGAATATCGTAGAGGCGCTGAGCATAAAGCGCATCGTCGAGCTTTTCACGGGAGACGGTCTTTTTGCCGGCGTTTTTAACAAGGATAATATGTCCGAGATTCCCGAGGTACTGCTTAAATTCAAGGGCAACTTCATAGCCTTTGTCGTTTGCTTCGCGCTCGCCCTGCTCATCGCGCTCGCCATTATCATTGTTGCCGCGGCGACCAATTCGAGAAAGACGACCGCCGCACTCGGCGCGGCAGGCATTTTGTGCCTCATCGGCATGAAAATAGCGTTTTCGGATATCGCGGCCGCCGTCGACGCGGGCAAGCTGACACTGAGCTCTCTTACCGACATGGCGTTTATGAATCTCTTCGGCAAGATAGTTCTCGTAACAATGAGCACCGCGCCCGTAGTTATGGCAGTCCTGTTCCTGGCGATACTTATCTGGAATGTCTCGTTTATCCTAATCGACCTCGGCGAAGAAAAGCCAAAGAAAAAAGCAAAAGCTCGGCAGAAATAAAATTAAGGGAGTCGGTTTCGACTCCCTTTTCTTTTCGTTAAAACGACCTCCTGCGCTGTGCCGAGTTTGATAAACGGGTGCAGAGCAGTTGCAAACGGCACGCACGTCATCCTCCCACAGTTCATGCAGCGACTGCAGCAGATAAGCTTAGCCCGCCTCTGCAGGGGAATTGCGGAAAACTTTGCTTTGCAGGGTGCGTCGAGTCGCCGCACTCTGCAAAGACATTGAGAAACAAAACAGTCGAGACAATGCGGGCGAATCCGTGCAATAACCCCTCAGACTCATCTTCGCCGAGCCGATAAACGACGCACTTTTATATGCCTTGCAATAACAAAAACCGACCTGTGACCGGGTCGGTTTTGTCTTTCGGACACCGCTGAGCGTGTCCTTTTTCTTTGGCTTTATGGGTTTTACTTTTTGCCCTTTTTCTCTGCTGCGCCGTGGCAGGAGCCGGACATGGCGCAGTGGGCACAGTTGCAGCCGCAGGAGGATTTGCCCTTTTTCTTATTTTTTACGAGGCTGAATATTATCAGCGCCACGATAACGGCAAGTACGAGGCTTATTATAACGGTTGCGATATTGTTTGATAACCATGCAAGCATTTCGGAAGACTCCTTTCACAGCATATAGCTTGGTTTATTTTGTGACCTTTACATCGGATGCGAGCTTTGTGGCCTCTTTGTAGGGGCGCACGAGCATGAAGATTATCAGGGCGAGGAACGCGAACGCGAACACAAGGCTCACTATATCAACCGCGCCATGAATGTTTCCGGTGAAGAGATTGCCGAACTGGTTTATCATCAGGGAGACGACATATGCGAAGCCGCACTGATAGCCTATTGCAAACCAGGTCCACTTAGCGCTGTTCATCTCGCGCTTGATAGCGCCGATAGCCGCGAAGCAGGGGGCGCACAGGAGGTTAAAGACGAGGAACGAATAGGCGGTCAGACCCGTAAACGCCTTGGCAAGGGTTGCATAAACATTGCCCTCTGCACCGTAGAGGATGCCCATGGTGCCGACGATGTTCTCCTTTGCGACAAGGCCGGTTATCGAGGCGACGGCAGCCTGCCAGTTGCCCCAGCCGAGCGGGATGAATATCCAGGCGATGGCCGAGCCGACCTTTGCGAGCAGCGATTCGTCAAGCTGATCCTCCGCGAGCATTCCGAAATGTCCGTCGACGAAGCCGAAGTAGGAGGTAAACCATACGACTATAGTCGAAAGCAGGATTATCGTTCCGGCCTTCTTTATGAACGACCAGCCGCGCTCCCACATGGAGCGGAGGACGTTTTTAAGCGTCGGCCAGTGGTAGGCGGGCAGCTCCATAACGAACGGAGCGGGATCGCCCGAGAACATCTTTGTCTTTTTGAGCATGATGCCCGAGCATATAATCGCCGCCATGCCGATGAAATAGGCGGAGGTCGAGACCAGCGCCGAGCCGCCGAAGAGGGCACCCGCTATCATGGCGATAAACGGAACCTTTGCGCCGCAGGGGATGAAGGTTGTTGTCATTATTGTCATACGGCGGTCGCGCTCGTTTTCTATGGTACGCGAAGCCATGATTCCGGGAACGCCGCAGCCCGTGCCGATAAGCATGGGGATAAAGGACTTTCCGGAGAGACCGAACTTGCGGAATATACGGTCAAGGACGAACGCTATACGCGCCATGTAGCCGCAGGCCTCAAGGAACGCGAGGAGCAGGAACAAAACGAGCATCTGGGGCACGAAGCCGAGCACCGCGCCCACGCCCGCTACGATACCGTCGTTGATGAGACCGCTAAGCCAGTCGGCCGCGCCCGCCTTTTCGAGTCCGCTGCCTATAAGCACCGGGATTCCGGGCACCCACACTCCGTAGGCGGCGGGGTCGGGCTCGTCGAAGCCCTTGCTTTCGAGGTACTTGACGGCGTCAACATAGCTCATCGCCACGGTTGCCTCTTTTTCGGCCTTTGAGAGGTTCTCGGGAACTGCCGAATAGTAGGCGGTCAGGGTGTTTACGGCGAGGGTCTCCTCGTCCTCAACATCGATTGTCGCCGTATTTGCCGAGGGCTTAAACGCTTTCATCTCGGAGAGCGCTTTGTCCGCGTCGAAATCCTCCGCGCCGAAGTCAATGCCCGTAAAGGCGCCGACGGCTTGGGTGGCGGCGGTGTAGTTGTCCGCGTCGGTCGAGTAGGACTTCGAGCCGATGCCCAGCAGGTGCCAGCCGTCGCCGAACACGCCGTCGTTCATCCAGTCGGTCGCAAACGAGCCGACGGAGACCATGGAGATATAGTAGACGAGGAACATAATGGCCGCAAATATCGGCAGTCCGAGCCAGCGGTTAGTGACCACCTTGTCGATTTTATCGGAGGTCGAAAGCTTGCCGACGTTCTTCTTTTTGTAGCAGGCCTTGATTATCGAGGCGATATAGACATATCTCTCATTGGTGATAATCGACTCCGCGTCGTCGTCCATCTCTTTTTCGACCTCTTTAATGTCGCCCTCGATGTGCTCAAGGGTCGCCTTGTCGAGGTTGAGCTTTGCAAGCACCTTGTCGTCGCGCTCAAAAATCTTTATGGCGTACCATCTCTGCTGCTCCTCGGGGAGTCCGTGGACGGCGGCCTCTTCAATGTGCGCGAGAGCGTGCTCGACGGAGCCCTCAAAGGTGTGCATCGGGAGGGTCTTTGTGTTCTTCGCCGCCTCGATTGCCGCCTCGGCCGCAGTCATGACTCCGTCGCCTTTTAACGCGGATATCTCGACTATTTTGCAGCCGAGCTGACGGGAGAGCTCCTCAACATTTATCTTGTCGCCGTTTTTCTTGACAACGTCCATCATGTTGATCGCTATAACAACAGGGATGCCGAGCTCGGTCAGCTGGGTGGTGAGATAGAGGTTTCTCTCGAGGTTCGTGCCGTCGATTATGTTGAGTATGGCGTCGGGGCGCTCGTCTATGAGATAATTTCGCGCCACGACCTCCTCAAGTGTGTAGGGTGAGAGCGAGTATATGCCGGGGAGATCGGTTATTACAACGCCATCGTGTTTTTTGAGCTTTCCTTCTTTTTTCTCCACCGTAACGCCCGGCCAGTTTCCGACGAACTGATTCGAGCCGGTGAGAGCGTTGAACAGTGTGGTTTTACCGCTGTTGGGGTTACCCGCAAGAGCAATACGCAAATCCATTTTGACAGCCTCTCTTTCTTTAAAGTAATCTGAGCTCAGGTCTTATTCGACCTCGATCATGTCGGCATCGGCCTTTCGCAGCGAGAGCTCATAGCCGCGCACCGTAATCTCCACGGGATCGCCGAGAGGCGCAACCTTTCGGATATAGACCTCCACGCCCCTGGTAAGTCCCATGTCCATGATTCGGCGCTTGGTTGCGCCCTCTCCGTGGAGCTTTACGACCTTGACGGTCTCGCCTATTTTAGCTTGCCTCAGTGTTTTCATTACCCGTATCCTCCTTTTTCATTTTAGTCTCGGAGGTGCCGCAGCCGATGGGCGCAGCACCGTATGAACCGCGCAAAAGCGCCGTCATATCATGATTTTTTTCGCCATCTCTTCGCTTATCGCGACGCGCGACTCCTTGACGTTGACTATGACGTTTCCGCCCAGAGCGTTGACCACCGTGACCGTGCCGCCGACAACGAAGCCGAGATTTTCGAGATGCTGTTTTATCTCGGGGCTTCCGCCTATCTTTCTGATAATATTTTCTTCGCCTATCTGTGCGAGCATCAAAGGCATCATGCCGAGAACCTCTTTTCACTTTGTTTTCTTAATTAGCTAAGGCTAACCGAACAGCCTTAAAAATAGTTAGCGCTCGCTAACCGTGATATATGTTACGCCCGCACAACGCGTCTGTCAAGGGATTTTTTCGTTTTTTTTTGCCGCGAAACGCAATTTCGGCGACATACACAAACAATTAGCCTTTGCTAACTGCTTGCTTTGGATATTTCACACATATAGCGAGACCTTGATTTTTTTTTTGGTAAGTGATATCATAAAATTACTATACACTGCACGGGAGGAAAAAATATGCACCTTCAGGAATCGGGCGAAATGTATCTCGAAACTATATATGTGCTTTCAAAAAACGGCGTTGTGCGCTCGCTCGACGTCGCGGAATATATGGGCTTTTCAAAGCCGAGCGTCAGCCGCGCCGTGGGGCTTTTGAAGCAGGGCGGCTATCTTATCATGGACAGAGACGGCTCTCTGACCCTCACCGAGGATGGGCTCGACGTGGCGAAAAAAATATACGAGCGCCACACCCTGCTCTCTGATTTTCTCGTCCGCCTCGGCGTTGACGAAAAGACGGCAGCGGAGGATGCGTGCAAGATAGAGCACGACATCAGCGACGAGTCGTTCGCCGCGATAAAGAGGCACGTGAAAACCGGCACAGGGCTGAAATAACCGAAAAAGATACGGGGTTTTTCGAAAGGATAATCGCCGTGGCTGTACAGGTATATAACTTCCGAGTGACATATGAGGAATGCGGCAACCGCATATGGCGGGACATCGCGGCGTCGTCGAATTACACGCTTGCCGACTTGGGCTGCGCCATCCTCGCAGCCTTCGGTACTCTCGCGTATCATCTTTTTGAGATGAGCTTTAAGGGAGAGACAGACCTCATCCGCGAGGGATACGAGGAGTGCCGAGACGGATATTAACGGAATTTGCCGCACAGCGCGGGTACAGTTATTAAAAAGCGCATCCTCTGAAATTCGGCCATTAAAATAAAATCAGAGCAACAAAATAACCCCGGAAAACTCCGGGGTTTTCTCATTGTATCTCACTGTGCCAGTCCGAGCTTCTTTGCCATTTCGGCGGTCTTGAGTTCGAGCAGCTTGGACACTCCGTCCTCCTGCATTGTGACTCCGTAGAGGACATCCGCCTCCTCCATGGTACCGCGTCTGTGCGTGATGAGGATAAACTGCGTGTTCTTCGTCATGCGGCGGGCATACTGCGCGTAGCGCGTGACGTTGACATCGTCGAGCGCAGCCTCGACCTCGTCGAAGAAGCAGAACGGCGCGGGCGTGACCTTGAGAATGGAGAACAGCAGCGCGATAGCCGCAAGTCCTTTTTCGCCGCCCGAAAGCAGGTCTATATTCTGAACATTCTTGCCGGGGGGCTGAACCTTTATCTCAATGGCGCATTCGAGCACGTCGAGCGGATTCTCAAGTATGAGCTCCGCCTTTCCGCCGCTGAACAGCTCCGAGAAGGTCTGACCGAATATACTGTTTATGCGGTCAAACTGCTCTCTGAAGCGCTCCGACATCTTGCCCGTGAGGTCGCCTATCAAGGCGAGCAGCTCCGCACGCGAGCTCTCCACATCGTCTATCTGCGTCTTCATGAACTCGTAGCGCTCGGAGACCTCTTTATATTCCTCGATAGCGCCGACATTGACGTTGCCGAGGGCTCTTATCTTGTTCTTTATGTCGTTCAGGTCGCGCTGAGCCTTCTGCGCGTCCTCTATGACTATGCCGAGCTCCTCCGCCTCGCGGCGTGTGAGCTGATATTCGTCATAGAGCTTGTTCTGCGCGTTTTCAAGCTCGCGCTGCATTGAGTCGCGGCGCTCCTCGAGCCTTGCCCGCTCGCCGGACAGTCTCTCTCTCCTGTCGCTGACCGAACGCTCCTGCGAGCGCAGTTTGGTGCTCTCGCCCTCGACGCCGCTGCGCTTTCGGACGAGCTCGGATATCTCGTCTTTCTTCTGCTGCGCTTCCTCGCGCAAACCCGCAGCCTCGACCTTGAGCTGTTCGATAAGCTCGTTAGTCGCGGTCATCTGCTCCGTTATCGAATCGATCTCCGCCTTGAGCTCGTCGGCGTGACCCTCATGGGAGCTTCTGCGGCGCTTGAGCGTTCCGATAGCCTCTTCCTTAGCCTGAACATCCTTTTTGAAGGCCAGGATGCTGAGGTTTATGCTGCTCTCCATATCGGCGTTCTGCTCGCGGGTGCTGAGCAGCTCGTCGCGGCGCGAATCTATCTCTGTTATCTTTTCGGTTACGCGGTCGAGCTCCGCAGTCAGCCCGTCTATCTTCTCCTGCGCCTGCGCCCGGATTTTCTCAAGCTTCGCTGTGCGCTCTGCGGCGTTTTTCTTCTCCGCTTCGAGGTCGTTGAGCGCCGATTCGGAGGTCTCTATCTTGTCGTCTATCATGCGCAGCTCGCCCTCGCGGCGAATCTTTTCCTCCTGCGCTTTTTGAAGCTCGGCTGTCACGCCGTCATATTCGGCCTGCGCCGCCGAAACCTCTCCGGAAAGCTCCTTATATTTTTCCTGCCTCTCGGCAAGCTCATTTTCGAGCTTCGCAACTGTCTTTTTGAGCTGCTCTATGTCGTTACCGCGGCTGAGGATTCCCGCATTCTGACCGCGCGAACCGCCCGTCATCGAGCCGCCCGCATTCATGACCTGACCGTCGAGCGTGACGACCTTGAAGCGGTGACCGAAGCGCTTGGATATGGCTATCGCGCTGTCGATATTGTCGGCAACGGCGGTGTGCCCGAGCAGGCTTCTGATTATCGGCAGATACTCGTCGTCGCAGCGAAGGAGTCTGTCCGCCATATCTATAAAGCCCGCGCAGGAGTCGAGTCCGTCCTCTCTGAACGGGCGCGGCTTTATCGTCGTCATCGGCAGGAAGGTCGCGCGTCCCGCACGGCTCTCTTTAAGGTAGGCTATGGCGCGCTTTGCAGCCGCCTCGTCGTCGGTAACTATGTTCTGCACGGCGGCTCCGAGAGCCGTCTCGACCGCCGCGGCGTATTTCGCATCGACGGTTATCAGCTGGGACACGGGGCCGTGGATACCGCGCAGCGTTGCACGCTTTGCCTCGCGCATGACCGCCTTGACGGAGCCCGAATAGCCTTCCATGTTCTTCTCAAGATCCTCGAGCATTCTTATCCGCGCCTGCTTCTGATGGATATCGAGCGTGGCGGCGTCGAGCTCGCGGCGCAGCTTCTCAGCCTTTTCGGCGCGGGAGCGCACTATCATGGAGTAGCCGTCTATCGAATTTGAAAGCGATTCTATGTTTTCAAGGCACGTATCGAGATTTTTTCGGCTGACCTCAGCCTGCTCGCGAAGGGCGTCAAGCAGACCGCCGCGCGAGGCTATGACCTCGTCAACGGTGCTCATGCGCGCTGCTATTTCCTCCGCGGAGGAACGCGCCGTGCTCTGCTCGATTCTCGCCGCGGAGAGGGCTTCGTTTACGGTTTTCGCCTGCGCCTCAGCGCTGTCGCGCTCTGCGGTTATCGCACTCTCCTGCTCCTTGAGCTTGCCGGTGATGTCAAGCAGTTCGAGCAGCTGCAAGCGGCAGTTTTCAATCTGCCCGTTTATCTCGGCTATCTCTTTTTCTGCGGCCGTTATCTGGTCGTCAAGGTGCTGCTCTGTGGCGGTCGCCGCCTCCATGTCGCGCTGTATTCTCTCTATCGTTTCGCGGTTATGGGAAAGGTTGTTGCGCTCAACGGCTATTCTGCCGTCAACCGCAGTCGCCTGCTCCTCGTCGGAGGCTGCCTTCGTGCGCAGCTCCTCTATCTGCACGGTTATTCCGCTGCCCGTGCTCATCAGCTCCTCTATCTGAGCCGATATTCTCTCCAGCTCGCGCTCCGCCTGCTCATAGTCGGCGGCGGCGAGAGATATTTTATCCTCCTGCGCCCTCAAGCCCTCGCGGGAGCGCTCTATCGTCTTGAGCCAAAGACCTATCTCCAGCTCCTTCTTTTCCCCTGCGAGAACCAAGAACTTCTGCGCCTTTTCGCTCTGCGTTTTGAGCGGTCCGACACGGCCTTCAAGCTCGGTCAGTATATCGCGCAGGCGCACGAGGTTTTCCTCCGCCTGCTCGAGTCTGCGCGTTGCGTCTGCCCGGCGGTATCTGAAATGGGAGATTCCCGCCGCCTCCTCAAGCATATCCCGCCTCTGCGGGGAGCGTGACGAGATGAGGTCGGCGACTCTGCCCTGGCTGACCATTGAGTAGCCGTCGCGCCCGAGTCCCGTGTCCATAAACAGCTCATGGATATCGCGCAGACGCACTGTCTCGCCGTTCAGCTGATATTCGCTCTCACCCGAGCGGTAATAGCGGCGGGTGACGGAGACCTCGTCCTTGTCGCAGTTATTCAGGGTGCGGTCGGCGTTATCGAGGCGCAGAGTGACCTCGGCAAAGCCCATCGCCTTTCTGAGCGACGTGCCGCCGAATATAACGTCCTCCATTTTCGAGCCGCGCAGGCTCTTTGAGGACTGCTCGCCGAGAACCCAGCGAACGGCGTCGGAGATATTGCTCTTACCGGAGCCGTTGGGCCCTATGACGGCGGTTATGCCTTTGCCGAATTCAAGAGTCGTCTTGTCGGGAAAGGATTTGAAGCCCTGCAGTTCGAGTGCTTTGAGTAACATTTATTTGCCTGCCTTTATAATAAGTTGACTTTTTCCAAATCTATGCTGCGTGCGGTGAGCCTTGCGCTCTCTTTTATCCTGCATTCGTAGCCGAGTTCTTTTAGCTTTTCGAGGTTGCACCGCCTCTGTCCGGCGGCCTTTGACACCTCACGCGGGGCGACATATATTATGTACCTGCCCCTCTCCCTGCCGGCGAGCGCCTTTGAGATGATATCAAAATATATATGCCCCTCGCACATCTCGCGCAGAGCCGGATGATATGCGCCCGCGACGAAAGAGCCCTCTACGTCGCCGCCGGAGTGAAGTCCGAGCCTTATCACTCTTATCCCCGCGCTCTCGAACATCGGCAGGAGCTGGGCGCAGAGCACCGCCGCCTCCTCGGGAGTCTGCGGGCGGTATTCGCCGCGCCTGAAAAGCTCAGCCAATTCCGTATGCTCTATAACTACCGTCGGGTATATCCTGACCGTATCGGGCGCGAGGGAGATTATATCCCGCGCCGTGTTCATGCAGTCCTCGTCCGTCGAGCCGTAGAGCCCCGTCATCATCTGGAGCCCAGTTTCAAAGCCGCGTTCCTTTAAAAGCCGCGCAGAGCGGAAGATATCCTCGCGCGTATGCCCTCTGCGGTTCATCGCGAGCACCCTGTCGTCGGTGCTCTGTGCGCCGAGCTCGACCGCCGTGACGCGGTATTTCTCGAGGATATCGCAGATCTCCCCGTCAACGGCATCCGGGCGGGTGGATATTCTTATGCCCCTGAAGCCGTTTTCGCCTATGAACTCCTGCGCCGCCGAGAGCAATTCGGTCATATAATCCCGGTCGATAGCCGTAAAGCTGCCGCCGAAAAACGCTATCTCTCCGTCCTTTATCCCCTCGGGTGACGAGCGCATGGCGACGAGCGCCGCATCGCGCACATCCTGCGCCGTCGGCTGACTCGCAGCGCCCGAAATGCTCCTCTGATTGCAGAAGCTGCACTGATGAGGGCAGCCCGCATGGGGCACAAAGACGGAGACGTTTATATGCTTCATGACTTGAGTCCCATGAGCTGGAGAGCCTCTTTTGCGGCCGCCTGCTCGGCTATCTTCTTGCTGCGTCCCGAGCCTCGGCCGATGACGTTGCTGTTGAGGTGAACCTCGACGCTGAAGGTCTTATTGTGATCGGGGCCGCTCTCGCCTACGAGGACATACTCCACCGCCTCCTCGGGGTTGCGCTGGACTATCTCCTGCAAGGTGGTCTTATAATCGGTGACCGCCGGCTTCTCCTCGTCCGCCTTGTCTATAAAGCGGAACACGAATTTCTTCGCAGGCTCTATGCCGCCGTCGAGATATATGGCTGCAAGCACCGCCTCAAATGCATCGGCGAGTATGGACGGGCGATCCTTGCCGCCGGTGAGCACCTCGCCCTTGCCGAAGAGCAGAAACTCACCGATACCGAGAGTGCGCGCAAATTCGCTCAGTGACTTCTCGCAGACGAAATAAGCGCGTCTCTTGGTCAGTTCGCCCTCGGGCAAGTGCTTAAAGTGATGGAAGAAATGCTCGGCGGAGATAAAGCCGAGCACCGAGTCGCCCAGAAATTCAAGGCGCTCGTTGCACCGCGTGCCGTCCTGCCGCTCGTTGGCGTATGACGAGTGGGTCAGCGCCTCTATGAGCAGCTTTTTGTTCTTAAAAGTATAGCCTATTCTCTTTTCAAGTTCTCTGTTGTCCATTTTATTACTCCGCGTCGGCCGCGTCCCTGACGCTCTGTGCGATGGTGCCGACTATATTTTTTTCTACGCAGGTCTTGGCCTGCTTTATGGCGTTGCGGATAGCCTTTGCGTCGGACGAGCCGTGCGCCTTTATGACAACGCCGTTGACTCCGAGCAGCGGCGCGCCGCCGAACTCGGAATAATCCATTCTTACCTTGAGCGCGAGCAGTCCGCCCTTGACCATCATGGCGGCGAGCATGGTTATCGAGCTCTTTTTGAATATGCTCTTGATATTTGCCATCATCGCGCCCGCGACACCCTCATAGAGCTTGAGGATAATGTTGCCCGTAAAGCCGTCCGCAACGAGCACGTCGCAGCAGCCGTAGGGCACGTCGCGAGTCTCGACGTTGCCGATGAAGTTGATTTCTTTCGTATCTTTGAGAAGATCGAACGCCTCATGGCGCAGGCGGTCGCCCTTGCTGTCCTCGGTGCCGATATTGGCAAGCGCCACGCGCGGCGACTGAACCTTGACGAATTTCTCCGAGTATATCGCGCCCATCTGAGCGAACTGCTTTAAGTGCTCCGCGGTGCAGTCCGCGTTCGCGCCGCAGTCGAGCAGGAGGAACGGCTTATCGTTCGAGGGCAGGACGCTGCCTATCGCGGGACGCTTAACGCCCCTTATGCGCTTGACGATAAAAGTTGCGCCCATGACCAAAGCGCCTGTCGAGCCCGCGCTGACGAACGCGTCGCCCTTGCCGTCCGCAAGAGCCTGAAGTCCGACTGCCATGGAGCTTTCTTTCTTGCTCTTGAGTATCTCGCCCGGCTGGTCGGTCATGGCGATAACGTCGGGCGCGTCGATGATATCAATGTCGTTGAGCGAAATCTTATTCTGCGCGGCGCAGGAAAAAATCTTCTCCTTGTCTCCGACGAGCGCTATGTCAACGCCGAAATCGTTCTTTGCGCTGCGGCTGCCCTTGATTATCTCGAGGGGTGCATTGTCGCCGCCGAAAGCATCAACTATTATCTTCATTCTTCATTCTCTCCTTCGATATATTTTCTCGCGGATTCCAATCCTCTCTGCGAGATTTTTTCATATCGCTCCTGCTTCGAGCGGATTCGCTCGCCGAGGGGCGGAAGTATTCCGAAGTTTGCGCCCATGGGCTGAAAATCAGTCACGCTCCCGTCGCTTATATAGCGTGCGAGCGCACCCATGACGGTGTCCGCGGGCATGACGAACTGGGCTTTCCCCTGCATCTGCCGCGTGGCGTTTATGCCGGCGAGGATTCCCGAGGCGGCGGACTCCATATAGCCCTCCACGCCGGTTATCTGACCCGCGAAAAATATACGTCTGTCGCTCCTGAGCGAGAAATCCGCGTTGAGGAGCTTTGGCGAATTTATGAAGGTGTTGCGGTGCATGACGCCGAAGCGCACGAACTCCGCATTTTTGAGCGCGGGTATCATGGAGAAAACCCGCTTCTGCTCGCCGAATTTCAGATTCGTCTGGAAGCCGACGAGATTATATAAAGTGCCCGCCGAATTCTCTTTTCTGAGCTGGAGCACCGCCCACGGTCTGTGTCCCGTGCGCGGGTCGCGCAGACCGACGGGCTTCATCGGGCCGAAGCGTATGGTATCCTGACCGCGCAGCGCCATGACCTCTATGGGCATACAGCCCTCGTAGACGCCTTTGCGCTTGTCAAACGAGTGGGTCTCCGCGCTCTGTGCGCCGACAAGAGCCTCATAAAAGGCCTCGTACTCCTCTTTGCTGAGCGGACAGTTTATATAGTCGTCCTCGCCGCCGCGGTCATAGCGCGACTGCTTAAACGCGCAGGACATATCGAGGCTCTCCGCCGAGACTATCGGCGCCGCCGCATCGTAGAAGCTCAGATGCCCGGGGCAAATCTTCTCTATCTCCCCGGACAGCGCGTCGGACGCGAGCGGCCCTGCGGCGATTATAACAATGCCGTCGGCGGGTATCTCCGTCACCTCGCCGCGAACGACCTCTATAAGCGGGTCAGCCTCGACCGTCTTTGTCACAAGGGCGGAAAACCCGTCCCTGTCAACGGCGAGCGCTCCTCCCGCGGGGACGGATGTCGCCTTGGCGCAGCTCACGCAGAGAGAGCCTAACAGCTCCATCTCCGCCTTGAGCTCCCCTGCGGCGCTCGCGGTGCGCAGAGCCTTGAAGGAGTTCGAGCAGACGAGCTCGGCAAAATTCGGGCTCGAATGGGCGGGCGAAAATTTCTGCGGCTTCATCTCGCACAGGGTAACTCTTATCCCCGCGCGGGAGAGCTGCCTTGCGGCCTCAACGCCCGCAAAGCCCGCTCCTATAACGGTAGCTTTATTCATCGGTTTTTTTACCTTTTCTTGCGCTCTTCTTGGTGTAGCCGCAGCCCTCGTTGAGGCACTCGACAATGCCGCCCTTCTTTTTGAACAGCGATTTGCCGCACTGCGGGCAGACCTCGTCCGTGGGCTTATCCCAGGTCATGAAGTCGCAGCCCGGCCAATTCGAGCAGCCGTAGAAGGTGTATCCCTTTTTAGTCTTTCTCTCTATGACCTTTGCGCCGCACTTGGGACACTTGGCGTTGGTCTCGAGCACGAGCGGCTTCGCGTTCTTGCACTCGGGATAGCCGGGGCAGGCAAGGAATCTGCCATAGCGCCCGGTCTTTATGACCATCATTCTGCCGCACTTCTCGCAGGGAATGTCGGTCACATCCTCCTCGAGCTGGATCTTGACATCCTTCATCTCGGCCTTTGCCTTGTCGAGCGACTTCTCGAACTCGCCGTAGAAATCGTCGAGAACGGAGACATAATCGACATCGCCGGAATCGACGCGGTCAAGCATATCCTCCATCTGCGCGGTGAACTTGACGTTGACTATGCGCGGGAATTTCTCCTTGAGCAGCTTCGTAGTCGCCTCGCCGAGCTCGGTGGGCACGAACTGCTTGGACTCGCGCTTGACATAGTTTCTCTTGACTATGGTTGTGATTATGGTTGAATAGGTGCTCGGTCTGCCGATACCCTTTTCCTCAAACTCCTTGACGAGCGACGCTTCGGTAAAGCGCGGAGGGGGTGATGTGAAATGCTGCGAGGGGAGCAGCTCCTTGAGCTTCGCCGTGTCGCCGACCTTTATCTCGGGCAGGAGCGAGCTCTTGGCCTCGTCGTCGTTTATCTCATACAGCTTTGTAAAGCCGTCAAAGCGCACGGAATAACCGGCGGCGGTGAACAGGCAGTATTTGCCCTCGGCGGCGTCCTTCTCGTTGGCGCCCGCTATTTCGAGCTTCGCCGTATCCTGCACGCAGCTCGCCATAAGGCTCGCCATGAAGCGCTTCCAGATGAGATTGTAGAGCTTATACTGATCCGAGGTCAGGGAGTCCTTGACGCGTTCGGGTGTTATCGACGGATTTGCGGGGCGGATAGCCTCGTGGCCGTCCTGCGCGTTGGCTCCGGTTTTATAATAGCGGGGCTTGTCGGGCAGATACTCCTTGCCGAAAAGCTCCTCGATAGCGGCGGCCGCCTGGGCGCGCGCCTCCTCGGAGATTCTCAGAGAGTCGGTTCTCATGTAGGTTATAAGACCGGTGGTGCCTATACCCTGAACGTCGACGCCCTCATAGAGCTCCTGCGCGGTGCGCATCGTCTTCTGCGTCTGGAAGCCCAACTTCCTCGACGCCTCCTGCTGGAGGGTCGATGTGGTAAAGGGCGGCGCGGGATTCTTCTTTCTCGTGCCCTTTTTGAGGGTCTTTACAGTATATGAAGCTCCGTCGAGACGGCCGAGTATAGCGTCCGACTGCTCCTTGTTCTCTATCTTTATCTTGCCGCTCTCGTCGCCGTAAAACGATGCGGAAAACACCTTGCGCGACGGGGCGGTGAACTTCGCGTCTATAGTCCAATATTCCTCGGGCTTGAACGCGCGGATCTCCTCCTCGCGGTCTACTATCATGCGCACCGCGACGCTCTGAACGCGTCCGGCGGAAAGACCGCGGCGTATCTTCTGCGAGACAAACGGACTCAAACGGTAGCCGACGAGTCTGTCAAGTATTCTTCTCGCCTGCTGCGCGTTGACAAGATTCATATCTACGGCGCGGGGATTATCCATGCCGTTTTTGATTCCCGTCTTGGTTATCTCGTTGAAGGTGACTCGGTTCTTGTCATTGAGATCAAGGTCGAGCAGCGTTGACAGGTGCCAGGATATAGCCTCTCCCTCGCGGTCGGGGTCGGTTGCGAGAATGACTTTATCGCTGCTTGCAACGTCTTTTTTCAGCTCGCTGACGAGCTTCTCTTTTCCTTTTATAACGGCGTATTTCGGAGTAAAGCCGTTTTTGACGTCGACGCTGAGCTTCGCCGCGGGCAGGTCGCGGACATGACCCATGGAGGCTACTACCTCATAGCCGGGTCCGAGATATTTTTTGATTGTTTTCGCCTTTGCGGGCGACTCGACTATAACTAAAGTGGACATTTCGTTTGCTCCCCTGTTCAAATTTTTTTGTATCGTTTCCCTGCGCACAGACACACGAGATCTTCGAGCTCCAGCTCGGTCATCGCGCTGACGACCTCCCACGGTGTAAATCCGGTCTTAGCCGCTATCTCGTCTGCAAACATAGGTTCTTCTCCCATTGCTTCGTATATTTTCTTCGCCTTGTCCGACAACCCGACGGGTATGGACACGAGCTTTTTGACCCTGAATTCCTCGGGCTTCGGCTCGGGCTCGAACTTTTTGACCGATTCGTGCGGCCGCTCGACGGTTTTGGGCGGCTCCTTCGCCTGCTCCGGCGTCAGCTCACGCTTGCCGCTCAGATATTCGAGCGCTTTTTCCATGTTCTCCGGCTTTATCCTGTCGGGATATCTCATGGCGTATTCGGTTATCAGATCGTAAATCGACAGAAGCGGTCTTGCGCCGTCTCTTATGAGCCTGTTCGCGCCGGCATAGGACGAGTTGAATACATCGCCGGGCGGAGCAAACACCTCGCGCCCCTGCTCGATAGCGCAGTTCGCCGTTATGAGCGAACCGCTTTTGACTCCCGCCTCTATGACTATTGTGGCGTCGCAGAGCCCCGAGATTATCCTGTTTCTTACGGGAAATGTCCGCGCCGAGGCGGGAAAGCCGGGCGGAAACTCCGTTATCAGAGCGCCGCTTTGAGCGACACATTCGCGCAGATGCTCGTTCTCCATGAGATATTTATGCCCGAAGCCGCAGCCGAGCACCGCCGCCGTGACTCCGCCGGAGTCGAGCGCGCCGTTGTGCGCGCAGCTGTCAATGCCCGTCGCCGCGCCCGAGACCACGCAGATTCCCGCATACGCCAGCGCCGCGGCATAGCGGTGCGCGAGATAGCTGCCCTGAAACGACGCCTTTCGCGTGCCGACAACGGCTATGCATACGCGCTGCGTCACCCGTTTTATGTCGCCCTTGACGAAGAGCGAAAGCGGCATATTGCGCAGATTTCTGAGCTTTTGCGGATAGTCCTCATCGTCGGGCGTGAGTATGCTCCAGCCGTTCTCGCGGCAAACATCAACAATGCCCTGCGCCTTTTCGGGAGAGCATTGCCTGAGTCTTTCTATCTGCTTATTGGTGAGTACACCGCTCAATCGCCATTCTATCTCGCCCTTTGAATACATCTCCTCTGGGGATGGAAACACAGCGGTAATCTCATCTGTTACGGCTCCTGCGCCGAGAGCTTCCCGGAGCCAGAGCCAGTAGGCCTTCTTGTCCATTGAAGCCTCCGTTTGTTATTTTGTCAGCTCCCACATGAGCACTGCGGCGGCGGCCGCCGCGTTGAGCGACTCGGCACGCCCGCGCATGGGAATGGTCACGGGCAGAGTGCAGGCGCTCGCAACCTCGGGCGAAATTCCGCTGCCCTCGTTGCCCACAACGCAGATAACGGAGCCCGAAAAGCTCATGTCCGTTATGCTTTTCGCCCCGTCTGAGGGCGTGGAAGCTAAGGTAAGCATACCCTTTTTGGCGGCAAAAATCAAGAGAGAGGGCAAATTTCCCGTTGTCAAAACAGAAATTCGCATTGAAGAACCCATAGCGGCACGCAGCGCCTTCGGGTTATATATATCGCAGCCGCCGCCGACTATGACGCCGCTCATGCCGAACGCCTCCGCCGTTCTCAGCACTGCGCCGAGGTTCGACGGGTCCTGCATATTGTCGAGGGCTATATATGTTCCCTTGGGGTCGATAGTCTCGATTTCAGCCTCTTTTCGCTTGACGCAGATGCAGAAAACGCCCTGCGCCTCGCGGGTATCGGAGAGCGTTCCGGCGAGCTCGTGCGGTATCTCGAACGACTGCTCGGCGCGGTCCGCCACGGCCGAGATATAGTCGGGGTACTTTTCGAGCGCCTCTTTGGTGAAGAACGCGGTCTTTATCTCTATCCCGGTCTTTGCGACATCCGAGCACAGGCGTGCGCCCTCAAGCGCAAACAGCCCCGTCTCCCTGCGGAACGAGGCGCTCTGCGACAGATGCCGAAAAAGCTTCACCTTTTCGTTGGAACGCGACGAGATCTTTTCAAATTCCATCTTCTTTCCTCCGATATAAAATAAGGGACTGCTGAGCAGCCCCTTAACTTTCAGATTGAGTATCTAACCGAAAATCTCCGATCACTTACTTGAGGGCAGCCTTGGCCTGCTCGGTCAGAGCGGTGAAAGCGGCGGGATCGCTTATGGCGATCTCGGAGAGCATCTTGCGGTTGAGATCGATGCCGGCCTTCTTCAGACCGTTGATGAACGTGGAATAGTTCATGCCGTTGAGCTTCGCTGCTGCCGAGATTCTTGCGATCCACAGGCGGCGGAAGTCACGCTTCTTCTGCTTGCGGCCGATGTAAGCATACTGGCCGCTCTTCATGACAGCCTGCTTGGCGGTCTTGAAAAGGCTGTGCTTTGAGCCATAGTAGCCCTTGGCAAGCTTCAGAACTTTATTTCTTCTCTTGCGAGTCATTGTTGCACCTTTGATACGTGCCATGGTTTTCTACCTCCGAATAATTAATGAGTGGTTGGCTGTCTCTTATTTGTAAGGGATAAGCTTCTTTATCTGCTTGACATTGGTGGTGTCGGCAACAGAAGTCTTGCGAAGATTTCTCTTACGCTTGGTGTTCTTCTTGGTAAGGATGTGAGACTTGTTTGCGTGTGCACGTATCGGCTTACCGTTTTTTGACAGCTTGAAGCGCTTTTTAGCACCGCTGTGAGTTTTAATCTTGGGCATGAGTTCTTTTCCTCCTTCAACTTTTTGACCGGTGTTTTACCGGGATAATCACTTCGCGCTCTTGGGCGCAAGGAACATGAGCATCTGGCGTCCCTCGAGCTTTGCCGGCTTCTCGACCGAGGCTATGTCCCCGCACTTCTCCGCGAACTGAGCCATTATGGTCAGACCGAGATCCGTGTGGGTCATCTCGCGTCCGCGGAAGCGGATAGAGACCTTGATCTTGTTGCCTGCCGTCAGGAACCTTCTGGCGTGACCGACCTTCGTATCAAAATCATGTACGTCAATGTTGGGTGAAAGGCGGATCTCCTTTATCTCGATCACACGCTGATTCTTCTTCGCTTCCTTTTCCCTCTTGGACTGCTCAAAACGGTATTTGCCGTAGTCCATGATCTTACAGACGGGCGGCTTTGCCTGCGGAGCTATCTTGACAAGGTCGAGATTTCTCTCTGCGGCAAGCTTCTGAGCCTGAGCGGCGGAAACGATACCGAGCTGTTCACCGTCATTGCCTATAAGCCTAACCTCTTTGTCCGTGATCTCTTCATTGATCTGCATTTCTTTGATACCTATAACCAAGCACCTCCATATGCTCTGACCGGGGTTACCGGAAAAATCAAAGCGAGGGCACAGAGATGCCCTCGCTCAATAAACAACAGAAAAATCCGTTCTTATTGACCCGCGCGGACAAAACCCCGGAGGTGAGAGCTGCGGCACAATGCGTCACTCTGCTTTGTTGTACTCGTTATTTTAACAGCCCCCGCGGCATTTGTCAAGCGGTTTTTCGGATTATTTTATAAAAAGCACCGACGACGCTATTATGAACTGCGCCGCATAGTAGGAAACATGGTTTATGATTATATTCGCCTTCGTGTTTCCGCCCTCTTTGAAATACATGGTCGAGAGCACAGCGTCGGAGAACGCGAACAGAAGCCCGCCCGCCGACATGAGTATCCACTGCTTTGCAAAGGAGTTGAGTATCATGGCGGAAAAGCTCACGGCAAAGGTCATGAACAGCAAGAAGGTATATGCTCCGACTATTGCTCTGAACTTCCCGAATTTCAGCTTCATCAGCTTTTCGCTGATTATGATATTGCCGAGCGAGACTATGACCGACGCTGTTACCGGCAGCAGAACAGAGAGCGCCGTCCACTTGCCGCAGGAAGCGAAAACCGCGCCGATATAGAACAAATGGCCTATCATGAACGCGATGAAGCCCGCGTTCAGAAACTTATCCGCATCGGCTTTGTATATCCACTTGAGGTCAAGCCAGATATCGCCCGAAAGACCGAGCGCAAGGCCGAACACGATAAGCACCGCATAGACCCCGTGACCCGGATTTGCCGCCGCCGCGCAGAGCGCCGTGAGCAGAAAGAAGAAGCTCGCCGTTGCCTTTGAAAAAAGCCCCTTGAAGCCGCCGCACTTCACTCGCAGAACAAGGAAAACGGCTACCGCCGCCATTCCCGCCGCAAGTGCGGCACAGAAATACGCTGTTGACAAAATAATAGCCTCCTGATTCGTAACCGCCGCAGGGGGGCGGGAAATTCACACGGAGACGAGTATACAACATCCGACACGGTTCGACAATAGGTTGAAATGTAACATTATTGCAACAGTTTTGCTTATTTTGTCTCTGTAAGATATTGGGCTTGTTTTGAGTCGGAAAAGAGAAAATCCGCCGCATCCGATTAAAGACGCGGCGGAAAAAATCTGCTTTTATTTCTTGCTGACGCCGAGAGTCATCTTCTCGCCGTTGATGTTCCACTCCTTGGCGCTGTCGCCTCCGAAGGCATAGACTATATCGTCCGCAAGGACATCGTGCTTTATGGACTCGGCGTTCTTCTCGATTATACCGTTGAGCTTTGCGTTATCTCCGGTATAGAGAACTATCTTGTCCATAACGTCGAAGTCGGCCTCCTTGCGCATGGTCTGAATCTTCGAGATTATCTCTCTGACAAAGCCTTCCTCGATAAGCTCGGGGGTGAGGTTCGTGTCTATGGCGACGGTGATTCCGTAGTCGGAGACAGCAAAGCTGCCCTCCTTCTGGACGGAGTCTATGAGCAGGTCGTCAACGCCGAGCTCTATTTCATTTCCGTCGATATCGAACTTCAGAGCGCCGTTCTCGTCGAGCTCCTTCTTGGCGGCCGAGCCGTCGAGAGAGGAGAGGTGCTCCTTAATCTTCCCGAGGAATCTGCCGTATTTCGGGCCGACGGTCTTGAGCTGCGGCTTGAAGCTGTAGCTGACGAAATCTGCCTCGCCGTCAACGAATTCGAGTTCCTTGACATTGAGCTCGTCTTTGATTATCTCCGCATATTCGCCGCCGAGCACCTCGTCCGCGCGGACAAACATCTTGCCCAGAGGCTGGCGGTTCTTGATATTCGCGCCGTTTCTTGCGGCACGGCCGAGCACGACTATATTAAGCGCCTCGTTCATTCTCTCCTCAAGCGCCTTGTCGATATATGCGGCGTCCGCAACGGGGTAGTCGCACAGGTGGACGCTCTCGGGAGCGGACTTGTCAACGCTGCAAACGAGGTTGCGGTAGATATCCTCCGTCATGAACGGTATCATCGGAGCGGCGAGCTTCGAGACGGTGACAAGCGCTGTGTAAAGGGTCATATATGCGTCCGTCTTATCACTGCTCATGCCCTGCGCCCAGAAGCGCTCACGGCAGCGGCGGACATACCAGTTGCTCATCTCGTCGACGAAGTTCTGCAGCGCACGCGCCGCCTCGGGGATGCAGTAATCCGCAAGGTAGTTGTCAACGGTCGTGATAAGCGTATTGAGTCTCGAGAGCAGCCATCTGTCCATGGTGGGCAGCTCCTCCGCCTTGCGAAGCTCATGCTTAGAAGCGTCGAACTCGTCTATATTGGCATAGAGCACGAAGAAAGCGTAGATGTTCCAGAGCGTGCCCATGAACTTGCGCTGACCCTCGATAACCGCCTTGCCGTGGAAGCGGTTGGGCAGCCACGGTGCGGAGTTCGTGTAGAAATACCAGCGAACCGCGTCCGCGCCGTAGGCGTTGAGCGCGTCGAACGGGTCAACGGCGTTGCCCTTGGACTTCGACATCTTCTGACCGTTCTCATCCTGAACGTGTCCGAGGACGAGAACATTCTCATAGGGAGCTCTGTTGAACAGCAGGGTCGATATGGCGAGCAGAGAATAGAACCAGCCTCTCGTCTGATCGACGGCCTCGGAGATGAACTGAGCCGGGAACTGCTGCTTGAACAGGTCGTGATTTTCAAACGGATAGTGGTGCTGCGCGAAGGGCATAGAGCCGGAGTCGAACCAGCAGTCGATAACCTCGGGCACGCGGTGCATTTCGCCGCCGCACTTCGGGCACTTTATTGTAACCGCGTCGATATAGGGGCGGTGCAGCTCGATATCGTCGGGGCAGTTCGAGGACATGCTCTTGAGCTCCTCGATAGAGCCTATCGAATGTCTGTGGCCGCACTCGCACTCCCAGACGTTGAGCGGAGTTCCCCAGTAGCGGTTACGGCTGATGCTCCAATCCTGGACGTTCTCTATCCAGTCGCCGAAGCGTCCCTTGCCTATGCTCTCGGGGATCCAGTTGACGGTGTTGTTGTTTCGCACAAGGTCGTCTCTGACCGCGGTCATCTTAATGAACCACGAGTCTCTTGCATAGTAGATGAGGGGCGTGTCGCAGCGCCAGCAGTGGGGGTAGCTGTGCTCAAACACGGGGGCGGAGAAGAGAAGTCCGCGCTTGTCGAGGTCAACGAGCACGTCTCTGTCCGCGTCCTTGCAGAACTTGCCCGCCCACGGGGTGCTCTTGTCCATGCAGCCGGCGGCGTCGACGAGCTGAACGAACGGAAGATCGTAGTTCTTGCCGACGTTTGCGTCGTCCTCACCGAATGCCGGTGCGATATGGACTATACCGGTGCCGTCCGTCAGAGTGACATAACCGTCGCAGGTGACGTACCAGCCCTTTTTGCCGTCATTCGACTTTGTGCACTCGAACAGCGGCTCATACTCTCTGTATTCAAGCTCCTTGCCCTTAAAGGTAGCGAGAGTCTCGACTCCCTCGGGGAAGAACTTCTCAACGAGGGCCTGCGCCATATAGTATACGGTGCCGTCCTCAACCTTGATTTTAACATAGTCCTCTGCGGGGTTGACGCAGAGCGCGACGTTCGAGGGCAGAGTCCACGGAGTTGTCGTCCATGCGAGGAAATATGCGTCCTCGCCCTTAGCCTTGAACTTGACTACCGCCGAGCGCTCCTTGACATCCTTATAGCCCTGAGCGACCTCCTGAGATGAGAGCGGGGTGCCGCAGCGCGGGCAGTAGGGCACTATCTTGAAGCCCTTATAGAGCAGGCCCTTGTCCCAAATCTGCTTGAGCGCCCACCACTCGGACTCGATAAAGGTGTTGTCATAGGTAACGTAGGGGTGCTTCATATCGGCCCAGAAGCCGACCTTGCCGGAGAAATCCTCCCACATACCCTTGTATTTCCATACGCTCTCCTTGCACTTTTTGATAAAGGGCTCGAGACCGTATTCCTCTATCCCCTGCTTGCCCTCGATGCCGAGCAGCTTCTCGACCTCTATCTCAACGGGCAGACCGTGGGTATCCCAGCCGGCCTTTCGGGGCACCATATAGCCCTTCATGGTCTTGTAGCGCGGGATCATATCCTTTATAACTCTCGTCAGCACGTGGCCGATATGCGGCTTGCCGTTTGCCGTCGGCGGGCCGTCATAGAAAGTGAAAGTCTCCGCATTTTTGCGCGAGTCGATGCTCTTCTCGAAGATGTGGTTCTCGTTCCAGAAATCGAGCACCTTTTTCTCGCGGTTGACGAACTCGAAATTCGTCGATACCTTGTCGTACATAACAGCTATCCATCCTTTCAGGGAATCGCGGACGGAAACAAAAAAGGCCTCTGCCCATAACAGGACAAAGACCCGGCTTTGCAACCACCCACTACATTCAATTAAATGCCGCCCGGTAACGGTGGGACGCGCCGTCGGAATCTACTCGGCTTTCGCCTTTCGTCCCGCTGCTCGGGAGTGATGTTCGCTCCTGCGCCGAGCGCCGACTTTCCACTGCCGCCGGCTCACTTTGTCTCTTTGCGCAAGGCTACTGTCTCCGTCATAGCCTTTCAGATATGCTCATTTGAAGTGATTATAATACTTTTGGATTTATTCGTCAATAGGTTTGAGCCGACTATTTTCAGTCGGTATCGGTATTCATAATCAACTCATAAGCCCTCATGCATTCGTCGGCGGGCAATCCCGTCTCGTTCTGCATAAACGCCACGGCCTCCTCCGATTTCTCGAATTTCTCCAAAACATCCTTCGCCTCGGAAAATCTTTTTACCGATTTTTCGAATTCATTACCCATAACTTTTCTCCTCTCAAGGTGCCGCACCGACGGGTGAAGCAGGTTTAGTTTATATAAGCCCCGACAGGCTGACTGCTGTTTCATAGGCGTTCTTCGCGGTCTGATATACCGCAACGCCGTTTTGCTCTGCGCGGATACGCGCGTCCTCATCGAGGGGCGCGGACTCCGTTAAAATAATGCAGGCTATGTCCGCAAGCGCCGCCACGCCTATGGCGTTGACATTGCCCATGACGGTCATCCACGCGTCCCCCGCCGCTGCGCGGGACATGACCCAGCTCAAAAGGTCGCCGCAGTAGCCGCCCGTAACCTCGCGCGAAAGCGATTCCTCGCTCTCACACAGAGCTTTAAGCTCAAGCCTTTCTTTTATATCCCCTACGGTCACTTCGTCTCCTCCTTTTTGCCCGTGCTTCTGAACGGCGCGGGAATATACTCCTGCATATCCGTGCCCGCGAGCTCGTCGCGCATGGCGAAAACGCAGTCGTGGAGCGTCGCGCTGCCCCTGACTATATCCTCGGCAAGGGCGCGGCAGGTGGGCGCGCCGCAGGTGCCGCAGTCAAGTCCCGGCAGGCGGGCGAGTATTTCGGTCATCTTCGACATCATCGCCATGGCGTCGGAGACGTTGTCTGCGAGCTTCAGCACGGACGAGCCCTCGAGCGGGCACTGCCACTCCATGCTGTCGGGCACGTCGCCGTCCTCCAGATGATTCGCCGCAACGGGCAGATATCTTCTGAGCTGCTGAATGCGCGCCTTTGCGACATACGGATTTTCCGCAGTCAGCGAGCCGCCGACGCAGCCGCCCGAGCAGGCGTTCAGTTCAACGAAATCAAGCCTGTCAAGCTTTTCGTCCTCTATCTCCTCGAGCACTTTTATGACATTCTCTATGCCGTCCGCGGCCAGATATTTGTCCTTGAGCAGAGCGGCAGATTCGCCGCCGCTCGACGCCCAGCTGACTCCCATGAGCCCCGACTCGCAGGCGTCCTCCGGCGCTCCGAGGTGGTTCATCTGCTTTAAAAGCACCGGGTATATATCTTTCATCGCTATCGCCGCGTCAACGTTTGACTCCGGCAGGCAGATTGGCTGCTTGACGGCGGTTATCTTCGCGGGGCAGGGCGTGATAAAAAATATGCCTATCTCCGAAGAATCGAGTCCCGTCTTGGCCTGCGCCTCTTTGCGCGCTATCATGGCGGCGGTCTCCATGGGGGAGTTGAGCGGCAGAACGTGGTGGATAAGATTCGGGAAGCAGACCCTTATCAGCCGGCACACGGCGGGGCACGCCGAGGATATGACGGGCTTGGGGATATCGTGCTCCGCGATATATTTTCGCGTAGCGTCGCTTATCAGTTCGGCGCCCCTTGCCACCTCGAAAACCTCATCGAAGCCGAGCCTTTTCAGAGCCGTTATGACATAGCCGATATCGTCAAGGTGGTTAAACTGCCCGTAGAGCGAGGGCGCGGGCAGAGCTACTCTGTATTTGAACTCGATTATTCTGTTCATCGAGTCGCGGTGCGAATATTTTGCGTGGTGCGGGCAGACGCGGATGCACTCGCCGCAGTCGATGCAGCGTTCGGAAATAATATGCGCCTTGCCGTTTCGCACGCGGATAGCCTGCGTGGGACATCGCTTTATGCAGTTGGTGCAGCCCATGCACTTCTCCTCGTCGAGCCGCACCGAATGGAAATACGTGTTCATATGGAAAACCCTCCCGGCGCCCGCGGACACGGGCGCTCAGTCAGCAATCGTTATTATATACGGTTATATACTTTGAGCCTGATAGTCGTTCCGACATCCTTTTCCGTCTCTATGTTCATCTCATCGGTATACTTCTTTATATTGGGCAGACCCATGCCCGCTCCGAAGCCGAGGGCGCGCACCTTATCGGGCGCGGTCGAATAGCCCTCCTGCATGGCGAGCTCGACATTCTCTATGCCGGGGCCGTGGTCGGTGAGCACCATGGAAATGCACTCGGGCGATATCTCGACGTCTATCTCGCCGCCGCCCGCATGAATGACCATATTTATCTCGCCCTCATACATGGCTATCGAGACGTTTCTTATCACGTTGGCGTCGAAGCCGAGCCCCTTGAGCACGCGCTTGGTCTCGCCGGACGCCTCGCCCGCGCGGGTAAAATCCTCTCCGTCAACGTCAAAATGGAGCTTCATATTATCCATTTGCCGCCCGTCCTCCTCTCAGCCCTGCCTGATAGAGCTTTCCGCAGGAGGTAAACATTTCGAGCTCGGTTTTGAGCACGACTATATCAAGCTCACGCGCAAGGTCGAGTATCGCGTCGCCCGGCACCTTGCCGCGCACAAACACTATGACTTTCATATCCATCATTTCGGCGGTACGCACGACCTGAGGATTGACAAGCCCCGTGAGCAAAACAGCCTGCTCCTTGACAAACGCGAGCACGTCGCTCATCATGTCGCTTCCGCAGGCGGTATGCACCTCTCTGTCCAGATGATCGCCGCCGCAAAGCAGTTCGGCCGAAAGAATTTCTTTAAGCTGTAAAACAGTCATTATACTCCACCCTCTTAGCAAAGTTCTCAACTTTTTCGGAGTTTTCCTCCGACTTATGTTGATTATAACATGACAGCGCGGTCTTTTCAACCTCGGGGAAATAAAAACGGGCGGGATTTATCCCGCTGATTCCTACGCAAGCTGCTGTAAGTTTGCGGCTATTCACTTTGTAGGGTGCGGCGACTCGACGCACCGATGCCGCCGCCAAAAGCTCAAGTACAGACAATGAAGCCGGGATTTGCGGGAGATAAGCAATTACGGCTCCCCT